>Ga0163144_10000316_pt1 | contig 111440 bp, 107 predicted proteins | sample OliLak19BULKMAT1_FD_123175 | JGI IMG/M metagenome (GOLD analysis project Ga0163144, IMG submission 123175) | Freshwater microbial mat bacterial communities from Lake Vanda, McMurdo Dry Valleys, Antarctica - Oligotrophic Lake LV.19.BULKMAT1 | ecosystem: Environmental > Aquatic > Freshwater >...
CCACCGGCGTACTGCACCCTGACCCAGGGCTACTGGAAGAATCACACCGGCGAGTGGGACCAGGCGGGCGAGAAGTACGTCCGCAGCGGGCAGACCTTCTACAATTCCGGCCTGAGTTACATCCAGATCATGAATACGCCTCCCGCGGGCGGTAACGCATACATCCAGCTCGCCCATCAGTTCATTGCAGCCAGCCTCAACGTGAACGGCGTGTCGGGTTCGGGTGTCGCCGCCGTTGATGCCGCGCTGGCGGGGGCACACGCGGCGCTCGGTGGTTGGGCTGCGGGCATCGGTGCCCCAGCCAAGAACTCGGCCACCCGCACCCAGTGGCAGGCGTGGGCAACCACGCTGGACGACTTCAACAATGGGCTCACCGGCCCGGGACACTGCAACTAGGCGATAACGAGATCCCGGGGCCCGCCCGGGACCGGAACACCAACGCCGCGGGGGGCACCAGCTGGTGCCCCCCGTGTGCGTTTCCCCCCGCCGATCGCCATTCCGTTCCTCGCTACATCATCATGCCCGGCCGCACTCGCCAGATCCGTCCCAGCAGGTCTTCGAGGTAGCCGTGCTCAATGAAAGCCGTCACCGACTCGCCGGTGGCCGCACTATTGATCCCCCACAACGCCACCCGCCGCGGCTCGACCTCCAGGCTCGCCTGGACCCAGAACCGATCATCCTGCGCCAGCAAGGTGTCGAGCCGGTCCACAAAGTGCGCGGCGGCGGCATTGCTGCCCGGCCCCCCGATCGCGATCACCGTGCTCCGCTGCAAGCCCTCGGCGCCAAAATACTGCTGGTCATTGACGATCACGGCCCGTCGCCAGGCATGGCCGTCGCCGCGCCGGTCGATCTCGACCTTGATCCGCTCGGCCAGCGGGCGGTCCCGCTCCTCGGCGGTGGCGGTCCCCCCCACCACCAGCACCACCGTCTCCTCGGCGTCCAGCAGCTTCATTCCTGCCTCCCCGTGTCCGGCACCGCTGGCGGGCGCTGGCGCTGATTGCGCTCAAATTCCCGCTCCTTCTCACGCCGGTCGCGGATTTCCTTGATGGCCTTCTTGAAGTCGTCCATGTTCTCCGCCCGCCGCACCGCGTACATCAGGTCGGCCCGAATCGCCGCCAGTCGCCGCCCTTCGACCAGGTCGGCGTTGCCGCCCCCCGGAATCGGCAGCAGCGCCAGGATCGCCGAAGGAATCTTGAGCGGTCCAAGATAGATGTACTTGCTGTCGATCCCAAACGTCTGCCCCTCGATGTCAGTGGTCCAGCTTGGCAATGCCCCGTTCCGGCTTGGCATGGCCACCACGGAGTCGATGTAGGCCTGGACGATGGCGCTGACGGCGCTGTCCACCAGCTCGATGTGCGACCGGGTCAGTCGCTGGGCCAGCTCCCGCGGGGGCAGCGGCAGCGGTTGGACCCAGAGGGTTCCCTCGCCGCGGGCAGGACCGAGGCGACCAGGCCCGGTGCCTGGGCCGGGCAGGCCCGGGGCCTGGGTGACCCGAACCGGTGCAATCCGGCCCGTGTCTACCGCCAACTGGGGCGGAGTCACCTCCGGCTGCGGCGGCCGCGACACCACCTGCGGCACCACCCCGAAATCCGGCGGCCGGGTCAGGGTAACCCCCTGCTGGTCGCCCTGTCCCTGCCCTTCCGCGGGAGTCAGGTAGATCATCTCCACCGCCTGTGGCCCTTCGCTGGGCAGGGCGGCAAGGAACACGTCGGCATCCACCAGCCGCCGAGCCGGGGGCAGCCACGGCCGGACGGTAAAGAGCAGCAGCAGGCTGTGGATGGCGATGTTGACCGCCACCAGCAGCCACGACCGGCTCCGGTCCCGCGGCATCCGGAACTCAGGCGGATGCGGCAACACTGATCCCCTCCGCGCCTGCCTCGACCAGCGTGCGCCCCACCCGGGCGATCGCCTCCCGCAGCCGGTCGGGCCCCACGGTCAGGGCAATCCGGAAGTACCCCTCGCCCGCCGGACCAAACGCCCTCCCTGGCAGCACCACCACACCCTCGGTCTCCAGTACCCGCAGGGCAAATGGACCGGAGGGCACGCCAGCCGGCAGCCGGACCCAGAGGTACATGGCGGCCAGCGGGGAGTCGACCACGAATCCGGCCGCACGCAGTGCCGCCACACCTGCCTGCCGGCGCAGGTCCAGCTCTGCCCGCACCGGCTCCACCAGGCTTTCCGCATGGTCCAGCGCCGCAACGGCCGCCCGCTGGACGGCCAGGAATGGACCGGTATCGGTATAGGTCTTGATTCGCGTCAGGCCACCGATCAGTTCCGGGTTCCCCGCCGCAAACCCGATTCGCCAGCCGGTCATCGAGAAGCTTTTCGAGAGGGAATGGAATTCGATCGCAATCTCGCGCGCGCCGGGAACTTCGAAGATGCTCGGCGCCACATACCCGTCAAAGGTCAGGTCACAATAGGCGTTGTCGTAGGCCAGCAGGATGTCGTGCCGCCGGCAGGTGGCCACCAGGCGTTCCAGGTATTCCCTGCTGGCGACGGCCGTGGTCGGGTTGTTGGGATAGTTGGCAAAGACCAGCCGGGTCCGCGCCAGGACCGCCTTCGGCACCCGCTCCAGCTCAAGCAGGAACCCCTCTTCGGCGCGGAGCGGGTAGACGTGCGGCTCGCCGCATGCCAGCAGCGTGCCACCCAGGTATGCCTGGTACCCCGGCTCCGGCACGACCGCCACGTCGCCGGGATCCAGGACCAGGAGCGGCAGGTGCGCCAGCCCTTCCTTGGAGCCGATCAGCGGCAGGATTTCGCCAGCCGGCTCGAACACCGCCCCGAACCGTCGCTCCAGATAGTCGGCAGCGGCCCGGCGAAAATCGGCCAGGCCCTGCTGAAAGCCATACTTGCTCATGGCGGGATCGTCGATCGCCTGATGCATCGCCTCGAGCACCGGCCCCGGCGGCGGGGTGTCATTGTCGCCGGCACCCAGGTCAATGACATCCACACCGGCGGCCAGGAGCCGGCGTTTGATGCCGGGAATCTCCGCGAGGGGATACCCGGGCAGGGCCATCGCCCGGCGACTCGGCGTGATCATGCCGCGAGCCGCACTGGATTCTGCAGGATCCCCACCCCCGGAATTTCCACTTCGACGCTATCTCCCTCGGCAAGCGGTGAGACCCCGGCCGGCGTGCCCGTCAGTACCAGATCGCCCGGCATCAGGGTCATCACCGTACTGATATAGGCCAGCAGGGTCGGGATGGAGAAGGCCATCTCGCTGCTCCTGCCGTGCTGGCGCACCGTTCCATTGACCCGACAGATGATCTCGAGCTCCCGCCAGTCGCACTCGCGCTGGATCGGGCCGACGGGACAGAAGGTGTCGAACCCCTTGGCCCGGGTCCACTGGCCGTCGGTCCCCTGAAGGTCCCGCGCTGTGACGTCGTTGGCACAGACGATTCCCCCGATGCCCAGCTCGGCTTCCTCTACGGAGACGTTCCGGAGCTGCCGGCCCAGCACCACCCCGATCTCGGCTTCGTGCTCCACCCGGGAGGACTGGGGCGGCAGGAGAATTGGCTGACCCGGACCAATCAGGGCGCTAGGGGGCTTGAGGAAGATCAGGGGCCGCTCAGGAACCTCATTGCCGAGTTCCTTGGCATGCTCCAGGTAGTTGCGTCCCACACAGACAATCTTCGACGGCTGGATCATGGCTATACCTCTGCGCCAATGCTGTGGCGCGCAAAGAAATCCTCGCAACGGGTCCGCACGGCGGCCCACGGTCCCTCGACCCGATCGGCCCGGGGCAGCCCGGACAGCAACAGCCGACCATATCGCTTGGTAAGCACCCGGCTGTCCAGCAGGAGCACCACCCCGACATCGGCACGGCTGCGGATCAGGCGGCCAAACCCCTGTTTCAGCTTGAGCGCAGCATGGGGCAGCAGGTACCCCATGAAGCCATCCTCACCCCGTTCCACCAACCGCTCCAGCCGGGCGGCGGTGATCGGCTCCGAGGGAACCTTGAAAGGTAGCTTGCAGATCAGCAGGGCACGCAGCGCACGCCCCGGCACATCCACCCCTTCCCAGAAGGAATCGGTGCCGAGCAGGATGGCGTTGCCGGTATCCCTGAATCGCTGCAGCAACTGGTCCCGGGGGCGCTCCCCCTGGATCAGGAGTGGCCAGCGCGGATCAAGGCTCCGCCGCAGTTCCGCCGCCGCCCTCCGCAAAGCGGCATGACTGGTGAAAAGGACGAACATCCCCCCGTCGGATGCCCAGGCGACCTCTTGAACGGCCTTGGCGATCGCCGCATCGTGACCCGCCTCGTCTTCGCGCGGGTCGGGAAAATCCTGGGGCACCCCGAAAAGGCATTGGGCCCCGTAGTCGAACGGCGAGGGAAGGATTTCGCGGGTGGTGACGGGACTGTCCTCGCCCTGCAATCCGATCCGCGACTCCAGGAACCCGAAGTCCCCCGACGCCGCCAGGGTGGCACTGGTCAGGACCACTGTCTTGAGGCGGTCAAAGAGCAGGTCTTTCAGCACGGGGGCCAGGTCCAGCGGCACGGCATTCATGGCCACCTGGGAGCCGCGCGGACCGGTCCGCTCCAGCCACCGCACCGTCGGAGGGCCACCGGCGGGCGGGCGCAGGGTGGCATTGAGCCCATCGGAGGCCGACTCCAACCGGCGCACCACCCCCCGCATCTCGCCGAGCATCTGGGTGCGCCGATCGGTCGACTCGATCTGGCTCATCCGGTCAGCGATCGTTTCCACCAGCCCCTGCAGCTCCCGGAAGGCTCCCAGCGTGGCCTCAAGCTCCCGCCCCAGGCCATCGTCCCAGATCGGGTCGCGGGCAAATTCCTCATCGAGCCGCATGGTCCCCATTCCCGGCTCCTCGAGCCGGGTCATGATCCGGGTCAGCAGCAGTTCGCTGGCGCGGCGGGCATCGACAACCGCCGGCATCAGTCGCTGGCGCAGGAGGTCCAGGCTGGCCTGGCTGAGGAGGTCCTTGCTCGAGGAAAGTTCCGCCGCCAGCGCCGGGAGCAAGCCGCGGCCGCTCCGTTCGAACCGGCCCAGCAGGCGTCGAATGCCGCGACTCCCCACCTGGACCCCAAGGTGATTGGCGGCCACATCCTCCAGATGATGCGCCTCGTCGAGGATCAGGCGTTGATACGGCGGCAGCACCGCCGCGTCCTGCCAGTTCTCCGAAGCCCGCCTGACCGACAGGTCGGCCGCCAGGAGATGGTGGTTCACCACCACCACATCAGCCTCGGCCGCCTGGCGCCTCGCCTTGAACAGGAAGCAGGCCTCGAAGTGGGGGCACTTGAGCCGGGTGCAGAGGTCCGGTTCAGCCGCCACCTCATCCCAGACCTCATGGCTCGGGGTGAAGGGGAGATCGCCGAGCGTGCCGTCCCGGGTACGAGTGGCCCACTCCGCAATCGACACCACCTCCTCCTGGCGCTCGGGCTCAAGCAGCGATTGCTGCCCCGCGCCCGCCAGCTGGAGTCGGGACAGGCAGAGATAGTTGCGCCACCCCTTGAGCAGCGCAAAGGTGGGGGTGTAGTCCGCGGTGGACAGCGCCCGGCGCAGCAGCGGCAGGTCCTTCCCCACCAACTGTTCCTGGAGATTGATCGTGTTGGTGCTGACGATCGTCCGCTCGCGATTGGCCTGCGCCCACCGCAGCAGCGGCACGAGGTAGGCGAACGACTTGCCCACCCCGGTGCCCGCCTCCATCAGGACGATGCCACCATCATTGTACGCATCGGTGATGTAGGCGGCCATGTCCCGCTGGCTGGGGCGGTCCTCGTACACCCCGAGTTCGCGCGCCACCGGGCCATCCTCGCCCAGCGTGGCGATCACCTCAAACGGATCCAGCCGCACCTCGGGGGTGGCCTTGGGGATCTCGACCACGACGTACAGCTCGGTGGCGGCGTTGTTGATGATGGCAAAGCCCACTCCGCCATCGTGCAGGCGTGCCGCCACGGAAAGATCGGCCGCCGAGGGCTCCAGGTTGCCGGTGGGATGGTTATGGACCAGCATCTCGCCGCGCGCGGCGAACCCGGGCAGCGCCAGCACCATGTCCGGGGTGCCGCGGGCCGCGACGCGCACCGCCACCAACCGGCCGCCGGCATCCACCGTGGCCACGAAGCACACTTCCCGGCCCCGCGCCGCGGCGATCTCTCGCGCCAGGGCGTCGCGCGCCGCCGGCATCAGCCGACTCACGTCTTGAGCTCTTTCTTCTTGGCGGCCGGGAAGAGGACGTTGTTGAGGATCAAGCGGTATCCCGGCGAGTGGGGATGGGCGGAGAGGTCGGTGGGCGCGTCGCCGATGGCGTGCTGCGGATCCTCGGGGTCATGGCCCCCATAAAAGGTCCACGTCCCCTGGCCACGATCGCCCCGGATGTACTTGGCCCAGGGGGAGCCAGGCTCATCCGCCAGGATCGTCACCCCGGGCTTCAGGGTGTGCCGGTTGAACGACGTGGTGAGTCCGTAGAAGTCCGGAATCACCTGGCGGTGATTCTGGACCAGCATGCTGGGAACCGGGTCGATCTTGGCGCTGAAGTTGAACAGCGTGAAACTCCCCAGCTGCTGCCGCCGGTCCGGCGCGTTGACCTGGTGCCCATCGATGTCGCTGAACACCGGAATGGCGGGGCTCATCTCCAACCGGGCGTCCTGGAACGCCAAGGCCTGCTCCCAGCGCATCCGGTTGCCGGCGTCCCGGTCCATCGGAGAGCCATCGGCATAGTTGGCGGCGATGTCGGTGTCCACGCTGGCCAACGCCAGATCCAGGGTCTCGGTGGCGGTGCACATGGCAAAGAGGAACCCGCCCCGCTCCACGAATGCCAGAATCTTTGCCGCCACCGCCTGCTTCAGCGCGGGCACGTGGGCAAAGCCGAGCTGTCGCGCCAGGCGCTGGTTGCGGTCCACCATTTCCACCAGCCACGGGGCCCCGCTGTAGTTCAGGAAGAACTTCGAGTACTGGCCGGTAAAGTCCTCGTGGTGGAGGTGGAGCCAGTCGTACTCGGCAAGGCCGTCACCCGCTACTTCAAGGTCGTAGACCCGGTCGAACTTGATCCCGGCATACTGCATCGCCATGGTCACCGCATCGTCCCATGGGGCAGCATTGGGAGGGGCGTACACCGCCACACGCGGCGCCTTCTCGAGCGGCACCGCATCCATGTTCTGCGCCGCGATCGTGCCCCGGATCTCCGCCTCGCTCCCCGCGTCCAGCACCTCGGTACGCACACCGACAATCAGCGCATCGCGGATGGTGGCCGGATCGGAGGGGAGCAGGAACGATCCGCCCCGGTAATTCAGCAGCCACTCGGCACGCTGGGCCCGCTCCAGCACCCGGAAGGTTACACCGTACGCCTTCAGGTGGTCGGATTGGGCGTGGTCCATCGGCACCAGCAGCCCTCCGGCCACCGGGGCCGACGCCCACCCGGGTGTGGCCCGAAGGGCAACCGCGGCACCGGCCGCCAGCAACTCCCGCCGCTTCACCGGTTCACCGGCGTGGCACCGCGCAGCGTATTCATCAGGCGGCGGGCATCGGGCGCCACGGCGCTTCCCGGCCACGCTACGATCAATGCTTCGAGGCGGGCGACGGCACTTTCGCGGCGGCCGGAATTGCCCTCCAGCCGTGCCAGCTCCAGGCTCGCAGCGGCGGCAGCGGCCGGTGCCTCCGAAGCGGCGGCGATGGTCCAGACCCGTTCGGCATCGGCGATTTGCGCCACCCCGGCATACAGCCGACCGGCCAGCAGCGCCAACTCGGCGCCGCCTTCCAGTGCCGGCAACTGGCCTCCGACCTCCTCCAGCACGCCGGCGGCGCGGAGGGTGTCGCCCTGTTCCAGCAGCAGCAGCCCGCGTCCCAGTTCCACCGAGCTGTCAACCCCAATAACCTGGAGCAGGGCCAGGTAGCCGACCCGGGAGCTGGCGGCTTCTCGCGAACCGGTGAACGGTCCGGCGGCCTTGAGGCGGTCGGAGCCTCCGGTCAGGTCACCCCGGTACATCTGGATCCTGCCGGCCAGGTCGAGCCCTTCGACGGAGCTGTCCGCGACCACCGCCGCCGCCGCCCGGTCAAGATCGCCCTCGTGGATCCAGCCCTGCGCCAGGCGCCGGGAGAGGTGCTCCAGATCCTCGACCCCGAGCCCGCCACGGAGGGCAGCGAATTGGCGATCCGCCTCGATCATCCGGCCCTCGTCCACCAGAACCCCTACCAGAGTCACGGTCGCGCGACTCGCCACCTCGACCGGCACCCCCGAGCCCCCCGCCAGCCGCGCCAGCGATCGCCGTGCGGCATCGGCGTCGCCGGCATCACTGAACGCCTGCGCGGCATCGAGCCAGTACCGGGTGGCATCCTCCCCATCGTGCAGGACCCCGAGCGCTTCGAGCACCCGGCCGGAAGCGAGGCGTCCAGCCGGCGTCAGCAGGCCGCTGATCTCATCCCGGAAGTGGATCAGCTCATCGACCTGGGCATCCCCGGCCGTGGAGAGCGACCGTTTCAATTGTTCAAATCCAGCCAGCGGATCCCCCCACCGGGCGGCCAGCACCGCGCCGACCCGCAGCGCAGCCGCGTCGCGAGTGGCAACGAGCAGGGTCAGCACCTCCGGTCGGCGGGCGGGTGGGGCCTGCCCCAGCAGCGCCTCGGCCGAGTTGCGCTGCTCACGCAGGCCGCGGAGCGCCAGGACCCATTCGGTCACGGCAGTGGGGTAGTCCTCCTGAAGCGAGGCCAGCTGGGCCAGCTCTCCGGCCAGCGCCTGAGGATTTCCGAGGCTGGCCCTGCCCGCCAGCAGGACCTGCCGGGCCAACTTGAAGTCTCGCCGTCCCGAGGCGGCGTACCCCCACTCCTGCCACGGCTCCTCGCTACCGGGATCGGAGGCGGCCCACCGCTCCACCACTGCCCGGGCACTGTCCGGGAGCTCGGCCGCGGTCCACACCCGCACCGCCACCGCGAACGCTGCCGTGGGTGGCTCCACCCGGGCCATGAGGATGCCAATTTCCCGGGTCATCTCCGGCAAGCGGGAGAGCGCCGCCAGCGAACGCTCCAGTCCGAGCAAAGCTGAAAGCAGTGCCGGCTCGTCCGCCAGCAGCGCCCGATAGGCGTTCACCGCGCCGGCATAGTTTCCGCTGCGCTCCAGGTCAAACGCCCGGGAGGCGAGGGTGCGTTGCGGGGTTGCCTGCGCTGCCGCGAAAGGGGCGGGGCCGGCAGCCACCGTCAGGAGCAGCACCAGGAGGGTGTCCCTCACGGCCGGCCACCCGTCAGGCGGCGGAAATAATCCGCCACCAGCCGGCGCTCCTCGGGTGAGTACCGCTGCAGTTCCTCCCAGGTCGGCAGCCGGATCCGGCCGCTGGCCTCAAGGAGCCGGCTCCGGAGCGCGGGAGGCAACTGGATGTTTTCCCCGGTGGCACTCTCGCTTTCGCGCTCCTTGCGTTCGTCCTCCTCTTCGCCCTGGAGGGTGCGGCCGGCATCGAGCATCCGCCGGAACAGCCGTTCCTGCCTGGCGATGGTGGCCGGATCGAGCCGACCGGCTTCCATCTCTCGCGCCAGTTCCCGTGCCTCTTCCGCGAATCGCTCCGCCGCGCCGGCATTGGTTTCCGCGCGCAACCGGTCCAGGTCGCGGGACAGCTGGCGCTGCCGGGCGGCCAGTTCCTGCAGTTGCTGGTCGACTCCCGGTGAGCCCATCATCGGCAGCAGTGACGCCGACGCCTGACCCAGCCCCCCTTGCTGCTGCGCCATCTGGGCCATCTGCTCCATCGCCTCAGCCATGCCGGAACCCGACGATGAGTTGGACACGTTGCCGCGGGCACGCAGCAGCATGAACGCCGCCGCGTTGAGGGCATCCACTGCCTCCCCGGCGCGATCGCCGCCTTCCCGCAGGTTCAGGTTGGCTGTCGCAATCGCCTCCCGGGCCAGTCCCATCTGCTGTCGGGCGGCGGCCAAGGCACCAGCAATCTGGGGGGGCACCAGCGCGTTCTTCCCCCCGGCGGTCATGACCTGTTCAATCAGCTGCCGGGCACCTTCCTCCACCGCAGCCTGCTCAGCGCGGAGCACCGCGGCGGTCTGCCCACCACGGAACCCCTGCGCCAGCAAGAGCTGCCGGGAAGTAAGCCGAGTGGTCTCGAGCAGCGCCTGATCAAGAGCCTGCAACACCTCGGATTTCCATTCTTCCTGCTGCTGGCCGCGGGAGTCATCGACCTGTTCCTTGACCTCTCCCATTTGACTGGCCGCCTGTTGTCCCTGCTGGCTCGCCTGTTGCCGCTGGCCCTGCGAGGCAGACTTGGCGGCCTGCCGCATCTGCGCCGCAGCCGTCTGGGCGGCTTCGGCGGCCTGGCTCATCTGCTGCTGCGAAGCGCCGCTCGGCATCTCCGCAGCCGCCCGCGCAATATCGGCCGCCAACGAATCGGCCCGCTCCGCCAGCGCCCGCTCCTCCGCTGCCGCACGAGCGGTATCTGCTGCCTGCATCCGTTCGGCCCAGGCCTTCTGGGCCTCCGCCATTTCCTGCGCTTCCTGGGAGATCGCCCCCAGTTCGCCCTCCAGGGCGGCCCGTTCAAAGAGTTCCTGGCTCCGCTCCAGCGCCTCCCGCAGCTGCCGCTGGGCCTCGGACAGGTCCTGCAGCGCCTCGCGGGTGGCGGGCGCATCGAGTTTGCTGAGCGCTTTCTGCAGCGCGGCCAACTTCTTGGTCAGCTCCGGGGACATCGCCCGCGCCAATTCCTCGCGGATCTCCTCCATCCGCTGCGCAAACGCAGAGTCGGCAATCCCGGCCGCTTCTGCGGCCTGCTGCAACTGCTCCAGGGACGCTTCGAGCTTGCGCACCTCATCGAGCAGCGATTCCTGGGAACGGGCCACCTCCTCGGCGCGCCGGGCCTCGTCCAGGCTCAGCGGGTTCTCGCCGGGTCGCTGTCCCTCACCGGGGCGCGGCCGGGTTCGTGCCAGGTCTTCCGTGGCGCGCTCCAACGCCCGGCCCTGCTCGGCCAGGGCGTCGAGCTGCTGGCCGGCCTCCTGGGTGGCCTCCAGCTGGGCATCGCGCAATGCAGCGCGCGTCGGCACCACAAGGAGCATCTCGCGCGACATGCCGCGCTGCGGCGTGGGAGCGTTGTCGATCGCCACCACCCGGTACCATAGGGTGTCCCCCGGGCCGAGGCCGTAGGCGGCCAGCTCGAGGCTCACTCCCAGCAGGGCGCGATCGGAGACGCCCTCGGGAAGCTCAAGGGGAGATCCCTGGATCGAGGCGCCATTTCGCCTGGTTTCCAGGGTCAATCGCCGCAACCCGTGGTCGTCCCGCGCATCGACCAGGAGCGCCAAGGCGGGGCCGCTCGTCTCGACGGTGTCCTGCCCTGGCACCGGCACCTCCACCACCGGGCCAAGATCGGGCACCAGGCGGAGGGCCAGCTCGGCGCCGGAGGTGCCAATCACCGTTCCCATCGCTGTGCGCAGCGCCAACTGCCAGGCGCCATCCGACCGGGGGATGAACGCCCCGGTAAAGCGCTCCCCCTCCACCTGCAAAGGCGCGGCCCCGGCCGGACCTTCCCACGCCGCCCCGACCAGGGACGCGGTGGCCCGGCCATCGGTCTCCAGGCGCGTCCCCTCGGGGAGCAGCAGGGTGTCGCCTCCGAGCGCAACCGGTTCCGGATCGATCCCGAGGTACCCGGGGTAGTGCGCGGTGACGACCAGCGATCCGAGGAAGGCAGGGAGTCGGACGGAAACTGTGACGGTGTCGGAGGAACGGCCGCCGGCCGTCAGCCGGGCGTGGAGGTCGCCCGTGAGCGGCCCGATGACTTGCCGCCCGCCTCCAGCCGAGTCGAGAAGGACGGGGTTTCCCGACCAGCTTTCGCCTGGTGCCCGGGTCCACAGCACCGCTTCCCGCCGGCCGGGTGCCGTGTAGCTGACGGCCACCGAGTCCCCCCGCTCTACCGTCGCCGCGGACGCGGAAATCTCTATCGGGGCCATCAGCGCACCGAAGGCCAGATCGGGCCGCCACAGCAGCGCGGCTGTCCCGCTGACCGAGCCGGCACTCGCCAGCAGCAACACACCAGCTGCCGCGATGACCGCTGTCCGCCGGGTCCGGGTTCCGAGCCGCTCCCGGTCGCCTGCGAGTGCCAGGTGCCCCGCGGTGTCGAGCGCCTCGGCCTGGAGTCGATCGGCGGCACCCATCAGGCTGGCACTGACCCCGTCGGCGGGGTGATCCAGCAGGAGTCGAATCGACCCGGCCCGGAACCCTCCCGTAGTTTCGAGCCCCCGAGCCAGCGATCCCGGAGCAACCCGGTGCAGCTCGCGACGTGCGGCGGCCAGCGCCAGCCCTGCCCCGATCGCGGCGACGGCCCAGGCGGCCAGCACCCACCACGGTGCCCGCACGGCACCAAAGCGGGCCAGCCAGGCCGCCGTGCCCAGCACCACGAGGGCAGTCCCGCCGGCGCCCAGCGCTCCGGCCAGCAGGGTGGAGCGTCGCAGCGGCGCGGCGAGCCGATCCAGCGCCTTCCCGGTCGAGGTCACCGGCCGGTCCCCACCGCATAGGCAAAGAGGTTTACACCCATCCGCAACGCGCCTTCCCGCAATTCCGGTGCGTCACCGTGGACGGCAGCATCCTCCCAGCCGTCGCCGAGGTCAGTTTCATAGCTGTAGAACACGGCGAGACGCCCGTCGACAAATATGCCGAATCCCTGGGCTGGCTTGCCATCATGCTCGTGGATCTTCGGGATCCCGGAAGGAAACGGGTACACCAGGTGGTAGACCGGGTGGTCGAGCGCCACCTCCTCGAGCGCTGCCGCTGGAAAAATCCGCGACAACTCGCGCCGGATCGATTCGTCCATGCCGTAGTTGTCGTCGATGTGCAGGAACCCCCCCTGCAGGAGGTAGCGCCGGAGGGTGGACACCTCCGTCTCGCTGAACAGGACGTTGCCGTGGCCGGTCATGTAGAGATAGGGGAGGTCCCACAGGGCGGCATCTGCCAGCCGGACCACCAACTCCTTGGGCGCGGTGCGGAGCGTGGTCCGCTCCCGGATGGCAGCCAGCAGGTTGGGCAGGCTCGACGGGTTTGCATACCAGTCCCCGCCGCCATCGTAATGCAGGCGACCTATGGTGAGCGGCAGCGTCGGCGCCTCAGCGGCGACCGGCACCGCCATGAGGCACGACAGCGCCAGCCAACCGGCTGCCCGGAAGCTCACGGCATGGCCATGACAAGCCGGTAGGCATCGTTGCGCGGTATTCCCAGGCTCTCCACCACCATCCGGACGGTCTCCTTGCGGGTATGCCCTGCGGCCAGGAGGTTGGCCGCCATCGCCCCTGCCTCCTCCGTACGATCGGGAGGCTCCGGTGGTTGCCCGGTCCCTCGCAGCACGACCGTAATCTCACCCTTGACCTCGCCATCCCCAAAGTGCGCCAGCAGCTCCTCAAGGCTTCCTGCCCGGAACTCCTCGTGCAGCTTCGTCACTTCGCGCGCCACGACAGCCTCCCGGTCGCGTCCGGCCTCCCCCGCCAGGTCCGACAGGAGCGCCAGCAAGCGGCTGGGTGCCTCGAAGAAGACGGTGGTCCACTCCTCCGCAGCCGCCCGGGCCAGCAGCCTCCGTCGCTCCGTCCCCTTGCGGGGCACAAAGCCGATGAACAGGTAGCGATCGGCGGGGAGCCCCGCCGCCGAAAGGACGGCGGCCACAGCCGAGGGGCCGGGTATGGGAACCACCCGGATGCCGGCGGTTCGCACCGCAGCAACCAGCTCGGCGCCGGGGTCGCTGATCAGCGGCGTGCCCGCATCGGACACCAGCACAACGTCGCGGCCCCCCTGGAGAATCTCCAGGAGGGCCTCGAGGCGTCGCGCGTCCGAGTGCTCGTGGTAGCTGATCAGTCTGGGGGAGGCTCCCAGGTGGGACAACAGATTCCGGGTCCGCCGGGTGTCTTCCGCCGCAACCACTGGAACTGTCCGCAGCAACTCTGCGGCCCGCGGCGAAAGATCGCCGAGATTGCCCAGCGGCGTCGCCACCACATGGAGCGTCCCCGGCGTCACCCCAGGTGCTTCTGGATCCGGTCGCTCAGCGTGGTCTTGGGCACCAGGCCCACGACCGTATCCACATGCTTGCCATCCTTGAAGAACAGCAGCGAGGGGATCGACCGCACGTTGAACTTCATCGAGGTCCGCTGGTTGGCGTCGACATCGAGCTTCGCGATCGTCACCTTGCCGGCGTAATCGGTGGCCAACTGGTCCAGGGTCGGCGCGATCATCTTGCAGGGCCCGCACCATTCGGCCCAGAAGTCGACCAGGATCAGTCCCTCTCCCTGCTCAACCTCCGCCGCGAAGGTGTCGTCGGTTACTGCGATGGTGCTCCCGGTGATGCTCATTTCGCAATCCTTTCCATTAACTTGATCTGTTGGCAGCCGCCCGCCTGGCGGTGCCGCTGGTTGACACTTTCTGGCCCACGAACCGGAACCGCCCGTGACCCTGGACGCCCGGATTGCCCACATCGGTATTGCGGTGCCCAGCATCGCCGCGGCCTTGCCGTTCTATCGCGACGTGCTCGGGCTGGTTCCGGTGGAACCAGAGCAGGCCGATGGCGCCACGATCGTGGCACTCCATCTGGGCGAGACCGCCGTCGAACTCCTCGAGCCGGCCCAAGAGGAGAGCCCCATCGGCAGATTCCTGGCCCGGCGCGGTCCGGGAATCCATCATCTCTGCTTTCGGGTGCCCGACCTCGACACCGCCCTGGCCCGTTGCCGCCAGGCGGGCTATCAATTGATCGATGACGCCCCTCGCGTCGGCGCCCACGGCCGCCGGATCGCCTTTGTCCACCCCAGGTCCACCGCCGGTGTGCTCTATGAGCTCACCCAGTACTAGGATACGCCGCAGGGGCGCGCCGGGTTCCCGGCCCGGCTGATATCGACATTGGTGACCAGCCACCCGCCGCCCGCCAACCGCAGCACGGTAAACGGGATCTGCTTGGTGCACCCACCGCGCACCAGTTCGAGGGTGATGTCGCGGCGGTCGGCCGCACCCATACCGGCGACATTGCCGGTGACGCGGGAGGTGCCGCCGCGCAGGTAGAGTTGCATGACGACCACCTGCTCCCGCCACCGGGCCGGCTCACCGGTGACCGCCGCCGATCCGCGGGCGGTACCCCAGAGCTGTCCCATCCGGGTCAGGTTGCTGTCTGCCACCGATTGCATGAACTCCGTCACCACTTCGGTGGGCGACGCCACGGGGGTACCGGCGTCACCGGCCGGCATCGGTCGGCTCCCGCCACAGGCGGCGGCGAGTAACAGGGCACTGAACAGCACGCAGCGCTTCATGAGGGCACCTCTCAGGCATTGGGAGCGAGCAGCCGGAAGCTAACGAGGGGGGAATCCGCAGAGCAATGACAACCATGCGCCTGTACATCAACGTCGATCACGTGGCCACCCTGCGCCAGGCACGCCGCACCGATGAGCCCGACCCGGTGGAGGCGGCCCGGCTTGCCGAGGCGGCCGGCGCCGACGGGATTACCATCCACCTGCGGGAGGACCGCCGGCACATCCAGGATGCCGACCTCGACCGCCTGGCGGCATCGGTCACCACCGTCCTCAACGTCGAGCTTGCCCTCGATTCCGGCGTCCTCCATCGGGTCCTGGCGATCCGGCCCTTTCAAGCCACGGTGGTGCCGGAGCGACGGGAGGAGGTCACCACCGAGGGCGGCCTCGACCTGTCGCGCCGGGATCCGCGGCTGCGCGCCACCATCCGGGCCCTCGACGAGATCGGATCGCGCGTCAGTCTCTTCATCGACCCCGACCTCGCAGCGATCGACGCCGCGAAGGACTTGGGGGTCGCCGCCATCGAGCTGCATACCGGCCGATACGCCCACACCTGGCAGGAGGACGACCGCGCGCTGGGGCAGCTGCGGCTGGCCGTCGATCACGCGGCCGGGCTCGGGCTGGCGGTCCACGCTGGGCATGGCTTGACCTACCGCAACGTCCAGCCAGTGGCCGCCATTCCATCGCTCGAGGAACTCAACATCGGTCACAGCGTCATGAGCCGGGCCATCATGACCGGAATGACCGAGGCGGTGGGCCGGATGCGCCACCTCGTCAACGCCGCACGACGGTAGATTACGTCCATGCCACCTGAGCCGACCGGCCGCCCGGACCTCTTTACACTCGAAGCAGGCGAGGCGCTCCAGCGACTGGGGCGGCTGCTGGGAACCGACCAGACGCCCGCCGACGACGCCATCCGCGCGGCCCGCGTCCTCCGCGGTGCCTCCCTCCTCGGGGGGCCACCAGATTTTACCCGGGCCGCCGCCGCCCTCGAAGCGGCCATCAAGGGCGTGGTGGAGGGAAGCACTCCCTGGGAGCCCCGGCTGGCCGAAGTGCTCCGTGGTGCGGTCGAGGGTCTCGAGGTGCTGATGCGCCGCGCCCGGCCCTGGGTGCAGGCCGACTCGGAGTCCGCCCTCCGGATGGCAGGAGAGGTCGATCGGGCGGCCAACCGGCCGGGCACGGCGCCAGCGCGACCATTCGGGCGTCGCACCTCGGATCGCCAGGAACCGGGCGTCCGGGTCTTCCTGGCGCACGAGGCGACGGTGGTGGCCGGGGCCGTCGATCGGCTGGCCCGCGACCCCGGCGGCTTGGCCAACCCGGTGGCGATCCAGCACGTCCTCCGGACCACCCAGCCTTTGCGTGGGGTGGCGTTCCTCGGCGAGGTGCCCCCGCTCGGCGAGATCCTCGAGGTGATGGAGCAGCTCCTTGGCGGCCTCCTGGCGGGCTCCCCCCCGCCACCCCGCACCGCCGAAGCCCTGAGTCAACTCGCGGGTGCCCTGACCCGAGCCGCCCGGGATATTGCCGGCGGCGCCGACCCCGCACTGGACGCCGCCGAGTTGCTGGGGGCGGCCAACCACCTCCGCGAGGTGGTGACCGATGAGCGGGATATCGTCTCGATCGAAGGGCTCTTCCGGGCCGGCGACCCCGCGCCGGTGGTCCAGCGCGGCACGCCGCCCGTCCCGGCAATGCCGGGACCCGACGCGGCCATCGCCATGCACTCCCTGGCAGGACGGTTGAGCCAGGCCGCCGACCAATTGGAACGCACCGGCGACCAGGCGCTCAGCACCCTCCGGGAGGTGGCATTGATGCTCCACCTTCGAGCTGGACTCCCCGCCCGCCCGGCCCTGCCGACGGATCGCATGTTATCGGCACTGGTCCGCGGGCTTTCCCGGGGCGCCGCAGCAGCCGACCCGCTGGGGTTCCAGCAGGCCCTGCGGCAGGCGGCCACTGCGCTGATCGGTCTGGCCGAAGGCTCGGCGGAATCGAATGCCCCGACCGTGCTGATGGTCACCAGCCTGTTCGAGACCCTGCCGGGGATGCCGGGACATTTCGAGCCGCCAGTGCCACCCCGCACCCCCGAACCAGTGCCGATTGCATCGCTGCTCTACACCCCCACCGCACCATCGCAGCCCGCCATCGTCCCGATCGAATCGCTGCTCGCGGCCGCGACGCCTGCCAGCCCGCCGCATGCGCCCGGGCTGGATCTGCTGGAAGCGAGCCTGAGGGACTACCAGGACCTGCTCGTCCAGCCACCTCCGGGGCCGCAGCTCGTGCCCCAGCCGCCGGCCGCCGCACCGACCGAAGACGGGGCGGTCCCGATCGGGGCCCTGCTGTACCGTGGCCGTCGGGCACTCGAGCGCGCCGCCGAGGTGCGCCTGGAAATCGATGCCGTGATCGCCGCCATCAGGGCCGAGCGCCGACTCGAGCCCCTGATGCGAGAACTCCTTGACCTCATTCCGCTCGCCCTTGATGACGCCACCTGATCCGGCCGCCCCGTCGGGGCGGCGCTGGCTCACACCGCTGGTCGGGATTGTCATTTCCGGCGCGCTGCTCTATTGGGCCCTTCAGGGGGTCGATATGGGAGCCGCCGTGGCGGCGGCGCGCGAGGCCTCGCCGACCTGGCTCCTGGCCGGCGTCGCCACCGCCACCGCCACCTTCCTGCTGCGGGTACCGCGCTGGCAACTGCTGCTCCGCACCGACCTCGGAGCTCCACTCGCTGCGGCAACCGCGTGGCACGGAATCGCCATCGGGTTCATGGCCAACAACATCATTCCCCGCAGCGGTGAATTCCTCCGCGCCGGGGTGGCCGCCCGGTTGGCCCCCGTCAGCTATACCGCCGCATTCTCCTCAGTGGCGGTGGAGCGGATCTTCGACGGACTGACCATCACCACCATGCTCGCCCTGGCCCTTTTTTCGCCCGACATCCCTGCGGATGCACGGGTGGGCGACGCACTGGTCCGGGACATGGCAATGCGCGCCGGCATCCTTTGCCTGGTACTCCTGGCTGGCGCGATGGTGGTCGTGGCCATGCCCGCCCGAGCCGAGCGACTGGCGCGGCGGTTGATTCCGTGGCCACGAATCGCCGACAAGATCGCCGCGCTGATGCATGGCGTGGTCAGCGGGTTGGGGGCGATGCGGTCGCCGTCCCGCCTCGCCGGGGTCGTGGCCTGGTCGGTCATCCTCTGGACCGTCGGTGCGTTGTCGTTCTGGATGGTGGCCAGGGGATTCGGCATTCCCCTTGGGCTCGGCGGCGCCTTCCTCCTCCAGGGCGTCCTGGCCTTCGGCGTGGCAGCACCCTCCACCCCCGGATACGTTGGCGTATTTGAGGGGGTCATCGTGGCGGTCCTCACCGTCTTCGGGATCGATAAAGACCTGGCGCTCGCCTACGCCGTGACCTATCACGTCGCCACCTTCCTCCCGATCGTCCTCCTCGGCGCCGTTTCCGTGCTGCGGACCCCGATTTCCTTCGGCGACCTCCGGCGGCGACCGACGTGAATCCAGCAGTCTCGCGAGCGGCGCCAGCCAAGGTCAACCTGTTCCTCCGGATCCTGGCACGAGAAGCCGACGGGTATCACAGCCTTGAAACGTTGTTCGCCCGGGTCTCCCTGGCCGACACCGTCACCGCCGAGCGGCGTGAGGCACCCGGGGTCTCGCTTGAGGTGGAGGGCGCCGATACCGGCCCGGCGGACCAGAACCTGGCAGTGCGGGCCGCCCGGATGGTGCTCGACGCCACCGGCAATCGCTGTGGCATCCACCTCCACCTGCTCAAGCGAATCCCGATTGGGGCGGGGCTTGGGGGTGGCTCCAGCAACGCGGCAGCAACGCTACTGCTGACCAGCGAGTTGACCGGCGGAGTGGTGCCCCGCCACGAGCTGTTCCAGTTCGCCAGCCGACTGGGCGCTGATGTCCCGTTCCTCCTGAGCGGGGCGGCTCTGGCGCTGGGCTGGGGACACGGCGAGCGCCTGCTCCGATTGCCCGCACTCCCTCCCGCCCCGGCGCTGCTGCTGATGCCGCCGATCCAGGTTGCCACACCCGAAGCTTATGGCTGGCTCGATCAGGCTCGACAGGGAATCGGTCGTCGCGGTGCCGTGGCACTGGAGCTGGCATCACTGGCCAGCTGGGGCGACGTGGCACGCATGGCGGGGAACGACTTCGAATCGCCGGTCTTCGGGCGCCATCCCGAGATCCGGGGCTCGTTCGAGGCGCTGGCTGGCACCCACCCGCTGCTCTGCCGGATGAGCGGATCGGGGTCGGCGCTGGTGGCGGTCTATCGGACTCCGGCGGACCGGGCCGATGCTCACAGCATGCTGGGGAAGAAGTGGGGTCGGGTGGTGGCGGTCGAAACTGGGTAGCCAGGTCGCTATATTGGCAGCAGTGGCCCCTCGTCCAATGGCAGGACATCGGTCTTTGGATCCGAGAATGGTGGTTCGAATCCACCGGGGCCAATCTCGAAGTGAGAACTAGGAAGCGAGAAGGGATGAAGTGAAGTCGGAAGCAGAGGGCGACGTGGGATGACATGCACCTTGGCGACACCTGGGTCTGTCCCCGCTCGGCGCTCACTTCTCGCTTCTTACGGCTCCCTTCTCGCTTCCAGCAGCTCCGCCCCCATGCGCACGAACCGTTTCACCACCTCCATGGTCGGGCAGCAGAGTGGATCGGTCGGGCCCTGGGTCACCAGCCGAACCGTGACGGTATCCCCCGACAGGCGCAGCCCGACCAGATCCACACGATCGCCGAGGAATGCGCTCGCCACCACCCTGGGCGGCCCGTCGCGGCGCTCCAGCAGGTGCAGCCAGGAGAACGTGCCGGTCCCCCCGCCGGACTCCCGGATCACCACCGCCGCCTGGGCCACCTCGACGCCGGGGGGGGCAATGGCCACGACCTCCGCGAGTTCCAGAGTCGCGATCGGCTCCCCACTCGAATCGGCCGGCGGAAATGCCCCTCCCGTCAGGCGGACCATGGCGCGGTCCAGGATGTCGGCCGGGTAGTCGGCCGACCGGAGTTCCTCAAGGGTAATGACCGTCGGGGGAGGGGGTTGGTCGGCGGCAGTCCGTCCCGTCCCCCGATCGCCGCAGCCAACCACGGTCACCATCAGCCCCACCCACCCGGCCCAGAGGCCGCGCGGGGACAGGAAAACCGGGAATCCAAGCTGGGGCATGGCCCAATCTAGCAGGGTGCCCCCTCCTGCAACTCCTCGTTGACTCAGGTCGGTGCGGCCCATTAACTTGTGGGGCTATCGCCATGGCGGACTTGACCCTTTCCCGAAGCCCGATCCTGCTCATGAGCGGGTCGGCCCATCGTGAGCTCTCAGAGGAACTGGCCAGCCATCTTGGCCAGTCGCTCTGCAAGGTCACGCTGCGGCGCTTTGCGGATGGTGAGATCTTCGTCAAGATCGATGAGAACGTGCGGGGGCGGGACGTCTATATCGTCCAGCCGACCAACCCGCCCGCCGAGAACCTCATCGAGTTGCTGCTCCTGATGGACGCGGCACGGCGGGCCAGTGCGGCACGGATCACCCCGGTCATCCCGTACTTCGGGTACGCCCGGCAGGATCGCAAGGACCAGCCGCGGGTGGCGATCAGCGCCAAGCTGATGGCGAACATGATTTCGATGGCCGGGGCCGACCGCGTGCTGGCGATGGATTTCCACCAGCACCAGTTGCAGGGGTTTTTCGACCTGCCGGTGGACCATCTGTATGCGGCGCCGATCTTCGTGAACCACTACCGGCAGATGAATCTGCAGAAGCTGGTGGTGGTGGCGTCGGATGTGGGCGGGGCCAAGATGGCGCGCGGCTTTGCCAAGCGGCTCAACGCCAGCCTGGCCATCATCGACAAGCGCCGGACCGCCCACAACGTGGCGGAAGCGGTGAACGTGGTGGGCGAGGTCGAGGGAAGTGACTGCATCATTCCCGACGACATGATCGACACCGGTGGCACCATGGCCGAGGCGGCCACTGCGCTCAAGCGGCTGGGGGCCAACCGGATCTTCATCTGTGCCACCCATGCCCTGCTGTCCGGGCCGGCGTGCCAGCGGTTGCAGGACTCCCCGGTGGAAGAGGTGGCGGTCAGCAACACGATCGCGATCCCCGAGGACAAACGGTTTCCGAAGCTCAAGATTCTCTCGATTGCAGGCCTCCTGGCCAAGGCAATCGGATACACGCACAGCGACCAGTCCGTCAGTTCGCTGTTTGACTGAACCCGAGGGGTGAGATCATGGCACACGAAGCGACACTCAGCGCAGATCCCCGGTCCGACACCGGCAAGGGCGTGGCCCGTTCCCTCCGCCGCAACGGCCGCATTCCGGCGGTGATCTACGGCCACGGCCGTGAGCCGGAGGCGCTCTCCGTCGACAGCACCGCCCTGACCCGGCTGCTGTCGGGCATCAGCGCCGCCACGACCATGCTCAATGTCGAGGTCGCTGGCCGCCCCGCGGTCCGTGCCCTGATCCGCGAGATCCAGCGCAGCCCGATCAAGCCGAGCGACATCCTGCACCTCGACCTCTTCGCGGTCAACGCCGACGAGGAGATCGAAGTCGATGTGCCGGTCCGGCTGATCGGCGTGCCGGAGGGTGTCCGGGTCGGCGGCGGGACCCTCGACCACACCATGCACTCGCTCACGATCAGCGTCCTGCCGGGCGACCTGCCGGGATCGATCGACCTGGACGTCTCCGGCCTGACCATCGGCCACGGCATCCACGTCCGCGACATCACCGTGCCCAAGGCGACGATCATGAACGACGAGGACCTCATGGTCGCGTCGGTGATCCCGCCGCGGACCGAGGTCGCCCCGGTGGTTGAGGCCGTTGCGTCCTCCGAGCCCGAGCTGATCCGCAAGGTCAAGCCGGAAGACGAGGACAAGGACTAGCGGGAGCATCCCCCTGCGCGCCGTGGTGGGCCTGGGAAACCCGGGCCCGGAATACGAGAGCACCCGCCACAACGCCGGGTTCCTGTTCCTCGACCACTTGGCGCGCCGTTGGGATGCCCCGGCGTTTCGGCGGGATGGCTCCGCCCGAACGGCTCGGCTGGTGCGACAGGGGGAATCTGTCTGGCTGGTCAAGCCGTGGACCTACATGAACCGGAGCGGTGCCGGACTCGGCCCGCTCCGGGCCAGCCCCCAGTTTGATCCTGCCCAACACCTGCTCGTGGTCGTGGACGACGTCGCGCTGCCACCGGGAAGGTTTCGGCTCCGGGGCGCGGGATCGGCAGGGGGCCACAACGGGCTCAAGAGCATTGAGGCCGCCCTGCACCGGCAGGACTATCCCCGGCTCCGGATCGGGGTCGGCGCCAAGCCACCCGAGTGGACCGAACTGGCCGACTGGGTGCTGAGCGGCCTGTCTCACGAGGACCGGAAGGCAATGGACGACACCTTCGACCCGATGGCGGAAGCGGTGGAGTGCTGGATCGAGCACGGCATCGAGGTCGCCATGAACCGATTCAACCGGACGTGAGCCCCACTTCCTCTTACCCCCAGAGACCATGATCGACTCCCTCTCCCTCTACGCCCTGATCGTGGGAATCGTCGGCCTCGCCGCGACGACCATGACCTATCTGGCCCTTCGCAAGCAGCCGGCCGGCACCACCGCCATGCAGGGGCTCAGCACCCAGATCCAGGTCGGTGCCATGGCCTTCCTGAAGCGGGAGTACATGGTACTTCTCCCCTTCCTTGCCGTGGTGGCCGTCCTGCTCGGCCTCGCCGTTGGCTCCAAGACAGCCATGGCCTATGTGCTGGGCGGACTCGCCTCGATTGCCAGCGGCTGGATCGGCATGAAGGGCGCCACGATTGCCAACGTCCGGACTGCGGAAGCAGCCCGTTCCAGCGGCCAGGCGCAGGCCCTCCGGGTCGCGTTCGGCGGCGGCTCCGTCATGGGCCTGGCCGTGGCCTCGCTTGGCCTGGCGGGCATTGCCATCGTCTTCATGACCCTGGGCAAGGCCGAACTCGCCAGTGACATGAAGGCATTCGGTGAGATCATTGCCGGCTTTGCAATGGGGGCCAGCTCGATCGCCCTCTTTGCGCGGGTCGGCGGTGGCATCTACACCAAGGCGGCCGATGTCGGCGCCGACCTGGTCGGCAAGGTCGAGGCCGGCATTCCCGAGGATGACCCGCGCAACCCGGCCACCATCGCCGACAACGTCGGCGACAACGTCGGCGACGTCGCCGGCCTCGGCGCCGACATCTTCGAGTCGTACGTTGGGTCGGTCATCGCCACCATCGCGCTGGCCGCCACCTCGATCCTCATTCCCGATGCCAACCGGCTTACCGCGGTCCTGCTGCCGCTAGGCTACATCACCGCCGGCCTGGTTGCCTCTCTGATCGGTGTCGTCACCATGCGGGCACTGGCCAAGGGCGATCCGGCCAACGCGCTGCGCTATGTGACGTTCATTGCCGCCGGGCTCTTTCTGGTCTTTGCGTGGTTCCTGACCCAGGCAATGCCGCTGGGCATGGTGCACGCCGATGGCACGCCGCTCCCCGTCATGGGCCCCTTCTGGGCGTTGCTGGCCGGCACCGTGTCGGGCATCAGTATCGGATTGATCACCGAGTACTACACCGCGATGGGTCCGGTCAAGCGGATTGCCGAGGCATCCAAGACCGGCCCCGCCACCAACATCATCGCCGGCTTGGCCGTCGGGATGGAGAGCTGTATTGCCCCGGTGCTCTTCATCTGCGGCGCCACCTGGGTCGCCTTTACCACCGCCGGGCTCTACGGCATCGCCATCGCCGCCGTCGGGATGCTGGCCACCGTCGGTGTCACGATGTCCGTGGACGCCTACGGCCCGATCGCCGACAACGCCGGCGGCATTGCCGAGATGAGCCACCTCGGCAAGGAAGTCCGTGCCATTACCGACGGCCTCGATGCCCTCGGCAACACCACCGCCGCCATCGGCAAGGGCTTTGCCATCGGCTCAGCGGCGCTGACCGCGCTGGCGCTGTTCAGCGCCTACGCCTCGGCAGTCGGCCTGAATACCACGGGCCTCAACATCCTCGACCCGATGGTCGTGATCGGCCTCTTCATCGGCGGCGTCATGCCGTTCTTCATCGGCGCCCAGACGATGACCGCGGTCGGTCGCGCCGCCCAAGGCATGGTGGAGGAAGTGCGCCGCCAGTTCCGCGAGATTCCCGGCCTGCTCGAGGGCAAGGAAGGCGTCCTGCCCGACAGCGCCCGCTGCGTGGACATCAGCACCAAGGCGGCGCTTCGCGAAATGATCATACCGGGTGTCGCGGCGGTCCTGGTGCCGGTGCTGACCGGTTCGCTGCTTGGCGTCAAGACGCTGGGCGGCCTGCTGGCTGGCGCGACCGTCACCGGCGTCATGATGGCGCTGTTCATGGCCAACGCCGGCGGCGCCTGGGACAACGCCAAGAAGTACATCGAGGGCGGCGCCCACGGCGGCAAAGGCTCTGACACCCACAAGGCCGCCGTCGTCGGCGACACCGTGGGCGACCCGTTCAAGGACACCTCCGGTCCCGCCATGAACATCCTGATCAAGCTGATGAGCGTGGTGTCGCTGGTCCTGGCGCCTTGGTTCCTCAGTTTGGGTAGGTAGGGTAACTGCGGGGAATGGGGAACGGGGAATAGGGAATTGGTGCGATCGTGGAGCACTCCACGTTCCGCACCTACCCCCTCCCCCCTGACTTCCCATTCCCCATTCCCTATTCCCTATTCCCCGCACTCCTGGCACTCATGCTTCGCCTCGGTATCGTCGGCCTTCCCAACGTCGGCAAGTCCACGCTCTTCAACGCACTCACCTCGGCGGGTGCGCTGGTGGCCAACTATCCTTTTGCCACGATCGAGCCCAACACCGGCGTGGTGCAGGTTCCTGATTCGCGGCTCGGCCCGCTGGCGGAGATTGTCCAGCCCGAGAGGGTGCTCCCGGCCACGGTGGAGTTCGTGGACATTGCCGGCCTGGTCAAGGGGGCCAGTCAGGGAGAAGGCCTTGGCAACCAATTTCTGGCCACCATCCGTGACGTCGACGCCATCGTCCATGTCATCCGCTGCTTCGAAGACGACGACATCCAGCACGTCATGGGCGAGGTGGATCCCGTCCGCGACCGCGAGATCATCAACCTCGAGCTGGGGTTGTCGGACCTGGCCACCTGCGAAAAGCGGATTGACCGGGCCCAGAAGTCGGTCCGCGCCAACGACCCCGGCGCCAAGGCCGAAGTCGCCATCCTGGAACAGCTCATCGCGATGCTTGGCGAAGGCAAGCCAGCGCGGCTGGTCATTCCCGATGAAGACTCCGAGGTGGCATATCGCCAGCTCAACCTGCTGACGGCCAAGCCGGTGCTGTACGCCGCCAATGTCCGCGAGGACGACATTGCCAGCGGCAACACGTTTGTCGCAGCGCTCCAAGCCAGCCTCGCCAATGACGGAGAGGTGGCCGAGGTCGTCACCTTCAGCGCCAAGGTCGAGATGGAATTGGCCGAGCTGCCGCCAGAGGACCGCAAGGATTTCCTCGATGCACTGGGCCTGACCGAAAGTGGGCTGGATCGGCTGGCACACGCGGCGTATCATCTGCTCGGGCTGCAGAGCTATTTTACCGCCGGTGAGAAGGAGGTCCGCGCCTGGACCATCCACAAGGGCGACAAGGCCCCCGCGGCGGCCGGCGTGATCCACTCCGATTTCGAGAAGGGCTTCATCCGCGCCGAGACGGTGGCCTACGATGATTTCGTCAAGTCCAACGGCTGGAAGGGTGCCCGCGAGGCCGGTCTGAGCCGGGCCGAGGGCAAGGAGTACGTGGTGCAGGATGGGGACGTGCTCTTGTTCAGGTTTACCAGTTAGGCTCCGCGTCAGCGAGAAGGGAGGAGGGAGCAGGGAGAAATTGGTGCGGGCAGCGGTCAGGGCGTCCTGACGTACCAGTAAGCTGCCAACAGGCACTTCTCGCTTCCCACTTGTCTCTTCTCACTTCAAGAGTGTCTCCCGCCACTCCGGATGGAGCGCCGGGCACTCGGCAAGCAATGCGGCCTCCTCCCGGTCCCGAAGCCGGTGCAGCTTGGCTTCGGCCGCCCGTCGTATCGTCCATTCCGGGTAGGGTCGCTCCAGCAGTTCCACCGGCAACCCGGCTTCGATCCATCCTTCCTGCACCACCTTCACGTACCAGCCGCAGCGATGATTCTGGAGCACCATCTTGATCACGTCCGGCACGCCGAGCCGAAGTGCCAGGGTGTTGCAGGGGGTGCGGGGGGAGGTGACCGCCAGGCGCACCTCCCCAATCTGAAGGCGGTCGCCAATGCAGACAGCATCCTCCGACGCGCCGGCCACTGTCAGGTTTTCCCCGAACGATCCCGGGCCCAGGTCCGAACGATCCCATTCGGCCTGCCAAACCGGATAGTGCTCGGCGCTGTAGAACAAGATGGCCTGGAATGGGCCGCCATGGTGGTGGGTATCGGCCACGGCATCGCCGGTCAGCCCCAGCGACCCCGCCCAGATCCGGCCCGAAACCGGGGATTTGGCGATGGCGCTGGTCCAGGGCTCGCGGTCCTCGGCAGCGGCGTAAATTTGGGGCTGGCCGACTTGGATCGAATCAATGCGCATGGGAGAAAGATGGCGGGCAGATGGGCACGGGGGGAGGGGGCGGGTCAGCGAGGCCCCTATTGCTCGCGATGACACCGAATGGCAATCCAGGATCCGTGGGTGCACAGGGGAGCGCCCCCTCCGGGATCTCTGCCCCGTCCCCCCTACACCCCCACCACCCGCATCCCCACCGCACGGGCGCTCAGCCCCAAGGCACGGTCATGGGTCGCCATCACCAGTTCCTCGCCGCAGTATTCCCTCCAGAGAACGGCAGTCGCCAGGTGGATGGCATCGAGGGTACCAAGCGCGGTGGGCAGCGGCAGGGAGGCCTGGCGGAGCACCGTCGCGGTGGGCTCGACAACTTCCACCTCAGCCATCAGCGCATACACCGTTTCCCGGCGTACGACCAGGTCCTCATCCACAAGATGCCCCGCCAACCGTAACCGATCCAGGGTGCGCAAGCACTCTACCTCGACGAGCCCACTGGCCACCCCACCGTCGATCGCAGCCCACTCCTCCAACTGCCCCGGCTGCCCAAGGACCACGCGGAGTACCACCGAGGAATCCAGGTAGGCCCTCACCGGCCCGATTCGCGGTCCTCGAGCAGCAGCGCCACCGCGTCTACTGGCAGCACGATTGGCGCCGGCATCGGCACCGCACCTATCGACCGGTGGCGCCCTGCCGGCGGCCGAACCGTCAGGAGTTCCGCCGAGCCGATTGGCACCAGTTGGGCAACCGGCGTCTCCCGGTCCAGCACCGTGACGGTCCGGCCCCGCCGCGCCTCGCGGAGGTATTCGCTCAGCTTCGCCTTGAGCTCGGCGACGCCGACGGTCGGGGAAGGCTTCTTCTTCATGACCATAAAATGACCATTGATGACTATTTTGGCAATCCTCTCCACCCGGGATGATTCCGCCCCACGGTCGGCAGGATCCCTCGCCTTCGAAGCGGGCGCCCCACGGGGCGCCCCTACGACTCGGGATGCCCAGTTGCGGGGTGGCATGCCATCTCCCCGGGCCGAATGGATTCGGCCCCTACGGGGTGGGGACCCCTCCGTGCAAGTCCAGGATCGATTTCTGCAGGGCGCACAGGGGTGCGCCCTGTAGGGATCGGACTGACCCCGATGCACAATCCAGGACCGGTTTGCACGGCGGGCGCGTAGGGGTGCGCCCCTACCCGACCTCACTGCCCTCACCGCCCCCCTGCCCCCCACTCCCATTTCCCCCGCACCAGGCCTATATTACAGGGCTGTCAAAATTCACCTCCCGGACCGTGCACCGCGAGTCCGGGCAACGTCCAAAGGATGGTGACATGCCCAACCCGTATGAGGTGGTCTACATCTTCGACTCTGTGCTCGAAGAAGCAGCCATCAACGAAAAGCTCGCCCAGTACCACGCCCTCATCGCCGTTGATGGCGCCGAGGCGCCGGTGGTCAATCACTGGGGCAAGCGCACCCTCGCCTACCATATCAAGAAGCGGGACACCGGCTATTACGTGGTGGCCAACTTCGTCACCGACCCGGTCCAGCTCCCCGAGTTCGAGCGCGCCATCAAGCTCGACGATGGGGTGCTGCGCTACCTGGTGGTGCTCAACGACGTGCCCTCGACCCCGGCGATCGTCGGCACCGACAAGTCCGACGACGAGGAGGACTAGATGCGCGGCAAAAAGGGTGACCCGATCGCGGAACTGCGGATCCGCGTCATTGACTACAAGGACGAGAAGCTGCTCTCCCGGTTCATCAGCGAGCGAGGCAAGATCCTGCCCCGCCGGTTGTCGGGCGTGTCGGCCCGCCACCAGCGGCAGTTGAGCGTGGCCATCAAGCGGGCCCGCTATCTGGCGCTGCTGCCCTACATCAAGGGCTACGCGGGCTGACAGTGGACATTGCGGCGCCTTCGGTAGCGCGCCGCGCCGGCGCCGGTGGAGTCCTGGTCCTGCTGGGATTCCTGCTGGTGGCGCCGCCGGTCTTCGTCCTGGGCCCGCTGGCAGCATTGCTCGCGGTATCCCGGCCGGGGAACTGGCGGGAGCGGATCTGGCTGGCGGCGGCGGTGACCTTGACCGCCCTCTCGCTGGGCGCCCCCGGAGACATTGCTCAACAGGTGGTGCGGGCCGGAGCGATGGGGCTGGCCGGCGCGACCCTGGCGGTGGCGGTGGCAGGGAGGCAGTCGGACCCCTTCCGCCAATCGGTCACGGCGGTGGTTGCCGCCGCGTTTGGCACCGTCACCTGGGCCGCGGTGCTCGGGATGCGGTTCGCCGCGTTCCGGGATACCATCGCCGACGCGTTGCGGGCCCAGTACCAGGCGCTGGCGGCCGGTTCCTCGGCCAGCAGTTCGCCGGAGATGCAGCAGCTGGTGCAGTCGCTGGTCGATTCTGCCGACATGGTGGCCAGCCTCTATCCGGGAATGCTCGTGGTCCTGGGCGTGGCAGGCTGCATGTTGGCGTGGCAGTGGCTGCACCGGATCGCCGCGACCCCGGTCGGGCGCGCCCCGGGTCGTTTCCGGGCGTTCCGGTTCAATGACCACGTCATCTGGGGTGGTATACTTACCCTGGCCGCATGGTTGATCCCTGCCCCGGAGGCCGTCCAGTTGGTCGCGGCCAACCTGCTGGTGGCCTGGGCCGCACTCTACCTGGTGCGCGGGCTGGCCGTTGCAACATCGCTACTGGCGGGATCGCCTTGGCCGATGCGGGTGGTGGCGATCCTCTTTGGAATACTGTTCTTGCCGTTCGTCAGTGGCGCGCTCCTCGCGATGGGGCTCGCCGATATCTGGATGGATTTTCGGCGGCGGACGCCGCCTGTGCCGGGAGGGCATGCGGAATGATTGAAGTGATCCTGCGGGAAGACATCAAGACTCTAGGCAAGGCCGGGGCGCTGGTTCGGGTCAAGCCGGGCTACGCGCGCAACTTCCTGCTGCCGCAAGGGCTGGCCTATGAGGCCTCCGAGGGGAACAAGAAGCGCATCGCGGGCGAGCAGAAGTCGCGAATCGCCGCTGCCGCCGCCGACCAGGCAGCCGCCGAGTCGTTTGCCGCCAAGTTGCGAGAGGTCAAGCTGACCATCAGCGCCAAGGCCGGCGAGGAAGGCAAGCTGTTCGGCTCCGTCACCAGCCAGGAGATTGCCGACCAGCTGGCCGCCGCCGGTCACGACGTGGACAAGCGCAAGATCGAGCTGGAGCACCCGATACGGCAGCTCGGGCACCACTCTGTAGTGATCCGGATCCATCACGAGGTCCAGGCCGAAGTCTTCGTCGACGTGATAGCGGAATAAGCACCGCATGACAGTCGGCATCGCGTATATCGACGGGCCCCGACTGGCCCGTTCGGTGTCCGCGGCCGCCGACTGGGTTGCCGCCGGTCGGGAGGAGATCAACCGCCTCAATGTCTTCCCGGTTCCCGATGGTGATACCGGCACCAATTTCAGCCTGACCCTTCGTGCCGTCGCCGACGCCCTCCAGGCGCTCGGCGACGCGCCGCTTCGGGACACCGCTCGCACCATGGCCCACGCCGCCGTCCTCGGGGCCCGCGGCAATTCCGGCATGATGCTCGCCCATTTCCTGCTGGGTATCTCCGAGTCGCTCGGCGACCTGGAGCACGCCACCAGCGCCGACCTGGCCCGCGCCATCCGGAAGGGCTCCGACACCCTGTACGCCTCGCTCGACGAGCCGCGAGAGGGCACCATCCTGACCGTGGCCCGGGAGGCCGCCGACGCCGCCGAGCGGGCCGCCGGCCAGTCCGGCGATCTCGGCACCTTCATGGACCGGATGCTGGCGGAGAGCGAGGAGTCCCTGGCTCGGACACCGGAGCTGCTTGCGGTGCTCAAGGAAGCCGGGGTCGTCGATGCCGGCGGCAAGGGACTGGTCCGGATGTTCGAGGGCGTGGTCCGGTTCATTCAAGGCGACCCGATCCTCCCCGCCGCGGTGATCGATCCCGGCGAGTCGTACAACGCCGCGGCGTTCATGGTCGTCGCGGCCGAGCAGGACTTCCAGTTCTGCACCGAGGTGGTGGTGCGCGGCGAGCAGCTGCCGTCGGCCAACGAAGTCCGGACCGCCATGCACAACTTTGGCGGATCGGTCCAGGTGGCCGTCGCTGGCGATGTGCTCAAGATCCATGTCCACACCGACACTCCCGAGGCCGTCTTCACCTACGCCGCTCGCTGGGGCACCGTGGCCGCGCGCAAGGCCGACGACATGCGCGAGCAGCACCGCCAGCTCCAGCACTCGGCGCGCCGGCCCGTGGCGATCGTCACCGACAGCTCCGCGGACCTGACCGACAGCATCCTCGACCGCCACCAGATCGCCATGGTTCCCCTGCAGGTGGTTTTCGGGGACCAGGTCTACTTGGATCGCGTGGGGCTGAAGCCCGAGGAGTTCTACCGCCGGCTGCGGTCCTCGCGCACGCTGCCGACCACCTCGCAGCCCACCCCCGGAGACTTTGTCCGGGTGTTCCGATCAGCGGTGGAGGAAGCGGACGCCGTCGTGGCCATCCTCCTGTCCGCGAGCCTTTCCGGAACCTACCAGGCCGGGGTGACGGCGGCCCGGGTGGCCAACCTGGACCAGGTTCGGGTCGTGGACGGGCGATCGGTCTCGCTGGGGCTCGGCATGCTGGCACTCCGGGCCGCCGAGCTGGCGGCGATGGGCTGGGGCGTCGATGCCATCGTTACAGAAGTGGAACGCCTCAGGGGTCAGAGCGGCTTGTTCCTGACCGTCGACACCTACGACAACCTGCTCCGCTCCGGCCGGGTCTCCAAAGGCAAGGCCTGGCTGGGCGGAATGCTGGACGTCAAGCCGATCCTCTCCCTCGATGCCGAGGGCCGGATCGTACCAGTGGACCGGGTCCGGGGCCGGGAAAACCTGGTCGGAAGGGTGCTGGCCCTGCTCGACCAGCGGCTCACCCCGCGTCCCCGCACGATCCGGTTCGGCATCGCCCACGCCGAGGCGCCCGAGGAGGCCGAGCGGGTCCGGAACGCGCTGGTGGCAGCGTTTCAACCGCGGGAGTGCCTGGTCTCGCTGGCCACCGGGGTGCTCGGCGCCCACGTCGGGCCGGGAGCCTGGGCGGTATTCTGGCAGGTGGAGGATGGCGCCACCGAGACGCCGGGCATGGTTCCTGATGGTGGCTGATCGGCTGCCGAACGGGTCCCCGGACCTGCTCCGCTGGGTGGTGGAGGCGGTGGATGACCTCAAGGCCAACCGGATGCAGGTCCTGGACCTCCGCCCGGTCTCGGATGCCACCGACTATTTTGTGATCGCGTCCGGCACGTCGGAAGGGCATGTGCGTGGTATCGCCGACCGGGTGGTGAAGGAGCTGGGGCAGCGCGGCGTGCGTCCCCACCACGTCGAAGGCGTCTCCGGTGGTAGATGGGTGCTCCTCGACTTCGTGGACCTCGTGGTCCACATCTTCCACCCCGAGGCCCGCGCCTTCTACCGGCTGGAACGCCTGTGGGACGATGCCCCGGTGGTGATCGAGGGGCCCTGACACCTGGAAAGGAATCGCAGACCATGACGGCACCTGGACGGCTCGGCACCCTGCTCATGCTCCTGATCGCGGTGCCCCCTGTGGCGCAGGCGCAGTACTTCGGCCGGAACAAGGTGCAGTATTCCCACCCCGACTGGGCGATCATCCAGACCGAGCACTTCGACGTCCATTTCTACGCCCAGGAGCGACAGGCGGCGATGGATGTAGCCCGGCAGGCGGAGCGGGCCTACACCCAGCTTTCCCGGATCCTCAATCACCAGTTCACCGATCGCAAGCCGATCATCGTCTACGCCTCCCACTCCGAGTTCCAGCAGACCAACACCACGTATGGCGAGGTGGACGAGGGCACCGGCGGGTTCACGGACTTCCTGCGGCACCGGAACGTCTTTCCCCTGACGGGGTCGTACCGGGAGAACGAGCATGTCCTGATGCACGAGATGGTGCACCAGTTCCAGTTTGACATCTGGTCCCGCGGTCGGGGCGCCTCCGGGATCCAGGGAATTTTCCAGGCCAACGCCCCGCTCTGGTGGGCCGAGGGCATGGCGGAGTACCTCTCGCTCGGCCCGGTGGACCCCAACACTGCGATGTGGCTCCGGGACGCCGCCCTCGAGGGCAAGCTGCCCAAGCCCCAGGACTTTACCCGGGTCTTCCCCTACCGTTTTGGCCACGCGCTGGTGGCGTACATCGGCGAGCGCTGGGGCGACGAGGCGATCGGATCGATCACCCGTGGCGCGCTCGGCGACGGGCTGCAGGGCAGCGTGCGTCGGGTGACCGGCCTGAGCTTCGAGCAACTGGTGGCGCAGTGGAGCGACGCGGTCCAGAAGCAGTACCTCCCCGAGGTCGGCACCCGGGTCAAGGCGCGCACGGTGGCGCAGCCGCTCCTGACCGAGGAGCTGTCTGAGGGGACCTGGCACCTGGCCCCGGCGCTCTCCCCCGACGGGAGCCGGGTGGCCTATTTCAGTGAGAAGGACTTCTACTTCGTCGACCTCTACCTCGCCGATGGCAACACCGGCAAGGTGATCCGGCGGCTGCTCCAGTCCAGCTACAGCAGCAATTACGAGACCTACCGCTTCATCAGCTCCTCGGTGGCGTGGTCGGCCGATGGCCAGTATCTGGCCTTCGCCGCCAAGCGTGGCGGCAAGGACGACCTGGTCATCGTCGATCCCCACCGGAACAAGCAGATCCGGGGGATCGAGCTGGAGCTCAATGGGGCGCTGACCCCGACCTGGAGCCCCGACGGCACCCAGATCGCCTTTACCGGCCTTGACGGCGGCCTGGCCGACCTGTACATCATCAACACCGACGGGACCGGCCTGCGGCGGCTGACCAACGATCGCTACACCGAACTCCACCCCTCCTGGTCGCCCGACGGCCGCTCGATTGCCTTCACTACCGACCGGGGACCCGAAACCGATTTCCAGCGGCTGACCCTCGGCAACTACCGGATCGGCGTGCTCGACATTGCCTCGGGGGAGATTGCCATCCCGGCGGGGATGGATGTCGGCAAGAATGTCAGCCCCCAGTGGTCGCCGGACAGCCGCACGATCGCGTTCATTTCCGATCGCAACGGCATCAACAACATTTACCTGCACGACCTCGGCCGGGCGGTCACCACCCGGATCACCGACTTCTACACCGGCGTCAGCGGGATCACCCCGCTCAGTCCGGTGCTGAGCTGGTCGCACGGGTCGGACCGACTGGCGTTCGTCTACTTCGAGGACTCCGACTACGACGTCTACACCCTGACCAATCCGCGCGCGATCGCCAGCGAGCGCGGCGTGATCGTGGCCGGCGCCGGCGCCATCGAGCCGGCTCGCCGCGCCGATTCAACGGCGTCGGCCGTCAGGAGCGTCACGCCGTCTCCAGCGACGCCCCCGCCCCCACCACAGGTGCTCGCTGGGGGGACCGTGTACCGGGGAGTCCAGGGGTTCCGCCCCGCCGGCTCGCTCGGCCAGGGTGCCGATTCGACACTGCCGGTCCCCCTGGAAGTGACCAACATCCTTCGCGCCTCGGACATCGGAGTGCCCGACACCTCCGAGTTCGTCCTCCGCGACTACCGTACCGAGCTCCGCCCGGCGCAGGTCCTGCAGCCGTCGATCGGCTATGTCCGCGACAACTTCGGCAACGGGGTGACCGGCCAGGCGGGAATCGTGCTGGACGACATGCTCGGCAACAAGCAGGCGGTGATTGCCGCCTCGCTCAATGGCCGGATCGAGGAGACCCAGTTTCTGGCCGCCTACGTCAACCTCACCCGGCGCTGGAACTGGACCGCCTCCCTGTCGCAGACGCCGTATTTCTTCTACAACGGCAGCTTCATCGATCAGGGCAACGGTCGTGACGGTGCCTACGTCACCCAGCTGCGGCGAATCGTCTATCGGCAGTTCGGGGGGGACCTTTCCTACCCGATGAGCCGGTTCCGCCGGGTGGAGCTGGGCGCCAACCTGGTGCAGGTGCAGGACGACATTCTCCAGATTGTTGAGCCGTTCGACCTGGTCACCGGTTTTGCGACCGCGGCCGCTGAGCTGGTGACCCAGAGCCTCGGCTCCTCCGAGTTTGTCCAGCCCAGGGTGGCGCTGGTGTTCGACAATTCATTGTCCAACTATTTCGGGGCGTTCATCGGCCGGCGCTCCCGCTTTGAGCTGTCACAGACCTTTGGCGGCTGGAAGTACACCCAGGCCCTGGCGGACTATCGTCGCTACGATCCCCTCATTGGCCCGTTGACTCTGGCCACCCGGCTCATGTACTTCGGTCGGATCGGGCGCGATGCGCAGTTGTTCAATGTCTTTGGCGGGAGCACCGAGCTGATCCGCGGCCATACCTATGGCTCGTACACCCGGAACGAGTGTGGCTTCGACAACCTGAACTCCGCCACCGAATGCCGCCAGTTTGATGCCCTGATCGGCAGCCAGGTGGGCGTTGCCAGTGCCGAGATCCGGTACCACCTGCCGGTATTCATCCCGGGGCTGACCCCGGGGCTTGAGCTGGCGGCGTTCTACGACATCGGCATGGTCTGGAACGAGACCAGCACCGTCAAGTGGCGCCGTGATCCAGGCGACGACCCGGCCCAGGTCCGGGTCCCGCTCCAGACCTTCGGCGGCTCGGCCCGCACCAACCTGCTCGGGGCGTTCATCATCCGGCTCGACTATTCCATTCCGCAGAATCGTCGCGGCATAAAGGGGCTCTGGACGATCAGCTTGAGTCCGGCATTCTGAGGGCGGTTCGGCTCCGCGGTTGCGCGCTGGTCGTGCTGGCGGCGTGCGGCGGCGGCGACGCCCCCCCACCGCAACCGCTGCCGGCGCTGGCCGGACCGGTCTCCCTGCTCCGCCTGCCCCGGGCCGGCGGGGCGGTGGCCGCCTACGAGCCGGCAGACCTCTCCGCCACCGGCTGGAGCTCCATCGGCCGTCTCGGGCCGCTGAAACGACCGCTCGGCGCCGACCTTGACGAGCGCCTCGTCTTTGCCATCGATTCCGCGGGGAACGTCGTGGCGCTGGATCTCGAGTCCCGTTCGATCCGGGGCAGCATCCTCAGTGGCGTCACCACCGCGATCATGTCCGGCGATGGGTCCATTTTTGCCATCGACAAGGAACGACGGGTCACCCACCTCCACCGCCGGAGCCCGACCCGATTCCGGCTTCCGCTTCCCGCCACACCACGCAGCCTGTTCGGGGCATTGAATGACCGGCTGATCGCCGTCACGGAGGGCGCCGCGCCCGAGGTGATCTTCCTCGCAGCCGAAGCTGAATCCAAGCGATTCCCTGCCCCACCCGGCACGGCAGCGGCAACCCTCTGGGGCGACCTGGTGGCGATTGCCGCCGACACCGCTGTGGCCTTTTTCGATCTCAATGCCCGGGAGCGGCCCTCCTCGATCCGGCTTGGGGGAGGGGTCGAGTCGGTGGCGTTCAGCCCGTCGGGCCACCGCCTCTACGTCGGCCGGGACCGTCCCGATGTGGTGGTCGTCGATCGGTTCTCCAAGTCGCTCGTCGCCTCCATCCCGGTCTCCTCCCCCGTCGCGGCGATCCGTCCCGATGTGACAGGACGCTGGGTACTGCTCCGCGCGGCAACCGGCGATTCCCTCTGGGTGGTCGACGCCACCGTCAATCGCATTGCAGCTCGCTTCGCCACCGCCTGGGATACCGACCTGCCGACCGTGGCCGGGCCGTCGCACCTGATCCTCCGGAACGGCGCCGACGTGGAGAGCTGGGACCTGACGGGGACTTCGCCAGTCCGTCAGGGCTGGATCAGGGGCGGGGCGGCGGATTTCTGGATCCTGATCGCCTGGGTGCCGCAGGACCGGGCCTCTGCCGTCCAGGCGTCAATGGAAGCGGCCTCGGGAGTCCAGGACAGTGCGTTGGTGTTCGGGACCCTGCCGCCCCCGGTGCTCGCGGCCACACCCCAGGTGTACCTGCAGGTCAGCAGCTCCCAGAATCCGGAGTGGGCCCGGGAATTGGCCCGGCAGCTTGCGGCAGCCGGACATCCGGCCAGCGTCCGGGACCCGACCATTTCCGATGAGGGCTATCGGGTGGTGGTGGGACCGTACCCCAGCCGCGAGGCCGCGGAGTCGGCGGGGCGCGAGCTGGGACGGCCGTTCTTCGTCCTGGTGGACCCGCTCCCCGCGCCGCCACGCTGATCGAGGACGCCCCTCGATCCAGGACCCTCGCCTAGGTATCTTTGGGCCCTCTCCGGCAGCTGACAGGCCCGCTGCCCGGTGCCCCACGGCCACCAGGAACTCACCGCATGAAGCTCACCAAGCTGGAGCTTTCCGGCTTCAAGTCGTTTGCAGATACCGTCAGCCTCACCTTTGATGCCGGGGTCACCTCGATCGTCGGGCCCAATGGCTGCGGCAAGTCCAACGTGTCCGATGCCGTCCGCTGGGTGCTCGGGGAGCAGTCGGCACGCCAGCTCCGCGGCGGCAAGATGGAGGACGTGATCTTCCAGGGGTCGGCCCACCGACGTCCGGTCAACGTCACGGAAGTCTCGCTCTTTCTCGACAACAGTGACGGCACCCTGCCGATCGCGTACCAGGAAGTGGTGATCACCCGGCGACTCTCGCGGTCCGGTCAGAGCGACTACCTCCTGAACAAGGCGCCGGTGCGCCTCCGGGACATCCAGGACCTCCTCCGGGGCACCGGAATGGGGAGCGACGCGGGCGTGGTCATCGAAGCCAAGATGATCGACCTGCTCCTCTCCGACCGGGCCGATGAACGTCGCTCCCTCTTCGAGGAGGCGGCCGGCATCGGGCTGTACCGGGATCGCAAGCACAGCACCGAGCGGCGCCTGGAGGAAACCCAGACCGACCTGCAGCGCCTCGAGGATCTGATTGGCGAGGTCCAGTCCCAGATCCGCAGCTTGGCGCGCCAGAAGGGCAAGACGGAGCGCCACGCCCGCCTGATGGAAGAAAAATTTTCCCTCCAGGTGACCCTGGCCACCCGACTCCTCAGCGAACTCGATGAGCAGGTCGGCGGGATGCGCCAGCGGCATGCCGAGCTCGCCGAGGCACTTCCGGCGTTGCGAGCCGCGCTGATCGAATTGACCGGCAATCGCGATCGCCTGATGCGCCAGCGCATGCAGGCGGAAGAGGAGCGCTCCACGCAGGCCCACGGCGTCAGCGAGCTGCAACTGGCCATTGGGCGGCTCGAGGGAGACCTCGGCATCGCCGCAGAGCGGCTCGGCAACGCTGCCGTTCGCCGGGTCCGGGCCGAGGAGGAGCGGGTCCAGGCCGGCGTCCGCCTGCAGCAGGCCACGGTGGAGCGGGAGTCGGCTCAGCTCGAGCGTGCCGATGCCGATGCCTCCCGGACCCAGGTTCAGGCCGAGTTGCAGGCGCGGGCCTCCACCGAGGAGGAAGTTCGGGTGCGCCTGAGCGCCCATCGGGCCCAGGTGCGCACCCTGGAGGAAGAATTGCAGCGGCAGGCCCAGCGGCTCCGGACCCTGGAGGGGGAACGCGCGGCACTCGAATCGGAGCTGGCGGCTCTCCGCGACGGGGCCGCCCAGGAGCAGGGGCACCTGGCCCACCTGCAATCGGAGCGCGAGCAGGCGGAAGCGCGGCGCACCGCCGCCGCGATGGGTGCGGAACAACTCTCCCTCGCCGCCCAGGCGGCGGCGGCGGCGGCCGAGCGCACCCGGCACCAGGTGGCCGAACTCAGGGAGCGTGAGGCGAGTGAGCGGGCGGAACGGCGGCAGGCCGAGGAGAGCGTGGCTCAGCTCGTGGCGCGCCGGCAGGCACTGGAAGAGCTCGAGCGGGAGCGGGTCGGGCTGGCGCCAGGTGCTGCAGCTCTCATGGCGGTCAAGGACCAGTTTGACGATGCCGTCCTCGGGCCTCTGAGTGATTTCGTCTCGACCGACCGCGCCGATGCCGAGCTTGCCGAGCGACTGCTCGGCGAGTGGATGCACGCGGTCCTGGTCAAGAGCACCGATGCCGTCCGGGCGATCCAGGCATGGCACGCGGGGTCGGGAGCCGGCACCCTTGTGCTGCTGCCCGCCGAGCCCGGCCATGCGCCGCGCGGGGAGCATCCGCTTGAGGCTCGCTTGCGGGCCCAGGGTCCCGCGGCCGAATGGATTCGGGCCCTCCTGGCTGGCTCGGAGCTCCTCGATGGCGTCGGCCACGCCTTTCGACGGGCCAGCGGCGCCATTGTCCTGAGTGGCTCGGCGGGGGCCAGCGGCCCACTGCGCCGGCGCGCCGAACTGGTCCAGGTCACCGGAGATGGCGAGGCCCAGGCCGCCACGCTGGCTGCTGCGGTGGGACGCATCGAGATGACCATCGCCGCCCTCGTGGCAGCCGAACAGGCATCGCTCGCCGCAACTCAGGAGCTCAACCAGGCCCGTGAGGCCGAGCGTGTGGGCATCGCAGCTCGAGAGGACGCCGCCCGCCTGGTGGGGAACCTGGGCCGGGAATGTGGTGAGGCGGAAACCCGATTGACCCGGATCGGGGAGCGGCTCGGCCGGGCCGAGCAACGGCTCCGCGAGGTGGACCTGGGGCTGACCGACTGCGAACTGACCGGTGCGCGGCTCGAGGCGACGCTGGGCACCGGCCGGGGGGCCCTCGGTGAACTCGAGATCGAACAGGAGACCGCCAGGGAGGCGCGCGTTCATTGGCAGGTCCAGGACGCTCACATCTCGGCGCGGGTCCAATCCGCCTCCGAGCGACTGGAGCGGGCCGACCAGACCATTGCCGGTGCCGAGCGGGATACTCTGGCACTCTCCGGCGAGATTGACAGGCTCGACGCCGATACCGCGTCGCTGCGGGCCCAGGTGGCCCAGTGGGAGGAGGCCCGCGCGGAGCGCCAGCTCGCGTTGGTCGAGTCCAAGGCTGCGGCGGCGACTGCGGAAGAGCAACTCAAACTTGCCAGCAATGCCCTCGAGGCCGCCGAATCGGCCACCGCCGCGGGCCGGGAGAAGCTGGATCAGCAGAACAACGAGTTCCACCAGCTCGAGCTGGACCTCAGTGAGGCGACCGGTCGGCGACTCCTGATCACTGATCGGATCGAATCGGAATGGAAGGCGCCGCTGGAGCAGCTTTCCCGGACCGCAGAGTTGCTCGACCTGGATCGCGAGCTGCTCGAGTCCGAGGCCAGCCGTGTGGTCGAGGCGCTCGAGGCCATCGGACCGGTCAATCCGCTGGCCATGGAGGAGCACGCCGAGGAATCGAAGCGACTCGAGTTCCTCACGACCCAGCGCGACGACCTGGTGGCCGCCCGGCAATCCCTGCTGCAGGCCATCAAGGAAATCGACGGCACGGCCCGGGTCATGTTCCTGGAGACGTTCGCCGCGATCCAGGGCCACTTCGTGCACGTCTTTCACACCCTGTTCGGCGGCGGCGAGTGCGAGTTGCGCCTCGCCAGCACCGACGATCCACTGGAAAGCGAGATTGAGATCCACGCCGCACCCCGGGGCAAGCGCACCCAGCGGATCCACCTGCTCAGCAGTGGCGAACGGACCCTCGTGGCCACCTCGTTGCTGTTCGCCATCTACCTGACCAAGCCAAGCCCGTTCTGCCTCATGGATGAGGTGGACGCCCCCCTGGATGACGCCAACGTGGGCCGGTTCACCACCCTGCTGAGTGAATTCAAGGACCGGACCCAGTTCCTGGTCATCACCCATAATCCGCGCACCATGCAGTCGGCGGACGCCGTCTACGGGGTCACGATGCAGGAGCCGGGCGTGTCCACCATTGTCGGTGTCCGGCTTGGCGACAGCCACACCGCAGCGGCGTGAGCGGTCTCTGCGGGTGTGTCATTGTGGCGGGTGGGATTCGTCGTATCCTCGGCGACCCCACACCCTGAGCTGCTCAAGGAGCCGCACCATGACGATCCCCGCCCGACCCCCGTTGTTGTCGTCCGCTCGAGCGGGAGGGCTGCTCCTGGCCATCCTGCTGGCCGGAACGGGCTCACTGGGGGCCCAGGACGCCACCAGGATCGTCGGCCGAGCCGGTCAGGTGTACCGCAATCTCACCTCGCTGCGCGCCCAGTTCACGCAGACCATCTCGGACCGGATGATCGGCGATTTCGACAGCAAGGGGACCCTCGTCCAGGCCGGCAACAACCACCTGCTGATGCAGTTCAGCGACCCCGAGGGCGACCGGATCACCCTTGACGGCACCCATGCCTGGATTTATACCCCCAGCAGCGCACCTGGCCAGGTCATCCGGGTGGCCATCCCGAGCGACCCGGTGTACGGCGCCAATGTGGTGGCCTGGATCCTCGATCGACCGACCGAGCGGTATCAGAGCACCTGGTTGCGAGTCGAGGCGGTGGCGGGGCGCCCTGCCGATGTGGTGGCGATGGTACCGCTTTCGTCGTCGCTTCCATTCACTGGCGTGACGGTCTGGCTTGACCAGGCCGACGCGTTGCCCCGCCGGATTGAGATTCAGGAAACAAGTGGGGCCAAGCGCACCCTGGTCCTGTCCAGGATCCAGACCAACACCACCGTGCCTGCCGCCACCTTCCGGTTCACCCCGCCTTCCGGCGTCCGGATCATCAATCAGTAACGCGAACGCATGCGGGCACGCCAACCTGCGCATGCCGGTTCCCTGAAACCATCCGCCCCCGGTGGGGGCCTCTCGAGTTGGGCTAGCGCTGGATGCCTGGCGCACCGGGCTCCGCGATGCCAAGCAAGGCGTAGCGGGACGCGGCCGCACGAAGCGCGGCGAATGCCGCCTGGAGTTGTTTGTCGTTGCGTGAGCGCCGACGGAGTTCCGCCGGCCGGCCTAGGGCGTACCGTGCGATTTCATTGCCCAGGTCGCGATCGAGGACCGGCACGCCGTCACGCATCATGGCGGGGTCGAAATGGAATCCGGCCTCCTCAAGGACGGCGATCAATTCCGTCCGGAGTGCTGCGGAGACCACGAAATCCGGCGACGTGACAGTGCCTCGCCCCCCCACCCTGAGCGCCAGGCTGGTCACGGCGTTGCGATAGAGCGGGATCCGGCTGCCGAGCCCGTCGAGGAACGCCCGTTCCTCGGCCGGAAGCGAGTCGCGCCGGACGATGACATCGGGAATGATCCCGCCTCCCCCCTTGAGGACCCTTCCCGCCGGGGTGCGGAATTCTGGCGCGCTGTCGGGACCTGCGGCTGGAGTCCCTCCGGGCGCTGGACGGTCGGCCCGCTGGATCGTCCGCCCGCTGGGGGTATACCATCGGCCGGTGGTGAGGCGGAGTGAGGCGCCCTCATCAAGGCCGAACACTGACTGCACCAACCCCTTGCCGTAGGTGGGCTGCCCCACGACCAGGGCACGGTCATGGTCCTGCAGGGCCCCGGCAATGATCTCCGCCGCGCTGGCGGTGCCCTCATTGACCAGCAGGGTAATCGGCAGGTCGGTCCAAGGCTGGGGCTGCTGGTCCACATACTGATGCTGGACCGACGGGGTCCGGCCGCGCGTCTCCAGGATCGCCTCCCCCGCGTCCAGAAAGAGGTCGGTGATGGCCACCCCCTCCTCGAGCAGGCCGCCGGGGTTGCCGCGCAGGTCCAGCACCAGCGACCGCATGCCCGCGTCGCGGAGCGAGTCGATCACCTGCCGCAGTTCCTGCGCCGACTGTTCCGCCACCCGCGCAAGGGCCACGTACCCGATACCGCCCTCGTACAGAATGCCACTCGAGACCGCCCGGCGATGCACCTCGGCACGGGTGACAGTGAAGGTGAGCAACCCGTCCACGCCGGCACGGCGCACCAGCACCGCGACCCTGCTCCCGGGTTCCCCCCGGAGCAGCCGGGCAGTTTCCCCCAGGTCTCCGGCGCTCACCAGCTTGCCATCGATCTCGACGATCCGGTCGCCGGTTCGAATTCCGGCACGATCGGCCGGCGAATCAGGCCAGGCGCTGACCACCATGATGGTGCCACCCCGAAGATCCGCTTGCACCCCGATGCCGACATAGTTGCCGGAGGTCTGCTCGGTGACAGATGCCTGCTCCCGCCCGATGAGGAGGGCCGCGTACGGGTCCGGCAACTCGGCCAGGATCCCCGCGGCGGCCCGGCGATAGAGCTCATCCTCGTTGAGGGAATCGACGGCGTACCGGCTGACATGACCGAAGACCTGGTTGAACAGCCGGTTGCTGTCGACGGAAGCACCGTCGGCAGGGGTCAACCCCCGACGCAGAATCCAGCCCCCGCCGAGAAACGTGACCACGAGAATTACCACCGCCATGACCCAACGACCCATCAGACCCCCACGAGAGATGCGTCAGTCATCCACGACTACCCCGTAACCACCGCCTGCACCGCCTGCCATGCCACCTGTTCCAGGTCGGCCGCCGACAGGGTCGCGTCGAGATGGAGGATACCCGTTCCTTCGGCCGCGCGATAGAACTCCGCGATCCGGCAATGGAAATCCGCGCTCTCCCGATCCAGGCGGTCCTGGTCCTTGCCCGCAGCCACCTGACGAGCCAGCCCGATCTCCGAAGGGAGGTCGAGCACCAGGGTCAGATCCGGCTGCAACCCCTCGGTGGCAACATTGTTGAGCCATTCCAGCCGATCCGGGTCCACCCCACGTCCGGCGCCCTGATAGGCCCGCGTCGAAAGGTCAAAGCGGTCGCTGAGGACCACCCGCCCCGCCTCGAGCGCCGGCCGGATCACCCGACGGACCAGGTCCGCCCTGGCGGTGACCATGAACAGGAGCTCCGCTTCCGGACTCCACGCCACTCCCTTCTCCAGCAAGGCCCCGCGCAACGCCTCCGCCACCGGCGTGCCACCGGGCTCACGCACCAGGACGGGGTCATGCCCCGCCTGGCGGAGTCGGGCCGCCAGGCCCGACCCGAGGGTGGACTTGCCTGACCCCTCTGGACCCTCCAGTACCAGGAAGGCGCCGCGCCCTGGACTCACAGCGTGATGATGCTGCTGGTGGCGCCCTTCTCCATCCCGTTGCTGATCTCCTGATTGACCCGGGACATCAGCTTCTCGAAGTTGGCCCGTGCGACGACATAGGCCTGCCCGGTGACGCTCAGCTCCAACTGATGGACGGCGGCTTCGTACGCCTGGGTGGTCTCCTCATCCGGCATCTGGCCCTGGGCCACCGCCTGGTCCACCAGGCGCGCCAGGGCCTGGATCTGGTCCAGGAGGGTCACCGCATCGGTGTCCGTGCGAAGGGCGCTCTCGGCGCGCCGCAGCGCCTGGAACTCGGGGGACTGCCCAATCTGGCGTCCCAGGTCTGTGGCCTTTTCATCGATCATGGCATGGTCCCCGGCGTGCCGTCACGAAACGGTTCCGCCCGAAGAGGTCCTTGGTAATGGCGATTTCACCCCAATCGGAGTGCCTCGCCAGGGCGGCCACCTGCTCCGCCCGCGAACTATCCACCTCCACCGCCAGCAGCCCGCCCTCGACCAGCACCCGCGAAGCCCCAACGATCAGGCGCCGCAAGGCGTCGAGGCCGTCGTGGCCACTCGCCAGCGCTTCGGCCGGCTCCCAGTCCCTTACCGACGGATCGAGTTGCTCCAGCTCGCCGTCCGTCAGGTAGGGGGGATTCGACACCACCGCCTGGCACGATCCCCCCGCGAACGCAGACACCAGGTCGGCCTCGACGAAGGTGACTGGCATGCCGAGCCGCCTGGCGTTCCCCCGGGCCACGGCCAGTGCGGCAGCCGAGCGATCAGTTGCCGTGACCTGATCGAAGCGACCCTCCTGGGCCAGGCTCAGCGCGATGCAGCCGCTCCCAGTCCCCACATCCACCACGCGCCCGCCCGAAACACTCTTGAGCACCAGCTCGACCAGCCCCTCGGTTTCCGGGCGCGGTATCAACACCCGGCGATCGACCTGGAGGGTCAGGTTGCGAAAGCCAGCCCAGCCCGAAACGTAGGCGATCGGTTCCCCGGCAGCGCGCCGACCTGTTGCCGCCAGCGCCCGCTCGGCCAGCTCCGCGGGCACCGGATCCCCGGCGTGAAGGACGATCGCCCCCGGAGACCGATCCATCAGGTCCGCCAGCAGGCGGAGCGCCTCGCGCCGAGGCTCCGTGACCCCGGCGGCGGCGAGAACTGCCGCGGCCCTGCGGGTCAGCATCCCGAGCGTGGCGGTCACCTCATCCCCGCTCGAGTTCCTCCCGGCTGGCCAGCCGGAGGGCATCGAGCAGCTCGTCCAGGTGTCCTTCCATCACCGCCGAGAGGTTGTGCACCGACAAGTTGATCCGATGATCGGTGCACCGACTCTGGGGAAAGTTATACGTCCGGATCTTGGCCGACCGATCCCCGGTCCCCACCATGGCCCGCCGTTCGGCCGACCGGGCAGCCTCCTGCTCGGCAATCATCCGATCCAGCAGCCGGGCGCGCAGGACCGTCATGGCCTTGATCTTGTTCTGGAGCTGGCTCTTCTGGTCCTGTTGGGTGACGACGAGTCCGCTCGGCAAGTGGGTAATCCGGACGGCGCTGTCGGTGGTATTGACGCTCTGGCCACCAGGACCCGATGAGCGGTAGACGTCGATCTTGAGATCCTGGGCCTCGATCCGCATGTCCACCTCTTCCGCCTCCGGCAGGACGGCCACGGTGGCGGCCGAGGTGTGAATCCGGCCCTGCGTTTCGGTGGCCGGGACCCGCTGGACCCGGTGGACTCCAGACTCCCGTCTCAGCAGGCCGAAGGCATCGGGACCCCGAACCACCACAATCGCCTCCCGGACGCCGCCAGCGTTTCCCTCGCTGATCTGCAGCGCCTCCACCCGAAGGCCCCGGCGTTCCGAAAAGCGGGTGTACATCCGGAGCAGGTCGGCCGCGAAGAGCGCCGCTTCGTCGCCCCCGGTGCCCGCCCGTACCTCAAGGATGGCATCGCGGTCGTCCAAGGGGTCGCGGGGCAGCAGCAGCTCACGCAGCTCGGCCTTGAGGGCCTCGATTTCCGCGGGCAGCCGGGATAGATCCTCCCGGGCCAACGCAACAAGCTCGGGATCGGCTTCCAGAGCCATCTCCCGAGCCTGCTGATAATCACTCTCCAGACGCTCCAATAGCCCCGCCAGGCGCACGATCGGAGCCAGGTGGGCGTGCTCGCGGCCGAGGGTGGTCAAGCGCTTGGTGTCGGCGGCGGTAGCCGGATCGGCCAGCTCACGGGCCACCTCCTCCGCCCGGACCAGCGCCTGGCGGAGTCGGACCTCCACTACTCAGCTCTGGCCGGCGGCCGGCGCGCCCTCGGCGCCATACTTCCGGCGGAACCGATCGACCCGACCGGCGGTATCCATCAGGCGCTGCTTGCCGGTATAGAACGGGTGGCAGAGCGAGCAGACTTCAACATGGATTGATTCGGCGGTGGAGCGGGTCTCGAAGGAGTTCCCACAGGCGCAGATCGCGGTGATCGTCTTGTACATCGGATGCAGGCTGGGCTTCATGTCGCACCTCTCAGGGTTCGGCCGCGTATCCCGGGGATCCCAAGGGCGCGGAACCCCAAAAGGTAATCCCCCCGCCTCCGGGAAACCAGCCGTCCCGCTGCCCGGGGTTGGCTATGTCGCTCCACCCCATGATCTTTTGTCGTTTCTGACTTCCGCCCCTCCTGATTCCGGAGAGAGTTCATGTTCCGCACCAACGGCCGATGGCTCCTCCTCTTTGGGCTCGCTTCCGGCTGTGATTCCGCCGATCGACCGGAGCTGGAGCCGACCACCCCAGGCTTGACGGTGGATACCTTGGCCTCCCCGGCGGAATTGCCGGCCCAGGCCCTCTCGGGAGGCACGGTATTGCCCGATGGACGCCTTGCCTTGGCGGACCTCCGGGCTGGCACCGTCTGGCTGGTGGGACCGGTTCGAGGGGCACCCGAGCGACTCGGCACCTCGGGCTCCGGGGAGGGACAGATCTCCCAGCCGATCGGGGTGACCAGTTTCGGCGATACTATTGCTGTGGTGAGCGCCGGAACGGCGCGGGTGGATCTGTTCGAGCACTCCGGCCTCCACCTGGGCTCTCTCCCCCTGGCCCTCGCCCTGCTCTCCGGTCCGCTGGAACTGCTGCCGTCCGGCCACGCCCTCGTGGCCACCTTCGGCCAGGACAGCGCCCTGGCCGCGCTGCGAACCCTTTCGGGCGCCACCCTCACCCGATTCGGATCGAGCCTGGTGCCGGCGGACCAGGAAATCGATCCGACCGCCATCAAGCGGAGCATCCGCTCGGGCCAAGTGCCGGGGGTGTTCCGCGACGTCGTACTCCCGGTCGGGGCGCCCGACGGCTCGGTCTGGGTGGTGATGCATACCGAGGGGATCATCCAGCGGTACGGACCCGACGGGGTCCTGCTTGCCACGGCGACCCTCCCGGCGGCGGAGGTCGCGCCGGTCCGGGAGGAGTTCTTCCGGGCCAACACCGACCCAGACCAGCCGGGCGCCATTCACGCCTACCTCCTGACCGCCTCCGGAGTCGCCGATTCCGCCGGCGCCTGGTTCCTGCTCGCCAGCCCCCCCGACCGGTCGGCTGTCCTGATCCGGATTGGCAACGATGGCTCGATCGGAGAGCGCCTGGTCATCGCGGAATCCCGCGGGGCCAGACTCCTCCTGCGCGACCTGAACCGGGATGTGTTCTACCTGGTTCACCAGGAGGACGGGGTCGTCGTCCGCATCCGTCGGGCAGGCGCCCCATGACCCCGCCGTCCCCGAGGGAACTGCCTGACATTTTCGCTTCGCAGACATCTCTCTGCCATTGACCCCGATGCCTGAGATGCCGACCACGACTCCAACCCGATCCCGTGCCGCCTCGAGCACCGCCGGAGCCCTGCGCACCGCGTTGCTCGCCCTTTTCCTGCTCGGGATACTTGGCACCGGGGCGGAGCTGCTGCTGATCGGCCATATCGAGGATCCGTGGCAGCTGGTTCCGCTCGGGCTGTTCGCCGCGGCCCTTCTGGTGGTGGCATGGTATGCCGTGACCCGGTCGAGAGGGAGTGTCCGGGCGTTCCAAGGGGTGATGTTCCTGAATCTGGGTGCCAGCGTGGCCGGCACCCTGCTGCACTACCGCGGCAACATGGAATTCGAGGTGGAGATGTACCCCGGCATTGCGGGGCTGGAGTTGTTCCGGGAAGCGATGACCGGGGCATTTCCTGCCCTGGCGCCCGGATCGATGGGATTGTTCGGCCTGATCGGCCTGGCGTGGACGTATCGCCACCCGGCCCTGCTCTCGAATGATCATTCCCCTACCAAGGAGTAGCACCATGCGCCTGTTTCGCAGCCTGACCTCGGCCCTGCTCGGGGCGGTGGTTCTGGCCACCCCCGGTTCGGCCCAGCATGGCAAGAGCGTCACCGTGATGGATCCAAATACCGCCACGGAAGCCGCCCTCCTCGCCGTTCCGCACCTCAACTCGGCAATCGTCAGGGCGATGCTGGCCGAGCGCCCATTCCTGAGCCAGACTGCGCTGGATGCGTTTCTGGGCGCGCAGGCCCTCACCCCGGAGCAGCGGAAAGAGAGCTACGTCAAGATCTTCGTGGCGCTCAACCTGAACGCCGCCCCGCGCGAGGAGATCCTGATGATCCCCGGCAGCGGGCCCCGGGTGGTGCGGGAGTTTCTGGAGTACCGGCCCTTCGCGGGCCTGCCAGTCTTTACTCGGGAAATGGGGAAGTACTGGGATGCCAGTGAGGTAGCCCGTTTGGAACAGTATGTCTTCGTGCCCGTCAACATCAACACCGCCAGCGATGAGGTGATGATGACCATTCCGGGCGTCGGTGCCCGCTGGGTGCGGGAATTCAAGGAGTACCGCCTGTGGACCAGCGCCGAGCAGTTCCGCCGGGAGATGGGCAAGTATACCAATGCCAAGGAAGTGGCCCGTCTGGAGCGGTATGTGACCTGGTAGCATCGGGCCGGCACGGAAACGAAACGGCCGTCCCCCGTGGGGGACGGCCGTTTGCGTGTCGCGGTACAACCCTGAGGGCTATGCCCTTAGAGCTTGACGACGTTCTCCGCCGCCGGGCCCTTCTGGCCCTGCACGATGTCGAACTGGACGCGGTCGCCCTCGCTGAGGGACTTGAAGCCCGTCCCCTGAATGGCGGAATGATGCACGAAGCAATCCTTCTCGCCGTTCTCGGGGGTGATGAAACCGAAGCCCTTCGCGTCGTTGAACCACTTCACGGTGCCGGTGGTGCTCATACTGTCCTACTCCTGGAAAATGATGTTATCGGCTTCCACAGTGGACAGCACCCGCCGCCCGCGTTTGTGATCGAGAACAAGTAGGGGATCGGCTGAACGCCGATCCCCTAGACGCGTCCCCTGAAACCTTTTGCCCATATAGGGGCAGCGATCACAGCGACCAATATTGCACCTGGGGCGGAATTGCGCAAGGGGTCAGGGTCCGCTTGGGGGACGGAGCCCGGGAGTTGGGAGGAGGAGGTCGCCCAGGAAGAACCCTGCCAGCTCGGCCCGACCTGCCAACCCAGCCTTCCGGTAGACCGCGATGGCGTGCTGGCGAGCCGTGCGCTCGCTGCGGTCAGTGAGCCGGGCGATCTGGGCCAGGCTGAAGCCTTTCAGCAGCATAAGGGCAATCTCGCGTTCGGCCGGAGTCAGGTTCCACTCGGTGAACTGCCGATCCACTTCGAGGGCCAACCCTTCCAGCGCCGCCCGGGCGGCGGCATGCCAGGATTCGCGCCGGGCCTGCCGTACCGCCAGGTCCCCACGAAGCGACCCCAGCGACCGGCGGGTCAGGTACCAGCCGCGGGCCAGATACAGGGCCCCCCCACCGCTGACGATCGCCAGCCCAACCTCCAGGACCACGTGGGCAGTGAACCATCGGCGAGGGGCATCGAGGATCAAGTCGGTCACCGCCCCAGCCAGCACCACCAGAAGGAGCCCCATCACCACCAAATCCAGCCGAATATCCTCCAGGTCGAACACACGTACCTCCGTCAGATGACTCAGACCAGGCGCACCATGGGGAAAATGCACCATCTGCCCGATGCGTAGACACGGGGTGCCGCCGAAGTTGAGTGAACCGAACAACTTTCACCCCGACAGGAGAATACCATGCTTCCCGATCCCCTTCATCCGGCGATTGTCCATTTCCCGGTGGTCCTGGCCATTCTCGTCCCGCTGGCAGCCCTGGCCAGCTTCCTCCTCGTACGACGGGCGGAGGCCATCCGTCCGGCCTGGCTGGCGGTCGTCCTGCTGGCTGGGGGCCTTGCGGGTTCGTCCTGGCTGGCGGTCGAGACCGGTGAGGGTCAGGAGGAACGGGTCGAGGAGGTGATCAGCAGTGAAGCCGCCCTCTCCGACCACGAGGCGCGAGCCGACCAATTCCTGGCCATCGCCCTGGTCGTACTGGCGCTGATGGTGGTTGGGCTCGCCCCCGGCCGAACCGGCAAGCTGGGCCGCACCTTCGCAACGGTGGCCAGCCTGACCCTGGTCCCCGCCGGGATTCGGGTGGGACACTCCGGCGGCGAGCTGGTCTATGTCCACGGAGCAGCGCAGGCCTATACCGGGGTCCGCGGCAACGTCCCAACAACAGCGAGCCGAGAGCCCGGCGAGAGGGACGAGGCGAGTGCCGGTGACCGCTGACTCGATCCGGCGGGAGCAGATCGTCCCCGGTGAGCCGGGCGATTGACAGGGGGCGGCCGGACGGCCTATCGTCCGGCTCTTCCCAAACCCGGACAGCCATGGTCGCCCCCGTCGAGGTCCTTCGCCAAGTCCCGCTCCTCGCCTCCCTGGGCGAAGCGGAGCTGCAGGCGTTCGCCCCCTTCCTGCGGGAACGCCGCTACCCCCGGGGTAGCATGATTCTGGCCCAGGGGGACTCGGGCGAGTCGCTCTACCTGATCGCCGCAGGACAGGTCAAGGTGGTCCTGATCCACGAGGACGGCCGGGAAGTCATCCTGTCGGTGTTGACGGAGGGGGCCTTTTTCGGGGAAATGGCACTGCTCGACCAGGAACCCCGCTCCGCCCACGTGGTGGCGATGACCGACGCCACCCTGCTCCAGCTCCGCCGTGAGGATTTCCAGGCCCGGCTCCGGAGCGGCCCCGACGTGGCCATCGGGTTGCTGCGGGAGCTCTCTCGGCGGCTCCGCCGCGCCGACGAGACGATCGCGAGCCTGATGCTGCTGGACGTCAATGGCCGGATCGCCAACCTGCTCCTGGAACTTGCCGATGAGGAGGGCGGCGAGCGGATCACCCGTCGGCTGACCCACGCCACAATCGGCCAGATGGTCGGCGCCAGCCGGGAGACGGTGTCCCGGACGATGCGCAGCCTGGTCAACCGGGAAATCCTCCGGGTCAGCCGGAAGGAGATCCTGCTCCTCGATCGGGAGGCACTCCGGCTCGCCGCGCAACGTGGCTGAGCTTCAGGCGCCGCGGCTGACCTTCTGGGGAAGCCGGGGTTCCATCCCCGTCGGTGGCCCGGCCAGGGTGCGGTACGGCGGGGCCACGGCCTGTATCTCGTTGACAGATCAGGGTCGCCGGATCGTCGTGGATGCCGGCAGTGGACTCCGGGAGTACGGCAAGTCCCTCACATCCACCGAGCCAGACCAGCACCACACCATCCTGCTCAGTCACCTCCACTGGGATCACATTGCCGGGTTGCCGTTCTTCCCACCGCTGTATCAATCGTCCGCCGCCGTCGAGATCCTGGGACCGAACCAACCGACCGCAACCCTCAAGTCCGTGGTGGCGGGACTGATGGCGCCGGCGGTCTGGCCGCTCAGTCCCCTGGCAGCCCTGACGGTCACGCCGGTACAGGCCGGCGAGTTCCAGGCCGGCGGGTTCGCGGTAAATGCCTGCCAGCTGGCCCACGCCGGCCTGACCCTCGGCTACCGGATCACATGCCCATCAGGACCAATTGTGTCCTACGTCACCGACAATGAGCTGGCGGCGATGCATCCTGCACTGCGCCAAGCACTTGTCCAACTGGTGGCAGGCTCGGACGTCCTTGTCCATGACGCCACCTGGAACGATGCACTCCTCCCCGAGCGCTCCGGGTGGGGACACTCCAGCGGCAGCGAAGCGGTGGCGCTGGGACTCGATGCCGGATGCCGAACGGTGGTATTGTTCCATCACGATCCCGACGCCGACGATGCGGCGCTGGACCGACAGGTGGAGTCGGCGCGACGACAGGCGGCGGAACACGGGGGATCGGTGGTGGTGGCGGCGGCAGACGGAATGATTCTGGATCTCTGAGCAGGAGTAGACATGACGGGACGACTGATACTCACACTCGCGGCGACCACCGCCCTGCTGGCCACTCCGGTCCAGCCCGTCTCGGCCCAAGCCGGGGCGCCGGGCGTGGCGGTGCTCCCGTTCGAGAACGGCGGCTCCTACGGCCGGGACAAGGAAGACCTCGAAGCGCTGCGTCGTGGCATAGCGGGGATGCTGATCAGCGAGCTCTCCGGACGCCCCGGGGTGCGGCTGGTGGACCGCGCCGAGACGCAGCGCGTACTCGATGAACAGAACCTGGCCGCCTCGGGGCGGGTCGATGCTGCCACTGCCGCCCGAGTGGGAAGGCTGGTCGGCGCCCGGTACATGATTGCCGGAACGTACATCGATCTCTACGGCGACTTCCGGCTGGATGCCCGGCTCATTGATGTCGAGACCGGCGAGATCCTGAGCGTGCACCGCAGCGATCCGCGCTTCCGGGACCGCAAGGACCTCTTTCGGCTGATCCAGTCGGTGGCCGAGCGGATCGCGGCCGATCCCAAGCTCCCAACCGTGAGCGCCGAGGCGGGCACCAGAGCCATCCGTGACATCCCGACTGAGGCGCTCTCGTTCTACAGCCGCGGCCTCTACCATGAAGACCGCGGGGAGCCTCTGCAGGCGATCGAATTCTACGAGCGGGCGCTGCGGGCATTCCCGGCCTATACCGAGGCCAGCGAGGGGCTGCGGAAACTGCGCGAAAAGTAAGAAGTGAGAAGTAAGTAGTACCAAGCAAGGACTGGCTGGGGGGACAAGCGACTTGAATTGAGGGGGAACTGGTGCCCGTCTGGAGATGGTTCTCCTCGGTGCGCCGGCTCCCCCTCGAAGTTCATCGAACCGTTCTGGCCGGCCCCTTCTCGCAGCTCACTTCTCGCTTCTCGCTCCGAGCACCCCGAGCAGCAAGCCGACGTTCGCCGGCAAGGCCAGGACAATAACGTCCCAGTTGGCTTGATTGAACACCGGCAGGAGCTTGAGCAGGACACCGAGCACCGAGCAGCCCACGATGATCCTTGCCAGGGAAAGGGCTGCCCCGGCTCGTGGGCCGCCGCCTCGCATGGCAGCCGGGAGCATCGGCACCAGGGCCAGGGCCACGAGATTGAACTGCCAGAGGTTTTCGTTCCGCCACGCCACTTCGTGGCCCGAGACTACCCAGAGCAGGGCCATCACCAGCCCCAGCACCCCGGCCCCCAGGGCGTAGAGAACCGCGGCCGGGAGGAACAGCCGCCGGGCTCCGGACCGGCTCCTCCCCGTCGCCGTCAGCAGTCCGCCGATCAGTACCCCCAGTACGAGAAACCCCGGCCACCAGCGACTGGGCTCGCCCGGTATGGGGAAGCTCCCCCCGGCGGCAATCACGGTCTCCGCCTCCACGAGCGGTCGAGTGCCCCCGTCGGGACCGATGACCGTGAGTTCCCGGACCCAATGCGCCAGGCCGCCGGGTAGGAACATCTCCTCCCAACCGGTCATCTTCTTGTCGGTGGAGGATGCCAGAAGGGTGGTCAGGCCGAAATAGAGGATCGGGTTGTGCTGATTGAGCCGCTTGGTGGCTTCGCGGTAGCTCCAGCGGGTCACCACCGTGTCGGTGCGCGCCCGCAGGGCACCCCCAAGGACCGCGTCAAGGGCATCGCGAATGCGGGTGGAGCAGTTGTCGTTGTAATAGTGATACTGGTAGTAGCGGTGCTCGTCGGTGTCGTTCCACCGGAGGAACTCCAGCAGTTGCCCGGCCTGCGCGGGCGAGAGCGCCAGCCGTTGTTCCGCGACGGTCCGGCCGGTGTTGGCGTACCATCCAACCACGCCCTCGCCATCGGCGCCCTGCATCCAGTACCGAAGGTCTCCTTGCGCAAAGCGGACGAAGAAGCGTTCGGTATCGAAGCTGAACCGTCCCCAGTCCCAGACCCGATCCAGCTGCTCTTCCCCACCCCGGACTCGCAGCATGTTGTGCCCGAAGCGTTCCCAGACCGCCCCGCCGGGACCGATCGTCACCAGCGAAATCGCGAGCGGGGACTCAGTTTCCTGGGACGATTGAGCGGCCGCCACCGAGGCCAGAGTGAAGGCGAGCCACAGCGATGCCAAGGGTGCATGCCGCGCCATCAAAGCAGGACATCCCGGCCGGACTCGGCGGACTTGTAAATGGCCTCAAGCACCTCGTGGAGGACCACGTGGTCCTGCAATGAGGGCTGGGGCACGCCTCCCGCCACTGCCGCCATGAAATGCGCCCACTGCGCCCGAAACGAGGCGGTATAGGGATTCTCCCGGCTCCCCGACCCGGTGGGCGACACGTCGTGGGCCATCCCATGCATCTCTTTCCAGACCTGGAGCGGGTTGATCCCGGCGCTGCCCTTGCTACCGCGAATTCCGACTCCAAAGCGCTCACCATCTCCGATATTGCGCCAGGTCACATCGAGAAAGATGGACAGGTCGTTCTCGCAGACCACGAACGCACTCCCGGATTGCTCGATGGCCCGGTCGCCACGCCCGGCGCGACTCAGCGAGGCACTGACCCGGATCGGGCGGGGATTGCCGAGCAACCAGAGCGACAGGTCCAGCACGGTCAGGCCGAGATCGAGCATGACTCCGCCTCCCGCCTGTTCCTTCCGCTGGCGCCAGCCGAACTGCGCCCGCGACGGGCGGGCCACATGCCAACTGCCGCGCACGCTGTCGATCTCGCCGAGTTCGCCGTTGAGGACGAACTGGCGGATGGCCTGGGCGTCGGGGCGGTAGCGATGACTCATCCCCACCATCACCACCCGATCGCGCTTCTCGGCGGCGCGCACCAGCTTTTGGGCACTCGCGGTGGTCATGGCCAGCGGCTTCTCGACCAGGATGTGGAGCCCGGCCGAGAGTCCGGCCAGGATATGGGGTTCGTGCATGTGGTTGGGGGTGCAGAGCAGGAGCGCGTCGACGGTTTCATTGGCCAGGAGGTCCTGGAGGTCGTCGAAGACACCCCGAATCTGGTAGCGCTCCGCCAGGGCGCGGGCCTTGGGGAGGTCGCTATCGCAGATGGCCACGACCTCGATCCCCTTCAGGCGCTTGAGCACCGGCAGGTGGGCCACTTGCACAATGGCGCCAGCGCCAATGATTCCGAGTCGGATGGGCTCACTCATGGTATCGTTTCTCCTCGTCTCAATATAGGCGAGAGAGTTCGGCCCCGGGATAATAGGCGGCGAGAATCTCCTCCCATGCTGCTCCGGCCCGCGCCCGGCCCACCGCCCCCCACTGGCACATCCCCACGCCGTGTCCCGCTCCACGTCCCTCGGCCAGGAGCCCCCCACCCCCGGCCGCTGCAGCCTTCAAGGTGAAGTCACTGCTCCGCAGGAGCCCTCCCGCCGGCGGACGGAGCGCCTGACGCACGGCATTGGCGCCCTCGACCAGCTCGCGGCCGCCCGGGTGTCGGACCAGCACCGTCAGGACCCGGCCGGTGCTGCCGCGACTCGCCACATCCACCGCGTCGACGCGGCCGAGTGCCGGTCGCTGGAGGGTCTCACGGAGCGTGGCCGTAAGCTGGGGACCAGTCCATTCCTCGCGCCACCGATAGCGCGGGGAGATGGCGCAGTAGTCCGTCCCGTCCGGCGCCTGATCGCTCACAGTCCGCAAATAGGCGCGGCCGCCGGCCCCGGAAAAAATCTCGGTGGGATCCGCGGTCCTGCCACCGCAGGTGGAATGGAAGAACGCGTCAATCGGGGCCCCGCCGTGCGCCAGTACCATTCCGCGGGTGCTGTTGACCGCCTCGGCGCCCTGGGGCAACTCGGAGGAAACCCCCAGGTACGCCTGATCGGCCACCGTGGCGAACAGATCGAAGCCGCGCTGCGGGGCCCGATCGATGGCGCGGACCGCCACGGTGCGCGAAATCACCGCCTGGGCAGCCAACGCCTCGAGTTCCCCCGGCGCCCGCCGGCCCATCTCGGCATTGACGACCCCGACGAGGTAATCCTCGACCGCGACCCGGTTGGCAACCACGAGCCCATCCCCGATGGGCACCAGGTCGAGTACACCCCGATAGTCGCGCTCGCCGACGCGCACGAAACCCGCGTCCTCCGGAGAGACGACCGCAGCTTCCATCGTGCCCAGGGAAGCGCCCGCCACCTCCACCCGCACGCCGGCGCCCTGCCGCGTCACGAGGGCGGTGGTTCCGGCCGGAATCCGGCCAAGGGGAGACCCATCGGGCGAGGAGAGCAGCAGCGCGGCCCCGCCGCCAATCACGGCGCGGGACTGGTTGACCACCAGCCCCACCCGAATCCGCGGCAGCGCTTCGGAGGGCAGGGCTACGGCAATCGGCCCGGCCCGTTCCAGGTGGGCACAGGAGAGCAGCAGCGTGCCAAGCAGGGAGATGGCGGCACCGCGCCGCACCCGGAACCGCGGTTCAGCTGCGGTAATTGCCAAAGGTGAGTTCGAGTTCGAAGTCCTCGCCGCGAATGAACGCCATGACCGCCTGGAGCTCATCGCGAGAGGGGGAAGAGACCCGGACTTCGTCACCCTGGATGGAGGCCTGGACCTTCTTGAAGCCGTGATCCTTGATGGCGCGCTGGATCTTCTTGGCGGTCTCGGTGGGAATCCCCTGGGTCAGGGTGACGGTGCGCCGCACCGACTGCCCGGTGGCTGCCTCATTCTCGCCGATCTTGAGATTCTTCACCGGTACCCCGCGCTTGATCATCTTGGTGCGGAGCACGTCGAGCAGCTGGTCCATCCGGAAGTCGTCATCGGCGTGCAGCTTGATGACGGCCTTCTCGCGGTCGAAGTCGATGGTGCAGTCGGTCCCCTTGAAGTCGTATCGCTGGGCGATTTCCTTCTGGGCCTGATTGACGGCGTTGTCGACCTCCTGGAGGTCGGCGCCGGTGGAGATGTCGAAGGAATTCGTGGTGGCCATGGTGGACTCAGGTCAGGAAGCTTTCGAGGGCCTTGGCCCGGCTGACATGGCGCAGGCGGCTGAGCGCCTTCTCCTTGATCTGCCGGACCCGTTCGCGGGTAATGCCGAGGAGGCTGCCGATCTCCTCGAGGGTCATCGGTTCAGGGCTGTCCAAGCCGAAGTAGAGCCGGAGGATCTTGGCCTCGCGCTCCTTCAGGGTGGTCAGGACCTCTTCGATCGACTGGGACAGGGCGTGCTCAAACGTCTCGGCGTCGGGCCCGCGGTTCTGGCTGTCCGCCAGGTAGTCCATGAGCCGGTTGTCCTTGCCCGGGGTCATCGGGGCATCAAGGCTCAGGTGGTTCTGGGAGATGGAGAGGGTCTTCTGGACCTCCTCGATCTCGATATCCATCCCCTCGGCGATCTCGGCCGGGGTGGGCTCCCGGCCCAGTTCCTGGAGCAGCGTGGAACTGCGGCGGGTAATCCGATGCAGGGTGCCGGCCCGGTTGAGCGGGACCCGCACAATCCGGCTCTGCTCCGCCAGCGCCTGGAGGATCGACTGCCGGATCCACCAGACCGCATAGGAGATGAACTTGATGCCCTTGGTCTCGTCAAACTTGTGAGCAGCACGAATCAGTCCGAGGTTGCCCTCGTTGATCAGGTCGGAGAGGGAGACACCCTGATTCTGGTACTTTTTTGCCACCGAAACCACGAAGCGCAGGTTGCTGCGAACCAGCTTGTCGAGGGCCTCCTCATCGCCGGCGCGAATGCCGCAGGCAAGGGTGACTTCCTCCTCCTGCTTGATGAGTGGGTACCGGCTGATCTCCCGGAGATATTGATCGAGAGAGCCTTCCTCGAAGGCTGGCGCCCGCCGTCCGACGCCGACCTGGATTGGCTGCATCTGCATTCGCCTCCACCCTGAGTGCCGAACCTTACCCGGAGTCACGATGCCGCGCAACAGGGTGCGCGGCAGGCGTGATCTGCATCACTCCGCGTAGTTGTCGATCTGCGCGCGCTGCAGGGTACCGGAGTAGTCCACGTAGCACACCTTGGTCTCAGAATAGAACTCGTACACTTCCCAGCCACCCTCGCGGTGTCCGTTGCCGGTTTGCTTGACGCCACCAAACGGCAGGTGGGCCTCCGCACCGATGGTCGGTGCGTTGATGTAGGTGATCCCGTTGTCGAGATCCTGCATGGCGCGAAACGCCGCGTTCACGTCCCGGGTGTAGAGCGAGCTCGAGAGTCCGTACTTGACCGAGTTGTTGGCGCGCACCGCCGCCTTCAGCGACGCCACCTTGAGGACCGTCAGCACCGGCCCGAACACCTCCTCCTGGGCCAGGCGATGGCGGGTGGTGGCCCCCGCAAAAATCGTCGGGCGATAGAACCAACCCTTGCCCAGGCGGGCACCGCCGGGTCGCTTGCCGCCGGTCACCAGCGTCAGCCCCTCTTGCTGCCCGATCCGGACGTAGTCCTCCACCTTGGCCCGCGCCCGCTCGTGGATCAGCGGCCCGACATCGCTGCCGGCCACCCGGCCATCGCCGAGCGTGAGGGCCTCGGTGGCCTCCCGCAGGCGGCGGAGGAAGCGATCATGAATCCCTTTGTGGAGGATCAGGCGGCTGGTGGCGGTGCAGCGCTGCCCGGTGGTGCCAAAGGCACCCCAGAGCACGCCGTCGAGCGCCAGATCCAGGTCGGCATCGTCCATGACGACCATGGCGTTCTTGCCGCCCATCTCGAGCGAGAGCCGCTTGTGCATCCGGCCGCAGGTTTCGCCGATGAACGACCCGGTGGCGGTGGAACCGGTGAACGACATCACCGGGACGTCGGGATGCTCGACCAGCGCCTTGCCGGCGGAGGCGCCGCGACCGTGCACCAGTTGGATCACTTCGGGTGGCAGTCCCGCCTCCAGGAGCAGCTCCACCAGACGATGCGTGGCGTGGGGAACATCCTCGCTCGGCTTGATGATGACGGCATTGCCGCAGACCAGCGCCGGAAACATCTTCCAGGTGGGAATGGCGAGCGGAAAATTGAACGGGGTGATCAGCCCGGCGATTCCGATCGGGCGACGATAGCTCATGGCCCACTTGTCCCGAAGCTCGCTGGGAACCGTGTGCCCAAAGAGTCGGCGTCCCTCGGTGGCGGCGTACCAGGCGGTGTCGATTCCCTCCTGGACATCGCCACGGGTCTCGGCCAGCACCTTGCCCATCTCGCGGGTCATCCCGTCGGCGAGGGCCTCCTTGTTCTTGACCAGCAGTTCGCCGAGGCGGCGAAGCACATCACCGCGGGCCGGAGCCGGGGTGGCGCGCCACTGCGCGAAGCCGCGCTTGGCGCTGGCCACCGCGGCCGCCACATCTCTCGGGCCGGAGTCGGGGAACCGGCCGATCAGGTCACTGGTGTCGGCGGGGTTGCGATTCTCGAACCAGCGTTCGGTCGAGGGGGACACCCACTGCCCCCCGATGAAATTCTGATAGTTCTTGGCCATCGGTATCAGGTCCAGTCCAGGAGAAAAGAAACACGAGGTGCGGCCATCAACCCCGGCAGGGAGAACGACCGCTCAGGCACATTGCCCTACGGGCAGAGCCAGGTCTGCGCGACCGCCGCATAGCCGATCCGCGGCAGCACCACCGCAGCCACCAGCCCTATCCCCCATCCGGTAATCACCAGCGAGAGGATTTGTGCGGTGGCACTGCGGCTCCGCCAGGATGCAGCGGCGCCCCAGATGCCCACGACCACCACGGCGGCGGCGGCCAGCGAGTAGAGAATCAAGCCACCACCGCAGCCATGGGCGTAGGGCCACTGGGTCATGGCCCCCGCGAGGACCGCACCGGCGATGGCACGCGACCAGGTGCCGACGCGATCGCGACGCGACACCGCCACCGGCCCGGCGGTCGCGCGCGCGGGCGTGCCGGGACCCGGCGCGGCGGCGGGCGGCGAGGCTGGCCGCCCGGGGGAGATCGCCTTGGCTGGGGGGGCAGGAGCGGGCGCTGGAGCCTTGCCCATGAGCTTGTCGATTTCGGCAAGCTCCTTGTCCCAGTCCCTGGACTGGTCGGTCATGCTTCCTCCCGCGTCATCCCATACTTCTCGATCTTCTTGTACACACTCGACCGTGGCAGTCCCAGCTCCCGGGCGGTTTCAGAAATATTCCAGTCGTGGTCGCGCAGCTTGGCCAGGATGAAGGCCCGCTCGGAATCCTGTCGAAAACCCTCGAAACTGGCGGCGCCCGCCGCCTCTTCGAGCGCCACGCCGGCGCTGCCAAGTCCTGGACCCGGGAGCAGGCGTTCCACATCGGCAGCGGTGACCACGCGCCCCGTGGAGAGGATCAGGAGCCGCTCCACCGCATTGCGCAGTTCCCGGATATTGCCCGGCCACGGACGGGTCTTGAGGAGCCGGACGGCGTCGTCACCAAAGCGGCGAGGCCCCGGGCCAGTGGCCCCGGCCAGTTCGTTCGAAAAGTGCTCCACCAGGGCGGGAATGTCCTCGCGCCGGTCCCGGAGCGCCGGGACCTCGATCGGCACCACGTTCAGTCGATAGAACAGGTCCTCGCGGAACCGCCCTGCCTCGATCTCGAACGCCAGGTCCTTGTTGGTGGCGGCCAGGATCCGGACATCGACCTGCACCGCACGGGCGCCCCCGATCCGGGTCACCACTCCCTCCTGAAGCGCGCGCAGGACCTTGGCCTGCGCGGCGAGGGACATGTCCCCGACCTCGTCGAGGAACAGGGTGCCGCCATCGGCCAGCTCGAACTTGCCGGCCCGGTCCGCAAAGGCCCCGGTAAAGGAGCCCTTCATGTGCCCGAACAGCTCGCTCTCGATCAACTCCGACGGAATGGCGGCACAGTTCACCTCGACGAAGGGACGTTCCCGCCGCGGGGAGGACTCGTGCAGCGCCCTCGCCACCAGCTCCTTGCCGCTCCCGTTGTCCCCGGTGATCAGGACCCGTGCGGCGGTCGGCCCGACCCGGGCGATGACATCCCGGACCTCGCCAAGGGCCGCACTCTCGCCAATCATCTGGTAGCGTCCACCTCGGCCGGAGCCCCGCAACCGATCGTTCTCCCCCCGCAGGTCGGCCTGGGCCAGGGCATTCCGCAGCGTCACCAGCAACCGGTCGGTATCCAATGGCTTTTCGAGGAAATCGAACGCCCCCCGGCGGGTCGCCTCCACGGCGGTGGCAATCGTCCCATGCCCGGAGATCATCACGATCAGTGCATCGGCATCGAGGTCCCGCAGGCGTTGAAGGGTTTCCAGGCCGTCGAGGCCGGCCATCTTGACGTCAAGGAAGACCAGGTCGGGACGAACCTCGGGATAGAGGGTCAGCCCCTCCCCTCCAGATCCTGCCAGGCGGACCTCCAGCCCCTCATACTCCAGGACCTGGCGCAGTGCCTCACGGATGCCAGGCTCGTCGTCAATGATCAGGATCCGATGGGTCATCGCCGGCCTCGCCCATGGAGAATTGCCCCGCCCGGGGTGATCCGTATCCCCGTGATCCCTGCGGGCACCGCAAAGACCGCCACAGCGCCATCCACCTGGGGGAGGTATCGGCCGATAAGGCGATTGACCAGCTCCCGCGGCACCGGAAAGCCTTTGACCCGCACGCGGCGCACTTCGAACTCGCCCTCCCCTTGCCGGCGGAGCCCCAGCACCCCGCCGACCTCCACCGTCTCCCGCTCGCCGAGGGCACTGCCGAGGAGATCACGAATCGCCTCGGGAATCGGCGCCGTGGCGACCCGTGCCCGGATGGTCAGTTCGCGATCTCCCAGCTCCACCGTGAGCGACTCGGGCGCCCCCGCAGGACTGCGCGCCAGCTGGTCGCCCACCAGCGACGCCACTTCCGCTGGGGTGAGGACGATTGAGTCGGTCGCCGCTCGCGCCAGTGAGTCCATCCGGGCGCGGCCTGACGCCAGTCGGGCGGGATCAGGGGCACCGATCGGGCTGGGCGGCTCGGCCATTCCCAGCTGCTGCCGCCCGACGCGGAGCAACTCGTCGCGAAAGATCCAGCCTGCCGCCAGCCCGGCAATGAGCAGCAAGGAGAAGAGCACCCGCAGGGGAAAGGTCAGGCACCCGGTCATGCGCCGAGGACCATCTCCGCGCGGGGGTCATAAACGGGCCCGTGCGGGGTCTGAAAGCTCTCATAGAGGACAACCCGGTCGGCCTCGAACTCAGGTCGGGCACCGACGGCGGTCAGGACGGCGGCGGCCTCGGCAGGGAGTCGCTGGCCCTCCTGGACTCGGCCCAGGGTAATGTGGGGCCGGAACGGACGACCCTCCGGCGGGAAACCGATCCGCAGGCCACCGCGCTCCAACCGATCCTGAAGCAGCTCCACTCCCTCGGTGTTCCCCCTGAGTTCCAGGCGCACCACCCGGGGGCGCTGGAGATCGGGAAAGACCCCGGCCCCGGCCAGTGACAATTTCAGACGAGGCACCCCTTCGACAGCGAAGCCGAGCATCTCGGCGATGGTATCCAACCGCTCCGGCACGACCTCTCCGAAGAACTTGAGCGTGATATGGAGCCCCTCCGGACGCACCCATCTCACCGGCCAGGAGGAGGCTCGCAAACTGTCCAGAATTGCCCCGGCGTCGGCCAGTGCCTGTTCCGGAAGCGGTACCGCAGCAAAGAGTCTCATCTCCGGGAAGTGTAACGGCATCAGGCCGGAGTGGAAGCGATTGCGGTGGGCAAGCCCCGGAGGCAGTTTCCTAGCCATGGACGATCCATCGGCACTGCCGATCACCCCGGCCCTGGCGATTCCGCGGGCCGAGCTCCGGTACCAGGCCAGTCGATCCGGCGGGCCCGGCGGGCAGCACGTGAACACCTCGTCCACTCGAATCGAGCTCTGGTGGGACATTGCCGAGAGCCCCGCCCTGGATGAGGCGCAGCGGGCCCGGCTCCTCGATCGCCTCGCCAGCCGCCTCGACACCGCCGGTCGGCTACGGCTCGTCTCGGCCGCCCACCGCAGCCAGGCCCAGAATCGGGAGGCGGTGACGAAACGCCTCCAGACGGTGATCGCGGCCGCGCTCAAGATCCCCAAGGTCCGCCGCGCCACCCGCCCAACCCGCGCCTCGAAGGAGCGGCGGCTCAAGGCCAAGAAGGAGCGGGCCGCCACCAAGCGCGACCGCCGAATCCGGGGAGACGAGTGAAGCCGCGGCGATTGCAGGACCGGGACAGCGCCGAGCAGGCCCAGCTGATTCGCACCGCCTTCTGGCTTTATCCGACCGCGCTCATCATGCTCGGCGTCCTCGCGTTCTGGCTGCGGGAGCAGGGCCTGATCAGCGCCCTCACGTTCAAGGTCGCCCTCGTGGTCAACATCCCGCTCGCTGGCGGGGCAGTCCTCGGGGTAAACCACCTCGTGAGTCGCGCCGCCCAGGGGCTGACGCAGGTGCTGACCGGGGCGGGCAACCTCAAGCCGGATCCGTCGTTCTCGCTTGAGGACGCCCTGATCGCGCGGGGCCAGACCGAGACGGCTCGCGCCACTCTCGAGGCCAGAATCACCGGGGGCCACGAGGACACGGCGGTTCGCCTTCGACTGGCAGACTTGCACGCCCGGATCCTCCGGAACCTGCCGGCGGCAGAGCGCTGGTACCAGGAGGCCCGATCCGGTGTCTGTGATGGTCGCCAGCAGGCCGCGATCCTGAATGGGTTGATCGACCTCTACCGCGCCAGCGGCCAGCGGGGCCGGTTGATGACGGCGCTGTCCCGGTTCGCGGCAACCTACCCCGCCACCCGCGCCGGTCGGGCGGCCAGGGATGAGTTGCTGGACATGAAGCAGGCGCAGCGAGGATGAGGTGGCGGTACTTCGGCACCCGCGAGGTGCGGGAGGCCCGTGCCTGGGCGGCGGGCGGGGGGGTCGCGGTGCATGAGAACATCTGGAAGTCGCGGGGCCGCCGCACCGCCCACCTCCTGGCGGAGGACGAGCGTTCCCTGCTGGCGGCGGCCCGCGCGGTCGGGTGCGAGGATTGGTGGATCCAGCGCACCCGCACCGTTCACTTTGACCTGGTGGACCCTCACCTCAGCCTGGCGCTGGTGCGCTGCGGCATCCTCAACGCACGATGAACGGCAGCCGCCACTCGAAGGTGTGCCAGGCGAACAGCAGCACCCCGCCCCCCTGCCTCGGCTCCATGCCGATGGTGAATCGCTCCACCGGCGTTCGAGCTCCCTGCACCTCGAGCGGAACCCGGGCCACGTCCCTGGCCGGGTCATAGATCGTCCCCCACTGCCCGGTCTGGGCATTGACGATCAGCTGGGCGCCCCCCTCGGTCGGCAGGGTCCAGAGGGTGTAGCTCCCGGCGGGGATCATGGCCCCCCCAACCTGGAGGTCCCGGGTGGTGGAGAAATGCGTGGCCTGATTCGCGCCGGTCCGCCACACCTCACCGAAAGGGACGACCTCGCCCAGGATCTCGCGACCACGGGCAGAGGGTCGGCCATAGTCGACCAGCAGGTCGGCACCGGAGACGTTTGCCCGGAGGGTGTCACGGGTGCTCAGGGCACCGGCGGCGGCGCCCGCCTTCTCCCGAGCCACTCCCGCAGCCGCCAGCGCGCCAATGTCCACCGGACCACTCACCCGTTCCACCGTCATCTTGTTGGTGGTGCGGGCGCCATTCAGGCCGAGCAGGCGCCCCTCGAAATCCACCGCGAGGTAGTGGTCGGCCCCGAAATATTCCACGCCCACTGAATCGGCGGTGCGACGGACGACATGATTGGGCGTCGCCGACCGGCCACCCACCGAATAGAACGCAATCCCGACGCTGTCGCCGCCCTGGCGGAAGGCCTGGATCACCATTTGTTCGTAGGGGGCAATGGAGGGGGACATCATCGGGACGGTGCCCGGCGGGACCACGACGACCAGGGTGTCGGTCCGCTGCGGGCGCTGAATGACAGTCGTCATGAGGGTGTCGCGGCGATCAAAGCGGGCCAGCATGGTCGGGGCCGTCCCTGCCTTCCCTTCGCCCGGGAGGACGAGATACTCGCCACTGACGACGGTCCCGGCCAGGGTCAAATTCAGGGTGTAGCGAATGACTCGGGTCGTGGGACTGAACGCCACCAGTTCCCCGCGCAGGGTCTCAGCGGACCGCTCAAACCGCTCGACCGCGAGGGTATCGCGGCCCAGGGTGACCATGAAGGCACCGGACGAGGTGGTCTGGGCGGCGCAAGGCACGGCGAAAACGGCAAGCAGGAACAACGAACGCATGACGGGCTCCGGGTCGGAAGTGTATGGTTGGGGAGACGCCCCAAGGGCCTCACGGCGCACGGCGGCGGTCGGGAACGCCTGCGGCGGAGGCGTCGGGATCGTATCTTGGAGGCTATGTCGGCACCACGAATCCTGGCGGTCTCCGCCGAGCACCCTGATCCCGATATCCTGCGGTCCGCGGCTCAGGTTCTCCGGGACGGCGGCCTCGTGGCCTTCCCCACCGAAACCGTCTATGGCCTCGGCGCCAACGCCCTGGATCCTTGCGCGGTGGCCCGGATCTTTTCGGCCAAGGGGCGACCCGGGTTCAATCCGGTCATCGCGCATGTCCACACGATCCTCGCAGCCAAGGCGCTGGTCAGCGACTGGCCATTGGCGGCCGAAACGCTGGCGGCCGCGTTCTGGCCCGGCCCGCTGACCCTGGTGCTTCCCAAGCAGCCGCATGTCCCGGACACCTTGACCGCCGGCGCTCCCGCCGTGGCGGTCCGGCTGCCCTCGCATCCGGTGGCGCTCGGCTTGATCGCCGCGGCCGGGCTGCCCGTCGCCGCCCCGAGCGCCAATCGCTCGTCGGCGGTTTCGCCCACCACCGCGCAGCATGTGGCGCGGAGCCTCGGCAGCCGTGTGGACCTGATCCTGGATGCCGGGCCGACGGGAGTCGGCATCGAGTCGACCGTCGTGGACCTGACGGGATCGGCGCCACGCATCCTCCGGCCCGGCCCCATCGGCCAGGCGGAAATCGAGGCCCTCGTTGGTCCGCTCGACCGGCGGGCGGTCCCCCGCCAGGGCGAGGGTTCCCTGCTCTCCCCCGGGCTGCTCGACCGGCACTACGCCCCGGCTGCCCGGGTGCGTCTCTTCGACCCGGCAGAGCGGCCGATGCTCGCCGCCGAGCTCCGGGGGCTGGAGGCGGAGGGCCGCATCGTCGGTGGCATGCTGCTGGGCGATGACCTGCCCGGGAAGCACATGCTCCGCATGCCCGATGAACCTGCCGGGTACGCCCGTGCCCTCTACGCTGCCCTGCACCAGCTCGACGACCTCCGCTGCCACCTGATCGTGATCGAGATGGTGCCGGACCAGATCCTCTGGGCCGGCGTCCGGGATCGCATCGTGCGGGCGGCCACGATGGACCCCCGGCAGGGCTGACTCAGCGATTGAGGGCGGTGGTCCGGAGCCGGGACCCGGTGCTCAACCGGAAGCTCAGGTCGGCCAGCGCCTGTTCCACCTCGCGGCCGATCCGGCCGGTCAGCCCGTTGACGATCCGCAGGTAGAGCGGATCCTCGCTGACGCGCCTGGTCAGCGTGAGCCTGCTCCCCCGGACGGTCCGCGCCATCTCCCAGCTCCACGAGGCCCGGCGGCCGGAGGAACTCATCCGCTCGGTCACCAGCCGAAGCGGTGGTTGTGCCTCTGCCACCCGGACCGCTTCCTGAACCTCCCCGCGGTATTCCATCCAGGCCGGCCTCCCCCCGAAATCCGGGAGTCGCTCCACCCGGGTCAGCCCGCGACGCCAGGTTGCCAGGTTGTCGAGGTCGGTAATGACGTGCCAGACCACATCGGGCGGCTCCGGGACCGCAATCGTGCGCGAGACTTCCTGGACCGGCCCCCTGACGACGGCGGCGATCGCCGCGACGCTGAGCACCCCGACCAGGCCAAGCAAGACCAGGCCAGCCCAGCGCCGCCCCAGGCGCGCCCGCGCCCGCGGGCGATAGCCAAACCTCGAATGCCGGGGAGCGGTCATCCCTCGGCCCCGCGGGATCCAGACCGTACCAGCGTGGCGGCGACCCTGGCCAGCAGCTGACACGCCGAGACGGTGTTGGCCCGGTCGGCCGGGGGGATTCGGTCGAGGAGGGACCGGACCCGCGCCGGATCCAGGTCGGAGAACGCGGCCCGAAGATTGGCGCCGAGGGCGGTGAGCTTGAGCAGGACTCGGCGGCGGTCACTGGCATCCCGGCTGCGGCGGACGCAGCGCAGCCGGACCAGCCGGTCCACCGCGAGGGAGGCGGTGGCCGCCGAGACGCGAAGCCGGCGGGCCAAGTCGCCGATGGGGAGCGCGGTGCCCCGATCGAGGTGCGCCAGAATAGCGGCCTGGCGGCGGGTCAGGGTGCGCGACGACGCGGCGCGCGCGCCCGGCGGCCGCCCGCAGGCGGAGGCAAGTCGGGCGTGGCTGTCGAGCACGGCGGCAACGGCGGGATCGAGCACGGGATCCAATCTGTGACAAGTACTTTGGTTTGTCAAATCAAAGTATTGCCAGCTACCGCGGTCCCCCCACACTATTCAGCTCCCCTCACCCCGGGTCCCATGACCACCATCGACCTCAACGCCGATCTCGGCGAAGGCTTCGGGATCTACCGGCTGGCTCAGGAGCCCGCGCTGCTGGACCTGGTCACCTCCGCCAACGTCGCCTGCGGGGCGCACGCCGGGGATCCCATGGTCATGCGCGAAACGGTCGCCCTCGCCCGCGCCCGCGGGGTGACCATCGGCGCCCACCCGGGGTATCCCGATCGTGAGGGCTTCGGGCGCCGAGAGCTGGGGGCCACGCCCGCCGAGTTGGCGGCGATGGTCATCACCCAGGTTGGCGCCCTGGCCGCCGTCTGTGCCGCGGCCGGCGCCCGGCTGCGCTACGTCAAGCCACATGGCGCGCTGTACAACCGGCTGGCACGCGACTGGCCCGCCGCCGTGGCGGTGGCAGAGGCGATCCGCGAGGTGGACCCTGCCCTGCACCTGCTGGGTCTCGACGGCAGCCTGATGATCCGCGCCGCCGAGGATGCCGGGCTTCGGGGCGTGCGAGAAGCATTCGTCGATCGGGGGTATCGCCCCGATGGCTCCCTGGTTCCGCGAGGCGAGCCTGGTGCCCTCCTCGGCGATCCGGAGCTGGTGGCCGACCGGGCGCTCCGGATGGTGGCCGAGCACCATGTGGTGGCGGTGGACGGGACGCGGTGCCTTCTCCATGCCGATTCGCTCTGCACCCACGGCGACGGTCCCAATGCCGTCGCCCTGGTCCAGGCGGTCCGGCGGCGCCTGGCAGCCGGTGGCGTGCAGATCGCGTCGTTCGCTCAGTGAGCCACCCGACGCCGGTCGCCCTGCCGCTTGGCGAATCGGCGGTGACGCTGTCGTGGGGCACCACCGTGTCAGCCGACCTCAACGCCCTCGTGCACCATGCCGCGCGGATCATCCGGGCGGCGGCCTTGCCGTCGGTCGAGGATATCGTCCCCGGCTATGCCGTACTCACCGTGTTCTACGATCCACTGCATACCGCCTTTGGAGTCATGGCCGACCGCTTGCTGGAGCTGCTGCAGTCCTCGGGCGGGGAACAGGAGACGGGCCCGGCGCCGGCGGAACATGTAATTCCAGTTTGCTACGACGGCCCGGACCTGGACGAAGTAGCCCGCCAGACGGGCCTCCCCGTCGCCGAGGTCATTGCCCGGCATACCGCCCGCGAGTACCGGGTCTACCTGCTGGGCTTCGTGCCTGGATTTGCCTACCTCGGGGAATTGGACCCCGCGCTGGTGGTGCCGAGGCGGGGCTCACCGCGCAAGAGGATTCCCGCGGGGTCGGTGGCCATCGCGGGCCAACAGACGGCGATCTACCCGCTCGACACTCCCGGCGGGTGGCACCTGATCGGCCGCACGTCGGCAGTGATGTTCGATCCGGTGCGGGAGCCGGCCTCCCTCCTGGGCCCCGGCGACCTGGTGCGGTTTGTGAGCGGGCCGGGATGATCACCATCTCGCGCGCCCCGGCATGGCTGGTGGTCCAGGACCTGGGGTGGCAGGGGCATCGCGCCGTCGGCATGCCCGTCGGTGGCGCCATGGACCGTCATGCCCTGGCGGCGGCAAATCTCCTGGCGGGGAACCGGCCCGAGGCGGCCGGACTGGAATGGGCCCTCGGAGGGGGGACGATCCGGTTCGAGGAACCGACCGCGTTCGCACTGGGAGGAGCGTCGGTGGAGGCCACCCTGGGCGGGCGCCCCGTGGCGATGTACACCGCCTACCGGGCCGATGCCCGCGACGAGCTGGTCGTGAATCGGCAGCAGGCCGGCGTGTTCACCTATGTGGCCGTGCAGGGGGGGGTGCATGTGGAACCTGTGTTGGGCTCCCGGTCGACCTATGTCATGGGCGGCTTCGGCGGCCTGCATGGGCGACGGATGCGCGCCGAGGACTTTCTGCCGCTCGGAACGCCACAGGGCGCGCCACCGCCCGAGGGGTTCATGGCGCCTCCGGAACTGGTCTCCAGTGCAGAAGGCAGGCCGATTCGGACGACTCCCGGACCCCAGGCCGGTCGCTTCCCGATTGCGGAGACCGACCGCTTCTTCAGTGAAGAGTGGCTCGTCGCAGCGGCCTCGGATCGTATGGGGTATCGGCTCAAGGGCCCGCCGATCGCCTCGGAGGCGGGCGGGACGCTGGCCTCGGAGCCGGCCTGCCCCGGGGCGGTCCAGGTGCCTGCGGAAGGGGGGCCGATCGTGTTGATGGCTGATGGACCGACTGTTGGCGGCTATCCGAAGCTGGCGATAGTCTGCGGGGCGGACCTGGGCCGACTGGCCCAGTGCCAGCCAGGCCGCAGCGTCCAATTCTGTTCCGTCAGCATCGGGGAGGGCCAGCGGTTGTACCGTCGCCGCGCCGTCCAGCTGCACACCCTCGCCTCGTTGATCAGCGGCGCGCCGGGGTCCTGACCTCGGTCCTGGCAAACGACCCCCGTGTGCCGTCCGAATACCGCGCGTCATCGAGCACCGTCACCACCGTGTCCCCCTCCATCCGCACCATCGCAAAGGGGAATCGCGCCCAGGCCAGGAATTGTCGCGCCTGGTCGTCCGCCTCCATCGCCACGCGGTCGATTGACGTCATCGACGTTTCGATCCGCTTGGCTGGGTCCAATCGAAGCTGCCCGCCGAGGCGGAGAATGCCGATCTGGTAGGCGGCACCATCGTCCACCACGACCAATCGGACCAGCGGATTGAGAGCCATCGGGGTCACCATGACGGCACGCGGCACTCCGAACCCGAGATTGGCCAGCTCGTGACGGACTTGCCGCCGGCCCAGAGCGGAACCGGTCCACATGGCGAGGGCATACAGCACCAGCCCGGCCAGCGCCCAGCGGGCGGGCCACTCTCGTCGGGCGGGGTTGGCGGGCGTTCGGCTGGCCCACCACCCCCAAGCCAGCGCCCCCAACACCCAGGGATCAACGATGAACCAGGTGTCGCCATAGAACCAGGTGCCGCGAATCGGCATCAGCCAGCGCAGGCCGTAGCTGTTGAACCAGTCGAGCAGCGGGTGGCTGAACACCCCGATCGCCGACAGGAACAACAGTTGGCGTGGCACGGGCGCTGGGCCGCCGGAATGACCGCGAGACCGCCACCGCTGCCACCCGATGAGCAGGCCGGTCAGGAGGAAGGGCCAGATGAGCAGGGCCGGCAGGCCGTGGGTCACTCCGCGCCGAAAGCCCAGATTGAGCCCGAAAGGGAGTCCCAGCACGTCGAGGTCCGGGATGTTGGCGCCGATGGTCAGCGCCACCATGCCAAACCGGGTGCGTCGCGCCAGGCCGGCGCGACCCAGGGTGGCGCCAACCAGGGTATGGGTCAGGTTGTCCATGGCCGGAATATGGCGCGTCGAGTGGCTGCACAGGAGCGGGAGGCATTGCCTCCTGTGACTCCCGTCGGCAGATTCGACAGCGTGATCCCCGCCGCCTCCCATGTCCTCATGATCGAGCCGGTCCAGTTCCGGTTCAACCCGGAAACGGCGGCCTCGAATTCATTCCAGGTCCAGCACCCTCCCGACCCGGCGGACGCGGCACGGCTGGCCGACCTGGCCGTGGCACAGCACCGGGTGTTTCGCGACCTCCTGGTGACCCACGGCGTCCGGGTGACCGCCTGTCGCAGCCTCGAAACGACACCGGACGCGCCCTTCTGCAACAACTGGTTCTCGACCCACCCAGCGCGCGGGAACCGGCCTCCCACCCTGGCCCTCTACCCGCTGCTCGCGCCGATCCGCCGACGCGAGCGGCGCGAAGACCTGGTGGCCTGGCTTGGCCCCGCCTACCCGAGGACGATCGACTTCTCGTCGCATGAACACGACGCGCGCTATCTCGAGAGCACCGGCAGCCTCTGCATCGACCATGAGCACGGGGTGGCGTACGCGGCCCTTTCCCCACGGACCGACCGCGAGCTGGCGGAAGAGTGGGCACGGCAGGCCGGCTACGAGCTCATTGCTTTCACCGCCCTCGATGGCGATGGACTGCCGTATTACCACACCAACGTGATGATGTTCGTCGGCCACGGGGTGGCTGCGGTCGTCCTGGAATCGATAGTCGATGCGGTTGAGCGCCAGAGGGTTGAGGCGGCGCTGGCCCAGGCCGGCCACAAGATCGTCCCCATCACCCGGGCCCAGGCCGCGGCCTACTGCGGCAACTGCCTGGCGCTCTCGACCGATTCCGGACGGCCCGTGCTGGCCATGTCCTCCACCGCCTTTGGCGCGTTTAGCACCGCCGAACGGACCGTGCTCGAGTCCGCCGCCCAGATCCTGCACGCGGACCTGACGGCGTTCGAGCAACTGGCGGGGGGTAGTGCCCGCTGCCTCATTGCCGAGCTCTTCTGACTCCTGCCAATGACCCGCTACCGCGCCGCCATCCTCCCTGCCCCGCACCAGCCGGTGGAGTTCCGGGAATTCCCGGCACCGGAGCTTGAACCCGGGGCGGGCCTCCTGCAGACCCTGTACTCTGAGGTCTGCGGCACTGACGTCCACCTCCGTCACGGCAAGTTGGCCGGGGTCCCCTATCCGATCATCCCCGGGCATGTCTCGGTGGGCGCGGTGTCCGCGATGCGCACTTCGCTCCGCGACATCGAGGGCCGTCCGGTTCGGGAGGGCGACATCGTAACCTTCCTGGATGTCCACGAGACCTGTCATGCCTGCTGGTATTGCCTGGTGGGCAAGCAGAGCACCCGGTGCCCGCACCGGAAGGTGTATGGCATTACCTACGGCGTGGCGGACGGATTGCTTGGCGGCTGGTCCGAGGCGATCTGGCTCAAGCCGGGGGTCAAGCTGGTGCCAATCCCGAGGGATCTCGATCCGGAGACCTTCATCGGGGGTGGCTGTGGCCTGACGACCGCACTGCACGCCATCGACCTGGCGCAGATCCAGCTCGATCAGAGCGTCGCGGTCCTCGGCGCCGGCCCAGTGGGGCAGTCGGTGACCGCCCTGGCCGCGCTGAGCGGCGCCGGGGAGATCGTGACCATCGGGGGACCGGAAGATCGGCTGGTCTTTGCCCGGCGGATGGGAGCCACCACGGTCATCGGTCTGGACCTCCCTCCGGAGGAGCGGGCAAGCCAGGTGCACCGGCTCACTGGCGGCCGCGGGGCTGATGTGGTGATCGAGGCCTCCGGCGCGCCGGAAGCGGTGACCCAGGCGCTGGACATGGTGCGCGACGGCGGCCGAGTGGTGGTGGTGGGCCAATACACTGATCACGGCACAATCCCGCTCAATCCCCATCTCCAGATCAACCGTAAACACGTCACCATGCGCGGCTGCTGGGGAAGCGATTTCAGTCATTTCCACCGGGCGGTCGGGATCGCCACCCGCCACGGGGGCCGATTTCCCTGGCGGGAACTTGCCGGCCGCCGGTATCCGCTCGCCGAGGCGGAACATGCGCTCGATGCCGTCGAGCGCCGTGAGGTCGTGAAGGCGGTGATCGCGGTCCATCCGTCGGTTGCCGCGACGATCCGCACGCCGTAGTATCCAAGCCGTACTTACAATCGAGGCCTCCGTGACCCGAGTTACCGTCGGCACCCTGATGGTGCTGTCCCTGGCTGCCTGCGCACCCCAGGCGGAGCCGTATGACCTGATCCTTCGCAACGGCACCATCTACGACGGCTCCGGGGGCCCGCCCACCACCGGGGACGTGGCGATTCGAGGGGACTCGATCGAGGCTGTCGGCGATCTGCGCGGTGCGACCGCCGTGGCGGAACTGGATGTGTCGGGACTCGCCGTGGCACCGGGATTTGTCAACCTGCTCAGCTGGGCCACGGAGTCACTGCTGGAGGACCCCCGATCCCAGAGTGACATCCGCCAGGGAGTGACCCTGGAGGTGTTCGGGGAGGGCGAGTCGATGGGCCCGATCAGCGACTCGATGAAGGCGGAGACGCTGCGGCAGCAGGGCGACCTGCGTTTCGAGCTGCCGTGGACCACACTCGGGGAGTACCTGGAACACCTCGAGGAGCGGGGCGTTTCTCCCAACGTGGCTTCGTTCGTCGGCGCCACCACCGTCCGCATCCATGAGTTGGGATACGCCAACCGGGCCCCGTCGCCAGACGAGCTGGTCCGGATGCGGGCGCTGGTGCGGCAGGGGATGGAGGAGGGGGCGCTGGGCGTGGGGTCATCACTGATCTATGCGCCGGCGTTCTATGCCCAGACCGACGAGCTGGTCGCGCTGGCCGCCGAGGCCGGCCTGTTCGGCGGGATGTACATCTCCCATATGCGCAGCGAGGGCAATCGACTCGAGGAGGCGGTCGATGAACTGCTGACTATTGCACGGCAGGCTGGAGTGCGCGCCCAGATCTATCACCTCAAGGCGGCCGGCGCCGCCAACTGGCCCAAGATGGAGCGGGTGATTGCCAAGATCGAGGCGGCGCGGGCGGCGGGCCTCGAGATCACCGCCGACATGTACACCTACCCCGCCGGCGCCACCGGCCTTGATGCCGCCATGCCGCCATGGGTGCAGGAGGGCGGACTCCAGGACTGGATCGGGCGGCTCAGAGACCCGGCCATCCGCCGCCGGCTGGCGGTGGAAATGCGCACCCCGACCGACGAGTGGGAGAGTCTCCTCCTGCTCTCAGGAGCGCCCGACCGGGTCCTGCTGGTGGCGTTCAAGCAGGATTCGCTCAAGTACCTGACGGGCAAGTCGTTGGCGGAGGTGGCCTCGCTCCGCGGCACCTCGCCGGAGGAGACCGCCATGGATCTGGTGATCCAGGATGGCAGCCGGGTGGGGACGGTCTATTTCCTGATGTCCGAGGAGAACATCAAGCGGCAGCTGGCGCTGCCGTGGCTGATGTTCGACTCCGACGCCGGCTCGATGGCCCCGGAAGGGGTGTTCCTCAAGTCGAACCCCCACCCGCGCGCCTACGGCAATTTTGCGCGGCTGCTCGGCAAGTACGTCCGCGAGGAGCAGGTCCTGCCGCTGGAGGAGGCGGTTCGGCGCTTGACCTCACTCCCCGCCTCGACGCTGCGCATCAAACGGCGTGGCCTGCTCGCGCCGGGGTACTTTGCCGACCTTGCCATCTTCGACCCGGCAACGATCATTGATCACGCGACCTTCGCGGAGCCCCACCAGTATGCCACCGGAATGGTCCACGTATTCGTGAACGGGGTGCAGGTGCTGCGCGATGGCGAGCACACCGGGGCCACGCCGGGCCGGGTGGTGCGCGGTCCGGGCTGGGTGGGATGGGGCGCGGAGCGCATCACGCCATGATCCGCCACGGTGGGGTAATCTCACCGGTAGCCTTGTTCGTTGGCCTGGTCATGGGTGGGTGCACGCGCCCCCCCCAGCCGGACCCTGTTCCGCCGGCCGCGACCGCCACGATCACCCCGACTCCGGACCACGACGGCATCCGGGAAGCGGCACGCGAGATCATGGCGGCAGCCCGGTACGCCACACTGGGAACCCTGGGACCGGACGGCAATCCGCAGGCCCGAGTGGTGGATCCTTTTGCCCCCGACTCGAACTTTGTGGTGATGGTGGCGACCAATGCGCGCAGTCGCAAGACCGCGGAGATCGCCACCAATCCACAAGTGTCCCTGCTCTATTTCGATGCGGCCGGCGGCAGCTACGTTACGGTGATCGGCCGGGCGGAACTGGTAGGAGACCCGGCAATCAAGGCGCAATGGTGGAAGGAGGAGTGGGCGGCGTTTTATCAGGATCGCAACCTTGGCGATGACTACCTCCTGATCCGGGTCCGCCCGACTCGGCTGGAGATTTCCAGCGAGCGCCACGGGATTCGGAATGACTCGCTCACCTGGCGGCCGACCTTGATTGCCATTCCCTGATATGCGTCTCCGTCAACTGGCTCCCAGGCTCCTTGGTGTCACCGTCGGCACCTTCCTCCTGCTTGCCGTCCCCGGCCCGGAGCCTCGGGTGGCTCCTGCCCCGGAGAGTGGCGCACCGTTTGTCTGGGCAGCGGATTCCCTCTGGCACCGGCTCGACAGCCTGTTCTTCTCGGTCAAGGCCACCGGGTGCGACCTGACTCTCCCCGCAGCAGTTACCGGCATTGCCGCCCTGCAGGACTCCCTGACTTCCCGGGGTGAGCGGCCGGTGGTGCCGAGCGACCCGTTCCTTGGGTTCGTGGCAGTGAGCTTCTTCGAACTGGCCCCGTCGGTCGCCGCATGCCCGGGCGCCCTACCGTCCTATCTGTTGCTCCAGCAGACGCTGCGGCGCTGGGTCAAGGCGCAATCCCAGGGATGGGACCTCTCGACGACACCGGCACGGCGTCAGCTTTACCGTCTCCTGTACGGCACCCGTGCCGCGCTCGAGGAAGTGACGCTGCACCATCCGGGAGCAGTCCCGGCCCTGCTCCCCGGTACCGACGAGCCCTCGGCGACACCCTCGGCACTGGTTGCTGGAGTCCGGATCCATTCGGGCGACCTCCTGGTCTCTCGCGGGGGCTATCCGACCTCAGCCCTGATTGCCCGGGGCAACGATTTCCCCGGCAATTTTTCCCATGTGGCGCTGGTGCACGTCGACTCGGCGACCGGTGTGGCCTCCACCATAGAGGCGCATATTGAGAGCGGCGTGGCAGTGGCGGCCGCCGAGCAATACCTGAAGGACAAGAAGCTCCGGATACTCGTGCTCCGACCCAGAGCAGACCTCCCTGCGCTCCAGGCCGACCCGATGCTTCCCCATCGAGCGGCCACCGCCGCGATCACCCGGGCACGCGCCGAGCATATTCCGTATGACTTTACGATGGACTACGAGGACAATGGCTCGTGGTTCTGCTCCGAGGTGGCGTCCGCCGTTTATCGTGATGCCGGGCTGACGCTGTGGACCGGTCTCTCGACTATCACCGCCCCGGGCCTGCGACGATGGCTGGCCTCGTTCGGGGTGAGGCAGTTCACCACCCAGGAGCCCTCGGACCTGGAATACGACCCCCAGCTTGTGCTGGTGGCCGAATGGCGAGACGCGGAAACTCTGCATGGCGACCGAATAGACAATGCCGTGATCGACGCGATGCTCGAAGGCGCTGAGCGTGGTGATGCGCTCACCTATCCGTGGTACCAGCTGCCGGCAATCCGGGTGCTCAAGGGGTGGAGTTGGGTCCTGGAGCAGTTCGGTCGCGTCGGGCCGGTCCCCGAGGGAATGTCGGCGCGGGCGGCACTGCGCAATCGGGCCTTTGGCGACCGGCAGCGGCAGATCGCCGAGTCGGTGCAGGCCAGGATTGCGGTTTTGGAGCGCGATCGCGGCTACCCGCTGACCTATTGGATGATTCTGGAGCTGGCCCGGGCGGCAACGAGCCAGCATCCGCCGGCGTAGTATTGAGAGGTGTCCCAGGCAAAGCACCACCTGCCGCTTTTGCCGACCTTATACCCCCAATGATCTCTGGAGTGCGCATGCGTTTCCGTTCCGGCGTTGTCCTGACAGGATTCCTCCTTGGCGCCGCCGGCGGCGCGATGGCGCAGACGAGCGGGCGTCCGCCGGTCGCGATGGACAGCGCCCGGGCCCGCGCGCTGTATGTCAGCAACCAGCATGCAGACCATCCAGCCTCCAACTATGCCGCAGCCGTCACGGCGAAGGCTGCCACCGACAGCATCTTCGCGGCCCGTTCCGCGGGACGCATGCGGTATGCCAAAATCTCCTACCAGAGCAGCGCCGATGGCCTCGAAGTGCCGGCCTACCTGTTCGGGCCGCTGCAGCCTCGTACCGAGGGGCATGCTGCGATGATCTGGGTCCATGGCGGCGTCCATGGCAACTGGGACCAGAACTATCTGCCCTTCCTGCTGGAAGCGGTGGAGCGGGGGTATGTGGTCATTGCGCCCGACTATCGCGGTAGCACCGGATACGGCGCCGAGTTCCACAACCTGATCGACTACGGCGGCAAGGAACTCAACGATGTCGAGTCGGCGGTGGATTACCTACACACCCTTCCCTATGTCGATCGTGGGCGGATCGGGATCATGGGGTGGAGCCATGGCGGCTTCATCACCTCGCATCTGCTGTTTCGCGGCGCTGACACCAGGTTCCGCGCCGGGGTGGCCATGGTCCCGGTCACCAATCTGATCTTTCGGTTGAGCTACAAAGGGCCCAGCTACCAGCGGAGCTTCTCGACCCAGAAAGATCTCCTCGGCCTGCCGTTCGAGCAGCGGGACGAGTACGTCAAGCGGTCGCCGTACTATCATATCGACAAGCTCGAGGTGCCGATCCTGGTGCACGTGGCCACCAATGACACCGACGTGAATTTCGAGGAGGACCGGCAGATGATCGACGGCTTGATTGCCCGGAAGCCGCAGCTGGCGGAGACCAAGATCTACTGGGATCCCCCGGTCGGGCCGGCGGGCGGAGGCCACACCTTCAATCGTCGCGTCAACCGCCAGACGCTGGAGCGGGACGACTCGCCGGAACAGATCGATTCATGGAATCGCGTCTGGGCGTTCTTCGAGTGGAACCTGCGGCCGGCTGGGAAGTGAGAAGGGAGAAGAAGGGAGAAGGGGAAAGTGGTGGGCGCTGAGCACAGGAAGGGAACCGTGAAGAAGGGGCCCAGCCTGAGACGCTGGTTGGTGCGTCGAGCTGGTCCCTCCAATGAAACAAGCAGCCGCCCCACACGGGGGCGGCTGTTCGCCTCGTTCCTGTCGGAGCCAATCAGCCCTGACGCTTGCGCCGCACCCGCCCGGCCCCGACCAGCCCGATCAGGCCAGTGGCCATCAGGATGACCGACGCCGGCTCCGGCGTGGTCGTGGTGGTGGGGTCGTTGTCGAACGGGTCGACTTCCGGCCCGGTCTGGATGTCATAGCCCACGCGCAGCGCCAGGTCGTGACCGGTCACCTGAGTCAGCGCGGCAAGGGTCGTCCAGCTGGCCGTGGTCAGGTCGGCGGGGTTGAGCGGCAGCCCAGCCCAGGTGTAGGCGGCCTCACCAGTGTACGGATTGCCGCTTTCGGTGCCGAGATCCATCACGGCCATGCCGCTCGAGACGGAAACCGGGGCGAGCAGCGCCATGTACACCGACCCGGAGGAGAGCCCGACGCCCCCGGTGAAGAAATCGAACCACCCGGTGCTGATCGAGGTGTAGTTCATTACCGAACTGGCATAGACCGGGCTGCCGACCAGCGAGGAGCCGGACATGCCGAAGAGGAACGCCTGGAAGGTGGCGTTGCCACTCCAATTGGAGGCGGCGTAGAAGCCGAATGAGGCAAGACTGCTGCCGGTGGCAGTAAAGCTCTGACCCACGACATAGCCATTGCCCGGAAACGCGCCGAAGCCGTTCGAGGTGGTGGGGGTGTTCGTGCTTGCGTAGTCCTGCTGGGCGGCGAGAGGCGCCGAGACCGCTACCGCCAGAAGACCGGTAAGAACCATTCGAGAAACGCGCATGTTGACTCCAAGACGACTGGGACCAAGGTGACCTGCTTTTGCTCACCCTGTTCCTAATGCAAAAGTCGGCCCGGCATGGACAAGAATCTTGGAAAATACGCGTAAACACCTTTCCCACAACGAGTTAGCCATTATTGCCGCACTACGCAGTGTGGCGATGACACCGCAACCGTTGAGCAGGTGCAGCAGGTTGTGCACCGATACAACACCTCTAGAGCCGTGGCCGACCGAAGAATCGCCCCCGAATCACCCCTTTTTCCGGTCCAGACTTCTGTATTGAATCGCCTCCCCGACGTGGATCGGCTCAAGGTTCTCGTCTCCCGCCAGATCCGCGATGGTCCGTGAAATCTTGAGAATTCGGTGGTAGGCCCGAGCCGACAGCCCGAGTTTCGTCACCGCGGTCTTGAGGAGCGCCTCGACCGGCGCGGAGATTCGACAGTACCGGCGCAGCGCCCGCGGCGACATGTGCGCATTGGCATAGACCCCCGGCTCGTCCTTGAACCGCTCGCGCTGGCGCTGGCGAGCCGCCTCGACCCTGCCGCGAATCGCCGCACTCGGCTCCGCCGTCTGCGTGCCGGTCAGGTCTCGCCAGGCCACCGCCGGTACGTGCAGATGGATATCGATCCGATCCAGCAGAGGCCCCGAGACCCGTGGCAGGTAGCGGTCGACCCCAATCGGCCCGCAGCGGCACTCATGGGTCGGGTCGCCGAAGTAGCCGCAGGGACAGGGGTGTGTACCCCAAGTCCCAGTCAGCCTGACCGCATCGACCCCGAGGCCCGGTTACCCTTAGCACATCAATCACTGAGGGGATCAGATCGGGGCGAAGCGAATCGACTTGGGGGTGCTGCAGAGGGAGGTCGCCGAGGTGATCGGAGTGACGACGCAAACGGTGACAAACGGGGCACTGGGGCGGACGAAACCTGGGGTGCGGTTTGCACCGGGGCTCATTCGGTGCTTGGGGCAGAGCGCTGACTGAAACCAACGGCCCCGCCGGCCTTGAGCAACGGGCCTCAACCAAGCGCATTCCGGGTTTCGCGGGTTCAGGCTCGGTTGCTGGATCCGGTTTGGGTGTCAGGGCCGGGGGTACAGGTCACGCCGCCCGCCGTGAACGCGACCGCACCACTTCCATGGTTCAACCGTCAGAGATGATCCGGAACAGCTTCACGATGGCGTCGTCCATCGAAGACGGATCGTCCGGCTTGCAGACCACAGCCAACCACTCTCCCTGCAGATCCCAGTTGGGCCCAACGCTATTGCACGGAATCAGGAGTCGACCCAGGTAGTCCGGGCCGACAAACACATCCGCAAAGGCGCTGCCGTCATGCTCCCCAATAAGCCACGTTCGTTCGAGGCCGTCCTTCCGGATCCGGATCGAGAACCAGGGCGCCGCCTGATCGCGGAGCCTTTGCTTCGCAACCGGTGAGAGTGTCCGGCCGACCAGTTTGAAATCTGCCACCATGCGCTCAATCGCCGCGTCACTGTAGCGATTGAGACCGAGCCCTTGCTCATACACGGCCACTCGTGTCCCACTCCAGTCGAAGAACCCGAGCGAATGGGTTCGGCTGTCACCCAGCACAAACCCCCCGTACCACGCACCCATGGAAGGTGGGTTGGTGAAGGATTCACGGACACTGGGCCAATGAGCCTGTACAAAGACGTCCTCCGTCAGATCAAACGCGGTGAACCCTCCAGTCTCGCCATCAAGTACACCAACGCTCAACTGATCGCCTAGTCTCCCTGGCATAAGCCAGCGCTGTCCGTCGAGAGGAGCGAAAAACAACGCACGGGTGTTGACGACTCGGCGTTCATTCACGAAGCTCCCATCGATGGTCCATTGAGAGAGCCGCTGGTTTGACTTGTCGAAGATGAAGACGAGGGAATCCGTCACACCGTATCCCAGTGGACTCCGGATCTCACGGGGGCCATCGCCCACCGGACCAAAACTGACCGAGGTACCCGAGGCGCGTCGGACGACGACACCGTGTTCCCCCGGCGCACCGGTAAACACCAGCTCTCCGCCAGGACCAACAAGCAAAGGAGTGGTTTGCATGACGCTCTCATACACCGGGTGTGTCGTGGCTACCTCAAAGCGAAGGGAAGGCAGCACCCGTGATCCCGCCTGAAGCTGAACCGAAGGGAGCGCCCGATCCTCAGTATGGGGAGCATCTGAGCAAGCCGCAACGCCAACGAGCAGCATGGTGCTTGGCATCAGTAGCGCGCGGGCACAGCGCAGGGCGCTGCGGTGAACACGGCCCTCATGAGTCGACGGCGTCGGCATCGGGGAACCCTCAGAAATGAATGGCCAGGTCCGAATGAACTGCCACAGCTTTCTCGGAGACTGTCTTGCGTGAGTGCGCCCACGGTCGCTGGTGGTGTCAGAGCGCGGCAACAATCCTCCTCGTACCTAGCCGCGGGCATTCCCCCAAGCTCTTCCATCAGTCGCTGGGTCATGTTACCAGGCTACCCATTATGACATCGCGTACTCGACGTCCTCGAGATCTCGCCCCGAGCCGCCCTTGCGGTTCACCTCAGTATTGTAGAGCCTGATACGCTAAACGGCCAGCACATCGGCGCAGAGGGCTCCCCGGCTCTCGATCGAGGTACAGATACCCGCCTCCGCGAGCCGCTCAGTGTACCGAGGCGCGACATTTTAGGCCCCGCGGTCACTGCGAGACCCTAGCGTGGCGTCCGTGTCTTAGCGGATCGGCTCTGAAGTTACCCTCGTAGTATTCGCGGCGTCTCTTGCGGCATGCTGCTCTCGATCCCGTTGGTCGTTGTCACCCCCGTACGGCGGAGTTGGAGGTCCTCGCGCGCTCGACCCGGAGCCCCGCCCGCCTGGTCCAGCGATTCCGCTTGACCCTCCTCTGGCCGATGGCGCCAGCTACGCCGACCTGACGGCCCGCAGCAGGAGGCCCGTGACCAGCATAGGTGTTTGGAAACGGCCATTCACCGCCCGCGGGGTCGCCGGGCTGGTGGATGCCCCGCGCACCGGCCGCCCCGATCGGCACGCCCCGGTGGCGGAGGCGCGGATCCTAGCGCTGATCCAGGAGCCGCCCCATCGCCTCGAGCGGTATATGGCCAGTCCCGATCCCGACTTCGAACGAAAGGCTGTGGCGATTCTGGGTCTCTACCTCAACCCACCGGCCCGCGCCTCAGTCTTCTGCGTGGATGAGAAGACGGCGATTCAGGCTCAGGATCGGCTCGATCCGATCTTACCGCTGTTGTCCGGCCGTGCGGAGCGCCACGGGTTCGCGTAGGTGCCGCGCGGCACCCTCTCACAGTACGCCGCGCAGGACATGGGCACTGGAGCATGTCGAAGGGCGAAGGCCACCCGCTCTTCCGAAAACCTCGGGCGCTTCATGGTCCGGCTCCTCCTGGTGAGGACCACCGACCCGAATCTACTCTAGTTTAGAACTGCCCAAGTTATCAGGGGGGACATCAAGCAAGGTTTGCCAAGATCGAGCGGGAGCGCAATACCCGGGGCATCTTTTCCCCCACCACCGACCTGCGGCGGAAGCCGCCGTTGTACATTCCACGCCATAACACAACCTGTCCACCGTTCCACTGGACCTACCGGTCACCCAAGTACCGCATTCGTACTCGCGTGGCTTGAGAAACAGTCCACTAGCAGAATCTCCCCAAAGCCCTGGGCGATTCAATGTACCGACGACGGATGCCAACATCGCCAGATTCAGCCAGGACTGGCCAACTACCGATGCGTGCACCTGAGCTCGCCGGGGGGCGCCAGCCCGCCTTGTCCAAGCATTCCGCACTTGAAGACCGAAGGCGGCCCGATCCCGACAAAGACCGGGCCATTCCTCAGCCTGGACACGGGCGTTAACCTGAATGGTACGTTGTGCAATTGATTGATGCCCAAACCCAGGGTTTGACTCCCTCAGAATCATTTGGGGCATTGCAGCCCGACCAATAGCCGAGTCCATCAAGATCCGCGCAATGCTGGCCCAAGGGATTGAAGTAGCACGAGCCGCCAGAATCTTGCGCGGTGGCAGGTGGCGCATCGCTGGCAAGAGCCACGACACTGAGGCACACGCCCGCAACCATGAGCTGAAGCTTCATCGGGAGGTGTCCTTTTGAAAAAGGATTGGGTGATACAGACCTATCACTCGCGATAGGCCAGAGACAATGTCGGACCTATGACAGCCTCTGCAGGGTCCTGCCGCTCTTGCTTCTGCCGGGCCCGTCGAGCACAGTGGAGTCCGTGAATAGAATGCCTACTTGGCGAGGCCGCCATCGTTCCCACCACTCTACAGCTCGACAGATCGCGACGCCATAGCTTTCCCGGCTGTCTTTCCCGGCTGTCCGCGCCCGGAACCGCCCTCACCCCTTCTTCCGATCCAGGCTCCGATACTGGATCGCCTCTGCCACGTGAATCGGTTCGAGGTTCTCGTCGCCGGCCAGGTCTGCAATCGTCCGTGAGATCTTGAGAATTCGGTGGTACGCACGCGCCGAAAGGCCGAGCTTGGTGACTGCGGTCTTGAGCAGCGCCTCGACCGGCGCGGAGATTTGACAGTGCCGGCGCAGCGCCCGCGGTGACATGTGCGCATTGGCGTACACCCCGGGTTCGTCGGCAAAGCGTTCGCGCTGCCGCTGGCGAGCCGACTCGACCCTGCCGCGAATCGCCGCACTCGGCTCGGCTATCTGGTTGCCGGTCAGGTCGCGCCAAGCGACCGCGGGCACATGCAGATGAATGTCGATTCGGTCGAGTAATGGCCCCGAGACGCGTGACAGGTAGCGGTCGACGCCAATCGGACCGCAGCGACATTCATGGGTGGGATCACCGAAGTAGCCGCAGGGACATGGATTCATGGCTGCGGCCAGCATGAACCGGGCAGGATAGCTCAAGGAAATCGCCGCCCGCGACAATGACACCACACCATCCTCAAGCGGCTGCCGCAGGACCTCGAGCACGTGCTTCCGGAATTCCGGCAACTCGTCGAGGAACAGCACACCGCCGTGGGCCAGACTCACCTCGCCTGGCCGGGGATTGGACCCACCACCGATCAGGCCGGCATCGCTGATGGTGTGGTGAGGGGCCCGAAAGGGCCGAACCGCGCACAGCGACCGCCCCGGGGGAAGCGTCCCAGCCACGCTGTGCACCTTGGTCGTCTCCAGTGCCTCCTCGAGCGCCATGCTCGGCAGGATCGTCGGCAGGCGGCGCGCCAGCATCGTCTTGCCTGAGCCGGGCGGTCCGATCAGCAGCACATTGTGTGCACCGGCAGCGGCCACTTCGAGAGCACGCTTGGCTGCGGCCTGGCTGCGGACGTCGTTGAAATCCACCACGTCGAGGCTGCGCTCGGCCATGAGGGCGGCAAGATCCACCTTGGTGGGCGTGATCGGGCGGTCGCCGTTCAGGTGGTGGCAGACCTCACGGAGGGTTGCGGCACCAAGCACGGCCAGGCTTTCCACCACGGCCGCCTCAGGAACATTTTCGCGCGGCAGGATCAGTGCTGCGCATCCCGCGGTCCTGGCCGCGATTGCCATCGACAGTGCACCGCGCACCGGGCGCAGGTCTCCCTCGAGGCCGAGTTCTCCTACCACCATGCAACGATCGAGAGGGCCAGGGTCGATCTGCCCACTCGCCACCAGCACGCCGAGCGCAATCGGCAGGTCAAAAGCGCTGCCAGCCTTGGGCCGATCGGCCGGCGCCAGGTTCACGGTGATCCGCTTGAGCGGAAAGTTGAACCCGGCGTTGACCAGCGCCGCGTTGACCCGCTCCCGTCCCTCCTTGACCGCCCCCTGGGGCATCCCGACGGTGGCAAACGAGGGGAGCCCCGGGGTCAGGTCCACCTCCACCTCCACCAGGTAGGCCTCGATACCGAGGACGGCGGCGGAACGGATACGAGCGAGCATGGGCATTCCCGGAAGGAGACGCCCAAGAGTAGGGTGCGGGGGGATGGCCGTGGTAACCAAATCGCAAGGAAAGCAGTCAGGGAAAACGCAGCGAGGCCGGGATTGCTCCCGGCCTCACTCGGCTGTGCATCCGCACTGTCGTTCTTCCCCGCCGACTCCCCTCTCCCCTCTTACCTCTCGCTTCTCGCGCAATTCACTCCCGCTCACCCACCCGCACCTCGACACTGCCACTGAAGCTCTCGAGGTTGAGGGTCGCGCCACCGGCACCAAGCCTGCCGGAGCTTTTGTTGCGGCGGCGGTTCGACTCGGCGGTTACCCCAGCGGGCATCTGGATGCGTCCGCTGAAGGTGCTCGCCTCGATTTCCGCACCGGACCCGGCTGGAAGGTCCACCAGGACCCGCCCGCTCAGGGTGGTAAAGTCGTAGCGGCCCGCCCGGTCGAGCGTCCCCTCGAACTCCACGTTGCCGCTGACCGTCTCGGCCTCGACCCGGCGGCCCCGGATCCCGCGCAGCGCCACATCCCCGCTGACGGTGGTGGCCTCCAGTTGCTGGCCGGTAAACCCAGTCACGGTGACATCGCCGGAGACCGAAGCAACAGTGGCGTCGCCGCTGAGGCCCTCAGCGACGACATTGCCCGACACCGTCGCGGCGTCAATCATGGTCCCGGCCGGCAGGCGGACCACAAAAGTCACTTCGGTGTCGTTTCTGTTGCGGTTGCCGTCCCTACCCCCGCTTTCGGTCCGGCACCCGTCGCCATCGCCCTGGCTGGAGCTCTCCCGCATGCCGGGGTACCGGACGCAGATCTGGACTCCCCGGGCATTTTCGCGGGCCGTAATGACCACATCCTTTGGATCCCCGTACCGGCCAGACCGTTTGCTGGCCACCACCTCGACCCGGCGGCCTGCCGCGCGCTCCACCCGGACTTGGCCGACGATATTGTGGACCGACACCCGTTGGTCATTGCGCAGTTCGCCACTCCAGGAAAAGTCCTGGGTCTGGGGAATGCCCACGGCGAGGGCCATCATCAGGCTGAGCATTTCAGCGTTCCTTCCGGTCGAGGGGAGGGCGGGACTCGCCGCGAGCGCGAAGGCCCAGCCGCAGGTTGCCCAGGAGGTTGAGATTGCGCTGCAGGTTCCAGGTGATCGAAGGCACGATCGTCGCAACATCCACTCCCACTTGCCCAAGCGATGCCAGGCCGGACAGGCCGGAGAGATCCAGGTCGTGAAGCAGGTCGAGCCCCAGGTCCGCGTCGTCGTTCCACTCCCACTCGTGGCTCGGATCCCGCCGCTGGGAGTGGGCCGGCACCTCATCGGGACGCACCAGCCTGATCCTGCCACTGAAGCTTTCCAACTCCACGATGGCACTGCCGCTCCCGAACCGAACCGTTCGCCGCGACCGCGACCGTTCCTCGACGCTTGGCATACTGAAGCTCGCCGAGAGATTCCCGGAGAAGGTGGCGGTGTTGACCGTGGCGTTGGCGCTGGCGGGCATCCCGAAGGTGACCGAACCGCTGTGGCTGCCCAGGACGTAGGAGCCGCCGTCGCGGACCGCTCCCTGGAAGATGACCTCTCCGCTAACCACCTCGACATCCACGCGGCTCGACTCGATGCGATAGAGTCCGACGTCGCCACTGATCGCTTCCGCGGAGATGTCCCCCTGAACCGCAGTGGCGGTGATTCGCCCCGAGGCAGTGCTGAGGCGAGCCCGACCGCGACTCCCATCCACGATCAGGTCGCCGTTCATGACCGACAGGTCCAGTTCGGCTCCATCGCGGACGGTCACGTCGCCCTGCAGCGCACCGATCTTGAGGGCGCCACGCATTCCAGAGGCATCGACGCTGAGCGACATCCCCTCCAGGTCCGCCGCCATCCCCGCCGGTATCGTCAGGTCGAGGTCGGTGCTGGACGGCATCCCCATCCGTCCGCGGACTTCGATTCGCACCACCGCGCCTTCGGTTCGGACCACCACCGTGGTGCGCGAGGAGTGCCGGGCCTGAACTCGCACCTGGGCACGATCCCAGGTCCGCAGCTTCACATCCCCGGTCGCCAGATTCATGACCAGGCGGGCGCCGGGCTGGACCGCCAGCGTGGTGTCGGTATCCGGCACCGCCTGCTGGAGGAGCGCCAGGCCGAGCGCAAGTGAAACGAGCATCGATCGGTCCTTTCTTTATGTCGCGGCGCCGGCGGCTCGCGCCGCCTGGCGCAGGAGGATCAGCTTGCGTTGCATGTGCTGTTTGACACGCCCGCCGAGAAAGGCGTTGGAAGGGTCGGCGTCAATCGCGGCCCTGGCTTCTGCAATGGCGGCATCGATGATGCGGAGGTTCTCCTCGAGCACCGCGATCGTGGTCGAATCGAGCACCCCACGTCCGGCCTCCAGGCTGGCCTCGAGTTCACCGACGGCCGAGTCGTACGCTGGGTCGTCCAGGAGAGAGCCAGCGGCAATCAGCGCGGGCTGATCCACATCCCCCGGACCCGCCAACGCGGTGGGTGCGACCTCGGGCTGGAGGGCCAACCAGACCCCTCCCCCGGCCAGCACCGCGACGGTAGCCGCTGCCGCGACCAGTTGGCCAAGCGAGAATCGGCGGTGACGGCGATCGGGCAATGCCACGCTCCGACTGGCGTCGATCCCGGCGAGGACGCCGCTCCAGACCCGCTCCGCAGGCTGGGTTCCTTCGTACTCGCGCGTCACTGCCACCAGGGATTCCAGCGACTGGAGTACCTCTCGGCATTCGGCGCACCCGCCGAGGTGGCCATCGACGGCGGCCCGGCGATCGGCCGACAATTCACCGTCAAGGTAGGAGGAAAGCTGGTCGGTCCATTCGGTATGCATCATGTCCCTCGTGTCGGTCAATCCGTCAGGTGTTTGCGCAACAGCATCCGGGCGCGGTGCAGCTGGCTCCGGGAGGTGCCGGCATCGACGCCCAGCATGCCGCTGATCTCCTCGTGCTTGTACCCCTCCATATCATGGAGCACGAACACTTCACGCGCCCCGGCAGGGAGAAGCCCCACCGCCCGTTCAATGGCAATGCGAAGTTCCGGCTGCCGTTGTCGGGCCACTCCCGGCATCTCCCCGGGGGGAAGTTCCTGGAACCGATCTCTCCGGTTGCCCCGGTTCTGTCGCTTGCGGAGGATCAGGTTGACGGCCACCCGGTGCAGCCAGGTCCCGAACGCTGATTGCCCCGCGAAGGTATCGAGCTTCTGCCAGACCCGGATGAACACTTCCTGCACCGCATCCTCGGCCTCGTCCTCCCCCAGGAGCCAGCGGGCCAGCGCGTTGACCCGGGCCACATGCCGCCGATACAGGCGCTCAAACGCGTCCATGTCTCCCCGGGCGGCCAGTGCCACGTCGGCTTGATCATCTCCGCCTGCCAGGGCGCGTGCCGGTGCCGTCAGTGCGTCGTCCAGGGTTTCAGGGTGGCCAGTTGCCATGTGGGATACCTGCTCCCAGCCGAACGTTGGAATCGGGGCGGGGTTTCAACTCAGGGAGCCCGTGGGAGGGGGCTGGGGGGCTGGGGCTGGGGGGCTGGGGGGCAGGAGGGCAGGAGGGCCGGTGGCTGGGGGGGGGCGGGGGTTCGCGGGCGGTGCCGGGGGCCGCATGGCTGAAACTCGGGAGCCTTGTGCGACGTATATCTCAATGATATCATTTTGAAACCACCCTCTACCGGAGCCATCGATGATCCGCGAACGTGAACTCAGGGCAACCCCGGGACTGGTGCCCCTGCTCCTGGTCCTGGCCGGTTTGGTAGGGGCCGCGTGGCAGTTCGTCCGCGCCGCCCAGGTCGAGAATGGCCCCATGATGGGCGTCTGGGCCCTGCTCTGGCTGGTCCTGATCGTTGCGCTGCCGGGGTTCTTCCTGGTCAATCCCAACGACGCCAAGGTCCTCACCCTGCTCGGCCGGTATTCCGGGTCGGTGAAGCAGGCCGGCTTCTGGTGGGTCAACCCGTTCATGGTCAAGCGGAAGATCTCGCTCAAGGTCCGGAATTTTGAGACGGCCAAGCTCAAGGTGAACGACAATCATGCCAACCCGATCGAGATTGCGGCAATCGTGGTCTGGCGGGTGGTCGAGACGGCGGAAGCGATGTTCGAGGTGGACCACTACGAGGACTACGTCCGGGTCCAGAGCGAGTCGGCGGTGCGCGGGCTGGCCACCACCTATCCCTACGATGCCCACGGCGAGGATGCCGTCTCGCTCTCGACCCACACGATCGAAGTGTCACAGGACCTCCAGGTCCAGGTGCAGGAACGGCTGGCCAAGGCCGGGGTCGAGGTATTGGAGACCCGGATCAGCCACCTGGCCTATTCGCCCGAGATTGCCTCGGCGATGCTCCAGCGCCAGCAGGCCAGCGCCATCATCGCCGCCCGGCAGAAGATTGTGGAGGGTGCGGTCGGGATGGTCGAGACGGCGCTCGAAATGCTGGCCGAAAAACAGATCGTGGAGCTGGACACCGAGCGGAAGGCCAGCATGGTCAGCAACCTGCTGGTGGTGCTCTGCTCGGAGCGGGGCACCCAGCCGGTCGTGAACACCGGCACCTTGTACAGCTGAGGCCCTGGTGACCGATCGCAAGTCGTTCCTGCTTCGCCTCGATCCGGCGCTGCATGCGGCCCTGCACCGCTGGGCCGACGACGACCTGCGCAGCTTGAACGCACAGATCGAATTCCTGTTGCGCCGTGCCTTGCGCGAAGCCGGGCGGCAACCTGGGGTCTCCCCCCACCCACCGACCAAGGAGAAGTGATGCTGCGACGCAATCGACTGACGGGATCGTTGTTCCTGGCCACCCTGATGGCCTGCATGGTTGTCCCCGGCCTCTCGGCCCAGGGCACCTCACCAGCAATGTTCGACGCGGTGACCGAGAGCAAGAAGGTGATCGAGCAGCTGGGACTCGGCAAATTTACCGAGGTGGAAGCGCGGTTCTCCACCGAGATGGCAACGGCGCTACCGGCGGGCCAGCTGTCGACGGCGTGGGGGCAGTTGACCACCCAGGCGGGCAAGCTCACCTCGCTGGGCGAACCGAAGATCGAAGACCGCGACGGGGTCCGGGTGGTCATCTTTCCGGCGAGCTATGAGAACGTCACGGTCAATCTGATCCTGGCGTGGACGGCCGATCACAAGCTGGGCGGATTGCTGGCACAGCCGCGCAGCTAGGGCAGCGAAATCGTCGTCCCGGGAAACCGGGACGACAGCGCGCGCAGGGAATCGGTGGGGAGTCCGGTCAGGTGGACACCGAGGAAGGCCAGTGTCCATCCCTGGATCCACGCTTCCATGCGCGCCGCTGGAACCCACCCCCCGCGCCCTGATTGGCGCAGCAGGATCGGTGACCACCGTCCGAGGTCGGTAAAATCGATTGGCATCGTGCCCGCCATCGCGGTTCGCATCTGCCGACTTCCTGCTGCGGCTGGTCGTCCAACTCGCTCCAGCCGCAGCTCTGGAATTCCATCGAGCAGGGGCACCGAGCCCTCGGCGGGATCGAGGGAGACCAGCGCGACCACCGCACCGGAATCGGCCAGCGCTCTCCCGACTGCCTCGGCTGAACCGAGACCAACCCACCCCACCTGATCGGTTCGCAACCGCCCCGCCAACGGGTCGCCGGAACCGGTGGCGGCCAACGACCGGATTGCTTCCAGGACCCGCCACGTCTCCTCGGACGCCGTGGCGGGAGGGACCGCGAGGTGCTGGCCTGGTTCCATGATTGCGGAGGCCTCGAAGGACCCGCTCAGGACCGGCTCGACCACCACAAACCCGTGACTGGCAAGGGCAACCGCAACACGCCGGAGCGGCAGCGGGTTCCCGGCCTCGAGATGCGACACCAGGACCACGGGGAATTCACGTTGCTTGGTCAACAATCGCATGGGTGTGAAGGCACGAATCGGTGTTCGCGAGACTCCACGTACGGTCCATCCCCACGGCCGGCCGAACAGCGCACTGGCCAGCGCGGGCTCGATCGCAACCTCTGTGGGTGATGCTCCCACGGCCCGCTGGTCTGCTTGGGGCTCACCAGGAAACCAGATGCGCGCCGTGACCTCGTCGCGCGGGCTATCAGCGTTCACACCGCCGGTGTCCCTCACGGCAAGCATCCGGGTGCCCACCTGGTACGGACCCGATCCGGCGATCGGGGGCACTTGCGGCAGTAGCAGGAGGGGTAGCACGGCGGAGGGAAGCACCAGCACCAGCAGCAACACGCCGTACACGACTTGCGGTGTCCGGGACGTGGAGGGCTGGGGCATATCTCCCACCATGATGCCGACGGCCTGAATCTCCCAGGCGATCAGCAGCACGATGATCGGCGCAAGCGGCCAGCGCGCGGCCCCTGCCAGGAGGACCAGTGTGATCGCCAGCCCCGCGGCAATGACGAACACCGTGGCCACGTCACGGTTCCGGTGCCAACCCACCATCCGGAACAGTGGCCAGAGGATGGCAAGGAGAACCGGAATCGCCTCAACCAGGCGCATGATCAACCGAACAACACGCGCCGCCCGGTCACGGCGCCGAGATACACCCCGCACAGTGCCACCAGGGCCGGCAGGAGCAGCGAGAGGGTAAGCGCAGGCGCCCCGGTTGTTTCGATCAAGACGCGACGGACCTCTCCGACCGGATGTCCGGTCCATGTCAGCCAGACCAGCATCAGCGCACCGGCCAAGGCAATCCCGACGCTGAACCTCAGGGAGATCCAGGGCATCTGTCGGTAGACCACCCCGACCACGAACGCCACCACCGCGAGCGCCCACCAACCCAGCATGGACTGGGCAATCACGCCGGCCGCTACGGCGAGGAGCTGGCCAATCAGCGTGCGATTCATGGCCTCGCCCCCGGAACGAGGGTGATGGTGGACACCAGCGCCTGCCCTTCCAGCGTGGTCGGCGCTTCCGGAAGCAGGGCCTCGGTCAGGTCGCCGACCGCCCAGAGCGGCACCCGGTCGGCATACCAGCGGCTGAAGGGGTTCCCTGATTGTCCGCCTGGAAAGGTGGTGCGAGCAGTGAGGCGAGGCCCCAGCTCCACCACCATTCGCCAGCTGGCGCCATGGGTGCCGCCGCCAGCGGAGGGGCTCAGCGTCCCGGTGCCGCTGGCGGCCGGGATGCCGAGGCGAGACAGCGGCGCGAGGCGAAGGAGGTGGTGGATGTTGGTGGTACGGATCTGCCCCCAGCTCCAGCGTGGATCATCCGGCTCGCCGTAGCGTTCAATGGTGTGCGCCAGCCCGCGCTCGATGGCCCGGGCCAAGACCGCATCGCGGTCTTCCACCGCTGTGGTCCGGCGGTCGTCCCACCAGGGACTGACAGAATCGAGCAGCAGGGCCGCCAACACGTCCTGACCTGGCTGGAGCATCGGCAGGCTGTCACCGGTAGGGATGAGTTCATCCCAGACCTCGCGACCAACGCCGCCAAGGATCTGCTCAAAAAGCACGGCGCGTCGATTCTCCAGGCTGTACCGATGGTCCCATTCACCGAGCAGGCGGCCGGCGCGAGCCAGGGCGGTCCGTCCAGAATCGCGCTGGGTGCCGATCGCCACCGCGTGCTGCAGGTAGGGCATGAAGAGCTCGGCCGCCGCCGATCCGGGATCGGTCTGGAACCGCTGCATCGCCTCGGGCGTGACGCTGGAATCGGCCCGGAGCAGGGTGTTGATCCGGATGGCGCGCCATGGCGTGGGCCAGTCCGTGCCGAGGTAGGCATCGCTGGCGCGCGGGTCGATCGGATCCTGGTTGGCCGATGCCAGGAAGCCCTGCGCCGGCCGACTTGACGCCGGGTACCGTTCCACCGGCAGCCAGCCAGTCCAATCGTTGGCGCTCAGGGAGCCATCGCGTACCACGTCACCACGCCCGTCGCCGGGGCGGAGCGGATAGAACCCGGTCGAACGAATGGCAATGGCGCCGGTGGAGTCGGCCATGATGAAGTTCTGGGCCGGCCCCACAAAGCGCTCGGTGGCGGTGAAGGCGGCGGCAATGTCGGTGGCGCGATTGAGCCGGAGCCAGGCATGGGGATCGGCCACCGACTCCTGCATGACCCATCGCGTCGATCGCCATTCGCTTCCCTGCCGCGCCATCGGGCCCCGATGGGTGTAGGGCACGGTGTCGGTGGCGAGCAGTGTTCCGGCCCCGTCCCGATACTCTTCCTGCCGCAACTCCAGCGGCCGCCACTCACCATCGAGGCGGTACTGGGTCGGGGCCGCGGGGTTGTCCACTGTTTCGCGATAGAGGTCGAGCACGTCGGCCCCGGTATTGGTGACCGACCAGGCCAGGCTCCGGGTAAAGCCAATCAGCACGCCAGGCACGCCGGACATGGTGGCACCCGCCACGTCGAGTACACCGGGGACCACCAGGTGCACCTCGTACCAGATCGAGGGCAGCGTCAGGCCAAGATGGGGGTCGCCCGCCAGCAGGGCGTGGCCGCTCGCGGAGCGCTGGGCCGAGACCGCCCAGTTGTTGCTGCCGATCGCATCCCCGCCCGCTGCGCGATTGCCGCCACGAGAGGACCCGCCGATCGCCACCACCGAGTCGCCCGGGGCAACGACCGGCGGCGGCGGCAAGCGAAGCGGATCAATGCGTGGCGCGAACTGGCCGTTGGGCTGGATCGGTTCCTGGACCGGGCTGTGAATCGGCAGGAGCACGTCGGCGACTGCATCGCCGACCAGCGCAACCAGCCGATCCCTCGGCACCGTGGCATCCTGCGCGGCAAGGACCGTCGCCATCTGCTGAAAGAGGTACATCGTGTGTTTCGGTTCCCAGCGGTCGGGGTGCACCCCAAGGAGCCGGTACTCCAATGGAAGGTCGGCCGCGCCCATCGCCCCGATCCAGGCATTCACCCCCTCGGCGTAGGCCTCAAAGGCCAGCCGCGATGGATCGTCGGCCGCCAGGGCATCCCATTGGCGATCCGCGGTGCGGGCCAGACCGCTTTGGCGACTCCGGCGATCGGCCTCGAGAGCCCGGGCACCGACCCATTCGGTGAGCCGTCCGGCGGTGGCGCGGGTCTGGAGGTTCATCTGGAAGAGGCGGTCACGCGCTACCAGCCACCCTTGGGCACGCCAGGCATCGGCTTCAGAGCTGGCAAAGACGTGCGGCACGCCCCGATGGTCGATTCGAATCTCCACTGGGGCCGAAAGCCCGGGCAGCGATTCGTTCAGCTGGGCCGCCGGCTCCCCGGCACGGGCCAGTTGCCAGGCGCCAACCCAGGGATCCAGCAGCGGACGCAGGGGCGGCAACGGCCCCAGGGAATTCCCCGCAGCATAAGAAAGCAGTCCAATGACAAGGAAGGCGCCGATCAGGCGAAGCTGTTTCACGATCGTCCGAGAGTGGGAGGCAGGAATCCGGGGGAATCTCTGGTTCCGGCTGACGGGACCCCCACCCCGCCGAACAATCCAATCTATCTGTCCTGCAACAGCTTGCCCAGTTCCGGGCTTAGCTCTGCGCTGGAGCAAGCACACACTTGCATGAAAGCAGGCACTTGCTTATCCTGGGACCATGGAAATTCGTGAACGAATCCTCAGGGCCGCGGTCAAGATCTACGGTGAAGTGGGCTTTCGCGGGGCCACCACCCGCCGAATCGCCGAGGAGGCTGAGGTCAACGAGGTGACGCTGTTCCGGCAGTTTGGCTCCAAGTCGGCCCTGCTGCACGAGGCCGTGCACGCGACGGGGCTGTTCAATTACACCCCGCAACTCCCCGAAGTGCCGGTCGATCCCCGTGCCGACTTATTGACCTGGTCGCTGGCTCACTATGACGACCTGGTGGCCAAGCGCCCCTTGATCCGCACCTGCCTCGGCGAGTGTGAGGAGCACCCGGAGATCCTCCCCCCCGCCGAGACCACGGCGCTGAAGTCCAAAGGAACGCTGCAGGCCTACCTCAGCACGCTGCAATCGCTGGGACTGCTGCGAGCGGATGTGGACGTCTCGGTGGCCACCGCCATGCTGACCGGAATCCTCTTTGCCGATGCGATGGGCCGGGACATTCTCCCCGACCTGTTCCAAAGCGACGACCGCACCTCGATCGCCGCCTATCTTGACCTGTTCCTTCGCGCCGTGATGGCGCCGGAGTCCCCATGAAACTTGCCCGTGCCTTGGTGCTGCTTGGCCTGACGATTACCGGCCCTCAACTCGCCGGGGGGCAAGCCCCTCCGGTTCGCCGGCTCACCCTGGAGCAGGCGCTGGGCCTGGCTGGCCCCGCCAGCGAAGCGCTGCAGCTGGCCCGCTCCGCGCTCGATCGCGCCAGCGGGGAGGTTCGACGCACCCGCAGCGACATGCTGCCCCAGATTGCCGGATCGGCCAGCTACAACCGGCTGCTCAAATCGCAGTTCGAGGGCTTTGCCAGCGGTGGCGACGACTCCAGCCAACCGGAACCAGCGTCGGAGTCCTGCCGCGGCTTTACCCCGATTCCCGCCGACCCGATTGCGCAGCGCCTCGATTCCCTGGAGCAATCCGTCCGCTGCCTCTCGCGTGCCAACCCGTTCTCCGATCTCGGCAGCCTCCCCTTCGGGCGGGCCAACACCTGGAGTCTTGGCCTCTCGGCCAGCCAGACACTGTTTGCCGGTGGTCGCCTCCGGGCGGGGATGGACGCCGCCAATGCCGGACGCCGCATCGCGGCGATCGGACTGACTTCAGCCGAGGCCCAGCTGACGCTGGACGTGGTGACGGCCTTCTACGATGCGGCGCTCTCCAATCGGATGGTCGCGATTGCCCAGATGGCATTGGACCAGGCCGACTCCACCCTGGCGCAGACCCGGCTTCGGCGTGACGTCGGGACGGCCCCCGAGTTTGACCTGCTCCGCGCCGGGGTGGCACGCGACAACCTGCGCCCCCTCCTGATCCAGGCCACTTCGCAGCGGGACCTCGCCCACCTCCGGCTCCGGCAATTGCTCGAGCTCCCGCCCGCCGACTCGCTGGTGGTGGTGGCCGACCTCGGACCAGACGGCTATGCCCACGGACCGACGATTGCCGCGATGCTGGCCAGGACGCCCGACACCGCCGCCACCCACCGCGCCGCGGTGCGCCAGGCCGATGAATCGGTTGCGGCCCAGGAGGCACTGCTGGCGGTGGCACGCGGCGAGTCGCTCCCGGCGGTGTCGGTATCGTCGCAATATGGGAAGGTGGCCTACCCGAGTGCCGCGCTGCCCGGCTGGAACGAGTTCCTGACCAACTGGAACCTGACCGTTGGCCTGCAGATCCCGATCTTCACCGGTGGTCGGCTCAGCGCCAGCCGGGAGATTGCCCGGACCAACCTGCGCGATGCCGCGCTGCGGCGAGAGCAGGCCGAGAAGGGCGCCGCGCTCGACGCCCGCGCCGCCACCTCACAGCTCGACGCCGCGTCCTCCACCTGGCAGGTCAGTGCCGGCACGGTGGATCAGGCGAACCGTGCCTACCAGATCGCCGAGGTGCGGTACCGCGAAGGGATTTCCACCCAGACCGAGCTCCTCGACGCGCGGCTGGCGCTGCAGCAGGCCGAGGCGAACCAGGCCACCGCCGCGCGCGACCTGGCAATCGCCCGGGTGCGGCTCGCCCTGCTGGCCGACCTGCCGCTCGGTGGAGCCACCTCGGCCACGACGACGACCTCGATGTCAACTTCACGCCCGGCGGTGCTGCCGGCTCCCACGACTGGACTTGGTGTGCCATGACCCGGACTGACGCGCGCTCCCCTGCCCTGCTCCCGGCCCTTCTCCTGCTGGTCGGCGCAGCTGCGGCGTGCGGCCAGGCCCCGGCCTCCGACGGCGTCCCGGCGGAGTCGGAGCTGAGCATCGCCCCCGAGAATGTGGCGGTGGTGGCATTCCAGGACCTGCACAGCGGCCCTTCCATTTCGGGGACGCTGGAGCCGACCCGACAAGCCAGTCTGCGCGCCGAAATCGGTGGCCCCATCCTCGAGGTTCGAGTCGAAGCGGGGCAACGCGTCAGCGCCGGCGAGCTCCTGCTTCGGCTCGACGACACCGCGCTCCGTGAGGGCGTCCGCTCGGCGGAATCCGCCGTGCGGGTCAACCGTGACCAGGCCGACCTCGGCCGTCGCAACCTGGAGCGGGCGGAGCGACTGGCCGCAGCCGGCGCCATCGCGGACCAGTCGGTGGAGCAGGCCCGAGCCACACGCCTCGGCGCCGACGCGGGGCTGGCCGAAGCCGAGTCCCGGCTGATCGCGGCGCGGAAGCAGCTCGACAAGACCGAGATCCGGGCGCCGTTTGCGGGCATCGTCAGCGTGCGCCCCGCGAATGCCGGCGATGTGGTGCAGCCCGGCACCCCACTGGCGACCGTGATCGATCCCAGCAGCATGCAGCTCAAGGCGGCTATCCCGCTCGAGGCGCTCGATTCCATTCGCGCCGGACTCCGGGTGGACTTCTCAGTGCCAGGGTATGAGAGCCGCCTGTTCACCGGCACGGTCGCCCGGATCAACCCGTCGGTGGACCCGGTCACGCGGCAGTTGCCGGTGACGATCACGATTCCCAATCCTGGCGGTGCGCTGGTGGCCGGGTTGTTTGCCGAGGGGCGTCTGTCGGTCCGGAGCGGACGGTTGCTGGCGGTGCCCTTCGCGGCGCTGGACCTCCGGGGCGCCGCGCCGGTGCTGACCGTATTGCGGGCCGGACGAACCGTGTCGCTTCCCGCCAGCCTCGGGCTGCGGGACGAGGCACTCGAGATGGTGGAAATCACCGCCGGCCTGGTGGAGGGGGACACCGTCCTCCTCGGCTCGGTACGGGGCACCGCTGCGGGGACGCTGGTCCGCGTCGGCCGCGACCGCTAGGAGACCGGCATGTTCATATCCGATTTTTCAATCCGGCGTCCCACGATCACCGTGGTGGCCATGCTGGCGCTGGTGATCTTCGGCAGCTTTGCCCTGATCACCCTCAAGACCGATGAGTACCCGGACGTGGCGCCTCCGTACGTCACGGTCGCGGCGATCTACCCCGGCGGTTCACCGGACATCGTCGAGAAGGAAGTGCTCGACCCGATCGAGGAGGCGCTCGCCGCGATCAGCGGGGTCAAGAAGATGATGGGCCGAGCGGAGGACGGCTACGGCTTCATCCTGATCGAGTTCGAGTTCACCAAGCCGCTCGCGGAGGCCACCCAGGATGTGCGGGACGCCATTTCGGCCATTCGCAACGACCTGCCCCCCGAGATGGAAGAGCCGCTCATCAAGAAGATGAACGACACCGACCTGCCGATCGTGTCGCTGGCCCTCACCTCGCCCACCCGAGGTCGGCGCGAGCTGACCCAGCTGGCGGACCCCGGCATCACCCGGGAGATCCGCTCGATCAACGGGGTGGCGGAGGTGACGGTGACCGGGCAGCAGGAGCGCGAACTGACGGTGGAACTACGTCCCGACGCCATGCAAGCCGCCGGGGTCAGCGTGACCCAGGTGGTCCTGGCGCTGCAGACTCAAAACCTGGCGGCGCCGGTGGGCCGGATCGATGGCGACTTCGAGGAGCGCTCGATCCGGCTCCGCGGCCGTCTGGAAGACCCGACCGAGTTTGCCCGGGTGGTCGTGGCGCAGCGCGGCGGGCGGATGATCCGCCTCGGCGAGGTGGCCACCGTGCGGGACGGCGCCGAGGAGCCCCGATCGCTGGCACTCTACGACGACCGTGAGGCGGTCGGCATCGACATCCGCAAGTCCAAGGGGTACAGCACCACCGACATCGCCACCGAAGTGCTGAGCCGGGTGGAGCGGATCCGGCAGGCCCTGCCGGAGGGGGTGGAGCTGGAGGTGGTCAAGGACGCCGGCAAGCAGGTCGACGCGTCGGTCTGGACGGTCAAGCAGGCCTTGGTGGAGGGGGCGCTGCTGACGGTCCTCGTGGTGTTCCTCTTCCTCAACTCCTGGCGTTCGACCGTGATTACCGGGCTGGCCCTGCCGGTGTCCGTGCTGGCATCGTTCATCGCGGTCTGGGCGTTCGGCTTTACGCTCAACACGATGTCGCTGCTCGGGCTCTCGCTCGCCATCGGCATCCTGATCGATGACGCCATCGTGGTGCGCGAGAACATCGTCCGGCACGTGGAGATGGGAAAGGATCACCTGACGGCGGCCCACGAGGGGACCGACGAGATCGGCCTGGCGGTGACCGCCACAACCTTTTCCATCCTGGCGGTGTTTCTCCCGATCGCATTCATGCCGGGCCTGGGCGGCCAGTGGTTCAAGCCGTTCGCGCTGACGATGGCCTGCGCCGTGTTCGTCTCCCTGCTGGTCTCGTTCTCGCTCGACCCGATGCTCTCCGCCTACTGGCCGGATCCCGAGGTGGCGCCTGAGGACCGGGCCTGGATTACCCGGGTGCTGGACCGCTTCAACGCCTGGTTCAATCGCCGTGCCGACGACTACAAACGGGTGATTGCCTGGGCGCTTGACCACCGGCTGGCGGTCGTGGCCCTGGCGGTCGGCAGCTTCGTGTTTGCCCTGGCCATGGTGCCGCTCCGCCTGGTCGGGGTCGGATTTGTTCCCGAGGATGACCGGGCCGAGATGACCGTGCAGCTGGAGACGCCGCCGGGATCGAACCTGGCCTACACCCGGCTCAAGGCCGAGGAAGCGGTCCGGATCATCCGGGAGAACCCGGAAGTCCAGTACACCTATACCACGCTGGGCGGCGGGACTTCGGGGGCCGTGGACGTGGGCAAGATCTTTGTCCGGCTCAACTCCCGGCACCTGCGCGACCAGAGCGCCGAGGAGATTGCCCGCCGCTTCCGTGATCGAATGCAGGGCGTGTCGGGGGTGACGTTGGCGATCTTCACCTCGCCGATCGGCGGTGGCCGGAAGCAGCTCATGCTGGAGATCCGGGGGGACGACTCCCGCACCCTGAACGAGGTGGCCGAGCAGGTCCGCGGCGTGGTGGCGGCGGTGCCCAATGTCGTGGACCTCTCGATCTCCACCAAGGGCCAGAAGCCCGAGTTGACCGTCGTGCTCGATCGCGGCCTGGCCTCCTCGATGGGGGTGAGCCTGGCGCAGGTGGCGCAGTCGCTCCGGCCGGCCTTTGCCGGCATCGACGTCGGCGACTGGGTGGATCCGGCCGGCGAGACCCGGGACGTGATGGTACGACTGAGCCCCGAGGCGCGCCGGCGGGCCACCGACCTGCGGCAGCTGCCGCTGATGATTCCCGGCCCGGATGGCATTCCCGTCACCATCCCCCTCGGGCAGGTGGCCACGGTCACCGAGGATGTCGGGCCGGCGGTGATCAACCATTTGAACCGGGAAATGGTGGTCAATGTCGAGTGGAACCCGTCGGGCCGGGCCACCGGCGAAATCATGGCCGACGTGATGGTTGGCGTCAACCAGATCGTGCTGCCGGAGGGGGTCCTGATTTCCCAGGGCGGCGACGCCCAGCAGCAGTCCGAGATCTTCGGCAGCATCTTCCTGTCGCTGGCGCTGGCGGCCCTGCTCATGTACCTGGTCCTGGCAATGCAGTTCGGCTCGTTCACCGACCCGATCGCCATCATGCTCTCCCTGCCGCTGTCGCTGATCGGGGTCATGGGCAGCCTGGCCCTGACCGGCAACACCGTCAACATCATGAGCCTGATCGGGGTCATCCTGCTGATGGGCCTCGTGGCCAAGAATGCCATCCTGCTGATCGACTTTGCCAAGTGGTCGCAGGAGCGTGAGGGGATGTCGCTCCGCGACGCGCTCATTCACGCCGGCGCCATCCGGCTCCGCCCGATCCTGATGACCACCTTCGCGCTGATTGCCGGGATGATCCCGGTGGCCCTCGGCAGCGGCGAGGGCGCCCAGTTCCGTGCCCCGCTCGGCGTCGCCGTGATCGGCGGAGTGTTGAGCTCGGCCTTGCTTACGCTGGTGGCCATCCCCACCTTCTACGAGATCCTGGAGGAAGGCCGTGAAGCGCTCACCGCCGGACTCCGTAAACTGACCCGCGCCCGGCCCTCCGTGCCAGCGCCTGCCCCGGGGGAACACTGACCCGATCGCCAGTAGATCGCACCAAGCGGGCGGGGATTCCGGACACCGCCCCTTCGCAGGACAAGAAGCGCTCCAAGCTGACCTTTTCCGTGGCCTGGCGCGAAGCCCGAGAGCTCATCTGGGCCCACCGCAAGCGGCTAGGCATCGGCCTGGTGTTGATGGTCTTCAGTCGGCTGGCGGGGCTCGTCCTCCCCGCCAGTTCCAAGTACCTGATCGACAACGTCATCGGCCAGGGCGACGGCCACCTCCTGGTCCCGATTGCCCTCGCCATTCTCGGCGCGACCGTCATTCAGGCTCTGACCAGCTTCGCCCTCTCCCAGCTGCTCGGTGTTGCCGCCCAGCGCGCGGTGACCGACATGCGCCGCCGGGTCCAGGCCCATGTCCTTCGCCTGCCGATCCGCCGTTTTGACGAGACCCAGACCGGCATCCTGATCTCCAGGATCATGACCGATGCGGAAGGGGTCCGGAACCTGGTCGGCTCCGGGCTGGTCCAGCTGGTGGGCGGCGCGATGACGGCCAGCATCGCGCTGGCGGTCCTGTTCTACCTCAACTGGCAGCTCACCGCCGCCACCCTGTTCTTCCTGGGGATCTTCGCCGGCGGGATGGCCTTTGCCTTCCAGCGGCTCCGGCCGGTTTTCCGCGAGCGCAACAGGATCAACGCCGCGGTCACCGGCCGCCTCAACGAGACGCTGGGCGGGGTGCGGGTGGTCAAGTCGTACGTGGCCGAGCGGCGCGAGGAGCTGGCATTCACCCGCGGCATCCACCTCCTGTTCCGCAACATCGCCAAGTCAATCACTGGAGTCTCGGCCATCGGGGCGCTTTCCACCGTGGTGGTCGGCGCCATCGGCTCGCTGGTGGTCGTGGTCGGGGGACGCGCAATCATCGCCGGGACCATGACCCTGGGCGACTTTGTGATGTACATCTTTTTCATCGGGCTGGTCGCGGCGCCGCTGGTGCAGATCGCTTCGATCGGCACCCAGGTCAGCGAGGCGTTCGCCGGGCTGGACCGGATTCGCGAACTGCTCAGCATGACCACCGAGGCCGACGAGGACCTCGAGCGGCAGCCGGTCGACCAGATCAAGGGCGACGTGGCATTCGAGAACGTGACCTTCGAGTATGTCGACAACGAGCCGGTGCTCAAGGATGTCAGCTTCAGCGCCCCGGCCGGGACGACCACCGCGCTGGTCGGGCCGAGCGGCTCGGGCAAGAGCACCCTGATCAGCCTCGTCATGGCCTTCAACCGGCCGCAGAGTGGCCGGGTGCTGGTGGACAATCGGGATCTCAACGACCTCCGCCTGCGCGACTACCGCGGCCAGCTCGGCATCGTCCTCCAGGACAACTTCCTGTTCGACGGCACCGTGCGGGACAACATCCGCTTCGCACGTCCCGACGCCCCGATGGCCGAGGTGGTGCGGGTGGCCAAGATTGCCCATTGCGATGAGTTCATCGAACGGTTCCCGCAGGGGTACGACACCATCGTGGGTGAGCGCGGCGTCAAGCTCTCGGGCGGCCAGCGGCAGCGGATCGCGATCGCCCGCGCCATCCTTGCCGACCCTGGCATCCTGCTCCTCGACGAGGCCACCTCGAGTCTCGACAGCGAGAGTGAGGCGCTCATTCAAGACGGACTCCGTGCCCTTCAGGAGGGGCGGACCACATTCGTCATTGCCCACCGGCTCAGCACCATTGTCGGGGCCGACCAGATCCTGGTGCTCGATGGCGGCAAGATTGTGGAGCAGGGCACCCATGACGAGCTGCTGGCGCGGGGCGGGCGGTACCGCCAGCTCTACGAGCGGCAGTACGGCCTGCAGGGGAACCGCTTCGTCAATCCCGGCGAGGAGCTCCAGCCGGTCAGCTGAGGCGGATCGGCAGCCGCCGGATCCGCTGGCCGGTCAGGGCAAAGAGGGCGTTGGTCACCGCCGGGGCAATTGGCGGCGTACCCGGCTCCCCCACCCCGCCGGGTGCATCCCCGCTCGGCACCAGCACCACGGAAACGGAGGGCATCTCCGCCATTCGAAGGATCGGGTAGTCGTGGTAGTTGGACTGGGCCACCCTGCCACCTTCGATCCGAATCTCCTCACCCAGCGCCGCACTCAGCCCGAACCCGATTCCGCCCTGCATCTGTGCCACGACGATGTCGGGGTTGACCACCACGCCGCAGTCGATGGCGCAGTGCACGTGGTGCACCCGGACCTTTCCTGACTCGACGGACACCTCCGCCACCTGTGCCACGATGCTCCCAAATGACTCGTGCAGCGCCACCCCACGAGCCCGACCCTCCGGCTGCGGCTCCCACCACCCCGCGGCCTCCGCCACCGCCGCGAGCACCCGGGCGTGGCGCGGATGCCGCCCGAGCAACCCCGCCCGGAACGCCACCGGATCCAGCCCCGCTGCGGCGGCCAGCTCATCGACGAATGACTCCACCACGAACGCATTGGAAGAGTGACCGACCGACCGCCAGTACCCCACCGGTACCCCAAGGTCGGCCTGTGAGTAAGTGACCGTGATGTTGCCGATGTCATAGGGGAGGTCCACGATTCCCTCCACAGCGGAGGGGTCGATCCCACCTTTCATCGGGCCCGCCAGGTGCGCCAGGAAGTCCGGAACGGCGGCGGGGATGAAGCGACGGATGATCGAGGGAGACACCACGTGGTGACGCCAGGCAGTGGGGCGGCCGGCAACATCCAGCGCCGCGCGGATCCGATGGAAGGACACCGGTCGGTAGAAATCGTGCTGCAGGTCATCTTCGCGGGAGTAGATCACCTTGACCGGCCGTGACACCGCCTTCGATACCTCACACGCCTCGCGGACAAAGTCCTGCTCAGAGCGCCGCCCGAAGCCGCCGCCCAGGAAGGTGGTGATGATCTCCACGTCCTCGATCGGGACCCCCGCCACCGCGGCGGCCACGCCACGCGCTCCACCACCGGCCATGAGCCGCGGGGCGGCCTGGAACTGGGTGGGTGCCCAGACGGTCACCTGATCACCGCGGACATCCGCGGTGCAATTCATCGGCTCCATGCAGAGATGGGCCAGGTAGGGCAGCGAATACTCGGCCTCCACCACGGCGCCGCCCACTGCCAGGGCCGACTCCGCATCCCCGACCCGCAGGGCGCCGACTCCCGATTCCTCGGCGAGTTCGCGGAGGCGGGCCTCAATCGACTCGTTGGTCTGGCTGGCAGCTGGGCCTTCATCCCACTGAATCTTCAGCGCGGCCCGGCCACGGGTGGCGGCCCAGTAACCGTCCGCCACCACCGCCACCCCGGACCCGATCGTCACCACATCCCGGACACCGGGAACCGACCGGGCCGCAACAGCGTCGAACGACACCAGCGTTCCCCCGAACACCCGGCATCGCGCCACCACCGCAACCAGGGCGTCGGATGGGCCAGCGTCGATGCCGAATACCGCCCGGCCGGTCACTTTGTCCCGGGTATCCAGCCGCTTGGTACTCTGGCCAATGAGTCGAAAAGTCGTCGGGTCCTTGAGGGGCACATCCCTGGGTACGGGCAGCCTGCCCGCCGCTGCGGCCAGCGAGGCGTAGCTCCGCCGAGCGCCGGTCGGGGCATGGAGCACCACCCCGGATTCGGTATTCAGCTCGCCGACCGGCACCGCCATCTCGGCGGCTGCCGCGGTGAGCAGCATGGCCCGGGCGGTGGCGCCGGCCTGACGCAGCGGCAACCAGGCGCCGCGGACAGACGTGCTTCCTCCGGTGACCTGGAGCCCCATGGCGGGGTTGTAGTAGGCGGAATTGGCCGGGGCAAATTCGAAATGCACCCGCTCCCATTCGGCGTCCATCTCTTCCGCCACCAGCATGGGGAGAGCGGTGGAGACCCCCTGCCCCATCTCAGAACGCGCCACCATCACGGTAAGCCAGCCATCGGTGCTGAACCGGACCCAGGCATCGGGGGCGAGCGCAGCGTCTCCGGTACTGATCGGCGCTTCGCGCATGCCGCGCCGGATCCAGACCGCCAACGCCAAGCCTCCACCCACCGCCACCGTGGTGGCAATGAACGCCCGTCGCGAGAGTCCGCCCGACTGATTCATGGGATTCACATTGCGAGGAAAACGCCGATCGAAACACGCCGCGGGCAGCCAGGGATACCCCTCTTACCTCTTACCTCTCACCATCTATTTCTCCCTTCTCCCTTCTCACTTCGTAACTCGCACCGAATACCCCGCCGTCGACAGCAGCGCAAAGGTCCCCCGCGCCGCCACCTGTTCCACCACCGCCAGGTACGGCGCCGCATCGTTGATATCCGGCACCCGGATCCTGGCGATCGGCCCCGGCACGATCGTGCCCGCCACCACGATCCGCCACATCCCGCCCGGCACTTCGGCCGCCTCAATCACGTAGCCTCCGAGCCCGGTCACCGATTCGATCTCGCCGGTCACCCGCAGCAGGATGGCGCCGTCCGTCGCCCCGGGGGAAACCAGGTTGAGCGTCAGCTCGCCGGCCACCGGACCGACTGGAGGATCGGAACCGCAGGCCGCCAGCAGGACGACCGACAACCCGATCCGGAGCAGGATGGCACGACTCATGACTGACCTCCGGCATGGACAGATGGCGGCGCACCGACCAGGCCGGCGCGCTGCAGCAGGGCGAGGTAGTCGCCGACGTCGAAGTAGCCGTTCTGGTTGCCCAGCGCATCGAGCTGAAGCCGCTGTTCCGCGGAAAGTGTCGCGGTGCCGAGAAGACCCGCGGCGGCCACCTCGCGCGGCACACTGGCGGTGGAGGTGAAGAGCGCGGTAACGTCGTAGGGACGCCCCATCGGCAGGACCAGGATGGGCGACGCGCTCACCGTGTCGCCGCTCCATCCGCTGAAGAACACCGCCCCCCCCGCCAGCGGTGTGGCGGTCAAGGTCGTGGCCAACCCCTGGGGCAGGAAGATACCAGCCAGGAGGTTGCCTGGACGGTCGGCGGCGACGGTGCCGAGCCCGTCGGTCAGCGCCAGCAGCCGGTGCTCCAGTGCCATGTTGGCGATGACCGTGTCGGGCTTGGTCGCACTGGCCACGATCGAGTGCTCACGCGCCCCGCCGTCGCTCCAGCTCAGGAAGGTGGCCCGGCTCCGCCCGCCGAGCAGTAGCAGCTGCTGGTCCACCGCCAGCGCCAGGATCGTTCCGGGGGCGACGATCTCCTCGAATCGCTGGTAGGGGATCAAGTTCACCCGCACCAGGACATCAGGGTTGCTGGCGGTGATCACGGTGGGGCCACCCCGGGTAAACCGGAACGTCATGACCTGGCCGGCCTGATGGGCGATGTTGTCGATGGCAAAGCCCAGCCCGATGCCCTGATAGGTGCGAGCGACGGGGTTCGTGGTCAAGCCGAACCGCGTGTTCCCGCTGCCGCCGGGATAGGCGTCGCCGGTGTCACCGCGATTGGAACGGTTGCGCAAATGATTCAGCCCATCGGCCTGGAGCAGGGCCACCCCATGGGTGGCACCGACGTTCACCGTGTTGCTCAGGGAATTGAGGGCGATTTTCTGCTCATCGACATACCAGAGCAGGAGACCCGGTGCCTTCTGGCGGCCCAGCACGCCGGGACCCATCTGGGCAGTGTCGCTGCCGGCCGCCTGGCGGTTCTCGAGCAGCAGGTACTGGTGGCTGGTGGCGGGGGTCCGCGCCAGGAAGACGGTATCAGACAGCACCCGCGGCCCGGCGATGATGATCCGGTTGGTGGTCAGCTCGTCGACGGTCGCCCACCCCAGCGTCACCAGCGACCAGGCATCATAGGACGACGGGCTGTGCTGCGTAACCTGGTTCCCGAACGACATCAGGCTCCAGTCGCCGACGCCATAGGTCTGGTTCGAGGTGTCGTAGAGGTCGGGGAGGCCAAAGGCGTGGCCGGTTTCGTGGGCAATGGTGCCGACCGGCAGGATCGCACCACTGGAACAGCCGTTGGCCCCCCCCCGCTGCGATTGAATGGTGTAGTCGTCGAGCAGGAGGAATTGACCGGCGATTGGCTGGCCCTGGGCATTGCGCCGCGGGGTCGCGGTGACATAGGGCGAACCGTTGTTCCAGACACTCAGCCGCCAGCGGTGGGCCCAGATGCCTGAGCTGCCGGAGCACTCGCCGCCCACCTCAGGATGCAGGAACGTGACGAAGTCGATATAACCGTCGTCGTCGCCAGAATTCGGCAACCCGTCCGGCCCGTCATTGTCGAAGGCGTGCCAGACAGTGTCCTGGCCCGGACCCACCGAGACCGCCGCCAGGGCGGCGATCAGCATCTGTCCCATGTGGTTCTGGACCCCGGAGCGGGCACAGGTGGTCCGGCCAGGAATGGTCAGGCCGTTGCAACCGTCGGTAACCCAGGCCGCGTTCTGCTGATGGGCGAACGGCGCAAACACCACGCCCACCATCTCGATCCGGCCCCGGGAAAGCTCCTCGTAATAGGTCTTGAGGGTGTAGGGACGGCTCAACGGAGGAACCACACCAAAAAGCACATCCTGGAAATCCTGGGTGGTGTGCTGGACCGGTACATCGAGATACCCCAGCGGGACCACCGGCAGCACATAGCGGCCCGTCACCGCCGGACCCAGGGCACCGACCGCCTGAACCGCGAACGGGCCCCGAAAGACGACGCCGCTCCCCCGGTTCAGGCTGGCAATATCTCCGGCCCTGAGCAGGGTACGGCGCATCGTCCGGACTTCGTTGGTCCGGCGCCGCCAGGCCCCATCCCGCCGAAAATCCATCCCGGCTGGCTCGATCGGGTCCCGGACCTGGGCCGCCAGGGAATGCGGGGACACCCCGAGTCCGGCACCCGCCACCAGGGCCGAGGCCAAAGCCGACAATACCCATCGAGGGCGGCAGACCGACGGTAGTTTCACGCGGTGGAATCCGTGGCAAAGGAGGAGTGTGGTAGCCCGTCCACAAGATAATGACGGCGCCGCCTTCCGCCCCCATCCCCGCCGGGAACGCGACCCCGAGATCCCTTGAGAATCCGGTCCTGAATCGCTACTTTAAGTGCTTGATGGTCTTGGACTTGAGCCTGTAGTCCCAGTCCTACTTGCGACGAGGCCTCGTGCACACCACCTCCGTGACCAACGACATCGCGTTGTTTGAGAAGTGCCGCCAGTTCACCCGGGTCGAGGAGATCAAGGCGGCCGGCCTGTATCCGTATTTCAAGCCGATCTCCGAGTCCGAAGACACCGTGGTGGTCATTGAAGGCCAGAAGCGCATCATGCTGGGGTCCAACAACTACCTCGGCCTGACCCACCACCCCAAGGTCTTGCAAGCGGCACACCGCGCCCTCGACACCTACGGCTCCGGCTGCACCGGCAGCCGGTTCCTCAATGGAACGCTCGACCTGCACATCCAGCTGGAAGCCGCCCTGGCCGATTTCCTCGGCAAGGAAGACTGCATCGTCTTCTCCACCGGGTACAACGCCAACCTCGGCCTGATCTCCGGCCTGGTCGGCCGCAACGACACCGTCTACCTCGACAAGCTCGACCACGCCTCGATCGTCGATGGCGCCAAGATGAGCTACGGCGAGACCGATCGGTTCAATCACAACGACCTGGCCGGCCTGGAGCGGAAGCTGACCAAGAATGGCAACCCCAGCAGCCTGATCATCGTCGACGGGATCTACTCCATGGAGGGAGACATCGCCGACGTGCCCGGCCTGGTCAAGGTGGCCAGGAAGCATGGCGCCGCGCTCGCCCTCGATGATGCCCACTCCATCGGCGTGCTCGGCCCCAAGGGCGATGGCACCGCAGCCCATTTCGGCATGGTGGACCAGGTCGACATCATTGCCGGCACCTTCTCCAAGTCGCTCGCCTCGATCGGCGGCTTCGTGGCGGCCTCGGCCAAGGTCATCAATTACCTGCGGCACCATGCCCGCCCCCTGATCTTTACCGCCTCGCTGCCGCCGGCCAACACCGCCGGGGTGCTGGCCGCCCTCGAAGTCCTCAGTACAGATGACGAGCGCCGTGCCCGGCTCTGGCACAACACCCGCCGGCTCCAGGACGGGTTCAAGCAGCTGGGCTTTGACATCGGGCCGAGTGAAACGCCGATCGTGCCGATCCTGATCGGCCCGCTCGACCGGACCCTGCTGATGTGGCGCAAGTGTTTCGACGCCGGAGTCTTTACCAACCCCGTCGTGCCCCCCGCCGTGCCGCCTTCGGCGTGCCGGCTCCGCACCAGCCTCATGGCCACCCACACCGACGAGCAGATCGACTTCTGCCTTGAGACGATCGGCAAGATCGGGCGGGAGCTGGGGGTCATCTGACCAGTCCGGTCGCGGTGCGGCCGGTCTCCAGCACACGCGACCGCCGCCGCTTCATCGATCTGCCCTACCGGCTCCACGCCGCCGACACCCTCTGGGTGCCGCCGCTCCGGCGCGATGTCCACGCCCTCCTCGATCGCCAGCGCAATCCCTTTTTTGAGCACGCCAGCGCCGAGTACTTCCTGGCCGAACGAGGTGGCGCAGTGGTCGGCCGAATCGCAGCCATCCAGAATCAGCTCCACAACGAGACTCACCACGACCAGGTCGGATTCTTCGGTTTCTTCGAGTGCATCGACGATCAGTCCGTGGCTGATGCCCTGCTCACGGCCGCAGCAGCCTGGCTCAAGCCTCGGGGCCTGGACACGATGCGGGGACCAGCCTCGTTCAGCACCAACGACGAGTGCGGGCTGCTGGTGGACGGATTCGACACCCCACCCACCATCATGATGCCGCACAACCCACCCTACTACCAGCCGTTGCTGGAACGCGCCGGGTTCTTCAAGGCCAAGGACCTCCTCGTCTACGAAGGTGGTCACCCCACCCACGAGGCGCCGATACCCGATCGAATCATCCGGGCCACGACGCTCATTGCCCAGCGGGTGGGGGTGACGATCCGGCCAATGCGGATGGACGACTTTGACCGCGAGCTGGCCACCATCAAGGATCTGTACCAGCGCTGCTGGGAAAAGAACTGGGGCTTTGTCCCCATGACCGAGGCGGAGATTGACCACCTGGCCGAGCAGTTCAGGCCGGTCGTGGTGGCCGACCTGGTGCCGTTCGTGGAAAAGGACGGGGTGCCGATTGCGTTTGGGCTGGCGCTGCCCGACCTCAACGTCATCTTCCGGAAGAACCGGAAGGGGTACCTGCTGCCCGCGCTGATCCCGCTGCTCTGGGCGCTCAAGCGGAAGACCCTCCGGCGGACCCGGATCCTCCTGCTCGGCGTGACGCCGGAGTATCGCGGCAAGGGGCTCGACGCCGTCCTCTACCATTGGATCTGGACCCGCGCCGCCCAGCATGGCATGTACTGGGGCGAGGCCGGCTGGCTGCTCGAGGACAATCCCGCCATCATCGCCGGGATGGTAAAGATGGGCTTTGTGCAGTACAAGGTGTACCGCATGTATGATCGTCCGCTGTGAGGGTGCTGGTTACCGGTGGCACCGGCTTCGTCGGTGGCCACCTGGTTCAGGCGCTCCGCCGTCAGGGCGATGATGTCACCGCGCTGGTCCGCTCTCCTGACAAGGCCGCCCCCCTCGCCGCGCTCGGTGCCACGCTCCTCCCCGGCGACCTGCACACCATCAATGCCAGCGCCCTCGAAGGTGTCGACACCGTCTATCATCTGGCCGGGCTGACCGCCGCCCGCAGCCAGGCGGAGTTCCAGCGCATCAACGTAGACGGCACCACCAACCTGCTCCAGGCGGCGTCCACCGCTGGCGTTGGTCGTTTCGTGTTCGTCTCATCGCTGGCTGCTGCGGGGCCAGTACCGGTGGGCACACCCCGTTCCCTCGACGATCCCACTCGACCGGTCACCGACTACGGCCGCAGCAAAGCGGCCGCCGAGTCGGTGGTGCGCGGTGGCGCGGTGCCGTGGGTCATCGTGCGGCCGCCGGCGGTCTACGGCCCGAGCGATGTCGAGCTGCTCAAGGTGTTCAAGATTGCCCGGTTGGGAACGGTGCCGATCTTTGGGGATGGCTCGCAATCGCTCTCGCTGGTCTTTGGCCCAGACCTGGCCGAGGCGCTGATCGCGGTCGGCTCGCCGACCGCTCCAACGGGCCAGATCTACTATCCCGCCCACGCCGAGGTCGTTGCCAGTGGGGACCTGGTCCGCGTTATCGGCACAGCGATGGGCAAGACCATCCGTTTGATGCCGCTGCCACGGTGGCTGGCCCGTGGCATCCTGGCCATGACTGAGACCGGCGCCCGGCTGGCGGGACAGGCCACCCTCCTGAACCGTGACAAGCTGCACGAGTTCTATGCCGCAGCATGGACCTGCGATCCAACCCCCCTCTCGCGGGACACCGGCTGGCAAGCTGGCCACGACCTTGCGGCCGGGGTCGAGCTGACCCTGACCTGGTACCGGAACAAGGGCTGGCTCTGAGCACCACCGTCGGGCTCCGCACGGTAGACCGGTTGCTGCTGGGGTACCTGGCGCTGACCGCGGTAGTCGCCGCAACAAGAGTCGCCCATCGACCTGGCGCCGGCTGGGTGCTGGTGTTGAACGCCGGCATGATCGCCTTGATTCTCCTCCTGGCTAAGCCCGGACTCGGCCGGTTCGGCACCCTCCTCCGCCAGTTGTATCCCCTCCTCCTCCTCCCCGCCCTCTACGGCGCACTAGACCTGCTCAACGGGCTCGGGAATGTGTCAGCGCACGATGAGTTGGTGTTGGCTTGGGAGCGGGCGCTCTTTGGCGGCGAGCCGGCCCGCGAATGGTGGCAGCGGTATCCGAGCACCTTCTGGTCTACGGTGCTGCACGGGGCATACTGGCTCTTCTACCCAATCCTGGTGTTTCCGGTGGCGTGGTTCCTCCGCAGGCGGGACGAAGCGGCCTTGACACGGACCGTGCTGGCGCTGACCGCCACCTTCGTCGGATGCTACCTGGTCTTCATCTTCTTCCCGGTGGCGGGGCCGTACTACCAATATCCGCGGCCCTCGGCTGAATTCCTGGACAACCCGATGGCGCGGCTGGTGTACCGTACCCTCTCCACCGGGAGCTCGTACGGGGCGGCCTTCCCCAGCTCCCATGTGGCTGCGGCGGTGGTGGCGCTTGGCACCACCTGGATGGGCTCACGCGTCGCGGGGCAAATCCTGCTGCTGCCGGTGCTGATGTTGATCGTGTCGGTGGTGTACTGCCAGATGCACTACGCGGTGGATGCGCTGGCAGGGCTGGTGGTGGCGGGGGTGGTGCTGGTGTCTACCTGGCGCCGGGCGCCGTAGGGGCGGGGCCTGCCCGGCCCCTGCGGATCGGGACATGCCACCATTCGATACAACGGGCGCCCGTATCGGGCGCCCCTACGATCATTTCCCACCGCGTCCAATCCGCCCCATTCCGGGTGATTCTGGTTACCGGCGTCCTGGCCCTGGGCCCCATCATGGGGGATGTCTTGCCAATTCCCTGACGCCGAGCCGATACTATGGGCATGCCTGCGACGACCTACTACAGCGCGGCCGATCTCCTCGGCATGCCGGACGATGGCAACAAGTACGAGGTGGTGCACGGGGAGCTGCTGGTGAGCCCGAGTCCGCGGCTGCTCCACCAGCGCATCGTGGGGCGCCTCC
>Ga0163144_10000319_pt1 | contig 111233 bp, 94 predicted proteins | sample OliLak19BULKMAT1_FD_123175 | JGI IMG/M metagenome (GOLD analysis project Ga0163144, IMG submission 123175) | Freshwater microbial mat bacterial communities from Lake Vanda, McMurdo Dry Valleys, Antarctica - Oligotrophic Lake LV.19.BULKMAT1 | ecosystem: Environmental > Aquatic > Freshwater >...
CACTTGGGCTCCTGCCCGGCGGTCGCTCTCGGCCATCCTTGGCCTACGCGACACTTGGGCTCCTGCCCGGCGGTCGCTCTCGGCCATCCTTGGCCTACGCGACACTTGGGCTCCTGCCCGGCGCCGGGGCGCGGGCTACTGCCCAGACGTCGACGCGTTTTGCGCCGGCGCGCAGCAGCACGCGCGCGGCTTCGGCGACGGTGCTGCCGGTGGTCATCACGTCATCGACCAGAGCCACATGCGCGGGCAACCAGATCGCGGCACTGGCAAACGCACCGCGCACATTGCGTCGGCGGGTCTCGGCGCCCAACTCGGACTGGGCGCCGGTGGCCCGATGCCGATGCAGGGCGCGATCCAACACCGGCAAGTTGAACGAGCAACCCAGCGCCTTGGCCAGCTCCAGCGCTTGGTCATAGCCACGCTGGCGCAGCCTGGCCGTGTGCAGCGGCACCGGAATCAGCGCCTGCGGACGCTCCAGCCCAGCGCCCGCCTGCTGCATCAGCCCGGCCAGCTCGCGGCCGCAGGCCAGTTCGCCATGGAACTTGAAGCGCAGCAGCAGGCGATCGACCGGAAACCCATATCGCAGCGGGGCAAAGGTTTGCTGGAACGGCGGCGGCGAGGACAGGCAGTCGCCACAGGCATCGGTGGCCATCACCATCGGCAGACCGCAGCGCCGGCAGCAGGCACGGTTCCAGGGCAGCTCGGCAACGCAGTCGGTGCACAGGTCGCGGCCAGACGCGCCGCGTTCGCCACAGACCAGGCAGCGTGGCGGCAGCAGCAGCTGGCCGACGCGGGTCATCCATCGCTCGGGGAGTCGGTCTACGTGCGCCATGGCGGTCTCGGTTGACAGGGTTCGGGCTGCTGACCAGACTGCCGGTCTTGCCTGCTGCGCGCCGTCGGATTTTTCCCATGCCTGCTGTCCTCCGTCATGACTTCTCGCGCGCTGAGGTGCTGGCCCTGCTCGACCTGCCGTTTCCGGAGCTGATGCAGCGCGCCGGAGACATGCACCGCGAGTTTTTCAATCCGCGCCAGGTGCAGGTGTCGACCCTGCTTTCGATCAAGACCGGCGGCTGTCCCGAGGACTGCGCCTACTGCCCGCAGAGCGCGCGCTACAACACCGGGCTGAAGGCGCACAAGCTGCTTTCGGTCGAGGAAGTGATCGAGAAGGCCACGGCGGCCAAGGCCGCCGGCGCATCGCGCTTCTGCATGGGCGCGGCCTGGCGTTCGCCCAAGGACAAGGACGTGGCGCAGGTCGCCGAGATGGTCAGCGCGGTCAAGGCCCTGGGCCTTGAGGCCTGCGCGACGCTCGGCATGCTCAACGGCGAACAGGCAAATACCCTCAAGAACGCCGGGCTCGATTACTACAACCACAACCTTGACACCGCGCCTGAGTTTTATGGCGACGTGATCAAGACCCGCGATTACCAGGACCGCCTCGACACCCTCGAACACGTGCGCCACGCCGGCCTCAAAACCTGCTGCGGCGGCATCGTCGGCATGGGCGAGACGCGCGAGCAGCGCGCCGGCCTGCTGCAGACCCTGGCCAACCTGCCCGAGCATCCCGGCTCGGTGCCGATCAACCGTCTCGTCCAAGTGGAAGGCACGCCGCTGCACGGCACGGCGCTGCTGGATCCATTCGAGTTCGTGCGCACCATTGCCGTGGCCCGCCTGCTGATGCCGAAATCCGTGGTGCGGCTTTCGGCAGGCCGCGCCGAGATGAGCGAGGAGCTGCAGGCGCTGTGTTTCCTGGCCGGTGCCAACTCGATTTTCTATGGCGAGAAATTGCTGACCACGGGCAATCCCGACGTCGAGGCCGACCAGGCGCTGTTCGCGCGCCTGGGCCTGCAGCCGATGCCGGTCGTGGTTGAATCGAAAACCGTGCACACCGAACTGCTGACCACCGACAGCAGTGACCAGCACGCCTGCGCCGCCTGAATCATGACCCGTCTCTCGCTCACCGACCGCGTTGTCGCCGCCCGCCTTGAGCGCGCCGCACACGGGTTGTCGCGGTCGCGCCGGCTGATCGAATCGCGCGACGGCGTACATGTCCGCGTCGAAGGTCGCGATCTGGTCAACTTCAGCAGCAATGACTATCTGGGGCTGTCGCAGCATCTGGATGTGGTGAGCGCCCTGCAGGAAGCCAGCGCTTGGCATGGGGTCGGCAGCACAGCCTCGGCTCTGGTCTGCGGCCACCACGCCGAACACGCGGCGCTGGAGCGCGAAGTCGCCACTTGGATGGGCTATCCGGCGGCGCTGTATTTTGGCAGCGGTTATCTGGCCAACATGGCGGTGATGCAGGGCCTGCTCATCGAAGGCGATGCCTGCGTGCAGGACAAGCTCAACCACGCCTGCTTGATCGACGGCGTGCGCTTGTCTGGTGCCACGCTCAAGCGCTATCCGCACCGCGATGTCGAGGGCGCCTTGCGCCAGTTGCTCGGCCAGCGCGAAGGCGCGGCCATGCTGGCCACCGATGCCGTGTTCAGCATGGATGGCGACATGGCGCCGCTGCGCGACCTCGCCCTGCTTGCGCGCTCGCAAAACGCCACCTTCTACGTCGACGATGCCCACGGCATTGGCGTGATCGGCCCGGAAGGCCGCGGCAGCCTCGCGATCAATTCGCTGGGGCCGCGCGAAGTGCCGCTGCTGTTGCTGCCGATGGGCAAGGCTTTTGGCGGGCAGGGCGCCATGCTGCTCGGCACGGAAGCGCTGATCGGCCATATCGCCGAAACCTCACGGCCCTACCTGTTCACCACCGCGCCGGCGCCGGCGATGGCCGCCGCCATGCGCGCCTCGCTGCGGCTGGTTCGCAGCGAGTCCGGACGCCGTGCCAAGCTGGCCTCGCTGGTGGCGCGCTTCCGGCGCAGCGCAGCGCGCGCGGGTGTGCCGCTGCTGGAATCGTTCACGGCCATCCAGCCGGTCCTGCTCGGCGACAACGCAGCGGCGATGGCGGCATCGAAAGCGCTGGAAAACAAGGGCTTTTTGGTTGGCGCGATCCGCCCGCCGACCGTGCCCGACGGCCAGGCGCGCCTGCGCGTGACCCTGACCGCTCTGCACGAAGACCACCAGGTCGATGATCTGGTGGCGGCCTTGGCCAAGGCCTGCAAGCCCGCACTTCACGCCAGGGCTTGAGATGCATATCGACGTACGCGGCGCCGGCCCGGCGCTGGTCATGGTGCACGGCTGGGCGATGCACGGCGGCATCTTCGCGCCGCTGGTCGAACAGCTTGAAGCGCAGTTCACCCTGCACATCGTCGACTTGCCCGGCCATGGCCGCAGCCGCAGCAGCGTCCTTCCGCTTTCGCTCGACATCGTTGCCGCTGATATCGCGGCAAACACGCCGCCCGCGCTGTGGTTGGGCTGGTCGCTGGGCGGACTGGTCGCACTGCAGGCGGCGCAGCAGTTACCGGCCGCGGTGCAGGGCCTGCTGATGTTGTGCGCGAGCCCGCGTTTCGTTGTGGCAGCGGATTGGCCGGACGGCATGACGGCGAATGTTTTCAGCCAGTTTGCCGACGAGCTCGGCCGTGACTACCGCGCCACTCTGGACCGCTTCCTGATGCTGGAAGCGCAGGGCTCGGATCACGCCCGCAGCGAATTGCGCATGCTGCGCGACGCCGTTTTCGAACACGGCAAGCCGGATCCGCGCGTACTTTGCGAAGGACTGGCGCTGCTGGAAAACAGCGACCTGCGCGCCGGCCTGCCCACGCTGGCGATGCCCAGCCTGTGGCTGGCGGGGCGACGCGACCGGCTGGTGTCGCCGCAGGCCATGCAGGCAGCGGCTGCCATCACGCCGCAGTCGCGCTACGTGGAATTCAGTAGCGGTGGCCATGCGCCCTTCCTCACCCATGCTGACGCCGTGCGGCAGGCCGTGACCAAGTTCGCCAACGAGGTGCCGGCATGAACCTGACCTACGACCGCGCGCGCCTGCGCCGCGCCTTTGGTCGCGCCGCCGAAGGCTACATCGCTGCCGCCGCGCTGCAGCGGGAAGTGGAAGCACGGCTGCTCGAACAGCTCGACGTTCTTGAAGCGAAACAGCCGGCGCGCATCCTCGATCTTGGCAGCGGCCCGGGCCGCGCCAGCGGCGCGATGAAAAAACGCTGGCCAGGTGCCGAGGTCATCGCCTTCGACCAAGCCCTGCCGATGCTGCGCCAGGTGCCAAAACACACGCGCTTCTGGCGGCCGGTCAAGCGCATCTGCGGCGACGCCACGCAGCTGCCCTTCGCCGACGCCAGCTTCGATCTGGTGTTCTCCAGCCTCTGCCTGCAGTGGGTCGCCGACCTGCCGCGCGCGCTGGTGGAGTTGCGCCGGGTCATGCGCGAGGACGGCCTGCTGGTGTTCACCACCTTTGGCCCGGACACCCTGCTGGAGTTGCGCGACGCCTATCTGCAGGCCGGCGAGCGAGAGCCGCCGATATCCGCGTTCGCCGCGATCCAGCAGGTTGGCGACGCGGTGATGGCGGCCGGTTTCCGCAATCCGGTGCTGGATAGGGAGCTGTTTACCCTGACTTACCCGGACGTGCGCGCACTCATGCGCGAACTGCGCGCCATCGGCGCCAATGACGCCCGCAGCGATCGCCCGCGCGGCATGCGCGGCAAGGATCGTTTGCAGCGGGTCATCGCCGCTTACGAAGGCCTGCGTCGTGACGGCGTGTTGCCCAGTCGCTGGGAAGTAGTCACCACCATGGCCTGGTCACCCGGCCCGGGCGCGCCGCGTCGCGAGGGCGGTTTCGATATCGCGCAATTTCCTGCCGATCGGATTCCGAGGCGGCGTTGAGCGGCGGCGTCGAGCGGCGGTGTCGAGCGGCGCAGTGGTCGCAACGCAAGTGCCGGCCATCATCGTTGGAGCTGGTGGCCATCGCTCCTACAATGTCGCCATGACCTTCGCCCGATGGCACCACCTGCTGTTTAACTCCCTGCTGCTGTTCATCGCCGCACCGGCGTTCGCCAGCGCCCAGCCACCCGCCGCGCCCAACATGGCCAGCGAAGCAGATGTCCGGGCCATCAACGACACCATCGCCCGCCAGCCGCTGTTCGCGATGCTGATCGAAGATCGTCCGGCGTTCCGTGCGGAATGGGAAAAACGCCTGCACCTGCGCAGCGTCATCGGCACGGCTGCAGCACCCGAGAGCAGTGTGCATGCCGGGCTGGACTTGGCCATGGATGCAGCCAGGCCCTATCTGATGCGCGCCTCGGATAGCGCTTCGAACCGGTTCCTTGGCAGCCTGGCCAAGCTCGTGGCCGAGGGCGAGAAAGATCCGGACATCTGCCTGGCCTATGTCGAACCCGGCGGCAGTGACGCCGGCAGCGTCAGCCGTCGCGAAAGGGTCGAGTCACGGCTGGGCAAACTGCTGTTGACCGACATGCTGCAAAGCCTCACCGAGGTGGTGGCCAGTGGCCGCAACGGCGAAAAACGGGTGCTATCGCGTCAGGAACTGCAGCCGGCCATCCAGCCAGTGATCATGGCCATGGTTGAGAAAAGCGGCGCACGGGCCCTGCAGGACCTGGCCAGCATCAACAACCGCGCCGCGCCGCCGCTGGAACGCTGCCAGGCCATGACCGCCATGCTCGACGCTTTCAAGGTGCAGCCCGTCGCCCGTCGCGCAATGCTGACGCGAACCCTGTTTTCGGGGGCATTCGCGCGCTCCGAATGACGCTGGAAACTTTGGTTCGGCTGCCACGCCCAGCCTGCCTTCGTCGCCATGGATGCGGGGATGTCGGGCCTGACCCGGCTTACTCGGCGTCGAGGTAACGCACGCGCTTGGCGTCGCGGCGCGCTTCGACCAGGCCGCGGATTTTTTCGCGTACGGCCTCGGCGTCGCGGATGAATGGCAGCGACAGCTGCTGCGAGGTTTCATCGGTGGTAAACAGCACGATTTCCCCCAGCCCGAACATCCGCTCGATCAGCGATTGCTGGAAGCGGGTATCGCGCACGCGGTAGAGCTCGAGGTCTTCGGTGGTCTTGGTGAAAATGCCGCGGGTGAACTTCAAGCGCTGGTCGGTCAGCGTATAGCGCGTGCTGCGGGTTTCCAGCCACTTCCACAGGGCCCAGGGAATCGGCACCAGCAGCAGGCACAGCGCAAACCAGCCGGCGTTACGCCACTGCGAGGGCGTGCCGCTCCATTCGATGCGTTCTTCGGTCATTTCAGTAGTTCCCATGGGTGACGGCGGATTGTTGGTCATGGCGACCAACAAGTCACCACCAGCGGGTATCGAGGTCGACGTTGCCGCCGGTGAGGATCAGGCCGACGCGCCGGCCAGAAAAATGCTGCGGATAGCGCAGCACGGCGGCCAGCACGGTGGCGCAGGACGGCTCGATCAGGATTTTCAGTCGCTCCCACAGCAGGCGCATGGCCGCCCGGGTTTCATCGTCGTTGACCAGCAGCACGTCGACGGCGTGCGCCTGCATCACGGCAAGGTTGGCCGCGCCTATCGTTGCGCGCAGGCCGTCGGCGATGGTGTTGGCCACGATATCGGTAACGCGCTCGCCGCGACGAAGGGATTCATGGGCATCGGCGGCGCCTTCGGGCTCGGCCGCCAGCACGCGCGTGGCTGGCGAAAAGGCCGCGACCGCAATCGCGGTGCCGGCAATCAGGCCGCCACCGCCGACCGGCGCCAGCACGACGTCGAGTCCACCGGTCTGCTGCAGCAGCTCCAGCGCCGCCGTGCCTTGTCCGGCCATCACCAGCGGATCCAGATAGGGATGCACCAGCCGCAAACCCAGTTCGGCCTGCAGCTTTGCGCACAGCCCCTCGCGTGCGGCCATCGTCGGCGCGCAGAAATGCAGCGTGGCGCCGGCGGTTTCGATGGCGGCCACCTTGGCCTTGACCGCGCCTTCAGGCAGCACCACGTGCGCCGGGATGCCGCGCGTTTTCGCCGCCAAGGCCAGCGCCGCGCCGTGGTTGCCCGAGGAATGGGTCACGACGCCGCGCGCGGCTTCATCCTCCGATAGCGACCACACGGCATTGCATGCGCCACGGAACTTGAAGGCGCCAGCGCGCTGGAAGTTCTCGCACTTGAATTGCAGCTGCGCACCGGCCAGCGCATCGAGCGAGGACGAGCGCAGCACCGGCGTGACCTGCGCATGCGGCGCGATGCGTGCGGCAGCGGCGAGGATGTCGAGATGGTTGGGAATCGCGCGGGTCTCGTTCATGTGCTCATTCTCCGACGGCCACCGACGACTTGCCCAGCAGGCTGCTCATTGCCGAGCCCACCACCACCAGCACCGCGCCGGCATAACCGAGCACCGTCACTGATTCCGAAGCGACTGCGGCCGGCCAAAGCCCATGCACGGCGGCGATGAAGGCAAGGCACAGCAGCGGCGTGGTGGCCAGGATCGCCGACACCCGCGAGGCCTGCCAATGCACCAACGCCTCGGCGAAAGCACCATAGGCGACCAGCGTATTCACCACGCAATAGGCCAGCAGCAGTGACTGCCGGCCATCGAGCGCAAGCAAGCGGCCGGGCTGCGCAAACGGCAGCAGCACCAGCGCCGCCAGCGCATAGATGAACAGCAGGATCGCGCTCGAATCCAGGCGCAGCAACAGCTGTTTCTGGATCAATGCATAGCCGGCCCAGACCAGGGCGGCGGCGATGATGAAACCGGAGCCCAGCAGGTAGTCATGGCCGGATACGGACGTCGTGCCGATCTGGTCCTTGAAAAACATCGCCAGCCCGCTGGCGATGATCAGCAGCCCGCACCATTGGCCCCAGCGGTAGGACTCGCGGAACACGAAGATGCCGCCCAGCGCCATCAGCAGCGGCGCCAACTGGATCAGCAGCTGCGCGTTGCCCGGCGAGGTGTGCTTCACGCCAAGCAAGTAAAAAACGTAGTTGCCGATCAGCAGCAGCGCCGCCAGCGTCAGCAGCGCCCAGCGCTTGCCATCCAGCCGGGTGAACACCGCCAGCCTGCTGCGCGCGCCCAGCCACAGCAACATCACCAGCGCCGCCACCAGGAAACGGAACCAGGTCAGGGTGTAGGGATCGAGGACTTCGAGACTGATCTTCAGCGCCACCGGCAGCGTGGCCCAGCAGCCGGCCGTAACGAGGGCAAGAGCGAGCCCGCGTTTCCAGCGGCCGGAAGCCTGGTGCAGCGCCATGCGTCGGGCCCGTGCAGAACAAGCCGCGCACCTTAGCACCGCGTCGCCATGACGGTAAGGTTAAGCAGCAATTCACCGCGATGGGGCGACACTCCTGTGTCAACCGGAGCAGGCCCATGAACGCAAGGTTAGTCACTACGCTGATGACCGCAGCACTGCTCGCCGGCTGCGCCAGCACCACCAGCAACTACGCGTCTAAGGGCGTGCTGCTCGAAGACGGCAGCTACTACTTCCCGGCGCAAGACGGCCGCGGTGATTACTACTACGAAGAGCCGGCGCGCAATGCGGGCGGCGCCTTCTGGCTTGGCATGGGCAATGGTTTTGGCTATGGTTTCGGCCATGGCTTCATGGGTTTTTCCAGCCAGTACTGCGGCCTGCGATCCCTGTATTGCTCGCCCTGGCCGTACTGGTACGGCGCCGATCATCGCGTTTGGTTCGGGGAGCCGCAGCCGTGGCGTTGGCGTCACGACCGTCGCGAGCGCGGATCTCATGATCGCGGCCACGAAAGCGATGGCGACGACCGTATGCAGGCCGGGCAAGGCCCGCGCCGCAGCCGCGGGCGGGATCGAGGCCAGGATGACATGCGGAACGTGCCGCCCCATTCGGGGCCGGACCGGGCTGAGCTTCCGGGAGTTGAAGAGCCGGGTGACGAAAACTTCGCGCCGATGCCGCTACGTCGACAACGCAGCATGGCGCCGCCAACACATTCATCCGGGCGAGATAGCGCCGGATCCGCCAGTGATCGCCAGCAACCCCAGCGTGAGCCCGACCGCGAGCCTGCGCGTGTGCGAATTCGTGAGAGCGGTCACGACGAAGATGGCCAATGACACTTGCCGCCGGCAAATACCCGGAGCATGCTGCGCAAAAGTGACTCAATGCGTCGCTTTACGACAGTCAGCGACGCGCCCTTGTTCGGCGTCCGGTAACCGGTCCACTGGATCCCCCCTGTTCCAAGACCCTCCGGGCGCCGACTTTTTTTTAACTCGCCAAGGCCAATAACGGCATTTTTTTTGCTGGCCAAGGCCCGGATGCGACCGCCCAAAAAAAAGCCGAAAGCCCAGTGCATGGGCTTTCGGCTGGCATCCCCTACGCGCGCCTGACCAGTCCTTGTTAAGTCTGGTCTACGCCCCCCGGCGTTGGCTGCGTTGGGTGCAATGTAAAGTGCTGCACGAACCGTGCCATGCCTGTTTCCGCCAGCGATCATGCGGATGGCGGGAGGCCTGTGCTGCAGCGGACTCGCGACGAGCGCAAAATACGCAAATCACTCGCCCCCGATCGACCCATGGGTCGAAATGCCTAAACCGGAAACAAGGTAAATGAGCCAGCACTCCCGCTTCGATGTGATCGTGATCGGCGGCGGACACGCCGGCACCGAAGCCGCCCTGGCCTCGGCCCGCGCCGGTGCCCGCACCCTGTTGCTGACCCACAACATCGAGACCGTCGGCCAGATGAGCTGCAACCCGGCCATCGGCGGCATCGGCAAGGGCCATCTGGTCAAGGAGATCGACGCCCTCGGCGGCGCCATGGCCCGCGCCGCCGACCGCGCCGGCATCCAGTGGCGCACGCTCAACGCCAGCAAGGGCCCGGCGGTGCGCGCCACGCGCGCGCAGGCGGATCGCGTGCTGTACAAGGCGGCGATCCGGCGCATGGTCGAGACCCAGGAGCATCTGTCGCTGTTCCAGCAGGCGGTAGACGACATCGTGATCGAGAACGGCGTGGTGCGCGGCGTTATCACGCAAAGCGGCCTGCGCTTCGATGCCAGCGCCGTGGTGCTGACCGCCGGCACCTTCCTCGCCGGCAAGATCCACGTCGGCCTGACCAGCTATGCCGGCGGCCGCGCCGGCGATCCGCCGGCCACGCGCTTGGCGGAAAAACTGCGCGAAGGCCTGTTCGCGGTCGATCGCCTGAAGACCGGCACGCCGCCGCGCATCGACGGCCGCAGCATCGACTATTCCGGGCTCGCCGAGCAGCCCGGCGATGATCCCATCCCGACCTTCAGTTTTATCGGCGACGCAAGCGAACACCCGCGCCAAGTCAGCTGCTGGATCACCCATACCAACGAGCGCAGCCACGACATTATCCGCGCCGGGCTTGACCGCTCGCCAATGTATTCGGGCGTCATCGAAGGGGTCGGTCCGCGCTACTGCCCGAGCATCGAGGACAAGGTGGTGCGTTTCGCCGACAAGGCCTCGCACCAGATCTTCATCGAGCCCGAGGGCCTGGAGACGTTCGAGATCTATCCGAACGGCATTTCCACCTCGCTGCCCTACGATGTGCAGCTGGCGCTGGTGCGTTCGATCAAGGGTTTCGAGAACGCGCACATCACCCGGCCTGGCTACGCCATCGAATACGACTATTTCGATCCGCGCGGCCTGAAGGCCTCGCTGGAAACCAAAGCCGTGGCCGGCCTGTACTTCGCCGGCCAGATCAACGGCACCACCGGTTACGAGGAAGCGGCCGCGCAGGGCATCATTGCCGGTCTCAACGCCGCGCGCGGCGTGCAGGGAAAGGGCGCCTGGTCACCGCGGCGCGACGAGGCTTACATCGGCGTGCTGATCGACGATTTGATCACCCACGGCACCACGGAGCCCTACCGCATGTTTACCTCGCGCGCCGAATACCGGCTGCTGCTGCGCGAGGACAATGCCGATGCCCGCCTGACTCCCATCGGCCGCGAGCTCGGCCTGGTGTGCGAAGCACGCTGGGTGGCGTTCTCGCGCAAGCTCGACGCCGTCGCGGCGGAATCGCAGCGGCTGGCCGGCCTATGGGCCGCGCCGGGCAATGTGCTGGCGCGTGATGTCGAAGCGCACACCGGCATTGCCGTATCGCGCGAGGGCACGGCGCTGAACCTGCTCAAGCGGCCTGAACTCGACTACGCAAAATTGATGATGGTGCCGGCGCTGGGCCCGGGCGTGGACGATGCCAAGGTGGCCGAGCAGGTCGAAGTGCAGGTGAAGTACTCCGGCTACGTCGAACGCCAGCGCGAGGATATCGAGCGCCAGCGCCGGCATGAGGACACGCGGATACCGGACGGTTTCGAGTTCACCGGCATTCCGGGGCTGTCGGCCGAACTGCAGGGCAAGCTCAGCCGGGTCAAGCCGGAAACCCTGGGCCAGGCCCAGCGCATCCCGGGCATGACGCCAGCCGCGATCTCGCTGCTGCTGGTGCAGCTGGGCAAGCGTCGCCGCCGGGCATGAGCCTGCACGAACAGCTGGAGAAACAGCTGCGCCGGCTGCGCGCGCGCCGGCGCCGATTGCGCTGGCTGCTGAAAAAGCTGCCGCGAAAGGCCAACGTCAGCCGCTATCCGGGGCTGAGTCGGTTCGCTGACGCAGCGCGCAAACGGCCGTGGCTGTGGTCGTTCAAGCGGGCGCAGATACTGCCCGCGGTCTATGTCGGCACCGTGCTGTCGCTGATGCCGACCTACGGCATCCAGTTCGTCATCGCCTTTGGCGCCGCCCTGCTGTTTCGCGCCAACCTGACCGTGATGGCGGGCCTGCAGCTGATCACCAATCCGCTGACCGCTGCCCCGATCTACCTGTTCACCGACTGGCTGGGCATGTGGATCATCCGCAGCACCGGCTATGGCGAGGGCATGAACACCGTCGGCACCCATTTCAATGCCCTGGTGCTGGGCGGTGTGGTCGCCGGCGTGGCACTGGCGTTCATGATCGACCTGCTGTGGCGCGCCATGGCCTGGGAAGCGCGGCATTTTCACCAGCAGCTGGCGCATATCCGTGTGCAGGTGCAGCAAATTCCGCCGCCGGACTGATCCGGGCCATCCATCCCCTGTGGTATGGCGCCGGGCTTTGTATTAATGTGTTCTTTACATCCGGCGGCCGTGTACCGCTGGAGTGGCCGCAAGGCCGGGGGAGGGACACGTGCACCGAGCAACTTCGGGGCAGGGGTCAACGCTTCCGGCGCTGTGGCTTCCAATGTCCACCCGTCCCAGGAGTTCGTCATGCCCCGCATCCACCACCTCGCTGGCGCCCTTGCCCTCGCGCTCGGTACCAGCACCGCCGTACAGGCCCAGCAGTTTTCCAGCGTCATCAGCTTCGGCGACAGCTTGAGCGATGCGGGCAACATCGCACAGCTCAACGGCTTGCCGGCCGGCAACAGCTTCACCACCAACTTCGATCCTGTGGCCGTGCAACTGGTCGCCCTTCATTACGGCTACACCCAGACCAACGCGCAGGCCACTGGCTCGCCGCTCTCCGGGCCGGTCGGCGGCACCAACTATGCTTATGGTGGCGCCTGCATCCAGTCCTCGGCCGCCACGCCTCCGGGCCACCCCGGACTGCCGCTGTGCGTGAACTCCGACGCCTCCGGCCTCGCTTTTACTCGCGTCTCCAACCAGATCGGCACTTATCTGTCACGCAACGGCAATGCCGCCAGCGGTACCGCGCTGTTCACGCTGTGGGCCGGTGCCAATGACATCAACGCCGCCCTCAGCGCGTCTGCTGCTGTTGGTGGTTGGCAAGCAGCAACCTCGGCAGCGACGCAGGCGAACATCGTTGCCGGCGTAGTGCCGATCGCGAACGCTTTCACCGCGCAGGCAGCGCGCCTGCAGACGGCGGGCGCCAACTACATCGTGGTTTTCAACCTGCCTGACCTCGGCCGCACGCCGCAGCTCATCGCAGCCGGCTCGGCCGCCGCGGGCGGGGCAAGCTTGGCTGCCACCAGTTACAACGCTGCCTTGAACAGAGGCCTGGCCTCGCTGCGCGACGGCATCATCCCCATCAATGTCTTCGCGCTGGTGAATGAAGTCATCGCCAATCCGGCGTCTTTTGGCTTTACCAATGTCACCGGTATTGCCTGCGGCCCCGGCATTCCGGGCGCGGTCAGTTCGGTGGCCTGCGGTCCGGCCGGCTCCGGCCTGCCCTTCACCTATGCCGCAGGCGCCAACAACACCTTCCTGTTCGCCGACGGCATCCACCCGAGTGGCGCGGCACACCGCCTGCTGGCGAATGTAGTCACGGCTACCATCGCTGCGCCCTCAGTTATCTCGATGGCGCCCGAGCTCGCCCTGCAAGCGCAGTCTGACCACAACAAGGCGGTCGACGAGTCCCTGCTTTCTCTGTGGGGTGACGAACTTGAGGCTGGGAGTGTGCGTGGTTACGCCGTCCTGCAGGGTGGCAACCAGGACATTGACGCTGACGCCTACTCGCCTGGTCTTGACAGCAGTTCCTATGGCCTTTCGCTGGGCGCCAACTACCGCATGAGCGACAGCTTCACGCTGGGTGCTGCCATCAGCGTCGGCAACCAGGAAGCCAATATCGGCGCCATCGGCAATGTTGACGGCATCTCGGCGCTCGCCTCGGCCTATGTCCAGTATCAAAACGGCGGCCTTTATTTGCGCGGCCAGGTCGGTGGCGGCAGTTCGAGCCACGACATCACCCGCAACGTCCAGATCGGCCCGTTGCTGCGTCAGCACACTGGCAGCCCGGCCATCTCGCATCAGATGTTCGGCGGCGAAGTGGGCTATATGTTCCAGGGCGACAGCGTGCAGCACGGCCCGTTTGCCAATGTCACGGTGCAGAAATTGACCGTCGAGGCCTACTTTGAAGGCGATAGCGCCAGCACCGCGATGAACTTCAGCGAGTTTGAACGCAAGTCGCAGCTGGCATCCCTCGGCTATCAGATTCAGGGCAGCTTCGGCTCCGATGACCGCAGCTTCCGCCCGTTTGTGCGCGTGGCTTGGACCGAAGAAAACGAAGACGATTCTACGTTCGTCAACGCGGGTTCCAACAGCATGAATGGCCGATTCACCCTGTTTGGATATACGCCCAGCCAAGACTGGTACAGCGCCAGCATTGGCCTCACCGGCGAGTTCGGTGACGATCTCAGTGGTTTCATCAGCCTCAATGGCCGTTTCGGTGATGACCAGCAAGATAGTGGCGATGTCAGCTTTGGCTTCCGAAAGACCTTTTGATCGGCTGATATAGATACAGGCGTCGGCTTCGACGAAGCCACGGCTGAAAGCAAGCAAACCCCGGCGCGAAAACCGCCGGGGTTTTTTTTTGGCAAGGGACTGCTTTTCTTGTTCCCGTTCAACGATCCGACGGTTTCCGTGCTGCCGGGTTCGTGCTGATATCGAATCCGCGCGCCACCAGACACTTCGCGGCTACCATCTGGCTGAAACCGTGCACGGCAGGTCGCAGTTGGTGAACTGCCAGGCGAGATTTTCTCGCCATCCAGAAAACGGCACCACTTGGCGTCCGCGAACGAAAGTCCAGACTTCGATGCCGATGACAGCGCGCCCCTGCTGCTTGCCGTAGAGGAGACCGGTACCGCCAAGCCCGAGACCACGTCGTCCAAATACAGCGCGCCACTGCTCGACACGCCGCAGACCATCAGTGTGTTCGCCGACAAGATCATCGAGGAGCAAAACCTGCTCTCGCTGTGCGACATGCTCGGCACCTTGCCCGGCATCGCCTTCGGAGCCGATGAAGGCGGCGGTGGTTGTGACGACAGCAGCAGCCTGCGTGGCTTCAGCGCCAACACCGAGATCACCGTCGATGGCATGCGCGAAAGCGCCCGGTATTCGCGCACCGCTTCGTTCAATCTGGAACACCTGGAGCTGGTCAATGGCGCCAACTCGGTCCATGCGGCGGCGGTTCCGTCAGCGGCAGCATCAACCTGATCAGCAAGGCCGCGCATCGGGGCGAAAACAGCACGGCGGCCGACGACCTCAGCAGCGACAGTAAACGTCGCCTGAAACTGCGCCGCAATCGTGCCGAAACTTGACGGACGCCGGCGGCGCGGCGGCTTGAGCCGTCTCCCAGTGCCGCAAAAACGGCAATCCAGCGCCTTGGTTTGCTTCTGCAGGTCCGGAATGCCGGGTTGTGTTACAAAGAAGAGCGTGGCCTCTAAATCCGCCATTAACTCGGGAGCTAGCTCAAGTGACGATTCGACCGTTTCGCAGATCAAAGTGGCTCTCGGCGCTGGCGCAACTCACGGTGGTGCTCACGTTTGTGGTGATCGTCCCGACAGCCGTCGCCCAGAACGTCGGCGGCACACTGGCCGTGCAGAAGATCGTGGTGAATCAGGTTGATCCCTCGGCACCAATCCCGGCGGTATTCAATACGACGACGCACTGCTCGCAGAATGCCGCTTCGCCACCCAGTCATACAGCCGTGAATGTGGCGGACGGCCAGACGGTCACGCAGTCGACGACGATGGCCCCGGGAATCAACTGCTCGATCACGGAAGCGGTGCCGCCGCCGATCTCCGGGCTCAATGCCTGCAAGGGACGCGATGCCATCTGGACGGCGAACTACTCGTCTCCCGTGACGATAGTCGCGGGCCAGACGGTGCTGCTGACCGTCACCAACACCCTCGCCTGCGCGCCTCCGACCGGTGGCTCGCTGCAGGTCTACAAGGATGTCGTTAACACCCTCGGTGTTCCGAACCCGTCGACATTTGCGATGGTCGCTAGCTGCAACGGGATGGCGGCGGTGCCCTTGAATGTCGCGCCCAGCCAGTCGGTCACTGTTTCGAACAACGTTCCTGGCGGCACCGTCTGCGCGGTGACGGAAACCCTGCCGCCGCCCGTGACCGGGGTGAAAGCCTGCCCGAGCGGAACGGCTTCGTGGGTCGAGACCAATCCCGGGCCGCAGACAGTGCAGGTTGCACAGACCACCGCCATCATCATCAGGAACACGCTGACGTGCAACACGACGAACCCGGTCAAGGGACGGCTCCGGGTGGTCAAGACAGTGATCAACCAGGTCGGAGGGTCGGTAACCCTGCCGACGACCTACCCCATGTCGGTGACGTGCACTCCCTATGGGCCGGGCAGTCAGTCGATTTCGGTTCCCGCAGGCTCGGTCGGCGCGCTCATCAGCGTGCCTTCGCCGAGCCAATGCGTGGTGACCGAGGCGACACTCCCGCCGCTGACGAACGTCAAGGGGTGCGCGGGCGGTACCGCTTCATGGACGACGCAGGGCTCGCCTAGCGCTCCGGTGTCGATCCCGGCGGGCGGCGTCGCGACCGTGACGATTCGCAACACGCTGACCTGCAACACCACTCCTCCCCCTGTTGACTGCCCGGCCCCGAATCAGACGACGATCGGTTGCCGCATCACAGTCACGATCAAGCGGAAGAAAGGAGCACCCGTCTACTCGGTGCTCGTGTCGCCGCCAGCGACGACCGCGACGCCGAACATCGCGCCGAGCACGGGGGCGAGCTGCGTCATTGGCAGCAATGCGATGATCAACCAGACCACCTGCTGGTTCAATTACCTTGCGAATTCCACGACGGTCACGCTAACGGCCACCTCTTCGACGGGAGCGCTTCCCGCTGGCTTCTTCTGGTCGGGCGCTTGCGCCGGGAACTTTATGACCTGCGTGCTGCCAGCGTCGCTGACTCAGCAACTGGTGACTGCAAACTTCCCGTAGATGTCGTAAACCGGCACGCCGAAATAGCCGCGCGGTTTGCACCGCGCGGGTTCAGCCGTTCCTGGTTCGTGTCCATCGCGGTCACTTCAGGTCGAAGTCGCGGCAGGTATCTCCACGAACGACCGCTCGACATCGCTAGGTCGGTGTCCACCAGCGCCATGCAGGCCTAGAGGGGGCAGCCGCTGCAATGTGCCATCAGCCCGCCTGACGGAATGTTGGAGCCCTGGCCTGTGGCTCCGGCGGCAACCGCTGGGGTCAACCGCTGGCCAGCTGCTCGACTGCCGCTACCGTGGCAAAACGATCGGCCAGACGTTTGAGCAGGGCCAGGCGATTGCCGCGCACCGCCGCATCTTCGGCCATCACCATCACGCCCTCAAAGAAAGCGTCAACCGGTGCGCGCAGCGTGGCAAGCCGCATCAGTACGCCGACGTAATCGCGCGACGCCAGCAGCGGATCGCTGTCGCTGATGGCGGCGTTGACCGCGGCATTGAGCGCGCGTTCGCTGTCTTCCGAAAGCAGGGTCTCGTCGACGCTGTCGGGAATCGCGCTCTCGGCTTTCTTCAGGATATTGCGGATGCGCTTGTTGGCCGCGGCCAAGGCTTCGGCTTCCGGCAATTTCGCGAATTCGCCGATGGCGCGCAGGCGGCGGTCGAAGTCGAGCAACGAGCCCCCGCTTTGTGTAGGAGCGGCGCCAGCCGCGACTGCAGTCTCGCGGTTGGCGACGGCGTCGAACTGCGCGGCAGTGAAGCCCTGGTCGGCATAGTAGCTGCGGAGGCGGTCGAGAATAAAAGAGCCGATCTCGTCTACAAGTGCATCAGCCTGTGCGGTACCCAACATGAAAGTTTTTTGTGGCTCGTATTTATCTGAATCAACAAAAGATGCTTGGTGGAGTCCATAGTTGGCAATCTCATTAACTGCGCGCTGTAGCAGAGCTCGCAGCGACAAATCCATTTCGCCTTCGATCAAAGTCCGCGCCAACCCCAGCGCATTCCTGCGCAACGCAAACGGATCCTTGTTCCCCGTCGGCTTCAGTCCCGCGGCAAACCCGCCCGCCAAAGTGTCCAGACGTTCGGCTATAGCCAGCACCTGCCCGAGCGTCGAGGTGGCAATTGAATCGCCGGCAAAACGCGGCATATAGGCCTGATCAATGGCATCGGCCACCGCGCCCATTTCTCCGGCGGCGCTGGCGTAGTAACGCCCGGCAATGCCCTGCAACTCCGGAAATTCATTGACCAGCCGCGACTGCAAATCCGCCTTGGACAATTCCGCCGCACGCCGCGCCTGTTCGGCATCGGCGCCGATCTGCGTGGCGATGGCTTCGGCCAGCGCAACCACGCGCGCGGTCTTGTCGGCATAGCTGCCCAGCTTCTGCTGGTAGGTGACCGACTTCAGCCCTTCGGCCATCGCCGCCAATCCCTGCTTGCGGTCCTCATCAAAGAAAAACTGCGCATCGGCGAAACGCGGACGGATCACCCGTTCGTAGCCTTTGCGCACTTCCGCCTCGTCTTTCGATTCGATATTGGCGATGCCGATGAAGCGCTCGGTCAGGCGATGTTCCCGGTTGAGCACAGGGAAAAATTTCTGGTTGGCTTCCATGGTCGTGATCAGCGCTTCCTGCGGCACGCGCAGGAAGGCCGGCTCGAAGCCGCAGAGGATGGCCTTGGGCCATTCGACCAGGCAGTTCACTTCCTCCAGCAGCGCTTCCGGAATGCGCGCCACGCCGTCGGCGCGTTCGGCGGCGGCATCGATTTCGGCGCGCACGCGCTCGCGGCGCTCGCCGGCATCGACCAGCACGCAGGCGCTGCGCAGGGCATCGATGTAATCCTCCGGACTGGAGATCCACACCAGCTTGTCATGGTGGAAACGATGGCCGCGGCTCATGCGGTCGGATTTCAGGCCCAGCACTTCGGCATCGACAATGGCATCGCCCAGCAGGACCACCAGCCAGTGCACCGGGCGCACGAAGCTGATCTCGCGACTGCCCCAGCGCATCGACTTCGGAATCGGCAGCGCCTTGATCGCCTCGTTGATGATCTCGGGCAACAAGTTCGAAGTCAGCGCGCCGGGTTTTTCGCTGCGCGCTACAAAACGCTCGCCCTTGCCGTCGGTGACTTTCCCCAACTGCTCGATGGCCAGGCCGTTCTTGGCGGCAAAACCAAGCAGGGCCGGCGTCGGCTGGCCTTCGGCATTCAAGCCAATGTTGAGATACGGGCCCAGTACCTCGCTGGTTTGCGTGGGCTGCACGAGTGCGACACCGGGCACGAACACCGCCAGCCGGCGCGGCGAATACAGCGGCCGGGCACCGTCGCGGACAAAACCGACGCCGCGTTTTTCCAGGCCGGCGCAGACGCCGTCGAAAAAAGCTTTGGCCAATTCCGGCAATGCCTTCGGCGGCAGTTCTTCGGTGCCGAGTTCAATCAACAGCGAGGCCGTCGTGGTCATCACGCGACATCCTTCTTCAGGTTCGGGAAACCCAGCTTCTCGCGCTGCGCGTAATACGCCTCGGCCACCGCGCGCGACAGCGTGCGCACGCGCAGGATGTAGCGCTGGCGCTCGGTGACGGAAATGGCGCGGCGGGCGTCGAGCAGGTTGAACGAATGCGAGGCCTTGCAGACCTGGTCGTAGGCGGGCAGCGGCAGACCGAGGTCAACCAGCTTCAACGCCTCTTTTTCGCAGGCGTCGAAGCGGTGGAACAGTTCAGCGACGTCGGCGTGCTCGAAGTTGTAAGCGCTCTGCTCGACTTCGTTCTGGTGGTACACATCGCGGTAATAAACGGTGCCCTGCGGCCCGACCGTCCAGACCAGGTCGAAGACGTTGTCGACGTTCTGCAGGTACATGCACAGGCGCTCGAGACCGTAAGTGATCTCGCCGGTCACCGGTTTGCATTCGAGGCCACCGGCCTGCTGGAAATAGGTGAACTGGGTGACTTCCATGCCGTTCAACCACACTTCCCAGCCCAACCCCCAGGCGCCCAGCGTCGGCGATTCCCAGTTGTCCTCGACAAAGCGCAGGTCGTGCACCAGCGGGTCCACGCCCAGCGACTTCAGCGATTCCAAGTACAAATCGAGGATGTTGTCGGGATTGGGCTTCATCACCACCTGGTACTGGTAATAACGCTGCAGGCGGTTGGGATTCTCGCCATAGCGGCCGTCGGTGGGGCGGCGGCAAGGCTGCACGTAAGCGGCATTCCAGGGCTCGGGGCCGAGCGCGCGCAGGAAGGTGGCGGGGTGGAAGGTGCCGGCGCCGACCTCGAGGTCGAGCGGCTGGATCAACACGCAGCCCTGTGCGCCCCAGAACTGGTTGAGCCGCAGGATGAGTTCCTGGAAAGTGGGGGCGGTCGTGGCTGCTGTCATCGCATTGGCTGTCATCACGAGGGAACCGTGCAAGCAAAGACGGTTAGTATATCGGCGAACCGCATTGGCACCTTTGCGCACCCGATGAAACCCTTTTTGATTCTCGAAACCGGCCGGCCTGTCGCGTCGCTGCGCCGGCATGGTGGCTTCGGCCACTGGATCCGCGTAGCGGCGGGCCTGTCCCGCCATGAAGCCCATTCATGGGATGTCGTTGAAGGCGAAGCCTTGCCGCAGGCGCGCAATTACGCCGGCGTGCTGGTCACCGGCTCCGGCGCCATGGTCAGCGACCGCGAGCCATGGAGCGAGCGCAGCGCCGAGTGGCTGCGCGAGGCCGCCCACGCCGGGCAGCCGGTTTTCGGCATCTGCTATGGCCACCAATTGCTGGCGCATGCGCTGGGTGGCCAGGTCGACTACAACCCGAATGGCCGCGAGATGGGCACAGTGGCGGTGACGCTCAATGACCACGCCGGCGACGATCCGCTGTTTACCGGATTGCCGCGCGCCATCCACGCCCAGACCACGCACAGCCAGACGGTGATTGCAGCCCCAGCCGATGCCGTGGTGTTGGCAAGCTCGGACAAAGATGGCTGTCAGGCCTTCCGCTGGCAGGGCCGCGCCTGGGGCGTGCAGTTCCATCCCGAGTTCAGCGCCGGCATGATGCGGGGCTATATCCACGCCCGCCGCGACGCGCTGGCAGGCGAAGGCCGCTGCCCGCAAACCATGTTGCAATCCGTCAAGGCAGCGCCGCTGGCCAGACGGGTGCTGAAACGATTTATCCATGTCGCGCGCAGGCGCGGCTAACCACGAAAGGAATGAGCATGAGTTTTCGCAACGTAAGCGCCGGCCGCGGCGCTGGCTGGATCACCGATGGCATCGCTGTTTTCACCTCACGGCCGGGGCCGTTCCTGGCCGCCTGTTTGGTGCCCGGCCTGCTGTCGGCGATACCCGTGGTGAGCCTGGCTTTCGGCCTGCTCGGTGTTTTTTTCTACGCCGGGCTGGTCAATGCCCTGCATGCGCAGACCCAGGGCGGTACACCGGCCATGGCCAGCGCTTTCGACGGCTTTGTCAAGCCGGGCGCCTTTGTCCGGTTGCTGCCGATAGCTGCGCTCAATATCGGCTTGGCCATCGTTGCCGTCATTGCGATCTTCATCGCCATGGGACCGATGCTGATGGAGTTGATCCAGCAGGGCGAAAACGCCAAGCCGGACCCGCAGATGGTGCTGGCCATCATGCCCAAGCTCGGGTTGTGGCTGCTGGTGTTTTTGCCGCTGGGCATTTTTGCCGGCTGGATCACCTTGCTGGCCGTGCCGCGCGCCATGCTTGACGACGTACCCGGCGTGACGGCGATGGGCGAAGCAGTCTCGGCCATTTTCGGCAATCTCGGTGCGCTGATCGTCAACCTGCTGTGCCTGGTCGCGATCATGGTGGTGCTGACCGTGGGGCTGATGGTCCCGATGCTGGTCGTCGGCCTGTTTGCGGTGGCCAGCCCGATACTGGGTACGCTGCTGCAGATCCCGATCATGGCCGTGTTCGGCGCGGTGATTTTCGCGCTCTACTGCAGCGTCATGTACCAGGCTTGGCGCGATATTTTTGCCACGGCCAGCCCCGTGCAGACCGACAGTTTTGCCGCCTGATTGCCGCGCCGGCCTGTTTATGAAAGGTCTGTTTGAGCACGGCTTGCTTCAGGGCAGGCCGCTGCCGGCGATTTCCGTCAGCAGCCATAGATAGCGCAGCAGCGCATACGCGAGCAGCCCCAGCAAGACCACGGCCTGCAGCCAAAGCCAGCTGCGTGCCCAGGTCGGTAGCGTCATTGATGCGCCCGGTGCCAGCTCGACCCGGGTTCCGGCCAGATAGTCATGCAGCGCCCGCTTGTCGGGCGTCCATGCGGCCAGCGCATGGCCAAAGTTGAGCAGCAGCCACGACAGGATGCCGGCCATGAAACGCAAAATGATCCGGGCCGTGGCTGGCCGCTGGCCGCCAAGATCGGTGACCCGCAGACCAAGCAACCGTTTGCCGGCGCTGGCTTGCCAGTGCGACGACTCGCTGGCGATGAAGTAGATCGCGGCCAAGGCAAACAGCACCAGGGTCACGTGCAGGCACAAGCTCGTCAAAGGCGCGGCCAGCGCATCAAATGCAGCGCGCAGCCCCGGATCGGTTGACCAGGCCAGCGCCTGACCCATGGGATCGGCGATGGTCCCGGAGGACTGCTCAAGCAACTCAAACAGCCGTTGCTGAACGGTCGCGTATGCCTGCCTCACTGCGACCTGACCCGACTGCAGCCGCGACCACAGCAGCGGCAGGGCCAGCGCGGCCAAGATCAGGGCGTCCACACTGTAGGCGGCGTAGCGGCGCCAGAAGCCGGCCGGCGCGTTTATGGCTCAGCCCGCCGGCTTGGATCGCAACAACTGCCCGGCGATGATGCCGATCTCGTAGAGCAGGCACATCGGGATGGCCAGCATCAGCTGCGAGATCACGTCGGGCGGCGTTATCACCGCTGCGAGGATGAACACGCCGACGATCACGTAGCCGCGTGCTTCGCGCAGTTGCGCCGGCGTCACCCAGCCCAGCAGCACCAGTACCACTACCGCCACCGGCAGCTCGAAGCTGGCGCCGAACGCAAAGAAGATCACCAGCACGAAATCCAGATAGCGGCCAATGTCGGTCATCATCGCCACGCCGTCCGGCGTCACTGCGGTGAGGAAGCCGAACACCGTCGGCAGCACCAGGAAATAGGCAAAAGCACAGCCGCTGTAGAACAGCAGTATCGAGGTAACCAGCAGCGGCTTGGCCAGCTTTTTTTCATGCCGGTACAGGCCCGGCGCAACAAAGGCCCAAGCCTGGTACAGCAGCACCGGCATGGCAATCAGCAGAGCAACGAAAAACGCCAGCTTGATCGGGGTGAAAAACGGCGAGGCCACGTCGATGGCGACCAGTTGGCCGCCGCTGGGCAGCTTGGCCAGCAGGGGCTTGGCCAGCCAGGCATAGAGCGTATTGGCGAACGGCAACAGGGCCAGGAACGCCGCCATCAGCGCCAGCACCGACTTGAGCAGGCGCGTGCGCAGCTCCAGCAAATGGCCCATCAGGCTTTCTTCGGGCGCGGCGCCGGTGTTCATGCGGCCGGCGGCGGATCGCGGCGTTCGGGCGTTTGCGCGGCATCGTTGTCGATGGCTACATCCGGCGCCGCCGTCCCGTCGTCGAAGCTGGCTTCGCGCTCGATGCCTGCCTTGGTGGCCTGCAGGTCACGCTCCAACTCGCGGCTGCCGTCCTGCACGGCCTGCTGCAGTTCCGCCAGCGGCGCCTTGACGCTGCGCTGAAATTCTTCACTTTCCAGCTCGCGCTCGAATTCGGCCTTGACCGAATACCACTGCGCGCGCGCCTTGCGCACCCACAGTCCGGCGAAGCGCGCGGCCTTCGGCAGGCGTTCGGGGCCGAGTACGATCAGGGCCACCACCGCGATCACCAGCATCTCGCTGAAGCCGACGTCGAACATGCGAGCGGGCCGACGCGGCGTCAGCGGCGGTCGGCGTCGTCCTTGTCGACCGACTGGTCGCTCAGCTTGTCGGCCGGCTTGTCGTCGTCCTTCACGCCCTTCTTGAAGCCCTTGATGGCGTTGCCAAGATCCTCGCCGATGTTGCCCAGCTTCTTGGTGCCAAAGACCAGGATGACCACGACCAGGACGATGATCCAATGCCAGATGCTGAAGCTGCCCATGGGCGTAGTCTCGTGGAAAGGTGAGGGGTGAAGGATAACGCAGCGGCATGGTGCCGGCGTTATTTGGCCTGGGCGCGGGCCGTGGCTTCTTCCAGCTGGTCGCGGAATTCGGTCACGGCATCACTGGGCCGGGCGCTGCGGCCTTCGAAGATCGCGCGCGGAGTGATGTTGCGGCCATAAACCTCGCGGTTGGCCTTCTTGTCAATCTGCAGCGCGGCGCCATCGATGGAAATACCGGCGAACAATCCGCGGGCGCGCGAATAGCTGAGGATTTCCGCCTTGAGCTGGGAGTCGGTGCTGGCCTGGGCATTGCGGCCAACCGGACCGGCGGCGGCGCTGGCATCGGCGCCGATGGTGAACTTGCCGTTGACGATGGAATCCACGCCGCGCTTGCTGCGGAACACCAGGATCACGTCGGCCGACTGCACGCCTGCCTGGAAACCGAAGCTGCCGCCGTTGAGAGTAATGAAACTGGGATTGGACCAGGCGCCGTCAGCGCCGCGCACCGAGATCAGGCCCTTGCCGTGCTTGCCGCCGACCACGAAGCCGGCCTTGATGACGTCGGGAATGACCGCGATGGCCTCGGCGTCCTGCAGCATGCGCAGGGGAATCGACTGCTCGGGAATGTTCATGATTTCGACCAGCACCTCGGTGGCGTCATGGGCGCGATCATCGGTGGGCGAGGCATAGGCAGAAGCAGATATGGCTAGCAACAGGGCAAACAGGACATGGCGAGGGCGCATGGGTGACTCCTTCCGGGGGTTGGGCGAGTATGAACACAGGCTCTGAACAAAAGATGAGCCACACTTTGCATGAATGATATTTTTGAACCGTAGATTTCCCAATAGTTCCGCATGGATAGTTGCGCATGACCGATCCCGACACGGCCAACGGCCGCACCGCCCTGCTGCTGGTCAACCTCGGTACGCCCGAGGCACCCACGCGCGGCGCCGTACGCCGTTTTCTCGCCCAGTTCCTGCACGACTATCGCGTGGTCGACACGACCCGCTGGCTGTGGTGCCCGCTGCTGCACTTCGTCATCCTGCCGCTGCGTTCGGGACCGGTGGCGAAAAAATACGCCAGCATCTGGACGCCAGCCGGCTCGCCGCTGATGGCCTACACGCGCAGCCTGGCGCAGAACCTGCAGCACCAGATGCCGAAAACCCTGGTGTGCATGGCCATGCGCTACGGCCAGCCGTCGCTGGCCAGCACCTTGCGTGAACTGCGCGAAGCCGGCATGGACCGCCTGCTGGTGCTGCCCCTTTACCCACAATATTCGGCCACCACCACCGCCTCGGTGTTCGATGCGGTGATGGCCGAGCTCGCGACCTGGCGCAATCCGCCCGAACTGCGCCTGATCAAGGACTACCACGTCGACGCCGCCTGGCTGGATGCTCTGGAAGCGCGGGTGTGCGCGCACTGGGACCTGCATGGCCGCGCTCAAAAATTGCTCATCTCCTTCCACGGCATACCGCAGCGGTTTGCCGAGGCTGGCGACCCGTATCCGCAGCAGTGCGCAGCGGGCGCCAAGGCGCTTGCCGCCCGCCTCGGCCTGGCCGATGACGCTTGGCAGCTCACGTTCCAATCGCGCTTCGGCCGCGAACCCTGGCTCCAGCCGTACACCGACAAGACGCTGGAAGCACTGGCGGCGCAGGGCATGAAAACCGTCGACCTGATCTGCCCGGGCTTTGCCGTCGATTGCCTGGAAACACTGGAAGAAATCTCGGTCGAGAACGCCGACAAATTCCGCGAGAAAGGCGGCGATGAGCTGCGCTATATCAGCGCGCTCAACGACGAGCCCGGGCATGTGGCGGCGCTGGCGGCGATCGCACACCGGCATATGCAAGGCTGGGCTTCGTGAACGAGCGTTGCTCATGATCGAAATTCGCCTGGCCTGCGCCCGCGGTGAAATCGCCGGCCTGCGCAGCGGCAACCCGGACGGCGCCAAAATACTGGCCCTGCACGGCTGGCTGGACAACGCCGCGTCTTTCGTTCCGTTGCTGCCGCACCTGCAGGATTTCGATGTGGTGGCGCTCGACCTGCCCGGCCACGGCGCCAGCGGACACCGGCTGCCCGGCTACGACTATGTGTTCGTCGACTGGATCCACGACGTGCTCGACGTCCTCGATGCCCTCGGCTGGTCGCGTGCGCACCTGCTTGGCCATTCCATGGGCGGTGCCATCGCCACGATGGTGGCCGCCTCGACGCCCGAGCGCGTGGACAAGCTCGCCCTGATCGAAGCCCTGGGCCCGATCTCGGGCAAAGCCGAGGAAGCCGGCGCGCGTCTGCGCCAAGCGGTAAAGGCGCGACGCGCGCTGGATCCCGATCGTCCGCAGCGGGTGATAGACAGCATCGATTCGGCCGTCGACGCACGGTTGAAAGCGACCGCCATGAGCCGCGATACGGCGCGCCTGATCGTCGAGCGCAACCTGCGCGCGGTTGCTGGTGGCTACGTCTGGCGCAGCGACCCACGCATGGTCTTGCCCACCCACGTGCGCACCGACGAAGCCTTCGTGCGCAGCTGGCTGCGCGCGATCGAGGCACCGACCCTGGTGATCGCCGCCGATCCGACGCCGCCCTACTTCACCCCGGACATGCGCAGCGGGCGGGTATCGGAATTGCGCGACGGTCGCGCCGTAGTCATGACCGGTAGCCACCACCTGCACATGGAACAAGCGCAAACCGTCGCCGCAGTCGTCCACGATTTCCTGGCGTAGGTCGGGTCTCGACTCGACGCTTTTAAAACGGTTACCCCGCCCCCGCCCCGACGGCTTTGCAAGCCACAGCCCGCAAATCAAAGCAATCCAAAGCCGTCCACGAAGGCCATGGCGGATTGAAACCGGCACACATCGAATTTTCGGCGAATTGCGCTACCTCGATGTCGGGTCGAGACACGACCTACTTCTTGGCGGAAAGCTGTACCGAGACGGTGACGCCACCAGTCTCATCGGCGGCGTAGGCCAGCATGGCGTCGCGACCGTCCTTGTTGAACGCGAGCATGCTGGATTTGGCATCGGTGTTCATGCTCATGGTCTGCGTCCAGCCTTGGGCTTTCATGGCCGCATCCTGCCTGGTCACCAGGTCGGCCAGCGTGGCCTTGGTGGTATAGCTCATCGCGATCGCGCCTTCGGCGGTGAATACCGACAGCACCTTGCGCTCATCGGCCAGCACCATGTCGCTGGGGAAGTCGGCCGGCAGCGCGACGTTTTCACCCGCACTCATGGTGGCGGCGCCGTCCTCGGTCTGCACAGTGACCTTGGTGGTGTCGCCGTCGATATCGACATTGGCCTCGCCACCGCTGGAGGCCTCGATGGCGGCTTCGGCCGTGGCTTCACTGGCTTTTTCAGCACAGGCAGCGAGGGCAAGGGTCAGGGACAGGGCGATGATGGTCTTGTTGATCATGGCAGCGGTCTCGGTGGGGGACGGATGCCCAAGATAACGCCGATTCGATGGCACGGGGCGGGTCTTCGGCTGACAAATTCTGGGTGGCTGTGGTGTGGCTTGGCTGTGGTGTGGCTTGATGGGAAATTGATCCATGGCGATGTCGGGTCGAGACCTCGACCTACGCGAAACGACGCAGTTCGGCCTTGATCGCCAGACCTTCACCGTGCAGGTAATCGCGCTGCTCGCGCCAGTCCGCGCAGCGCATCTCGACCTCGCGCCAGTAGCGCTGGGAATGGTTGCGCTGGATGAGGTGGCAAAGCTCGTGCACCAGCACGTATTCGAAGGCGCGCGGACGTCCCAGCACCAGAGCCAGGTCCAGCGAGACAGCATCGTTGGGCGCCAGCGAGCCCCACAGCGAGGACAACGGCCGCAGCCGGAACGCCGACGGCGCCCTCGGCAGTTGCGGCAGATAGCGGGGCAGCCAGCGGCCGATGTCGGCACGCGCCTGCTGGGCGTAGAAATCACGCAATGCCGAGCGCAGCTGCGGCTCGCCGGCTTTCGGCGAGCAGCGAAGTATCACGCCGTGCTCGCCCAGCTCGGCGTGGGTGTATCGGCCCTCCTTCCAGTCGATGTCCACACGCACGCCGCGCAGCAGCAGCTGTGTGTCGCTGCCGCGGGCAAACGCCTGTGGCCGGGTGGCCGGAAGTTTTGCCAGCTGCTGCTGCAGCCAAGGGCGATGTTCGACCAGGAACTGCTCGGCCAGTTTGGTCGGGGCGTTGCGCGGCAGGGTCAGGCGCACGCCTTTCTCGGCCACGATCAGGCGCAGCCGGCGCGCCCGGGAATCACGCACCCAGCGCACGGACACGCTTTCGCCATTTTCCAGCGGCAGTTCGCGGAATTCAGATACTGGTGCCGGTGCAACAGCGCCGGACTGGAAGACGCGCAGCCAGCTCATCCGGCCTTGCGCTGGCGATAGGCCTGCAAGTTGGCGGCGGCCTGCGCCCGGACCTTGTTGCGCAGCATCGGCGTCCAGCCCAGCAGCAGGCCGGGCAAGCCCAACGCCTGCCGCGACCAGCGCCAGAAGTTGAAACGGTCGCGCTGGGCGATGATCAGGCCATCGCGGAACTGGAAACTGGCGTCGATGATGTTGTGCACCATCCGGCCAGTGGCGCTGAAGCGATAGCGCGGCTCCCAGTGGGCCTGGCCGCGGCTGACGTCCGACTCGACGCCCGAGAATTCCAGCGACCAGGCATCCATGCCTTTGCTGCGCGTGGTGTCACAGAGCATCCGCCACATATCGGCGATTTCTTCGCGGCCGTTGAGCGTGAAGACTTCGTCCTGGAACGTCGCCTCCGGCGCGTAGCACTCCATCATCGTCTCGGCGTCGAGCGCCTCGAACGCGGTGTAGAACATGTTCAGCAGCTGGCTGTTGTCGTGCATCGGCAGGCTCCGGGTTTGGGCGATTCTAGCGCTGTTTCGTGATCTGGCTCACAAAAACGCCGGCGCTGGCTGCCAGCCTGAAGCCGGGTTTCGCCCAGTGCCACGGCTACCGTGCACTGGCCCCGCGCAGCCTGCTTCACTCGGGCTTGCTGAGTTTCAGCGCTTTCTCCAACGCCGCAAACAGCCGCGAGACTTCTGCCGACATCAGGGCGAAGCGAGCGTCGAGTTCGGCATTGAGCGAATCACGCTCGCTGTTCTCGAGCTGGTCGACGGCGCCATCGAGGAACTTGAGTTTGCGCACCACCAAGTCCTCGCCGAGCACGAAGCTCACGTGGTCGTCGAACACCAAGGCCAGCCTGGTCACCTGCTTGCCGGCTTCCAGGTGCTTGCCGATCTCGTCGCCGAGCAGTTCCTGGCGCTGGCATTTCACCACCGCGCCTTGGTCCGACGGGTCCTTGAGCTCGCATTCGTCGCCGAGGATGAAACCTTCCGGCAGCGGTTCGCCGGCGATCCAGCCGGTCAGCACCGTGCGTGGCGAAACCTCGGCGTTCAGCGGCAGGGCCGGGAAACTGCCCAGCGCATGGCGCAGCTCGGTGAGAAATCCTTCGGCAGCCTTGCGCGAGGACGAATCCACGGCAACCACGCCTTGCTTGAGGTCGATCATTGCGTTGAGCCGGGTCGGGCGCACGAAGGCGCGCGGCAGCAGCTCGTGCACCAGGTCTTCCTTGAGCCGCTTTCGCGCGCGGCCGCCGAGCTTGCGGCCGTCCTTGCTCTCGATTTCCGCGATTCGCTTGTTCATCACGTCGTTGATCACGGCGGCCGGCAGGAGCTTGTCCTCACCGCCGAGCGTCAGCCACAGCGACTCGCCGACGCTGTGCGAAAGCGCTGGCTCATCGCGCCCGAACGGCGAGACGAAACCGCGCGACATCGCCTCCAGCGGACCGACCGGCTTGAGCGCGCATTCGGCCAGAGCGGCGTCGATGGTCGCGAAGGATTTTTTCAGGGTGACCGGAAAACGGAAAAACGTCAGGTTGCGAAAGAACATGGGCATCCGGGAATAGGAAAACGGGCAGGGAAACCGCAGCATGCGCAGCGCCGGCTGGCGCAGGCGACGACGGCCAGCGTCGTGCAGTCATGGAAACGTCGCGTTGCCGGTGCCGGCAATGTCGACGTTCGGGTATTTTACCCCGATGTGGCCTTGCCCCGGCGCGTGTAAGCTCTGGCCACGGAGGAACGCATGCCGCAACCACCCGATCCCGCCCAAGTCACCGCGCACCTGGTCGAGCTGCGCACCGAGCACCGGGACCTCGACGAAGCTATCGGCCGCCTCGCCGCCAGCATCGAAGCCGACGAACTGGCGGTGAAGCGCCTCAAGAAACGCAAGCTGCGCATCAAGGACATGATCGCGCACCTTGAAAGCCAGCTGATTCCCGATCTCGACGCGTGAGCGTGTAGGAGCGATGGCAATCGCGACCCCTGCCTGCCGCGCCCGCAACCATCTATCGCCCATCAGATTGCGGTGGTCGCGCGAGCGGCAAGCACGACCAAGGAGCGGGGCGACCTGACCGCAACGGCGGCCGGGCCCGTCGCGATTGCCATCGCTCCTACGGGCTGGGCGGGTTGCTTGCGGCGGAGACCTTGCTCACCGCTTCCGGCGACATCTTGGTGATGGTGTGGCGCAGCTCGCGGCTGAGCACGAAACGGGCGTCTTTTTCCCACAGGGTCAGGCGCTCGTCGAAATCGAGCTTGCCGTTCTCGCCCACCCAGACCAGCTTGAGCTCGCGCAGCTTCTGGATGAAGGTGCGGAACAGCGACTTGTCGAAGAACTCCGGCGCCGCCGGCGCGTACAGCAGGCTCAGGCGCTGGGCAGTCAGGTGGCACAGTGTTTCCAGCTCGCCGGAGCTGAGCGTGCGCGGGCCGTTCTTGACCAGAGTGGTGATGGCGATGAAGTAGCGCTCAAATGCCTGCTGCAGGCTGTGCGCGATGGCGCGCAGGCGGAACACCTCGTCGGTCTGGCCAGGCCCGCGCGAGAGGATGCCGCCTTCCTCGTCATTGGCCGTGGCCAGCAGGCCTTCGGCGACGAACACGTCGATGGTGGCGTTGAGGTGTTCGGTGAAACCTTGCTCGTCCCAGGGCAGGAACAGTTCTTCCTGCAGGAAGGGGTAAATGTTGCGGCCCAGACGCAGCAGGCCGGCGCGGCTCATGCGCCGGTTGTTCTGGAAGCACAGCGCCACCCAGGCGGCGGCGCAAAACAGGTGCAGCACGTTGTTGCGGAAGTAGCTCTGCAGCACCGCGGTCTCGCCTTCGAGGCTGAGAACATCGCCTAGCGGATGCTGGCGTCGGCTGACCACGCCCATGTCTTGGCCATAGCTGATGATCTGCTGCGGGCTCAACTCGGTGACCGTGACGCGCGGTCCGTAGGGCACGGACGCCAGCAGTTTTTTCGACAGCGCCAGCTGCGCCAGCAGGTCGGCTTCCGACATCGCGTGCTTGGGCGTTGCCAGCAGCGCCAGCGCCAGCAGGTTGATCGGATTGACGTCGGCGGCGCGGTTGATATTGACGTGGATGCGCTGGGCGATGTCTTCGACCGCGGTATTGATCCACCCGGGTTTTTCGTCGGCTGCCTGGCGCGCGCGCCAGTCCGGCGCATGCACGGCCAGCACTTCGTCGAGGAACACCGGCTCGCCGAAGCTTACCGCCACCTTGCCGTAGTGCTCGCGCAGAACCTGCAGTCCGCCGCGCAGAATCGCCCAAATGGTTTCCTTGCTCTTGGGCTGGCCGGTGAGTTCATCGAGGTAGCTCTTGCCCTCGATCAGTTTTTCGTAGCCGATGTAGACCGGCTGGAACACCACCGGCCGGCGCGGCGCGCGCATGAAGCCACGCACGGTCATGGCGATCATGCCGCCCTTGGGCGCGAGCAAGCGGCCGGTGCGCGAACGGCCGCCTTCGATGAAGTACTCGATGGAAAATCCGTCGCCGACCAACTGCGCCACGTATTCGGAAAACACCGCCGAATACATCGCGTTGGCCTTGAAGCTGCGGCGCAGGAAAAACGCGCCGCCGCGGCGCAGGATCGAGCCGATCACCGGCAGGTTGAGGTTGACGCCGGCGGCGATGTGCGGCGGTACGATGCCGCGCGCATAGAGCAGATAGCTCAGCAGCAAATAATCCATGTGGCTGCGGTGGCAAGGCACATAGACCACTTCGTGGCCGGGCGCGACTTCCTTGAGCGCCTCCAGGTGGTGCATGGTGACGCCGTCGTAGATGCGGTTCCAGAAACCGGTGAGCATGAACGACATCGAGCGAACCACCGGGTTGGAATAATCGGCGGCAATTTCCCAAGCGGCGGCGTGCGCCTTTTTCCAGGCTTCCAGATATTCGCTGTTGTCGCGACGGGCCTGGTCGGCGATTGCCTTGCGCACCGGTTCGGCATCGAGCACGCGATCGACCAACAGGCGCCGGGTGGAAAGATCCGGGCCGATGATCGCCGCGCGCACCTTGCGAAAATGCGCGCGCAGCAAGCGCGAGGCCTTGCGCACGGTGCGTTCGTGCGGCAAATCCTCGGACATCATTTCGCGCACGCGCACGCTGGGCGAAAACTGCACCACGGTGTCGCGACCGTTGAGCAGGATCGCCAGCAGGCGGCGGAAACGGCCGACCAGGGCCCAGTTTTCCGAAAACAGCACCGAGAACCAGCCGGACTGCCGGTTCGGCGCTCGGCCGACGAAGATCGACACCGGCACCAGCTGCACGCCGTGGTCGCTGTACAGCCGGTGCGCCATCAGCAGGCGCGACAGGCCGTCGGAGTGGCTGCGGTTTTTGGGCCGGGTGAATATGCCTCCGCCGCGCCGCGACAGGGCGATGTAGGAACGCTTGCGGCCCAAGGGGTCACCCGGCAGCGGCGCCAGCGGCGATGGCAATCCCGCCTCGCGGCAGGCGCGGTCGAGGATCAGCATGTTGGACAAGCCGTAGTTCTCGATTACGTAGCAGACCGGCCGGTCGAGTTTGAACGGCGGTACGGTCGGCTCGCGCTGGATCTCGATCCACGGCGCCAGCAGTTTTTCCATCAGGCGCGCCCACAGTGGCGGCGGCGTGGGCGGCAGCGGAATGGCGCGAAACCCCGGCGACGTGACCTGCGACGGCGCAGGTTCGGGCGGCGGCAGGGGCAGCGGCGGTTGGTCAGTCATGGCCATCAGCGCCCGGTGGCCGGTGCGGCGGTGGCCGCTATCGGGGCCTTGAGCTTGGCCTGGGCGGCATACACGGCATCGGCGTCGTACCAGCGGCCATCGATGCGCAGCAACTGCATTTCGAATTCGATGTTCTGGCCCAGCAGTGGGTAACGCACTTGCATCGTGGCGGTATCGCCGTCGACCGATTCGACCCTGGCCTCAACCCCGGTCAGTGCGACATCGGCATCGATGCCATAGACCTTGGCCAATTGCTTGAGGCCCTTGAGCAGCACGCCGGCCTTTTCCAGCGTCGGCAGCATTTGCAGATGGCGGGTGTCTTCGAGCGTCTTCACGTCCAGGTCGCGCGCGGTGGCCACGACAGTGGCGACCGCTTTTCTGGCCAGCGTGCGGTCGGTAAGCCGCGCCGGCTGCAGGCCGTCGAGAATGGTCGAGGACAGCGCCTCGGCGTGTGCCTTGTTGGCGGTGCCGAGCTGGCGGTTGGCCTGGATCATGCCGGCGGCAAAGATAGACAGCGTCGCCTTCATCAGCGGCCACTGGCCGTTGATCTCGGCCTCGAAGCGCTTGAGCTTGTTCTCCGTGGCCTCGATCAGCCTGGCCTCGGCCTCCGGCTCGGTCAGACGGACCAGCATCTGGTCGAATTTCCTGCGCTCGGCCTCGCTGGGCGCCGGCGCTGCGGCCAGCTCCTGCTTCCAGCGGTCTTCCAGCTGCTGGTGTAGCGCGGGCGGTACGCTGAGCCGGGAATAACGCACCAGGTCGTTGTCGTGCACCGCCGCCGCCAGGCCCTTCACCGCTGCGACCGGATCGCCAGGCGCCTGCGCCTCGCGCCGACAGGCGCCGAGCAGGGCAGTGGTCAGCAGCAGGGCGAAAATGGCCCGGAAAGACAAACGAAACATGGCGAGTTCATGCGTAGGCTAGGGACGGAATCTAACAGATTGACCGTTAAGGCCGCAGTTCGAGCCTGGGGTCCAGCACCGTCGCATCGGGTATCGAGGCTTCGTCGGCGTGAAGAAATATACGGCCAGTTTCGTGCCGGGGAAATTACATTTTTGCCTGTGTTGCGCTATCTGGACGTGGGCACAGCTGAAATTCAGTTGAAAACACCCTGCAGGTAAAACCAGCGTCCTGCATCAAGCACGAAGTCACTGGTTTCATGCAGGCGTCGGGCCCTGCCGCCTCCGACGCGGTAGCGGCCGATGAATTCCACCTGCGCGGTGGACTCTGAAAGCACTTGATGCCGCCTCACTTCCAGCCCCAGCCACTTCGTTTGCGCGGCATCGGCGAGGTCCAGCGTTGCCGGTCGCGTGCTGGCATGCCAGGTGGCCAGCAGGTAGTCCCCGTTGGCCAGTACGTAGGCGCTGTAGCGCGAACGCATCAGGGCTTCGGCTGTGGCTGCCGGATCGCCGGCATGGCAGCGGCCGCAGCACGAGGCGTAATCTGATCCAAGTCCGCAGGGGCAAAGTTGAGCGTTGGGTTTGCTGGGCATCATGCTGGACACAGCGGCTGGAAAACGGATGAGCATTGTCATGGCCGTCGTCGGCAGCGTCCACGGTCATGCGCTTGGCGAGGCATGCTCCTGACGGCTTGATGCGGACACCCCTCTGGGCGAATATCGCCGTCGTCAGCACGTCTTCGCTCTGGAGCGTAGATGCCCGCTGGGCAGCAACGACTTGCTTGGCCACGCGCAGGAAACCACCATGACCGCCGACCGCTTCCGCCTCTACCACGCCGCCGACCTCGAGCCGGTGATCGAACACATGGCACGACAGGCCGCACAATTGCTCGACGGCACGCCCACCGTGCTGCTGGGCATGCTGCGCCGGGGTGCGCCGCTGGCTGATCGCCTGCTCGAACGCCTGCGCCTGTTGGCGCCCGATGCCGACCTGCGCCGTCTCGACATCAAGGTCAAGCGCTATGCCGACACGCTGGAGTTGCTGCACCCGGATACGGCGCTGGAAGCACCCGCCCAGGCCGAGCTGCAGGGACGCCGCGTGATCGTGGTTGATGACGTGCTGTACCAGGGCCATTCCCTGTTCCGCGTGTTCGAGTGGCTGGCGACGCAGCAGCCCGCGCAGGTGCATGCCGCCGTGCTGGTGGATCGCCAGCGCCATCGTCTGCCGATCCGTGCCGACATCGTCGGTCTGACCCTGAAGATTGCGCCGGGTGACGTGATCGAATGCAGCGTGCCGCCCTACGAGCCGGACTTTGCCGTCGACGTGTGGCGGCCGGGCGCAGGTTGACCCTCCTGCTGGAGGGCGGGCTTCAATGCGGCCGCCGTGAATGGGCGGCGCAGTACCGCCATCGATACAGTCAACGCAGTGGCGCAAACAGCTCGGCCAGATCCTTCTCGTCAAAACGCAGGCGGGTGCTGCGGCCACCTTCGAGCACGGCTTGGGCGAGATCGGCCTTGCGCGCCTGCAGGGCGAGTATTTTTTCCTCGACGGTGCCGGCGCAGATCAGCTTGTAGACGAACACTGGCTTGGTCTGGCCGATACGGTGTGCGCGGTCGGTGGCCTGGGTTTCCACGGCGGGATTCCACCACGGGTCGTAGTGGATCACGGTGTCGGCGGCGGTGAGGTTGAGACCGACGCCGCCCGCTTTCAGGCTGATCAGGAACAGTGGCACCTCGCCGTCCTGGAAGCGTTTCACCAGACCGGCGCGAGCGCGGCCTGGCGTGTCGCCGTCAAGGCGCAGGTAGCGGATGGCGAGGCCATCCAGAGCCGGCTCGATCAGATCGAGCATGCCGGTGAATTGCGAAAACAGCAGCACCCGACGGCCTTCGTCGAGCAAGGTGGCCAGCAGCTCCATCAAGGCATCGAGCTTGGCGGACTCGGTGACCTTGCGCGCCGCCGGCAGCTTCAACAAACGCGGGTCGCAGCAGGCCTGGCGCAGCTTGAGCAGGGCGTCGAGCACGATGATGCCGCTTTGCGCCAGGCCGCGTTTGGCCACCACTTCGCGCACGCGCTTGTGCTGGGCCAGGCGCAGGCTTTCGTAAAGATCGCGCTGGCCGCCCTCAAGCTCGAGCGTGCGCACAATTTCGGTTTTCGCCGGAAGGTCCTTGAGCACTTCGTCCTTGCGCCGGCGTAGCAGCAGCGGAGCGATGCGCCGGCTCAAGCGCTGTTGGCGGTCACGGTCTCCGTGTTTTTCTATCGGCGTGCGATAGAGGCGGGTGAAATCCCGGTCGCTGCCGAGCAGGCCGGGCTCGACGGCGTCGAATTGTGCCCACAGCTCGCCAAGGTGGTTTTCAAGCGGCGTGCCGGTCATCGCCAGCCGCCGGCCGGCGCGCAGTTCGCGCACCACTTGCGCGGCCTGGCTTTTGGCGTTCTTGATCGCCTGCGCTTCGTCCAGCACCAGCAGTGAAAATTCATGTTCGAGCAGGCGCTCGCGATCACGCGACAGCAGCGGATACGTGGTGAGGATGAGGTCGTGGCTGGCGATTTCGTCAAAGCGGTCGCCACGGTCGGCACCCTGGAGCACGAGCGTTTTGAGGGTGGGCGCAAAACGCGCGGCTTCGTCGCGCCAGTTGCCCATCAGGCTGGTCGGTGCCACCACCAAGGTGCGGAAACCTTCTGGATGGCGCTGGTTTTCGGCCAGCAGGTGCGCTAGCACCTGCACCGTCTTGCCCAAGCCCATGTCGTCGGCCAGTATGCCGCCGAGGCCGGCCTCCCCGAGCAGGTTGAGCCAGGCCAGGCCTTCGCGTTGATAGGGACGCAGTTTCGCCTTGAAGCCGACCGGCGCCTTGGCAGTCTTGGAGCGACGGCCAAGATCGACCAGTTTGCTGCGCAGGCCGGCATCCCCGCGCCAGCGCACCGTGGCCGTGAGCGCTTTGACCGTATCGGCCTGGCTGCGATGCAGGCGCAGCGGACCGTCCTGCTGCAGCCAATCGAGCAAGGGTGCGATCAATGCCCGCAGTTTCGCCAGCGGCAGGAGCAGCGCGCGCTGTCCGTCAAGCACCACGCGCCAACTGGCGCCGGCCGGTTCGTGTCGCGCCGGCAGCGAAGGAAACGCCGGATCCGCAAGTAGCTGGCGAAGGATCGGCAGCAGGTCGACGCGCACACCTTCGATGTCGATGCCCAGGCTGAGATCGAACCAGGCGTTGCCGGATTCGCTCATTTCGGCGTCCCAGTCGTCAGCCTCGATTTCGCGCAGTGGACGCGGAAAATCACCCTCGTATTCGAGGCGAACGCCTTCGGCGTCGAGCTGATGCAGGATGTCGGCCCAAGCTTCGGGAGGCTGCGGCTGCCGGGTCTTGCCGGGGGCCAGCAACAGCTGGTTGTCACCCAGCTTGGAATAGGCGTAGCTCTGCGGCCAACCCAACGCTGACGGCGGCAGTAGTCCATGGTCGCGCAGGCGCTGCAGCCAGGACTGTTCGGCGCTGCGATGACGGACGATTTCCAGCACCTCGCCATTGCGCATCAGCCGCTGCCGATCAGGGCCGTCGAGGTTTAGCCTGTTGCCGCCGTACTCGAAGGAAATCGCGGCAAGGCCGACCGGTGTTTGCAGGCCTTTTTCGCCATACGCAGGTTTGCCTGGCTGAAAGCGGCTCAGGCTCAATACCGGCTCCGGTGGCTGCACGATTTGTCGAGGTGGTTTGCGCTCCAGCGGTGCCGGAACCGGCAGCGCGTTTTTGCGTCTGGCCAGACGCTCGCGCAGAGCGGCTGACTGTTCGGGCAACAACAAGGGCGCCTGCCTGCCCAACTCGTACAGGCGCCGGCCGTCCTCGATGCGGCCCAACTCCGTCCCCGCTTCGTCCAGATACCACAGGCCTTCGGCCTTGAGCAGGCGCAGCGCGCTACCGTCCTCGGCGACGCAGCCGAGGCGCTGGCTGCCATCGGCTTGATCTTGCCAGTGCAGCTGTAGCCGCTTGCGTGGGCCGAAGATCAACGGCTTGCTTGCACGCTCGAGATAGGCGGGATAACGCAGCAGAAGGTGCTCCAGCGCCTGCTCCTGGGCCAGTCCATGCACGGGCGCGAAGCTGTTGCTGCCGATGCGCTCGATCTGTCGCTCCAGCAACAGGGAAAGCGCCAGCAAATCATCCCTGGGCCACCCGCCAGCCGGCGCGAGCGTGGGATTGCCGCCGGTCAGCGCCAGCGTGCGCGGTTCGACCAGCTTGCCCTGTGTTCCGATGCTGAAAGCCACCATGGCCACCAGCAGCTGGCGTGGCTCGCCATAAGCGGCGATGCGGATCAGCAGGCCGAAATGTGCCGTGCCTGCGCTCGCCACTTCGGGGTCCGCCGCGTGCGAAAGCTGTGTCAGCCAGCGATCCCATTCCGCCAGCGGATCGGCGGGCTTGGGCAACGCAACCATGCGCGACGGAGCTGGCGTACGGGCAGGCAGGCTCGCCTCGTCATCCGGCTCATCGGTTTCCCACGCCACGGCGCAAAGCATGGCCGCGACATGCTTGCAGTCGATGCCGACCGGGCAGCTGCAGGTCGAGACCAAGCCTGGCCGATGACCACTGCGCGGTGCAATCACCTGCGCTTCGCAGCGGTAAGGTCTGGCCTTGCCGCCACTGATCGTTGCCGCCCAGCGCAGGCCGCTGCTGTCGAGCGCCTTGAGCGCAATGACACGGCCGGCCAAGGCATAGTCGGCGCCCCGCGAAAAAGTCGCGGTGCTGAAGCATTTCTGCCAATCGAGGCTTTGCAGGAAAACCGTCACGCCGGCTCCGGTCAGGCTAGAGGGGGGGTCATTTTGCCGCAGGACGGCCCGAGGCGGTGTTTGCAGTAAATGTCGGCGGCCGGGCGGCGGCAGACAGGCATTCCGCAGCGGGTCTGCGTGTTTGTTGCTGATGGCGAAGCCCGGGGTGTCTCGATGTCAGGCTCCGGCGGTGCGCACAAAGACTGTCCGAAGTCAAACTTGAGCTGCCAACCCTGACGATATTCCAATCAAGGAAGCCAGGTCTAATCTTCACGACGAGGCAGGCATCCAATGCCGGCAACAAATATGGGCAGACAAGGATTCAACCGCTCCTGAGGAGGGCATAGCGGGCGTTGAGCGTGGCCACGGTTTTTCCCGAAACATCGGTAATTATCGCCTCCACCAGCACCCGGGAACGCCCGCGCTCACGGAAGCGATGCAGCACTGCGCCCCAGTCTTCTTCGGGCGCCAGCCTGGCGTTGGCCAGCAGGTCTTCGAAGAGCGGCGCCAGGTAGCGCACCTGGCTGTCGGCGACATAGACATCGGCCTTGATCCCGGCGGCATCGAGGCCCAGCACCACCCGGCCCCAGCCGGCCAGCGTCATCACGCTGACCAGGCTGCCGCCGAAGGCACAGCCCTTGTCGTTGAGGTTGGCCGCCAGCGGTGCGTGCAACTGCAGGCGCTCGCCGTCGAAGTCGCGGGCTCGAATCTGCATCGCTGCCACTGGCGGCATCGTGGCGTACAGCGCGTTGAGCGCAGTCAGGTCGGTCATGCGTGGCCCTGGGTGGTTGGCCCGTGCGGGCTGTGACAAGCTCGCGCCATGCTGCCCGAAAGCCACGCAATGCCGCTGTCTCAATGGTATGTCATCTCCCTGCGCCCGCAGAACCTGCACGCGGGCGTACGGAGGGCGGCGGCCGCACTGGGAGCGCGCACTTTCGCGCTTTCACCGCTGCGGCTAAGGATGCTCAATGCCAAAAAGAACCTGCCCGAAGCGCTGGACTGCGCGCGCATCGTGGTCACCAGCCCGGCAGCGGTGCGCATGGCGCAGGCACAGCAGTCGCTGCAAGCCGGGCGCGGCCGGCTATGGTTCGCGATCGGCGCAGGAAGCGCGGCGGCCCTGCATCGCTGCGGCATCGAGCACGTACATCTTCCTGAAAACGGCGCTGATTCCGCGGCGCTGCTGGCCCACCCCGATCTTCAGGACATCCATGGCCAGCGCATCGGTCTGGTCACTGCGCCCGGCGGCCGCGGCCTGCTCGCAACAACCCTGCGCGAACGCGGCGCCGAGGTCGTGACTGCTCACGTCTACCGGCGCGAGGCCGTCACCTTGGCAAAAGCCCGTCTCGCTGCGCTGCGGGCATTGCCGTCAACCAGCGCCCTGATGGTCAGCAGCGGCGAAGCTTTGGCAGCCCTGTGGCGACAGCTCGACAGCAACCAGCAGGCGCAACTTCGGCAACGCCTGGTCGTGGCCAGCAGCGAGCGCCTGACCCTGATGCTGCAGCAACAGGGCTTCGAAAACATCGTCCGCTCCCGCGATGCCGGTCCCAAAAACCTGCTCGCCGCGCTCGCCGCGCATGTGTCGGCAGGGCACATCCGGTAGCATTCACGCGCCTGCCCCCGAGAGCCATCGTGGAAGACCTGCCCACTCCCGTTGCCGATGCCCGCCTGCCGTCTTCGCGATCCGCCGGCTGGTGGCTGGCGCTGCTGCTGATCCTCGTGGCCGCCGCCTTTGCGCTGTGGCGCGGCTGGCCCGCGAGCAATAGCAAGGACAGCGCCGAACTCGACCTCAGCCCACAGGCGCTCGATGCCCGCCTGCTGGCCGCCGAACAGTCGCTGATCCGTCTGCAGCGCGAGAAAGACGCCCTGCAGCAGCGGCTTACCGATACCAGCGCGCGCACTAGCCTGCTGCGCGACGAAATGCTCGGCGTCACCCAGCGTTCGGCTCTGATCGAGGACAGCGTGCGCGAACTGGCCGACAGCCGGCGCAGCGCCGAACAGTCGTTGCGACTGGACGAGGCCGAGCTGCTGCTCAACATCGCCCAGGAGCGCTGGCAGCTCGATGGCGATGCCGCCGGCGCCATCCGCGCCAGCGAACTGGCCGACGGCGTGCTGGCCTCGCTCAAGGGTCCGCAGTGGTTGAACCTGCGCCAGACGCTCACCCAGGAACTCACGGCCATGCGCGCCCTGCCGGCCGACGCGCGCGCGCAGGCAGCGGGTGAACTCGATGCCCTTGAAGCGTTGCTGCCGCAACTGCCTTCGGGCGGAAGCCGCAGCAACAAGTCGACTGAAGCCGGCTCGGGCTTCCAGCGCCTGCTCGATGCCCTGGTACAAGTGCAGGAAAGCGGCGACGAGGACTTGCTCGTCCCGGCCGACCGCAGCGCCGGCAGCGCCGCGCTGGCGCTGGATATTTCACTGGCGCGCAACGCGCTGGAGCGCCGCGACGCCAACAGTTTCCGCGCCAGCCTCAAGCGCATCGACGGCTGGCTGCGCCGACTGTATTCCGATACTGCCGCGCTTAGGCAGCGGCGCACGCGCCTCGACAGGCTGGCTACGCTGCCGCTGAAGATCGACCTGACCGTGGCCGGCAGCACACTGTCGGAGCTGCGTGCGCTGCAGCGGCGCGAAGTGGCGACACCGTGAATTTCTACCGCAGCCTGCTCTGGTGGCTGCTGCTGGCTACGCTGGGTGCCCTGGCTTGGGAATTGCTCGCGCCCGATCTTGGCGAAGTGGTGCTGCGCTGGCACGGCAGCACCGTCAACACCACGGTCGCATTCGCACTGGCGGCTTGGGCTTTGCTGACATTTACCCTGTGGATAGCCTGGTACCTGATGCGCCTGCCTTACAACGCCTGGCGCGGACTGGCGCAGCGGCAGGCGCGAAATCGCCTGCTCAATGGCCTCACCGCGCTGCACGAAGGCCGCCATGCCCGCGCCGAAACCCTGCTGGCCAAGGCATCGCAGGAAACGGATGCGCGCAGCGTGGCCCTGCTGGCGGCGCGCACGGCGGCACTGGCCAACGACGACCCGGTGGCTGCCGCAGGTCATCAAGCGGCACTGTCCGAGCATGATCCGCTGGCCGCGGCGCTCAACAGCGCGCCAATGTTGCTTGAACAGGACAAGGCCGCCGATGCCTTGGTGCTGCTGCAGCCCTTCCACGAAAAAAACACCCTGCCTCCGCGCGGACAGCTGCTGCGCCTGAAAGCACTTACCGCCAATGGCCGCGCCCAGGAGGCGCTGTCGGCGCTGCTGGCGATGCCCAAGGAGCAGGCGCTGTCCTCGCACGCACTGGCTACGCTCGAGCTTTCGCTGCGACGCGACGCGCTCACCCAGGCCACCGATGCCGATGCGCTGTGGCAGCTGTGGTCGGCTTTGCCGCCGGCAGCGAGCAGCGAACCCATGCTGGTGCTGGCTTTTGCCCAGCGGGGTGTGCAGCTGGGATTGGCCGATCGCGCCCAGGATGCACTGCTCGACAGCCTGCAGCGGCACTGGGACGAAGCCCTGGTGGCGGCCCTCGGCGCGCTGCCCGGCACTGATCCACATCGCCATGAAAAACTGCAGTCCTGGCTGGAAGCACACTCCACGTCGACGGCCCTGCTGATGGCGCTGGCAAGATCGATGCGCGGCCTGCGCCAGTTCGACGCCGCGATCGAGATCTTGCACCGCGCCATCGCCCAAGGCGCTGGCGCCGAGGCATGGGAACAGCTTGGCCACACTTGCGCTCAAAACAACGACGCCGGATCAGCCCAGTTCGCCTACGCCAACGCCCTGCGCGCCTTGCGCAACGAAGCGCCGCTGCTGCCGGGCACCCTGGGCCTGCGCGAACAGATCGCGGCCGAGGCGGTGGCCGAGCAGCGCAACGAGCACGGCCTGCCGCTGCTGCCCAGATAATTCCGTGCGCTCATTGCCTGTTGGCAACTCGCCGCACGCGCTACGATGTCACTTCCAACCCTAAGCCGCGAATTCACGGCGATGACGCAAACCGGCGCATCTTTTGCTGGCGCCATGGTCGAGGCTGTCTATCGCCGAGAAGCACGCGCCTTGCTGGCCACCTTGATGCGCCTGCTCGGACACCACGTAATCGCCACTTCCACCATCCGAAAAGGAGCACAGCATGGCCCGCTACGTTGATGGCTTCGTACTGCCCGTTCCGCACGCCAACCTCGCCGCCTACAAACGCATGTCCAGGCTCTGCGGCAAGGTCTGGCGCGAATATGGCGCCCTGGAATACGTCGAGTGCGTCGCCGATGACGTCAAGCCCGGCAAGCACACCTCGTTCCCGCAAAGCGTCAAGCTCAAGGAAGGCGAGGTGGTGGTGTTTTCGTGGATCATCTACAAGTCACGCAAGGATCGCGATCGCATCAACGCCAAGGTGATGGCTGACCCGCGTCTTGCCAGCATGATGGATCCGAAAAAAATGTCCTTCGACGGCAAGCGGATGTTCTGGGGCGGGTTCAGGGCGATGGTGGAGCTGTAGAAGTTCGATCTAGCGCCCAGGAAATTTAGTGCGCAGGCTTTGTTGGCGGATCATGGAAACCAATGTCTCCGGACTTCGATGACAGCGCCACGCCTGCCTTGACCGTTGCACATTCGGCACCTGCTGTCGCTGAATCGACAGTGGGGCAGCGTGCAAACGCCAGTAGTTCAAAATCGAATCCACGCCACCGAGTCTTGACATTGCTCATGGTGGACAGCTCGAAGCTGCTGGTCTCGTTGTTGACTGTCAGCGCCAGCGAGATCCGCACTTCGCCCGCCCATATGCACTGCGCGCCGGACGGGCAGCGGCTGTCGCTGACGATGCGATTGAAGGTGAGCGTGGCGTCGGACGCAATGGCTGCAGGTTTTCCGGCAGCGAGGATGACGGTGCCGGGCGCTGTTGCTGCCGGCGGTCCCGGCGGCGGCGCGGGCGTTGGGGCCGGTGTTGCCGGCAGCGCAGACACGCTGACGGGGGCTGGCACGACGTCACGATGGCAGGCGCTGGCGAACGCGGCCGCAAGCAGCACAAAGACGGCAGGCAGGCGGATCATCGGCAGGCTCCAGCGTGGATGGCAGAGAATGACATGCATCGGCCTTGCTGTTTCTCAACCATCACGTCTTGACAGGAACAAACGCTGCAGCTGCGCCTTGTTGCTGCGCCTGACCGTGTCCTTGGCCAGATTGGTCAGCGTCTGCACGGCATGCGGCGTGGCGATGTCGATGCCCAGTTCGGCGTCCTGCGGCCACTCGCCGTCGAGGTGCACGTAGCGTTCGCGCAGGCGGTCTTCCATCATCGCCTGCACATGCTGCTGCTGGACCGCGATCAGGGTCAGGATCAGTCGGCCCTCGGCCAGCCAGTCGACGGCGCCGTCCTTTTCGCTGACTTCGCTGGCAGGCCGGTAATTGTTGATGCCGGTGCCGATCGATAGCATGCGCACGCGCGCAGCGGGGGTGCTCAGGAAATGCTCGGCCTCGTGCAGCGCCACCTGGTCGGGCGACACCGCGAACAGGCCGCCATCGGCGTAAAGGTGCTTGCCGATGCGCACCGACGGGAAATACGCCGGTGCGGCACTGGTGGCCATGGCGACGCTGGCCGCGTGCGCCTTCTCGTCGCCACGCGAGCCGGGTGCATGCGGCGTCTTGAACACCTTGGTCTGGCTGAGCGAAATGTTGGTGGTGGGGATCACCATCGGATGCAGGGCGTCGCCGAAGGTCTTGCGGCCCATGTGCGTGACCAGTGCCTTGCGCAGCGCGTGGCCGTCATACTTGGGGCCGAGCACCGAGCGGCCGAGGTCGCGCAGTTTGCCGACCGCGGTGGTGGGCAGCGCGCGGCCGGAAAAAATGGCGGTGCCGTGTTCCACGAACAGCTGCCGGATGGTGGCCATCGGCATTTCGAACGCCAGCGCGATAGCGAGGATGCCGCCGACCGAGGTGCCTGCGATGAGGTCGAAGCGGCGTCCCAGCGGCTCGCCGACACTTGCCTCAAGTTCGGCCAGCACGCTGGCTGTGTACAGGCCGAGGTAACCGCCGCCGGCAAGCGAGAGGATGCGGAAGGGTTTTTCGGGAGCTTCGGCCATGGCAGTTGTGTTGGACGCGGGCTGCGAGTTTGCCACGGCGGCGGTCATTGCGCGGCTGCAGCGCTGCATCACATGGCCAGACCTTGGTGTCTTGCGGATTCGGGCGCAGTTTTGCCGGGCTTCCGCGGACATCCTGCCATGTCCACGCCTTCGCCTCTTTTCCAGCCCTACCAAGGCGCCATGCTGTTGCTGCAAAACCGCATCGTCATGGCACCTTTCACCCGCTTGCGCGCGCCCGGCAACCAGCCCAACAAATTGATGCGCGAGTACTGCGCACAGCGCAGCGGCGCCGGTCTGATCATCAGCGAAGGAGCCTCGCACTCACGCAGCGGACTGGGCTATGCGCGGATTCCGGGGCTGTTCAATGCAACGCAGGCGACCGATTGGGGTGAGATCGCAAAAGCCGTGCACGCCGGCGGCGGAAAGCGCTTTGTGCAGCGGATGTACAGCTGTGTACGCCCGACGCCAAGGGTTGCAGCGATTATCCGGCGCTGGTAGCCGAGGCGGCGCAACTGCCGTTCCCTTTTCCCCGCACTGCGAGCGGACGAGGGGCGCAATGGGCGATGATGCAGGTCTTGCCAGCAAAAAATCGCCATGAACAATCTCCGCTTTGACAACCGCTTCGTGCGCGAACTGCCCGGCGATCCCGAAGACTCGCCGCGCCAGCGGCAGGTGCACGGCGCCTCTTGGTCGCGGGTGCAGCCTACGCCGGTGGCAGCGCCGCGATTGATCGCGCATTCGCGCGAAATCGCCGACGTGCTGGGCATCAGCGAAGCAGATGTCCATTCGGAAAAATTCGCGCAAGTGTTTGCCGGCAACGCCTTCCTCGATGGCATGCAACCTTACGCCGCCAACTACGGCGGCCACCAGTTCGGCCACTGGGCCGGGCAGTTGGGCGATGGCCGCGCCATTACGTTGGGTGAAACCGTCAACGCTCTCGGCGAACGCTGGGAGCTGCAGCTCAAGGGCGCCGGGCCAACGCCGTATTCGCGCAGCGCTGATGGTCGCGCGGTGCTGCGCTCGTCGGTGCGCGAGTTTTTGTGCAGCGAGGCCATGCACCACCTCGGCGTGCCAACCACGCGAGCGTTGTGCCTGATCGGCACCGGTGAGCCGGTGCTGCGCGACATGTTCTACAACGGCAATGAAAAACCCGAGCCCGGCGCCATCGTCTGCCGGGTTGCGCCGTCATTCGTCCGTTTTGGCAATTTCGAGCTGCCCGCTTCGCGTGGCGAGATTGCCTTGTTGAAGCAATTGGCGGATTTCACGATACGCCGTGATTTCCCGGAGTTGTTGGCGCACGCCGAAGCCACCATTGATGATGAAGTGCGCGCCGAATGGTTCGCACAGGTCGCCGAGCGCACGGCGCGCATGGTCGCGCACTGGCTGCGGGTGGGCTTCGTGCATGGCGTGATGAATACCGACAACCTGTCCATCCTCGGCCTGACCATTGATTACGGCCCCTACGGTTGGATCGACAACTTTGACCTCGACTGGACGCCCAACACCACCGACGCCCAAGGCCGTCGCTACCGCTTTGGACAGCAGGCGCAGGTGGCGTATTGGAACCTCGGCCGGCTGGCCGGCGCGCTGGCGCCACTGTTCGATGGCGTTGAACGGCTGCAGGCGGGTTTGCAGCGCTATGCCGATGTATTCACGGCCAGCGACCGTGCCGACACGGCGGCAAAACTGGGTTTGTCGAACGTGGCGGAAGCCGACAGCGAGCTGATGCGCGCGCTGTTCGGCCTGCTGCAGTCGGCCGAAGTCGACATGACGATATTCTTTCGCGCGCTGGCCGATATCGACATCGAATTGCCGACACTGGCGCCCATGCTCGAAGCCTTCTACGACGATGACAAACGCCGTGTCGCCGAAGCGGATTTCCAGACGTGGCTGCAAAGGTATGCGGCGCGGGTGCGTGCCGATGCGTTGTCGCCGGCCGCGCATCGGGAAAAAATGCAGTTGGCGAATCCGCGTTACGTGCTGCGCAATTACCTGGCGCAACAGGTGATCGATCGCGCCGAGCAGGGCGATGCTGCCGGAATTTCCGAATTGCTTGAGGTCATGCGGCGTCCCTATGCCGACCAACCCGGTCGCGAAGCATTTGCGCAGCGCCGTCCGGACTGGGCGCGGAATCGGGCCGGGTGTTCGATGCTGTCGTGCAGTTCGTGACGACATGACACTGCGGGAGCGCCGCGAGCCGCGACCGGAAAGAGACCTGTGTGTTGAAGTGCCGGTCGCGGCTCGCGCCGTTCCTGCACAAACGTCAGCGCCCTATCCGGGCATAAGCACACTTGACGCTCGCCGGTCATGACCAGCAAAGTCGGCGGCGGCAAGCCGGCTTGAAACATCGCTTGCCCGGGTCGGTCACTACGTCGGAGCAAGCATCATGGATCGCCGCCATTTCCTTACCGCCACCGGCCTGGGCCTGGCCGCTTTCATGCTGCCACCGGGCCGTGTGATTGCCGCTGAAGAGTTGTTGATGCCGCTCGATGTGGCGCGCAAGAAGCGCCTCGCCGACATCGCCCTCAACGCCGCCACTAGCGCCGGCGCCAGCTATTGCGACGTGCGCATCGGCCGCTATCTCAACCAGTCGCTGATCACCCGCGAGGACAAGGTGCAGAACATCGCCAGCACCGAGTCCACCGGCATCGGCGTGCGCGTGATCGCCAACGGTGCCTGGGGTTTTGCCGCGACCCATGAGCTCAGTGATCGTGCCGTACTGGCCGCAGTGCAGCAGGCGGTGCAGATCGCCAAGGCCAACGCGAGGATGCAGACGGCGCCGGTGCAACTGGCACCGACGCCGGGCGTGGGTGAGGTGTCGTGGCGCACGCCGATGCTCAAGAACGCCATGGCGGTGCCGGTCAAGGACAAGGTCGAGCTGCTGCTCAGCGTCAACGCCGCTGCCATGAACGCCGGCGCCAGTTTCGCCGCCTCGCGGATGTTTTTGGTCAACGAGCAGAAATATTTCGCGTCCACCGATGGTTCCTGGATCGACCAGGACGTGCACCGGCTGTGGGCACCGTTCACCGTCACCGCCATCGACAAGGCCAGCGGCAAGTTTCGCACCCGCGACGGCCTGTCTTCGCCGGTCGGCATGGGTTACGAATACCTCGATGGCGATCCCGCCGGTCGCATCGCCCTGCCGTTTGGCGTGGTCGCGTACGGCAACAGCTACAACATGGTCGAGGACGCCGTCGCGGCAGCGAAGCAGGCGCAGGAAAAGCTCAAGGCTCCGTCGGTGCAACCGGGCAAGTACGACCTGGTGCTCGATCCCACGCATTTGTTCCTGACCATCCACGAATCGGTCGGCCATCCGCTGGAACTCGACCGCGTACTAGGCTACGAGGCCAACTACGCCGGCACCAGCTTCGCCACGCTGGACAAGCGTGAAGCGAATTTCAAATACGGCAGCGACATAGTTAATTTCGTCGCGGAAAAAACCCGCCCCGGCAGCCTCGGCGCGGTCGGCTACGACGACGAGGGCGTGAAGACCAAGCGCTGGGACCTCGTGCGCGATGGCGTGCTGGTCAACTACCAGGCGACCCGCGACCAGGTGCACCTGCTCGGCGAAAACGAATCGCACGGCTGCTCGTTCGCCGATTCCTGGTCCAGCGTGCAGTTCCAGCGCATGCCCAACGTGTCGCTGTCGGCGGGTAAAACACCGCTGTCGGTCGAGGCCATGGTCAAGGATGTCGAGAACGGCATCTGGATGCTCGGCCGCGGTTCGTATTCGATCGACCAGCAGCGCTACAACGCCCAGTTCGGGGCCCAGCTGTACTTCGAGATAAAGAACGGCAAGGTCACCCGCATGCTCGAGGACGTGGCCTACCAGATGCGCACGCCGGAATTCTGGAACGCCTGTACGGCCATTTGCGACGAAAGCGATTTCCGCCTCGGCGGCTCCTTCTTCGACGGCAAGGGCCAGCCCGGCCAGGTCTCGGCGGTGTCGCATGGATCGGCTACGGCGCGTTTCAACGGCGCCAATGTGATCAGCACGGCGCGCAGCCTGGGCTGAGCGATGCGCGGCCCCTTGTCGGCGGGCCTTCAGGCCTGACGTTCTCTCCGTGGAGCCCCTCAGCCTGCGCCCCATAGGAAGCCCCCTTGGGAAAGGCTCTTTCACAAGGATGTTGACCACCCCTGCCTTTCGTCACTTGACGCTGTTTCCGGTCGGCCCGCACAGTCCAGCGGGCATTCCTTCTGCACCGGCCCGGGTTATACCGGCTGGCCAGCCATCATCGTGGAGCACCGCAATGGATAGACGCGATTTCATGCAATACACCGGCTTCGGGCTTGCCGGCCTGATGCTCCCCGGCTTTGGCCGTGCCGTCGCTGCCGAGACCTTGGTGACCCCGATGGACGTGGCCTTGAAGAAAGCCATGGCCGATGTTGCCCTCAACGCCGCCACTGGCGCGGGCGCCACCTATTGCGACGTGCGCGTGGGCCGCTACCTCAACCAGTTCGTGGTCACCCGCGAGGAAAAGGTGCAGAACGTGGTGAATACCGAGTCCACTGGTGTCGGTATCCGTGTCATCGCCAACGGCACCTGGGGTTTTGCCGCCACCAGCAACATGACCAGCGCCGGCGTCGCCGCTGCCGCGCGCCAGGCCGTGGCGATTGCCAAGGCCAATTCACGCAACCAGACCGTGCCGGTGCATCTGGCACCGACGCCGGGCGTGGGCGAGGTGTCGTGGCGGACGCCGATCACCAAGAACGCCATGGAAGTGCCGATCAAGGACAAGGTTGAACTGCTGCTCGGCGTCAATGCCGCCGCGCTCAAGGCCGGCGCCAACTTCGTCAATTCCACCCTGTTCGTGGTCAACGAGCAAAAGTATTTCGTTTCCACCGACGGCTCCTACATCGACCAGGACGTGCATCGCCTGTGGGCACCGCTCAACGTCACCTGCATCGACAAGGCCACCGGCAAGTTCCGCTCGCGCCAGGGCCTGTCCTCGCCGGTCGGCATGGGCTACGAATACCTGGATGGCGCCGCCACCGGCAAGGTGCTCGGCCCGAACGGCCTGATCAGTTACGGCCGTTCATACGACATGGTCGAGGACGCTATTGCTGCGGCAAAACAGGCGCAGGAAAAACTGAAAGCCCCGTCGGTGAAACCGGGCAAGTACGACCTCGTGCTCGATCCCGGCAACATGTGGCTGACCATTCACGAGTCGGTCGGCCATCCGACCGAACTCGACCGCGTTCTCGGCTACGAGGCCAACTATGCCGGCACCAGTTTCGCCACGCTGGACAAGCGCGAGGCCAAATTCAAGTACGGCAGTGATCTGGTCACCCTGTTCGCCGACAAGACCCAAGTCGGCAGCCTCGGCGCCGTCGGTTATGACGATGAAGGCGTCAAGACGCGGCGCTGGGACCTGATCAAGGACGGCACCCTGGTCAATTACCAGGCCATCCGCGACCAAGTGCATATCCTCGGCGAAAACGCTTCGCACGGCTGCTGCTACGCCGACTCCTGGTCCAGCGTGCAGTTCCAGCGCATGGCCAATGTTTCGCTGGCGCCGGGCAAGGACAAGCTGGATGTCGCCGGCATGGTCAAGGATGTCGAGAACGGCATCTACATCGTCGGCGCCGGTTCGTTCTCGATCGACCAGCAGCGCTACAACGCCCAGTTCGGTGGCCAGCTGTTCTACGAGATCAAGAATGGCAAGATCGGCGCCATGATCGAAGATGTCGCCTACCAGATGCGCACGCCGGAGTTCTGGAATTCCTGCGCGGCGATTTGCGATGAAAGCGACTACCGCATGGGCGGCTCGTTCTTCGATGGCAAGGGCCAGCCCGGCCAGGTATCGGCCGTCTCGCACGGCTCCAGCACGACGCGCTTCAATGGCGTCAACGTCATCAACACCGCCCGTTCGCTGGGTTGACCGGCAACCGTCCAGGAGTAAACCCACATGAGCATGTTCACTGAAGCCGAAGCCAAGGCCATCCTCGACAAGGTCATCAAGCTGTCGGTCGCCGACGAGTGCAATGCCAGCCTTGGCGGCTCGATCAACGGCAACATCCGCTTCGCCCTCAACAATGTTTCCACCAGCGGCATCGTCAGCGACACCAGCCTCGCGGTGCAGGTGGCTTTCGGCAAGCGTACCGGTGTTGCCACCATCAATGAATTCGACGACGCGGCGCTGGAGCGTGTGGTGCGCCGCGCCGAGGACCTGGCGCGGCTGGCCCCGGAAAACGATGAATACATGCCCGAGTTGGGCAAGCAGGAGTACCTGCCGACGCCAACCTATGCGCAGTCCACCGCCGACATCACGCCTGAATACCGGGCGCAGGTGGCGGCCGACTCCATCGATCCGTGCAAGGCCGACGACTTGGTCGCCGCCGGCTTCCTCAGCGACAACGCCGGGTTCTCCGCCTTCGCCAACAGCAAGGGCAACTTCGGCTACCAGACCAGCACCGACGTCAATTTCACCTGCACGGTGCGCACCGCCGATGGCCGTGGCTCGGGCTGGGTGACGAGCAACTACGAGGACGTCACGAAGTTCAATGCCAAGGACGATATCAAGATCGCGATCCAGAAAGCCAAGGGCTCGGCCGATGCCAAGGCGCTGGAGCCGGGCAAGTACACCGTCATCCTTGAGCCTGCGGCGGCTGCCGGCCTGATCAGCTTCATGATGTTCGGCTTCGACGCTCGTCAGGCCGACGAAGGCCGCAGCTTCATGTCGAAGAAGGGCGGCGGAAACCGGCTGGGCGAGCTGGTATTCGACCCGCGCGTGAGCGTCATGGCCGATCCGTGGAGCACCGATGCGCCGGCTTTCCCCTGGGACGGCAGCGGCGTGCCGCGCAAGAAGCACGCGATCATCGATCAGGGCAAGGTCGCGCACCTGAATTACTCGCGCTATTGGGCGCAGAAACAGGGCAAGCCGATGGTGGCCAACCCGGGAAACTTGCTCATGGCTGGCGGTACCAAGTCCACCGCCGAACTGGTCAAGGGCACGGCCAAGGGCATCCTGGTCACGCGCACTTGGTACATCCGCCTGGTTGATCCGCAGACGGTACTGCTGACCGGCCTGACCCGCGACGGCACCTTCTACATCGAGAACGGCGAGATCAAGTATCCGGTGAAGAATTTCCGCTTCAACGAATCGCCGGTGATCATGCTCAACAACATCGAGGAGCTGGGGAAGCCGATGCGCATCGCCGGCGACGAGTCCAACTTCGCGATGATGATTCCGCCGATGAAGCTGCGCGACTTTACCTTCACCTCGCTGTCGGACGCAGTGTGATGTGGACTCCCTCTCCCATCGGGAGAGGGTGCCCGAAGGGCGGGTGAGGGCATGCACAAGGCACGATCCATCGCATCGCCGAATGCCCCTCGCCTCTTGCCCTCACCCGTCGGGAGAGAGGTTTTGTTGCCATGAACCGTGCCGCGTTTCTGCGCCTGCTGCTTGGCGGTGCGGCCTATGCCGCCTTGCCGCATGCCGCGAAAGCCGCCCGCGCCGACTACGACTTCTGGTTCACCCGGTTGATGTACGACTCCGGCGACTGGGACGTCGACCAGCGCATGCCCAACAACCTGATCACCTCGCTGATCGACTACACCAGCCTGCGCGTCGATCCGAAGGAGCATGTCATTGCCCTGGCCGACCCGCGCATGTTGTCAGCGCCATTTTGCTACCTCGCCGGGCACAAGCTGGTCGAGTTCAACGCCGCCGAGAAGCGCAATTTCGCGCGCTACGTGCGCAATGGCGGCTTCGTTTTCGTCGACGACTGCAACCACGACATCGACGGGTTGTTCGCCAAGTCCTTCGAGGCCGAGATGGCGGCGATGTTCGGCAAGTCCGGCATGCGCAAGCTGCCAAACAGCCACGCCATCTACAGCAGCTTCTTCCGCTTCGAAGGCCCGCCGGCCACGGGATTCGAATTGAACGGCTGGGGCGATGACCTCGTGCACGACTACCTGCAGGGCATCGAAGTCAATGGCCGCCTCGGCGTGCTTTATTCCAACAAGGACTACGGCTGCGAATGGGACTACGACTGGCGCAACAAGCGCTTCCTGGCCGAGGACAACACCAAATTTGGCGTGAATATCGTGATGTATGCGCTGACTGCTTGAAGAAGTGAAAAGAAAGGGCATGGGATTTCTCCGCGCATCGGCGTTGAAAGCTTTTGATTTTTAGGAAACATGAAACGGAATGGATATGAGCAGCCAAATCACCGAAGCTGAAGTCACTGCCCAGGTCGCCCAGCTGGCCAGCCTGCGTGCCGCCATTGCCCAGGCCATCGTTGGCCAGGAGGCCGTGGTCGAGCAGCTGCTGATCGGCCTGTTGGCCGGCGGCCACTGCCTGCTCGAAGGCGTGCCGGGGCTGGGCAAGACCTTGCTGGTGCGATCCTTGGGGCAGGCGCTGGAGCTGCAGTTCCGGCGCGTGCAGTTCACCCCCGACCTGATGCCCAGCGACATCCTCGGCACCGAGATCCTCGAAGAGGACCACGGCACCGGCAAGCGCCACTTCAAGTTCCAGCCCGGCCCGGTGTTCACCAACCTGTTGCTCGCCGACGAGCTCAACCGCACGCCGCCGAAAACCCAAGCGGCGTTGTTGGAGGCGATGCAAGAACATACGGTCAGCTACGCGGGCGTCACCCACAGCCTGCCGGCGCCGTTTTTTGTACTCGCCACGCAAAATCCGCTGGAGCAGGCCGGCACCTATCCACTGCCGGAAGCGCAGTTGGACCGCTTCCTGCTGCATATCCGAGTCGACTACCCAAGCGAGGCCGAAGAGCGCGACATCCTGCTCAACACCACCGGCGTGCGCGCCAATCGGGTGCCCGCGGTGATGGCCGGCGACGCGGTGCTCAAGCTGCAGACGCTGGTGCGCGAGGTGCACGTCGGCGACGACCTGCTCGACTGGATCAATCGGCTGGTCCGCGCCAGCCGTCCACACGACAACGCGCCCAGCGAAGTCAAGCAATGGGTGAAGTGGGGTGCCGGCCCGCGCGCCGGGCAGTCACTGGTGCTGGCGGCAAAAGCGCGCGCCCTGCTGCAGGGTCGTTACGCGGCGACCCGCGAAGACGTGGTCGCGCTGGCCGCGCCAGTGCTGCGCCATCGCCTGCTGCTGTCCTTCGTTGCCGAAGCCGAACTCAAGAGCGCTGACGACGTGGTCGCGGCGCTGCTGCGCAGCGTGCCGTTTCCAAAGGCCTGAACCTGCTGATGGCCGCACCCGATTTCATTCCGCCGGCCGTGCGCGCAAGGCTCAAGGACCTGCGTCTGGGCGCACGCCGCGCGGCGGGTAGCCAGGGGTTTGGCCTGCACCACAGCCGCAGTCGCGGCGCCGGGCTGGAGTTCGCCCAATACCGCGCCTATGAGCCCGGCGACGAATTGCGCCAGATCGACTGGAAGCTTTATGCGCGCTCGGATAAATTCTTCGTGCGTGAAGCCGAGCGCGACAGTCCGCTAACCGCCTGGCTGCTGATCGATGCCACCGCTTCGATGGCGCAAGGAGATACGGCGCGACCCGGCATGTCGCGACTCGATGCCGCGAAAACACTCTCCGCTTGCGTGATCGAACTGGCGCTGCGCCAGGGCGATCGTTTTGGAATTGCCGCGGTCGCTGGTGACGGGCTGCACCTGGTGCCGGCTGGTATCGGTCCGCGCCATCGCGACCGCTGCCTGCTGGAACTGTACAAGCTGCGCGCACAAGGCGCATGGCCCATGCAAATCGCTCTGCGTCCAATCTGGGAGCGCATCGGCGCTGGCGCCTTGGTGCTGGCGCTGTCGGATTTTTTCGACGAAGGCTGCGTGGCGCTGGTGGAAAGCCTGGCCGCCGCGCGCCGGGAAGTGTCGAGCATCCAGCTGCTCACCGTTGAAGAGCGCGATTTTCCGTTTCGCGGTGGTCACCGGTTTTTCGACAGCGAAACCGGCGATGAGCTGCTGTCTGACGGGGCCGCGGCGCGCGACGATTTCCTGCAGCGTTTTGCCGCCGCACGCGCGGTGCTGGCATCGCGTCTCGCATCAGCGGGCATCCGTCACGTCGAGCACGTGCTCGACCAGCCGCTGGACGCGCCGCTGCGCCGGCTGTTTCCCGCGCGCAGCGGACGCATCGCGCCGGAGTCGGCATGAGCCTGGGCCTGCTGCTGCCGGCGGGCCTGGCGGCGCTCGCCGCGCTGCTGCTGCCGCTGCTCATCCACCTCAGTCGGCAGTCCGAGCAGCGGCGCACGGAATTTGCGGCCCTGCGCTGGCTGTCGGCATCGCTGCGCCCGCGCCAGAAGCTCAAGTTTGAAGAGCTTTTCCTGCTGCTGCTGCGCCTGCTTCTGCTCGCGGCGTTGGCCCTGCTGCTGGCAAGGCCGGTGCTGTTGGGTGCCGCAGGCGATGCGCGTTGGGTGCTCGTGACGCCAGGCGTGGATGTAACAGCGGCAAGGACGGCCATCAAGCAAGCGGACGCCGAATGGCACTGGCTGGCACCCGGCTTTCCCGGCGTGGAAACGCCCGTGCCGACAGCCGTACAGCCAATCGGCAGTCTGCTGCGCGAACTCGACGCCACGCTGCCGGCAAAAACACCGGTAACCGTTTTTGTGCCGGACGTCATTGATCGCGCTGATGGCGAACGCCCGCGTCTGGCGCGTTCGCTGGACTGGCGCGTCATGGCTGCGTCGGCATCGACAGCCAAGGCTGCGAGTCCGTCACCAGCCCCTGTCCTGGTGATTCGCAACGCCGATAGTCGCGAGCCATATTTGCCTTACCTGCGCGCGGCAGCGGCTGCTTGGCGCGTGATGGATGCACCATCGACCCAGTCGCCTGCGAACACCGCTCCACCATCGCCTGAAAAAACCGTCGACGTGGCGCCCACGGCGCAGCCCATTGCCGCGAATACGCGCTGGCTGGCATGGCTGGCGCCGGGCCCGTTGCCATCGTCGATACGCGAATGGATTGAACGCGGCGGCATCGCCTTGCTCGATGCCGAGGTGGAATTGCCGGAAGCCGCGCAGGCCGTCGCGCTGTGGCGCAATACCGATGGCGACGAGCTGGTGCGTGGCGTGGCCATCGGCCGTGGTCGTGCGCTGCTGCTGACACGACCGCTGACGCCGGGCGCCCTGCCGGAATTGCTCGATGGCGATTTTCCCCGTCAGTTGCGCCGCTTGTTCAAAGACGAATCCACACCCCCGCAGCGCGCCCTCGCATCTGCGATCAAGCCGATACCCGGTGGCCCGAGCTTTCCCGAAACACCGCGACCGCTGCAGTCATGGTTTCTGGTTGCAGTGGCGCTGCTGTTTGCGCTGGAGCGCTGGTTCGCCAGCGCTGCGCGTCGCAGGCAGACCCCATGAGTGCGGCCGCCCTGCTGCAGGCCTGGCTGCGGATGGCGAAACGACGGCGTATTGCCATCGTGTCGCTGCTGGCTTTGCCCTGGCTGCTCGTTGCACTGGTGCTGGCGTTGCGCTGTGGCGGCGGATTTGCTTATGTTCTTGTTGCCGTTGCGGCGGCGTTGACAGTGGCGTGGGCCCACCATGGTGTTCGAGGTATCCACGGCGCGTGGCTGGCGCGCCGACTGGACGCGCTGCGCCGTGACCTCGAAGACAGCGCCGCCCTGCTGTTTGCAAAGGTTGCTTCATTGTCGCCGCTGGCGCGGCTGCAGCGCGCGCGCATGGAGCAACGGCTGCTGACGACGCCCCACACCGACGTGCGCCCGCCCTGGCCGCTGCGCCAACTGTTCTGGAATGCGGCGTTCGCAGTCGCCGTCGGCCTCATCATCGCGCTATGGCCGGCATCGCCGCCTTCATCAACGAAAGCGATAGTTCCAGCGCGTGATGATGATGCCGCCGTCAATGTCGCCACCCGGATTACCAGCCAGCAGGTCGAGGTTATTCCTCCGGCCTACACCGGCTTGCCGGCGCGGCGCGAGGATGCCTTGTCGTTGCGCGTGCCCGAAACTTCAACGCTGCGCTGGACGCTGCGTTTTTCACCGCAGCCGGGCAACGCCGAACTGGTGTTCCATGACGGCAGCCGCCTGTCGCTGCAGCGCAAGGGCGAGGATTGGACGGCTAGCCGGATCATCCGCAAGGCCGCGCTCTATCGCCTGCAGCTCAGCGACGCGCCACCGATGGCGAAACAAGAATTGCAGCGCATCGACGTGCAGGCCGATCGGCCGCCGCAGTTGCGCATCATCGCGCCCGACCGCAGCTTGAGCCTGCTCGAAAACGGGCAGAAACAGTGGCCGATTTTTTTCGAAGCTAGCGATGACTACGGCCTCGGCGCCGCGCAGCTGCACATCACCTTGGCCCAGGGCAGCGGCGAAAACATCAGCGTCAGCGAACGCACGCTGGCGCTACGTGGTGATGGCAATGTCGATCGCAGCGGCCGGCACCGAAGCTATCGACACGCGCTGGACCTGTCGAGTTCAGGATTCGCGGCCGGTGACGACCTTATCGTGCGCTTTTCAGTCAGCGACAACCGCGCACCACAGCCGCAGGCCACGCGAAGCGCCAGCTTTATCCTGCGCTGGCCGCCGTCAGCCAGCGTTGATGGCAGCGGCCTCGAAGGCATGATGAAAAAAGTCCTGCCGGCCTATCTTCGCAGCCAGCGCCAGATCATCATCGACAGCGAGGCGCTGCTGAAGCAGCGTGGCAAGCTGGCCAGAAATGTCTACGTCGATCGCTCCGACGCGGCCGGCGTCGACCAGCGCATCCTGCGCCTGCGCTATGGCCAGTTCCTCGGTGAAGAAGCCGACGAAGGCCCGAAATCGCCAACCGGCAATGGAGATAACCATGCTGACGAGAATGGCCACGATCACGGCGATGTCGCCAAACCTGCTGCCCTGAGCGATGCCAATTCCCTGCTCGAAGCCTATGGCCACACACACGACATTGCTGAGGCGGCAACCCTTCTCGACCCGGAAACCCGCGTCCTGCTCAAGAAGGCGCTGGACCAGATGTGGCAGTCCGAACTGCACCTGCGCCAGGGTTATCCGGACAAGGCGTTGCTCTACGAATACCGCGCGCTCGGCTTCATCAAGCAGGTGCAGCAGGCCAGCCGCATTTATCTCGCCCGCGTCGGCCTTGAGCTGCCGCCGATAGACGAGGGCCGACGCCTTGGCGGGGATCGCAAGGGCCTGCAGTCGCGCGGCGACATGCTGGTGGCGGCGACGGAGGCGACGACCGCGGTCGATGCGTTGTGGCGCAAGCTTGATACGACAAAGCGGATTGACGCCGGCGATCTTGATGCCTTCGAAGGCTGGTTGCGCCGGCATGAAGCCGACGTGCCGGATGCGCTCAGCCTGTACGCCGCCAGCGACGCCCTGCGCGCCGAGCCCGGCTGCGTGTCCTGCGCGCGCAAACTGCGCGCCCTGCTCTGGCCGCTGTTGGCCACGCCGGCGACGGCCACGCAATCACGCGATGAAAATGATCGCGCCGGCCGCGCCTATCTCGACGCCCTGCGAGAGGAGCGCAAGCCATGACCCTGCCGATGTTCGTGGCCAACGTGCTGGCGTTTGCCGTCGTTGTCGCCAGCGTGCGGCTATGGCGGCTGGCGGGCAGCGGCCACACAACAACGCTGTCGATAAAAATACGGTGGGCGACCGTGTTGCTTCTGCAGCCCGTGCTGGCGCTGCTGCTTTACCTGACCTTGTTTCCGTACGAACGAAGCGGCGAATCCGCGGCTCTGGTGGTGCTCACCGCTGGCGTCACTCCGGCACAGCTGGATCGCCATCAGCAGACCGCGCAACAGGTCGGACAAATCGTCGCGCTGCCGGAAGCGGAAAATTTTCCCGGCGTGCAGCGCGTGCCCGACCTGGCCACCGCGATGCGCCAGTATCCCGGCAGCACGCGCCTGCAGGTGATCGGTGCCGGCCTGCGGCTGCGCGATCGCGAGGCGGCGAAAACATTGCCGCTGGACTTCGATGCCGCGCCGCTGCCGCGTGGCGTGGTCGAACTGTGGTCGCCGGCGCAGGTGCGTGCAGGGGCACGTTGGTCGTTGCACGGCCGCGTGGAAGATACTGGCGGCGGTGTTGTCGAATTGCACGATCCGGGCGGGCAGCGCGTGGATCGCAGGGTTGTGGACAAGGACGGCCGCTTCGTCCTGCGCGGCAGTGCCCGCGGGCCGGGGCGCGCCGCTTTTGCGCTGCGCGTGTTCGACGCGCGGCAGACGCTGGTCGAAGAGCTTGAAGTGCCCGTGCTAATCGATGCCGGCACGCGGCTGCGCGTTCTCGTGCTGGCCGGCGGCCCGGATCCCGAGTTGAAGTACCTGCGCCGCTGGGCAATGGATGCCGGCGTATTGATGCATACGCAGATCAGCCTCGGCGCCGGTCTGCAGATCGGCGATGGCGCCATCGCTTTCGATGCGGCATCGCTGCGCACGCTTGATCTGGTCGTGCTCGATGAGCGCGCTTGGCGCGGCCTCGGCGCGAGCCGCAAGACCACGCTGCGCGAAGCAATGCGCGGTGGTCTTGGTCTGCTGCTGCGCATTACCGGCCCGCTGGCGGACACCGAGCGCCGCGAACTGCGGGAACTGGGCTTTCGCGTCGACACGGCCAACGTCGCGCAGTCGCTGTCGTTGCCCGCATCGCTGTTCACAGCGGACGGGGCGGAAACAACGACGACTTCGACAGCGGCTGAATCCACCGACAAGACGATCACGCTGGGCCGCCAGCCGCTGCGGATCAGCAGTGCCGACGGCGTGGCCTTGCTGAGCGATGACACGGACGCGCCGCTGGCACTGTGGCGCAGCGAAGACCAAGGACGGATCGGATTGTGGTGGCTGTCCGACAGCTATCGCCTGGTGCTGGCTGGCCAGTCGGCGGTACACGGCCAGCTGTGGAGCGACGCTTTCGGTACGTTGGCGCGGGCGCGCCGTGTACGCCAGCCCAGTCTGGTGGATCATGATCCGCGATCAATGCAGCGGTTGACGCTATGCGGCTTGGGCGATGCGGCCAGTGTTGTTGCGCCGGGCGGCGGACAGACGCGATTGCTGATTGATGCGGCGGCGGGTCGTGTCGGCTGCGCCGCGTATTGGCCCGCTCGCGCTGGCTGGCATGTGGTGCAAGACGGCGAGCAGCGCGGGTCGTTTCATGTCCGCGGCGATGGCGAAGCGCCGGGCTTGCGGGCGCATGCCTTGCGTGAGGCTACACAGCAACTGTCAGTAGCGTCGGTCAGTGCGGCGCAAGCAAGGCCGATCCGGATGCCGGGCGCGGCGTGGCCATGGTTTTTTGGCTGGCTGGTGGTGATGGTGGTGGGGTGGTGGTTGGAGCGGAGGGTGTTGCGGGGGAAGTGATATTGGGGGAGTCTGGGCAAGGGAATCTTGGCGGAGTCTGGGTAAGAAAAGCTGTCGGGTCGAGACCCGATCTACGCTGGAAAAGGCGAGATGCAGGTCGGGTTTCAATCCGACATCGTCGTTTATGACTTCACCGAAAATTTGTAACTACGGGCGTTTTATCCGGCGTACGGCCGATCGACCCAGGGTTTGCGATGGGAGTAGTCGTTGCCGGAGAGCGCGTCAACGCCACAAAGCCAGGCACGGCGCACGCAGCGGCACACGCAGTGGTAGGTGCCGGGAGCGTCGGCGGGGACGAAGAGGCAGCGGGCGAGAGTCATAGAGCGAGCGTGGACAATCGCCAGAAGCTGGAATGTCGGAAGAGTCTGAAACGGGTGTCAGGGGAAGCGGGTTTGGTGGGTGTCCGCGTTCTTATCGGAAACGGGTGTCAGGGGAAGCGGGTTTGGTGGGTGTCCGCGTTCTTATCGGCGTTCTTATCCCGCGTTCTTATCCGATGGGTGTCCGCGTTCTTAGTGATGGGTGTCCGCGTTCTTAGTGTTGGCGTGCGTTCTTATCCCGCGTTCTTATCCGATGGGTGTCCGCGTTCTTCGTTCCGTTCTTATCCGATGGGTGTCCGCGTTCTTAGGTGTCCGCGTTCTTAGCGTTCTTATCCGTGGGTGTCCGCGTTCTTAGCATGGGTGTCCGCGTTCTTAGCGTTCTTATCCGCGTTCTTGCCCATCCGCGTTCTTGCCCAATTCACTGGCCTGCCATGGCCAACCAATGACACGTGCCCGACAGCAACGAACGGCGTAGCATCCGACGACTTCAAGGAATATCCCCAATGGCAACGTCCCTGCACCGGCTTGCAATCACCACTGTCCTCGCCTGCCTGTTCGCCAGCGCCCCTGTCCTTGCCGACTCCAGCAACATCACGGAAGTGCCCACGCTGCAGGGCGACATCACCTTGGACGGCGTGCCGGACGAAGCCTTTTGGGAAGGCGCGGCCAAGGTTGAATTGACCTATGAAACCGAGCCGGCCGACAACGCCGCCGCATCGGTCAGGACCACCGCCTACATCGCCGACAATGGCCACGAAATCCTGCTGGCCTTCCGCGCCGAGGACCCGGACCCGTCGAAAATACGCGCTTTCCTGCGCGACCGAGACAGCCTCTGGCAGGACGATTTCGTCGGCTTCACCATCGACACCTTCAATGACCAGCGCCGTGCCTTTGAGTTCTACGTCAATCCATTGGGCGCGCAGGGCGACCTGATCATCCAGAACGCCAGCGGCGACGAGGACGACAGTTGGGATGGCCTTTGGGACAGCGCCGGAAAAATCAACGCCCACGGCTACACGGTGGAAATGCGCATTCCCTATTCCACCCTGCGCTTCCAGAAAACCGACGGCCCGCAAACATGGGGCGTGGATTTCCTGCGCTTCTTTCCGCGCGGCAACCGTTACCGCCTTTCCAACAACAAGCTGGTTCGCGGCGAAAGCTGCTATCTGTGCGGCCTGAGCAAGCTGCATGGTTTCGCCAATGCCAGCCCCGGTCGCGACCTGGAAATCACGCCTACACTCACCGCGCGCTTCGGTCAGCACCGCGATCCTGGCCAGGACTGGCAGGGCGACGGCGGCGAATACGAAATGGGCCTGGACGTGAAGTGGGGCCTAGGCCCGAACACCACGCTCAACGCCACCGTCAATCCGGATTTCTCGCAGGTCGAAAGCGACCAAGCGCAGTTGGACTTGAACACCACGTTTGCGCTTTTTTTCCCGGAAAAACGCCCGTTCTTCCTGGAAGGCGCCGATTACTTCAATACGCCCTTCAACGTGCTGTACACGCGGACCGTGGCCGATCCCAGCCTCGGGCTGCGCGTCACCGGCCGCCAGGGCCAGCACACCTATGGCGTGTTCGCGGCCCAGGATTCGGCCACACAGATTCTCATCCCGGGCGTGCTCGGCTCGGGATTCCGTTTCCTGGACCAGGAGTCACTCTCCGCCGCAGGGCGCTATCGCTACGATTTCGACGGCCAGGCCAGCATCGGCGCCATTGGCACCCTGCGCAGCGGCGACGGTTACGAAAACCTGGTCGGCGGCATCGATGGCCGCTGGCAGAAAGGCAGCCATACCCTGACCGGCCAATGGTTGACCACGCGCACTGAAAACCCCGGGGGCCTCAGCCTTGCCGGCGAGCAGGACGGCGACGCGATGATGGCCGCGTACAACTTCAACAACCGCAACTGGGGCTTCAACGCATCACACACCAGTTTCGACGACGGCTTCCGCGCCGACCTCGGATTCATCAGCCAGATCGGTTACACCAAGTCCGTGGTTGGCGGTTCACGCATCTGGCACGGTGCGGACGGCGCCAAGATCAACCGCGTGCAGCTGAGAGGTGACTGGGACATCACCCATGACCAGGACGGACGGCTCCTGGAACGCGAACTGGAAGCCTATCTCTCCATCAACGCCCCGCTGCAGAGCTACCTGCAGTTCGGCGCCCTGAGCCGCGAGCGCTTCTGGGACGGACAGCTGTTTCCGGAGCGGTGGCTGAATTTCTACGGCGAAATCACCCCCCTTTCCGGCTTGAACCTGGGCCTGTTCGTTCGACACGGCAACCAGATCGATTTCGCCAACAGCCGGTTAGCCCGCGTCACCAATTTCGAGCCCTCGGTCAACCTGAATATCGGAAAGGGTCTCAGCGCTCGCCTCAACCACAACTATGTCGGCCTGACCCGCGACGGTGGCGACGTGGTCGTGGCCAACCTCACCGACCTGCGCCTGAGCTGGCAAATGAACTTGCGCCAGCGATTGCGCCTGTCCGTAGTCTGGCAGGACGTCGAGCGCGACCTGTCGCTTTACAACCATCCGGGCAACTTCGATGCCAGGACCCGTGACCTTGGCCTGCAGCTGCTTTATTCCTACAAGATCAATCCACGCACGGCCCTGTATGCCGGCTATTCGGACGGCCGTTTTGCCGATGACGACATCACCGGCCTGTTCATCGCCGACCGCACCGTGTTCATGAAATTCAGCTATGCGTGGCAACCGAAGTGAATAGCCGGGACGCAAGCTGCGCTGGCAAGCCAGACTTGCAGGTTTCGACCAACCCCGCCGCTGGGTTAATCTGGCGGTCCGCGCTTTTGCGGTAAGTCGGGAAAGGGATCAGTTATGCGAAAGGTCATCGGTACGTCGGTGTCGGCACTGGTGTTTACGACAGTATTGGCTTGGGGAACGCCAGCGATCGGCAGCGCGCCGATAGGTTTGACAAGCATGGCTGGAGCGGCGGCAGCGCAGGCCAAGCCTTCGTCGCGCCATTACGCCAAACCCGTGCGCACGGAGCGCGCCAAGTCGCCGCCCGCCGGCGCCAAGCCGAGTACGGCCCTGAGCCTGGACAAGGGCATCACTTGGAAGACCGATCCCAAGACCCATTCGGTGTTCGCGGTGGGCGCCGGCGAGCAACTCTGGTTCATCGACCCGAGCAGCGGTTGGCCCTATACCGTCGACGCTCGCGGCGAGGTCTACACCGCTGATCCGCTGACCGGCAGCGTGTACAGCCTCGGCAAGCTGTCGAACTGGGTGGGCGACGCCCTGTACTTTTTCGATTTCTGGGATTTCAGCGGCGGCAGTTACCGGGTGTCGACCTATGACACTTATTACACGTACTACCTCGACAGCCGCTACACGGCGTATAGCTACGAGCAGACGTACGACCAAGTCTGGGCCTACGACGATTACTTCGCGTCCGATGACTATGCCCAAGCCGTACTGGATCTGGCAGAGGCCGATGCGCTGAACGCCGAGGCCGATGCGCTTGAAGCAGAGGCTGATGCTCTGGATGCCGAGGTTGAGGCCGCTGATGCCGAAGCCGACGCAGCAGACGCTGAAGTCGACGCAGCCGAGGCCGAAGCCGACGCAGCAGACGCTGAAGCCGACGCAGCCGAGGCCGAAGCTGACGCAGCGGATGCTGAAGCCGACGCAGCCGATGCCGAGGCTGACGCAGCCGACGCCGAGGACGCAGCCGATGCCGAGGACGAAGCCGATGATTCTGGCGGCGGCGGCGACGACGGCGGCGACGAATAAGCCCGGGCTGGGATCAGCGCCGTCATCTCGCCAGCGAACATGCCGTACCGGCATCGGCTTCAGCCGGTGCCGACTACGTAGACCTCGTGGACAGGACGACGCAGCGAGGTGCTAGCGTTCGATAATCGCCGCAACACCCATGCCGCCGGCGGTGCACACCGAAATCAACACACGCCCGGAACCCTTTTCCTTGAGCAGCTTCGCGGCGGTGGCGACGATGCGCGCACCGGTCGCCGCGAACGGATGGCCCATGGCCAGGGAGCTGCCGACCACGTTCAACTTGCTGCGGTCGATGCTGCCCAGTGGCGCATCGAGACCGAGCTTTGTCTTGCAGAATTCCTCTGATTCCCAAGCCTTGAGCGTGCACAGCACCTGCGCGGCGAAGGCTTCGTGGATTTCGTAAAAGTCGAAATCCTGCAGCGCCAAATTGTTTCGCTTGAGCAGCTGTGCCACCGCCCACGCCGGCGCCATCAGCAGGCCTTCGCCGTGCACGAAATCGACCGCCGCCACCTGCGCGTCGACGAAATACGCCAGCACTTCCTTGTTGTTGGCCTTGGCCCAGTCTTCCGAGGCGAGAAGCGCCGCCGAGGCGCCGTCGGACAGATTGGTGGAGTTGCCAGCGGTCAGCGTGCCCTTGCCCGAGCTCTTGTCGAAGGCCGGCTTGAGCGTGGCCAGTTTTTCCAGCGTGGTATCGGCGCGCAGGATGTTGTCGCGGTTCAAACCACGGAACGATGCCACCAGATCGGTGTAGAAACCGCGCTCGTAGGCGGCGGCGGCCTTGTGGTGCGAGTCGAACGCCAGTTGGTCCTGCGCCTCGCGCGGGATCTGCCATTCCTTGGCCATCACTTCGCAGCTCTCGCCCATGCTCTTGCCGGTGCGCGGCTCGGCCACGCCGGGGAATTCGGGCTTTAGTTCGGAAAAGGAGAGGTCTTTGAACAGGGCACCAATGCGCTGGCCGGCGGTCTTGGCCATGTTCATGTTGAGCAGACGACGGCGCAGTTTCTTGTTGACCGCGATCGGCACGTCGGACGTAGTGTCGGAGCCGCCGCCAATGCCGGATTCGATCTGGCCCAGGGCAATTTTGTTGGCGATGGTGATCACCGTATCCAGGCCAGTGCCGCAAGCACGCTGGATCGTGATGCCCGGTGTCAGGGGCGACAGGCCCGAGGACAGCGTGGCTTCGCGCGCGAGGTTGAAATCAGAGGAGTGCTTGAGCACCGCGCCCATCGCCACTTCGCCCAATTGCTGGCCGTGCAGGCCGAATTTTTCCACCAGCGCGCCGAGCGTGGCGATCGACAGGCCCATGTTGCCGACGTCGAAGTACGCGGTGTTGTTGCGGCAGAAAGGAATGCGCATACCACCGAGGATGGCAACACGACGGGCCTGGCTCATGGCGGAAACTCCTGTGGACGATATTGGGCAGGGTGAGTGGACTGCTGGAGTCGACTAGAATCGGATGATACCCGCAATGATTTAGTGCCCATGCCCCAGACCGCCCTGAGCTGCCACGGCGCCCTCGCCATCGAATTGGTTCCCGGCAGCACGCCCGGCTGCAGCGTGGCGGATCTCGCCTATGCCGAGGCCTTGGCTGCCTTGCTGGCGCGTGACTTGGCACGCCTCGTACCGGACGTTGCCAAGCTCGACCTGGCCCTGGCCTGCGGCCTGTTCGATCCGGTCGAACTGCTGCGGCCGGACTTCCCGCTGCACGCCGAGCTGGGGCGCCTGCTGGCGTTGGCACCGGCGCGCGGCAGCCCACGCATCGTCGCTTTCGGCGCGCACGAAGGCCAGCTGCCGCCGAGCCTGAGGCCGGACCCCGCCTTGGCTGGGCCGATGCGCCTGCTGCCGTTCGTGCTGGCTGGCGAGGCCGCGCTGCTGTCCACTGTTTCCGAACGACTCGAAGCCGTGCTGTTGGATACTGGCATGGCCGGTGCCGACACCGCCCTGCTGGCGCAGGAGTGTTTTGCCACCAGCATCGAGCATTCGCGCTACCTGACCGTGCATGACCTCGCGGCGATGACCGCGATGCAGTACGAGCACGCCGGCCTTGGCCTGCTCTGGCCGCTGATCGAAACGGCCCTGCTGTCGCCGGCAGGCGAACAGTGGCTGGACGCGCCGCCGGAGCCATTGCTGCGCTATGGCGATGGTGAGGCGCGGATCGCCCTGATCGATGCCGATGCCTGGCTGCTGGGCGGCTTCACGCCGCCAGACCACGACGAAAGCCGGCTCGAACGCGCCTTCGAGCATTTCCAGATGCGCCAGCGCCAGTACGCCGCCGTGCTGGAGGCGCACGGCGTGCCGGCGCTGTTCGTGCATTGCCCGACCGTGCGCGAGGCGCGCGAACTGCTGCGTGGTTGACCAACACCGCGTCGCAGGAGCGATGGCAATCGCGACCGAGCTTTCGCGACTGCGGCAGCTCAACGATTCGAGCCGATATTTTCCGGTACGGCGGTCGCGATTGCCATCGCTCCTGCGGGAACGGCTCAGCCGATGACCTTGCTCAGCCACGGCATGCTGGCCTCGTACATGCAATAGCGCGCATCGACCATGCCGAGTGATTCATAGGTGCGCTGGGCGGCGATGTTTTCCTTCTCCACGTACAGGCGCAGGCCGCAGACGGCCGGCGTGTTCGTCGCAAGCTCGTGCACGTGCCGGTACAGCGCTGCGAACACTCCGTGGCGGCGGTGTTCGAGCGGCACGTAGACGCTCTGTATCCACCACCACTGGCCGTTGCGCCAGTCACTCCACTCGAACGTCAGCATCAAGGTTCCGGCCGGCTGGTTGTCGCGTTCTGCGATGAAATAGCGGGCCTTGCCGGGGTCGGCGATGCCGGCGCGCACACCATGGGTGACGGTGTTGATGTCGAGGCGCTTGCGCTCGGTTTCCCAGGCCATGGCCGCGCCCCATTCGACCAGGCGCTCGAGGTCGCCTTCGACGGCGGGGCGGATCAGGATGTCAGTCATGCGGGAGGGCCTTGGTTCGGGTGCGCGAAGCGCCCAGCTTGCGGGTGAGGGTATTGCGGCTCAGGCCGAGGATCTCCGCCGCATGTTGTCGATGGCCGCCAGTATGTTCCAACGCGGCCTCCAGCAGCACCCGGTCGAAGCGTTCGCGCAGGGCTTCGTGGATATCGGTCTCGCCGCGAGCCAGCGCCGCGGACGCACTTTGCGAAAGCAGCCTGGACCAGTCCTGCGTCGGCGCCACTGCCTCGCTGCGCAGTGCCGATTTCAGGTCGCGTGCGGTAATCGTTTCACCGGGTGCCAGTGCCGCCAAGCGCCAACACAGGTTTTCCAGCTCGCGCACGTTGCCGGGCCAGGCGTGTTCGTCGAGTTTTTTCAGCGCCTCCGCGTGCAGCTTCTTGACCGGCGCCTCGAGCTTGCGCGCGGCTTCGTGCAGGAAGCGCTGCGCCAGCGCCGGCAGGTCGGCGCGGCGCTCGCGCAGCGGCGGCAGCGCCAGTCGCACAACGTCGAGGCGATGCAACAGGTCGGCGCGGAAACGGCCCTCACCAACCAAAATTTCCAGCGGCTGGTGGGTCGCCGCGATCACCCGCACGTCGACGCGGATCAGTTCGCGGCCGCCGACGCGGAAGAATTCGCCCTCGGCCAGCACGCGCAACAGTCGTGTCTGCAGCGCCGCCGGCATGTCGCCGATTTCATCAAGGAACAGCGTCCCGCCGTCGGCCTGTTCGAAGCGGCCGACCTGGCGTTTGTGCGCGCCGGTAAAAGCGCCGGCCTCGTGCCCGAACAGTTCGCTTTCCAGCAACTCTGCCGGAATCGCGGCGGTGTTGAGCGCGATGAACGGCTTGCGCGCGCGCGGCGATTCCCGATGCAGGGCGCGCGCCACCAGCTCCTTGCCGGTGCCGGTTTCGCCGGTGACCAGCACGCCCAGAGGCGCCTGCGCCAGGCGGCCGATGGCGCGGAACAATTCACGCATCGCCGGCGTGCTGCCGATCAACTCTTGCGCCGGCGCCGGGACGTGCTCGATAGCGGCTGTCGGCGATGGTTTTTCCTGCGGCAGCGCCCGTGCCGCCAGCGCCACCGCGTCGTCGAGATCAAAGGGCTTGGACAGGAATTCGTGCGCGCCGCCACGAAAGGCACCGGCGGTGCTGGCGATATCGGTCCAGGCCGACATCACGATCACCGGCAACTCGGGCTGTGCGGCCTTGAGCGCATCGAGGAAGGCCAGGCCATCCATGCCCGGCATGCGCACATCGGTGAACACCAGCGCCGGCGGTTTTTCCGTCTGCAGTGCGGCCAGCGCCGGCTTGGCACCATCGAAAGCGAGCACGCGGTAGCCGGCATCGCGCAGGGCTTCGGCCAGCACGAAGCGCACCGCGCGGTCGTCGTCCACCACCCACACGCGCGCCTTGTCACTCATCGTCATCAACCTCGTCTTGCAGCGGCACCGGGATTAGCAGGGTGAACACCGTGTGCCCCGGCCGAGAGCGATAGCTCAGTGATCCACCGTGCTCACGCGCTACCTGCTGCGCCAGCGGCAAGCCTAGTCCCGTGCCTTCGGCGCGACCGGACACCAGCGGCAGGAAGATGCGCTCGGCCAGCGACTCGGGCACGCCGCGGCCATCGTCGGCAATCTCCACGCGCACCGCCAGCCGATGCGGCACGTCGCCGATCAGCACGTGGTGCTCGGCGCGCGTGCGCAGCCAGACGTGGCTGGCGCCGGATTCAAGGGCATTGCGCACCAGATTCCACAGCGATTGCGTGAGCCGGTCGACGTCACCGTCGACCTCGGGCAGGCTGGGGTCGTAGTCGCGCACCAGCTTCACCGACCAGCCGGCCTCGGCCTCGGCCAACTGGCGTACGCGCTCGAGCACGGCATGGATATTGGTCACGGAAAACTCGCGCGGCGGCGCCGGGTTCATCAGCCGATCAACCAGAGCGGCCAGCCTGTCCACTTCGCTGCCGATCAAGCCGATCAACTCGCGCTCGTCGTCGTTATCGCCCCAGTGGCCAATGCGGCGCTCCAACAGCTGCGCCGCGCCCTTGAGGCCGGCCAGCGGATTTCGAATCTCGTGCGCCAGACCTTTGAGCGCCGCCGACAGCGCCGCTGGCAGTGCGGTGGCCGGATCTTCGCCGGGAAACTCATCGGCCGGGTGTGCCTCAAGGCGGACGCTGCCATCGTCCTCGCGCGCCAGCCAAAGTTCGGCAAAGCGCTCAACCCCGCCCGGAAACGCCAGCCGCGCCCGATGCACGCGCAGCGCCACGCCGGTGTGCGGCAAACGCGCCAGCACGGCGGCAAGACGGTCGCCTTCGACATCGAAGTCCTGCAGGCCCAAGCCCTGGACTCGGCGCAGACCGACGCCCAGCCAACTGGCGAACGCAGGATTGGCGCCCTGCATCACGCCAGCGTTATCCAGCCAGGCAATCGGCGTATTGAGGCTTTCGAGGGCGGAGCGGAGACTCATTGCCCGATAATAAGGCAAAGTTTCGGCAACACCGGGGCGCTTCGCAGAAAAATCCCCGCGCGCTGACAAACAGGCATAGCCTGCACTGGCTGCCTAAGCTTTCGTCCTGATTTTTCGCCTGCACAGCGTGCCGCCCCTGCGATACGACTTCCTCACCCCCCCCCCGAGCATCGCCATGACCCTGACCGCAACGAATTCCCCGCCCACCGCCGGCGCCGGCACCCTGCGCGACATGTTCGCCGGCCAGATGGCCGCCGCTTTCATCATCGCGCCCAAGCAGGCCGGCGTTGCCCGCCCCGACATGATCGAACTCGCCCGCATGGCCTACGAAGCGGCTGACGCGCTGATGAAGGTTCGCGGCGGCTAGCAAGCGACGCGGCAGGGGCGCGATGGACGCGGTTTAATAGGGCGCCATGGCTACCTGTCCCGCCTGCCAGTACACGCGCACCGCCGACGATAGCGGCGTGCATGCCGACATCTGCCCGCGCTGCGGCATCGTCTACTGGAAGTGGCTGCAGAAACATTCGGCCGACGCGACCGAAGCCACAGTCGCCGTAAAATCCGGCGAAAAACAGACGCTACTCGAATGGCTGACCGAAGCCCCGGAAAGCGTTGATGCCATGGCGTTCTGGGCGCGCGCCGCCGGCGCGCTCGGCTTCGCGCTGTGGACGCTGTATTTCATCAGCCACGGCATCGACTGGGAAATCATCGGCGGCTCCTTCCTGCATGGCGTGAACCTGGCCTTCCATGAATTTGGCCATCTGTTCTTCAGTCCTTTCGGCCGGTTCATGACCATCCTCGGCGGCAGCCTGTTCCAGGTGCTATGGCCGTGGACGTTCTTGCTCGCCTTCCTGTTCAAGTACCGCGACACCTTCGCCGCCAGCATCATGCTGTGGTGGGGCGGTCAGAATTTCATCGACCTTGCGCCTTACATAGGCGACGCCTACTACCGCGGCCTGCCGCTGGTCGGCGGCGGAGGCGAAGAGTCGCACGACTGGGGCAACCTGCTCACCATGACCGGCCTGCTGGAGCAATACCAAGCGATTGCCCGCGCCAGCTTTTTCATCGGCAGCGTGATGATGATCGCGGCATTGGTCTGGGCTGGGATGACCTTGCGCGTGCAGTGGCGCTTGCTGGAAAAATGATCCAGCCGGCGACTGGCGCTGGTTTCATGCGGAAGAGTTTCGCCGCTGCACTTTCACCACCTGCGCCAAAATGCTAACTGCAATTTCATGTGGCGTTTGCGCGCCGATGGCCAGGCCCACCGGCGCCTGAAGCGACTGCAGGGCAGCGGTGTGTTCGGGTAGGGCGGCGATGACTTCAGCGATGCGCTTGCGGCTGCCCATCATGCCGAGAAAGCGCGGCGTGAACAGGCAGATCACCTGCAGCGCCGCGACGTCGCTGGCGTAGTCGCGGTTGAGGCAAACCACGTACACGTCGCGAGGCGAGACCAAGGCTTCGCTGAGCATTTCAAAATCACCCGAGAGCGCGTGCGCCGTGGAAAAATTGGGCAAGGCCACGCATCCGGCGCGCTGATCGAATACCCACAGGTCGAAATCCAGATGTTGGGCAAGATCATGCAGGGCGAGGGCGCAATGGCCGCCGCCGACGATCAGCAAACGCGGATCGGGGCGGAGCGTTTCATGCGCACCGTCGGCACCGAGATCGTGTGCAGCAAGTTCGGCGTCATGGCCAGCGTGCAGGACGCTGGCGATGGCTTCGGCGCGGAGCTGGTCGGTACTGCCCGCCCAGCGGCGCAGGGCGATCTGCATGGTGCCGCCGCAGATGCCGGCGGCGCCGGGACGGCCAGTCAAATCGAAAAGCATTTCCTGCCGAACGCGATGATTGCGCAGCAGGTCGCGTGCGGCATCGATCACCCGGGCTTCAAGCAGGCCGCCGCCGATGCTGGCCACGCATTCACCAGCGCTCACCAGCATGCGGCTGCCGCCCTTGCGCGGCGTGGCGCCGCGGGTGTCGAGCACGCTGGCAAGCACCACCGGGCCGGCGTGCAGCATCGTGGCCAAACGTGCGAACAGGCGCTCGTTCATGGCGATGCGCCGTCGGTGAACGCAGGCTGGCCTGAGCAAAGTGAAGCCCAGCATCCAATACGCGAAGAGCGCCGGGCTTGGCAGCCCAGCCTACGTCTACGTTTTTTTGCCACGCACATGCTCGATGGCCATGAAGATGGCTTCGGGTGTTGCGGGCGAAGCCAGCGGTACATGTCGTGGCGATGCGCCGAACGCCGCGACCGCCTCGCGTATCGCCTCGCGCACGCTCAGGGCCAGCATCAGCGGCGGTTCGCCGACGCCCTTGCTGCCGAAGATCACACGGGTGGTGGCCGGCTGTGTGCGCCGGTACAGGCCGATGCGAAAATCCTCAGGCACCTCGCCATTGGTGGGAATCTTGTAGGTGCTGGGCGCGTCGGTGAGCAATCGACCGTCGCCGTTCCAGCGCAGTTCTTCGCAGGTCAGCCAGCCCAGTCCCTGCACGAAGCCGCCTTCGATCTGGCCGCGGTCGATGCCTTCGTTGAGCGAATCGCCGACATCGTGCAGCAGGTCCACGCGCCGCAGGCGATGCACGCCGGTATGGCCGCAGACTTCCACCTCGCTCACCGCCGCGCCGAAGGCGAAGTAATAGAACGGATGGCCGCGGCCGGCCTTCGGATCCCAATGCAGGCCCGGCGTGCGGTAATAACCCGTCGCAGAAAGACTGATGCGCTCACGATAGGCCGCGGCCACCACTTCCTCGAAGCGCAGGCGCTTGTTTTCATCGGTCGCAAGGTGCGCGGCATCATCGGCGAAACGGACATCCGCGGTTTCACCACCGAGCAATTGCGCGGCCACCGGCGCGAGGCGCGCGAGCAGTGTTTCGCAGGCCGCTTTCACCGCCTGTCCATTCAAATCGGAACCACTGCTGGCGGCTGTCGCCGAGGTGTTGGGCACTTTGTCGGTGCTGGTGGCCATCAGCTGGATGCGCTCGCGGGCAACGCCGAGCGTGCGCATGGCCACGCTGATCATCTTGGTGTGCAGGCCCTGGCCCATCTCGGTGCCACCGTGGTTGAGTTGGACGCTGCCGTCGAGATAAATATGCACCAAGGCGCCGGCCTGGTTGTATTCGGTCTTGTTGAAGGAGATGCCGAACTTCACCGGCGTGATGGCGATGCCGCGCTTGCGATGCTTGTTTTCAGAATTGAAGACGGCGATGGTTTCGCGTCGCGTCTGGAAATCGCTGTCGCGCTTGAGCTGTGACCACAGCGATTCGAGGTGGTTGTCGACCACCGGCTGGTGGTAGTGGGTGGTGTTGCGCTCAGGTTGTACATCCGGGCGGTAAAAATTGCGTTCGCGAACAACGTCCGCCGGCAAGCCCAGATGGCGAGCGACGTGTTCGATGACCTCCTCGCCTACCAGCATGCCCTGCGGGCCACCGAAACCGCGAAAAGCGGTGTTGGAAGCCAAGTGGGTCTTGCAGATGAGGCCGGTGATGCACACGTGCGGAATGAAGTAGGCGTTGTCGACATGCACCATCGCCCGCATCAGCACCGGCGGCGACAGGTCGCAGCTCCAGCCGCCGTCGGCAAACAGGTCGACCTGCAGGGCCTGCAGCAGGCCGTCGTCGTCGAAACCGACCTCGTAACGCGCCACGAACGGATGCCGCTTGCCGGTCATCTGCATGTCCAGCCCGCGCGCCAACTTGATGCGCACTGGCCGGCCGGTGATTTTCGCCGCGACTGCGGCAACGGCCGCGTAGGGATTGGCCTGGGTTTCCTTGCCGCCGAAGCCGCCGCCCATGCGCAGGCAGCGGCAGACCACGCGGTGCGCAGCAATGCCGAGCACGCGGGCAACGATGATCTGGGTTTCGGTCGGATGCTGGGTGGACGCGGTGACGTGGACGATGCCTTCGCCGTCGATCTGCACCCAGCTGGCCTGGGTTTCCAGGTAGAAATGATCCTGACCGCCAATGTGCAGGTCGCCGTTGAGACGATGCATGGAAGTTGCCAGTGCCGACGCTGCATCGCCACGCGCGACGGTGGCTGGTGGCAAATGGAAAGCCTGTCCAACGATGGCTTGTTCAATATCCAGGAAGGCCGGCAATTTTTCGTATTGCACCTGCACTTTTTTTGCGGCTTCGCGGGCGAGGGCCTCGTTTTCCGCCACCACCCAGGCCACCGCCTGGCCGTGGAACTGCACAAACTCAGCGGGGATCAGCGGCTCGTCGTGCAAGATGGGGCCGGTGTCGTTTTCGCCTGGGATATCGGCGGCGGTGAGCACGGCGAACACGCCAGGCATTCTTTCAGCGGTACTACGGTCGATTCCGAGAATGCGCGCATGGGCATGCGGCGATGGCACCGGCCACAGGCTGAGCATGCCGGTGGGCGCGTGCTGCTCGTCGGTATAGATGGCGCGACCGGTGACGTGGCCGACGGCGCTTTCGTGTTTGGCGGTCATGGCCCTTGCACCTGTCTGCCCCCTCTCCCGCGAGCGGGAGAGGGCTGGGGTGAGGGCAATCGGAGCGAAGCTGTGCGGCCTGGGCGCGCTTGAACAAAAAGCCCCTCATCCCGACCTTCTCCCGTGAACGGGAGGAGGGGAAAAACTAATCGGAGTGAGGAGCTCATGGCCCTTGCTCCGCCACGAACTTCGCAAACAGGCTGCCGCACAGCTGCGCGCGATAGGCGGCGCTGGCGCGATGGTCGCTGAGCGGGGTGAACGCTTCGCGCAGCATGGTGCAAGCGATAGCGACGGTGGTTTCATCCAGCGCGCGGCCGTGCAGGAAATTCTCGACCTTCGTCGCCCTCAATGGCACGGCTGCAACGCCGCCATAGGCCAGGCGCGCGTGATCAATCCGACCCGAGGCATCTAAACCCAGCGCGAACACCGCCGCTACGATGCTGATGTCGTCGGTTTGCCGCTTGGCCACCTTGTGCGTTCCTTGGGTGATGCCCGCGCGGCGCGGGATGGTCACCGCCATGATCACTTCATCATCGGCGCGTTCGGTCTTGCGGTAGTCGAGGAAAAATCCGCTGGCAGTCACTGTGCGTTCGCCGCGCAGGCTGCGCAAATGGATGTCGGCGTCCAGCGCCAGCAGCAGCGGCAGCAGGTCGCCGATCGGCGAGGCGCTGCCAAGGTTGCCGCCGAAGGTGGCGCGGTTGCGTATTTGCCTGGCCGCGAACCAGGGGAGCATCTGGTCGAGCGCCGGGAACACGCCGTGCAGTTCGGCCTCGATGCGGCTGAGCGGAATGCCGGCGCCGATGCGCACCTTCGTTTCACCGATCACCAGCTGCTGCAGTTCGGCGAGGCGATCGAGCGCAATGAACGCAGGCGCGACCTCCTGGCCATGACTGAGGTTGACGCCCATGTCGGTGGCGCCGGCGATCCACACGGCTTCCGGATGCGCGGCTTTCAAGGCCAGCGCTTCATCGAGGCTGTGCGGATTGAAGAAGTCCGCCAGCGCCGCGCTGCGCAAGGTTGCGCTTGGCGTCAACACGGCATTCCGAAAAACATTCGTTGCCGGCGGCAGCAGCCGAAGTACTTCGGTCGCCTTGCGGATCGGCCCGTAGCCGGTGCATCGGCACAGGTTGCCCTCGGTGGTGGCATCGTCGAGCTCGCCATTGCACTGGCCGACGAACAGGCTCATCACGAAACCCGGCGTGCAGTAGCCGCACTGCGAACCAGCGCAGTCAATCATCGCCTGCTGAACGGGATGCAGGACATCGCCCTGGGCCAGCGCCTCGACGGTCAAAATTTCGCGACCGGGCAGCGCGCCCATCGGCAGCAGGCAGCTGTTGATGGCGCGGTAGCGCGCGATGCCATCGGCATCGACCTCGACCATGGCCACCGTGCAGGCGCCACAGTCGCCGTCGGCGCAGCCTTCCTTGGTGCCGGTCAGCGACTGCCGTTTCAGCCAACGCAGCAAGGATTCGGTCGGCTCGGTGCCATCGAGGGAAACGGGCTTGCCGTTGAGTTGAAAATGGGGCGTTTGCTTCATGCTGCGAATACTAGCGCAGGAAGCTGCATGGGCCATTTGCAGGAAGTCGGCAGTGGGGATGGCCGTCCCACCAAATCCCTCACACAACGACCGCTTGCCCATCAAGACGGTGGCCGCTGCCGCGTGGTTCAGGCAGACTTCGGGCAACTTCCAGAGCGCGAGGACGGAATCCATGAAGTCCGTTCCCAAACAACAGCTCCCCGACTTCCTGCGCGGCCTGCCCAAGGCCGAGCTGCATATCCACATCGAGGGTTCGCTGGAGCCGGAGCTGATCTTTGCACTGGCGCAGCGCAATGGCGTCACCCTGCCCTATGACAGCGTCGAGGCGCTGCGCGCCGCCTATGCTTTCAGCGACCTGCAGAGTTTCCTCGACATCTATTACGCCGGTGCCAGCGTGCTGCTGCATGAGGCGGATTTCTTCGACATGGCCTGGGCGTACTTCCTGCGCGCGCAAGCCGACAACGTGATCCACGCCGAGCTGTTCTTCGATCCGCAGACGCATACGGCGCGCGGCGTCGCCTTTGATACCGTGATCAACGGCCTGCGTCGGGCCTGCGAAAAAGCCGAGGCCGAGCTGGGCATACATGCCGGGCTGATCCTGTGCTTCCTGCGCCACCTCAGCGAAGCCGAGGCCTTCGAGACGCTGGCGCAGGCGCGGCCGCACCTGGGCAAGTTCATCGGCGTCGGCCTGGATTCCAGCGAGCGCGGCCATCCGCCGGAAAAGTTCGCCCGCGTGTTCGCCGATGCCCGCGCGCTCGGCCTGCGCGTGGTCGCCCACGCCGGCGAGGAAGGTCCGCCCGAATACATCTGGAGCGCGCTCGACGTGCTCAAGGCCGAGCGTATCGACCACGGCGTGCAGGCGGTCAACGATCCCATGCTGATGCAGCGACTGGCGGCCGAGCGCATACCGCTCACTGTGTGCCCGCTGTCCAACGTGAAGCTGTGCGTGTTCAAAGACATGAAAGACCACAGCCTGCGACAGCTGCTCGATGCCGGCCTGGTGGTAACCATCAACTCCGATGATCCGGCCTATTTCGGCGGCTACATCAACCAGAATTTCCTGGAGACTTTCGCTGCGCTCGACCTCGACGCCAGTCATGCGGTGACGCTGGCGCGAAACAGTTTCGAGGCGAGCTTTGTCGATGAGGCACAGAAGCGGCGCTACTTCGATACCCTCGATGCGTATTGTGCGTAGGGCGGGTCTCGACCCGCCACCGCGATATTTTGTTCAAACTGCGATAGATCAAGAACCACTCCATGTAAGCAGGAACCCCCATGGGCAAACTCACCACCCACATCCTCGACACCGCGAACGGCCGGCCCGGCGACGGTGTGGCCATTGCGCTTTATCGGGTCGGAGAGGATGCGCGGCAGCTGCTCGTCCGCCACACCAGCAATGCCGATGGCCGCTGCGATGCGCCGCTGCTGGAAGGCGATGCGCTGTTCGTGGGCACCTACGAGCTGGATTTTTCCATCGGCGACTATTTCGCAACGCGCGGCGCGGTCGTGCCAGAGCCACGCTTCCTGGACGTGGTGACCCTGCGCTTCGGCATCAGCGACGCCTCGGCGCACTACCATGTGCCATTGCTGGCGTCACCGTGGAGCTACAGCACCTATCGCGGAAGTTGAGCATTCTTCGTGTCCCGGTTTCGCAACCAGTGCCGTGGCGCTGGATTCTAGGTCGCCCGCGCACGACAATCACGGCTCTGCCGCACCGTGAACCCGCCTCCGCATGACTGATTTCCTGATCGAAGCCTTCGGCCTGCTGCTGCGCTGGCTTCACGTGGTGGCGGCCATCGCCTGGATCGGCGAGTCGTTCTACTTCGTCGCGCTCGATCGTGGTCTCAAGCCTGCCAAGCAGGAAGTCGAAGGCCTGCACGGTGAATCCTGGTCGGTGCACGGCGGCGGCTTTTACCTCAAGCAGAAATTCCTGCCCGCGCCGGCCCAGCTACCGACCGAACTGCACTGGTCGAAGTGGAAGTCGTACACAACCTGGCTATCGGGCTTTGCGCTGTTCACCGTCCTTTACCTGCTATCACCGAATCTTTACCTGATTGATCCGGCCGTCGCTGCGCTTGGCAACAGCGAAGCCGTGCTGCTGGCGCTGGTCTTTCCGGTACTCGGCTGGTTTGTCTACGACCTGCTCTGCCGTGCGCTGGTTTTTCGCGATGGCTTGCTCAGCATCGCGATGGCCTTGCTGGTGGCGGCCATCTGTTACTCGGCCACGCATCTTTTTTCAGGCCGGGCCGCGTTCCTGCTGGCCGGCGCAACGTTGGCCACGATCATGTCGGCCAATGTTTTCTTCGTGATCATCCCCGGCCAGAAGCGCATGGTGGCGGCGCTGTCCCGGCGCGAAACGCCCGAGCCGCTGGACGGCGTGCGCGGCAAGCAGCGCTCGGTGCACAACACCTATTTCACCCTGCCGGTCGTGTTCGCGATGTTGAGCACCCACTACGCCACCGCCTTCGCGCATCCGCAGGGCTGGCTGGTGCTGCTGCTGTTCATGGCGGCAGGCGTGCTGATCCGGCAGTTTTTCGTGCTCTGGCACAGCGGTGGCCGCGCTTGGTGGCTGCTAGCCGCGGGTGCTGTGGTGCTGGCGGCGGTTTTTGCCTGGCTGGCGCCAGCCGCGAAGCCTGAAGCAACCGTGGCCGAGACCACGACAATGCCATCGTCCACTGGCTCCATTCCGGCTGCCGCCGAAATCGCGGTCGATTCCACCCAGATCCTGTCGATCATGGCCGACCGCTGCACGGCATGCCATTCTGCGCAACCGACCCTGGTGGCCAGCGCACCGAAAGGCACGATGTTCGAGACAACCCAACAAATCGAGACGCATGCCGGCCTGATCCACAGGCAGGTGGTGGCGCTGCGGGTGATGCCGCCGGGCAACATCACCGGTCTGACCGAAGTCGAACGCGTCGCCATTGATCGCTGGTACCAGTCTGGCCAACATCCGGTTGGCAAGGGCGGGCAATGACCATGGAAACCCGCGAGGAAAGCCTGCCGGCCATCGTCATCGCCCTGCAGCACCAGCAGGCAGGACGGCTGCAGGAAACCGAAGATCTCTGCCGCAAGATCCTGCTCGCCGAACCGGACCATCCCGATGCCCTGCACCTGCTTGGCGTGGTCGCCTACCAGCACGGCAATGCCGTCGAGGCGGCCCGGCTGATTGCCCGGGCGCTGGTCCACGTGCCCACGTTCGCCGAAGCACATGTCAACCTCGGCAGCGCGCAGCAAGCACTTGGCAAGCTCGACGCTGCCGCGCGCAGTTTCCGCCGCGCCATCGAGCTGCGGCCGGAGTTGGCAGTCGCCCACTACAACCTCGGCAATGCCCTGCGTGCGCAGGACAAGGATCAGGAAGCGGTAGGCGCCTACCTGTTTGCGCTCAAGTACGCGCCTGACCACGTCGATGCCCACAACAATCTTGGCGACGTACAGCAGGCGCTGGGCAAGCTGTTACCGGCCATCGCCAGCTACCGGCGCGCGCTGGCGCTCAAGCCCGACCATGTCGACGCCCGCATCAACCTGGGCAATGCCCTGCAGCTGCAGGGAGAATTCGCCCAAGCGGTCGAGTGCTACCGGGAAGCGATCGTCCTGCAGCCGGACTCGGCGGTGGCGCACAACAACCTCGGCAATGCGCTGGCCGCGCTCGGCAAGCTGCAGGAAGCCATCCAGGCTTACAAGCGCGCGGTCGCGCTTAAAAACGACTACCTGCAAGCGCACCTTAACCTCGGCAATGCACTGCTCGCGCTGGATCGGCCGAAACTGGCCATGGATCGCTACAAGCTTGCGCTCGCAATAGCACCCAACCATGCCGAGGCGCATAACAACCTCGGCAGCGCCCTGCAGGCGCTGGGCAAGGTCGATGCCGCCATCGCCCGTTTCTGGCAGGCGCTGATGCATGATCCCGACCTGGTCGAGGCGCACTACAACCTCGGCAATGCGCTGGTGGCGACCGGCAAGCTGGAAACAGCGATCAGCTGCTATCGCCGGGTGCTGGCCCTGCGGCCCGACCATGTCGAAGCACACAACAACCTGGGCAATGCCCTGCAGGCCATGGACAAGCATGATGAGGCCGTGGCCTGCTTCCGCCGTGCGGTGGCCTGCAGGCCCGACTATGCCGAGGCTTGGCTCAACATCGGCAACAGCGAACAGGCGTTGGGCAGCTTCACCGAAGCCGTCAACAGCTATGGCCGGGCCTTGGCATTGCGCCCGGATTTCGCCGAAGCGCACAACAACCTTGGCAACGCCCTGCAGGCGCTGGGAAAATTTCCCGAAGGTGCGGACAGCCATCGTCGGGCCTTGCGCTACAAGCCGCGCTACGCCGATGCGTTTTTCAATCTGGGCAATGCGCTGATCCGGATGGGTCGAGGCGATACCGCCATCGAACGCTACCAGCAGGCCATCGCCCTGCAGCCCGCGCACGCCGAGGCTCACAACAACCTCGGCAATGCGCTGCGCGACAGCGGCAGGGTGCAAGCGGCGGCCGAATGCTATCGCCAGGCGGTCGAGCATCGGCCCGGCTACGCCGACGCATGGTGCAACCTGGGCAGCGCGCAGCGCGCGCTGGGCGAACATGCCGACGCCATTGCAAGCTACGACCGGGCCATCGAGCTCAAGCCCGATTTCGCCAAGGCTCACTACAATCGCGGCCACGTCCTGCAGCTGCAGGGCAAGCTCGATGAAGCCGGTGAGTGCTACCGGCGCGCCATCGAACTGCAGTCTTACTATCCCGAGGCGCACAGCAGCCTGCTGTTCGCCACTCTGCACAACGCCGGCCTGGGCACCGACGACGTGCTGGCCGAACACGTGGCTTTTGCCGAGCGCTATGAATCGCCACTGCGCGAACACTGGCCCGTGCACGGCAACAACCGAGATCCCGAACGCCGCCTGCGCGTCGGCTTCGTTTCCGGTGATCTTTTCAGCCACCCGGTCGCGCACTTCATCGCCCTGGTCTGGCAGGCGTTCGATCGCCGGCAGTTCGAACTGCGGATTTACGCGCAGGAGATCCATTCCGACGATTTCACCAAGCAGCTGCGCGGCCTCGCCGATGCCTGGACCAACATCCAGCCGATGGACGACGAGGCCTTGGCCGCCTGCATCCAGGCCGATGGCATCGACATCCTGATCGACCTGTCCGGGCACACCGCACACCATCGCCTGTGCATGTTCGCGCGCAAGCCGGCGCCGGTGCAGGCCAGCTGGATCGGCTATCCCGGCACCACCGGGCTTCGCGCAATGGATTACTACCTGTTCAATGGCTACTGCGCGCCGCCGGGGCTGTTCGAGCACCAGTTCGTCGAGGAGCTGGTGCGCCTGCCGTCGCCCGCGCCGTTGCTGCCGCCCGCCGATGCACCGGACGTCGTACCGCTGCCGGCGCTCAGCCGTGGCCATGTCTGCTTCGGAAGCTTCAACCGGGCCAGCAAGCTGGGCGACAGCACCCTTTCGCTGTGGAGCCAGGTGCTGCTCGCGGTGCCGGATTCGACCCTGCTGCTCGGGCATATCAACGACACAGGCCTGCGCCAGGACATCGCAGCGCGGCTGGCGGCGCTGGGCATCGACGGCGGACGGCTGCAGTTCCGCGGCCATGTGCCGATGAACGAGTATCTCGCCGCGCATGCCGAGGTCGATATCGTGCTCGACAGCACGCCTTACACCGGTGGCGCCACCAGCCGTATTGCGCTGTGGATGGGCGTGCCGGTGCTGACCCTGATCGGCCCTTCATTGCCGCAGCGGCAGGGCTTGGGCTTGAACGCCGCGATTGGTCTGGACGACTGGGCGGTGCCCGATGCGCAGTCCTTTGTCGAAAAAGCACAGGAAGCCGCGGCCGACCTGCCGGCATTGGCAACGCTGCGCGCCGGCATGCGCGAGCGTTTGCGCGGCAGCCCGCTGATGCAGCCTGAACGACTGGCGCGCGCGTTGGAACTGGCCCTGCGCAGTATGTGGCGGCGCTGGTGCGCGGGCCTGCCGCCGAAAGCCTTCGACGTCAATGCGCAGGACTTGGCGGAACGCGATGCCGGCAGCTGAACCCGGCATCGCCCTGCTGGTGCCCGACCTGCCGGATGCCCACGCGCTGCTGCCCTGGCTGCAGCGCATCGATGCCCATCGCTGGTACACCAACGGTGGACCGCTGCTGCAGGAGCTGGAGTCGCTGCTGAGTCGGCAATGGCCTTCGCTTGAATCAGCACCGGCCACCGTTGGACTGAACGTGGTCGCCCTCAACAGCGGCACCGCGGCGCTGGAGCTGGCGATCATGGCCTTGGCGCTGCCGGCGGGCGCAGCCGTGCTGATGCCCTCGTTCACTTTTCCTGCCACAGCATCGGCGGCGATGCGCGCCGGACTCAAACCGGTGTTCGCCGATGTCTCGCACGACCGCTGGCAGCTCGAACCCGACGCCGCGCGCGCGATTGCCGCGCAGCAGACCATCGCCCTGGTGATGCCGGTGGCGACTTTCGGTTGCCCGGTGGACGTCGCCGGCTGGGACGCCTTCGTCACCGACACCGGCATCCCGGTGTTGATCGATGCCGCCGGCGCCTTCGGTCAGCAGGCGGTCGGTGAACGCACGCACTTCGCCTTCAGCCTGCATGCCACCAAGCCGTTCGGTATCGGCGAAGGCGGTCTGTTTGCCAGCCGCGATGGCGCATTGGCCGAGCGCGTGCGCTGCCTGGCCAATTTCGGTTTCGATCACGGCCAGGTCACCGCCATCGGCAGCAACGGCAAGCTCAGCGAATACGCCGCCGCCGTGGCGCTGGCGCAATGGCAGCGCTGGCCCGCGCTGCGGGCGCGGCGACATGAACAATGGCAGCGGTTCCTGCCCATGCTCGGCACGCTTTCCCATGCCGCGCTGCAGGCCGGCTTTTCCACCAGCGCCGCAGCAGACGCGCAAACGGGTTTTTTGCCGAGCAACCTGGTCTTGCGCCTGCGCCGACCGGCCGCCGACGTGCGCGACGCACTGGCCGCACAGGGCATCGAAAGCCGGCGCTGGTATTGCCCGCCGCTGCACCGGCAACCGGCGTTTGCCAATGGCGCGCAGATGGCGAATGCACCTTCGAATACCGACGTACTTGCAGCACATGCGCTCGGCCTGCCTTGGCATACGCGGCTTACCGATGACGAGATGTCACAGGTCGTGGAGGCCTTGCGGCGAGTCTCGTAGGAGCGATGGCAATCGCGACTGGCTTTGCGACGGTCACGGCCACCAGATGCGTTTGGTAGTAGCCGCTACCGAGGCAGGCCTGGTCGATTATCCTGCCGTCTTGTCTTGTCTGGAAACCAACGGTTCCACCATGCCCACAATCCTGATCCTCAGCGTCGGCAGCCTGGTCGGCAGCAACATCCTCGATGCCGTCGAGGCGTTCCGACCCGGGCTGCGCGTGGTCGGCATCAACAGCCAGGCACAGGCACCGAACAATTTCCGCTGCGACCACGTTTATCTGGCACCACCTGCCTGCGAAGCCGATGCCTATTGGCAGCGGGTGGAACAGGTGCTGGAGGCGGAAAATCCGGATGTGATCCTTGCCGGACGCGACGACGACATTCCCCTGATGGCGCACTGGCGCGAATACTATCCACGCTGGGCGGATCGTTTCGTCTGCGGTGGCTCGCAGCTGGCGCTGCCAATGACCGACAAGCTGGCCGGCCACGACTGGGCCACGGCGCGCGACCTGCCATTCGCGCCGACGGTGGCCGCCAATGCGGCGACCGCCACGCAGCAAAGTACGGCCTGGCTGTCGGACTTCGGCGCCTTGATCGCCAAGCCGCGCAGCGGCAACGGCTCGCGCGGCATACGCCTGCTGTTCGATGAAACGGCGCTGGCGGCGACGCTGGGCGACATCGGCCTGGTCATCCAGCCCTATCTCTCCGACGCCACACCCTATCGGCGCCTGCAGGAAAACTCAAACAGCGGATGGCCGTTGTTCTGGACGCCGGCATTGACGCAATTCGTGGCCCAGACGGTGATCGGCCCAGACGGCGAGATTCTGGGCCGCTTCGACATGGAAGCGACGATGATCGCCGGCCGCTGCGAACGGGCCACGGCGTTTGTGGATCCGGAATTCCGCAACATCGGCGATCGTTATGCCGCTGCCCTGGCCGAAGCCGGCTGGCGTGGGCCGGTCAACGTGCAGGCGGTGCATCATCCCAGACTCGGCTTCCGGATCATCGAATTCTGCGCGCGCGCAGCCGGTGCCCTGTATCCGCGTACCTTGCTGGGCTTCGACGAAATGGCGATGACGCTGTCGGCGTGGACGAAAAAGCCGTTTCTTCGTTCGCCCACGTTGATCGCTACACCGGTGGCGGTGCGGCTGACCCGCGACGTCGGTCTTGCTGTCGATCATTGCGATGCACTGCAGGAAAAGGGCGAGTGGCCGACCTCCTGTTGACCGGCAGCAAGGGCTATCTCGGCAGCGCCGTGGCCGCGCGACTGGAGGCGCTGTCGTTGCCTTGGCAGCCGCTACCGGCCCGCCTTGAAGACATCGAGCCACAATCGCTCGACTGCAGCGTCGTCATACATTGCGCTGGTGTCCTGCGCCATCTTCCGCAGGACTGGCAGCGAAGCAACGTCGAGGGCATGGCGCGCTTGCTGGCCGGGCTGCAGAATCCTGCGCGGATCGTGTTTGCATCCTCGCGATCCGTTTATGCACTTTCGCCAACGCAAACAGCGGCCAGCATGGCTGCATGCTTATCAGAATCCTCGCCGCTGTCACCACGCGACGGTTACGGCGCATCAAAACTCGCGGCGGAAACCCTGCTTCGCGAAAGCCGGCACTCTGGCGTGAGTTGCCGGCTGACGACATTGTTCGGCGATGCGCCGCGCGGCGATTGCCCGTCACTGCCAAGCCGGGCGATGCAGTCATTCCGGCGTGGAGAGCTGGTCCGCTTGGTCAAGAGGGATATCGATATCGACTACCTCGCAGTCGCCGATGCCGCTCGGCTGCTGGTGGAGATTGCAATGCGCGATGATATCCGTGAACCGGTGATCAATCTCGCCGGCCCGCAGCGCAGCCTGCATGCCTTGGTCGCGACGCTGGCCGAAGCTTGCGCTGCTTCATCGCCATCACCGGCGCGGATCGCATACGATTTTCCACCAGCCCCGCCGTTGCCCTGCCTGGACACCACGCTGCTGAGGCAGTTGCTGGCGGATTTCACGCATGCCGATGATCATCATGTGTTTATGGAAAAGCAGTAAAGCCTCGACTGCCTCCTGCAGGAGCGGCGCAAGCCGCGACCTTCTCCGGGTATGGCAAAGGTGTCGCGGCTTGTGCCGCTCCTTCAAGAAACAAAATCGGGCTTGATCAATGCCAGCCACAACGCAATGACATTGCAGGTCAGGTGTCGAGCTGGGCCTGCGCCGCGCTGCCCAAGCCCTAGTCGATGCCGGTGACGTCGACAATCGCCCGGCCGAGGCGCATCGGCCGCTATTCGCGGAGCAGACGATACGGATGCGGCAGCGTCGCTTCATCGCAATTTCCGCCATCGCCGCCGCGGTCGATCACCAGAAAATCGGCGGCCGCATCCAGCGCCAGCAGCGGATGGTGCCAGGTGCCGCGATGGTAGTTGATGCCTTGTCCACCTGAAGCAAGGAAGGCGCGCGGCGCGGCCTCCGGTGATTCCGCCACGACGACGATATAGCGCGCTGGCGACAGCGGCACGAAAGCCTGGCTGCCGAGTGGATGTCGCTCGAGCATGACGATGGCGAAAGGCAGTTCCCTCGGTTGCGCATGCACGATGCTGATCAGACCATGGCCGTCGCCCGCGTTGCAGTCAATCCGGGCGATGTCGTGGTGGCGCTGCGCGGTGCCGTCGTTGATCGGATAGTCACCGCGCGCGGCGGCGGCTTCGATCACGTCGCCGAATGGGGCAAAAGCGGCGCGCGTCAGGGGTTCGATGGGCAGGATGGTCATGGAAGATCCAAGGCTGTCAAAGATTTATGGGTTGTGGCCGCCAACGTGTGCAAACATCAAGAGCCGTCAACGCAAAAAGCGCAGAGAAAATCCAGGAAGCTGTCCAAAGCACTGCGGTTTTTCCGCCTCCTTTGCGTTCCCCGGCACTTTTGCATTGATGGTTTCAGACTTGCATTGGATTCATGCCGGCCGCCCACGCAATCGCAATCGCGACACCCCGCCATCCGGGAAAATATTGAAGCGGACATGGCTGATGACGCCGTGGTCGGCAATCTCATCGAGGAACTGGTGCTGCAGGTCCATTTCCAGCTTCTGTTCGGGCAGCAGCAGCGGCCAGAACATCGACTGCGTGACCAGTGACTCCGGCGTGCCGCCTTGCGCCCGCACCGCCTGGATCGAGCAGCGGTCGGGATAGTTGCCCTTGAAGTGCGCGGTATCGACTTCGATGGCATCTATCAGGCCCGGCCGCGCCAGCGCGATGATGCACCAGTCGTGGCCGGGCTCGCGGCGGCGGCGGGTTTCCCAGCCGTCGCCCATGTTGATGCCGCGACCGGGCAGCAGCAGGGTGGTGGCCAGGCCGAAGTGCTCGTTGTTGGTCGCGACCACGGTACCGCCGTTGAGCGCCGACACCAAGTCGATGAGGCCATCACTGTCGGTGGCCGAGCCATCGAATACCGGCGCGCCGTACACGCGCAGCCGAGCCAAGCCACCATCGGGAAACAGGTTCACGCGCAAGTGCGTGCATGCGCGGCTGGCATCGGTGGCGAAATACTGGTGACGGTTGCCAAGCAGGTTCACGGCCGGCAGCAGCGGCAGCCAGACCGTGTCCTCGTTGGGATCGCCGCTGGCAAGGCCACAGGCTTCGATCGACGCGGCCGGCGGAAAATTACCGGTGAAGTGACTGGTATCGAGGTCGACGCCGTGGATATGGCCGGCGCGGGCCAAGCGCACTACGCACCAGTCGTGGCCGGGGCCACGCTTGCGCCGGCTTTCCCAGCCATCCATCCACTTGCCGTTCTGGTCGTATTTTCCCGGGATGAATTCGGCCGGCGCCGGATTGAGCATGCGCACCATGGCGGCGAAAAAATCATCGCTGCACGACAGCGCCAGCGCGCCCAGACGGGCATCGGCCAGGTTCACGCAGCGGCGGGCGAACTCGGGAGCGTCGGGGTCGTGGGCGATGACGGCCATGGTTTGCGATCTCGTTCGATGCTGGATTTGCGCTGCCAGTATCAGCCGGCGCTTGCCGGAATCATATCCGCCAGACGGAAAGCGGCGATGCGCCCGATCTGGCCCAGGGCTTCTGCGACCTCGGCTTCATCGCTGTTATCAAGGCGCGAGGCCATGTTGGCAAGGATGCTCGTGCGGCCATGCCCGCGCACGGCCAGAATGAAGGGGAAGCCGAATTTCTGCCGGTAGCCGTCGTTGAGGACAGTGATGCGCGCGAACTCCTCGACACTGCATTGGTCAAGCCCGGCGCCGCTCTGTTCGCTGGCCGAAGCAGCGGTGAGCTCACCGCGTATCGCCGCCTTGCCGGCCAGCTGCGGATGGGCACGGATCAAGGCCATTTGTTCGTCGCCGCTGGCCTTCGCCACCACGGCGCACATGGCTGCATGAAGCGCATCGACATCTTTGAACGGGCGGCAAGCCCAGGCGCGTTCGGGCACCCAAGCTGAGTGCTCGAAGATGCCGGCGAGCGCGGCAGTGAATCGGTCTTGCGGCAGGGCGTTGAGTTGGTCAAGGGTCATTCCATGCCTCTGTAGGAGTGATGGCAATCGCGACCACCATTGCCGGGGTTGCATCACATGCGTGGTTGTCTGCTTGCTGGTTTCTTGCGGCAAGCCTGTCGCAATTGCCATCGCTCCTACGGAACGGGGTGACGGGCTTTCCAGTGTCGTGCAATGTCGATGCGACGACAGACCCAAACGCGATCATGCCCGGCGATGTGGTCGAGGAAGCGCTGCAGGGCGGTGAAGCGGCCGGGCCGGCCCAGCAGTCGACAGTGCATGCCGATCGACAGCATGCGCGGCGTTTCCGCGCCTTCGGCGTAGAGCACGTCAAAGCTGTCGCGCAGATAATCAAAAAAATGTTGCGCCGTGTTGAAGCCCTGCGCCGTGGCAAAGCGCATGTCGTTGGTGTCCAATGTGTACGGCACGACAAGATGCGGTTTGCGACTGCCGTCGGACAGCTCGACCTGCGTCCAGAACGGCAGGTCATCGCCGTAATAGTCGGAGTCGTATTCGAAGCCGCCGTGCTCAACCACCAGCCGGCGCGTGTTCGGGCTGTCGCGGCCGGTGTACCAGCCCAGCGGCGCGCTGCCGGTAAGCGCGGCATGTATCGCCACGGCACGCTGCAGGTGCTCGCGCTCTTCATTCACCGGCATGTTCTGGCAATGGATCCAGCGCCAGCCGTGCGAGGCGATCTCGTGGCCCTGCTCCATGCAGGCGCGGAGAAACTCCGGCTGCCGCTGCATGGCCATGGCGACGCCGAATACCGTCAGCGGCAGGCCGCGACGCTCGAACTCGCGCAGGATGCGCCAGCCGCCAACGCGCGAGCCGTATTCGTAGATCGACTCCATGCTCATGTGACGCGCCGGGTAGGCCGGTGCGCCGATGATCTCGGACAGGAACTGCTCGCTGCCGGCGTCGCCGTGCAGCACGCAGTTCTCGCCGCCTTCCTCGACGTTGAGCACGAACTGCACGGCGATGCGCGCACCGCCTGGCCAGTCGGCCTGCGGTGGTGTGCGGCCGTGGCCGATCAGGTCACGCGGATAATCGGCAGGCGCTGTCATGCGGCATCCGGGCGAGGAAGTGGCGCCAGTGTCGAAGCAGCGGCAGCGATGCGCAAGCGGGTCAGTCCGCGCCCGCAGCCTGTAACGGGCTGGCCGCTATCGATCGCGATGCCGGCAAGGGCAACAACCATTCCTTGGGCATGCCGTTGCGCGGCTGCAGCAGGGGAATCCGCAGATGCCGGCCATCAGCATCCAGCGTGATTTCCCGATCCGGTGTCTTCATGTCCTGAGGCCGCTGCGCGAACGCGGCCACCGGATCGGCCTGGCTGCGCAGCCAAGTCACGGTGCGCAGGCCCTGCACGATGACCAGCATGTCCTGAACGCGCTGGCGATAGCCGCTGTAGTCGGGCACGGCTGTTTCCAGCATGGCGCTGCCTGCCGGATTGAAGATCTGGCTAACCACGCCCGGAGGTGCGAAAGGCTGGGGTCCGCCCGATTGGCAGAGTTGGGCGTAGTAGGGCGCGAAGCTGGCCAGGGTCGCCCGTTCATTCAACAGCAGCGATGACAAACGATCGCTGATGCCTGGTTCCCGACCCGCAACCATTGCCATCTCCGCCGATGAAAAACCGCCGATGGTGTTGCTGGTGCTGGCGTACTCGCCGCGCCAGACATCGCACTGGTCGGTCTCGCCGGCGACGGGCGCGGCAAGGGCCGCGCTGCAGCTGGCGGGCAGCGGCCGGTCGGCAGGCAATTCGGCCAGCATGCTGGCCAGCAAGGCTGCTTCTTCGTCGACGAAGGCCACGCCGACCATGTCCAGTAGCAGCATGTCGGTGTGCGAGCGCAGGCGGCGCCAGCTGGCGAGGTCGCTGCAGGCGCCATCCAGCGCTGCCTCCGGCCTGCCTTCGACAAACTCCAGCGCCGAGGCCGTAACCTGCAGCGGGCCTATGCCCAGCGACGGTAGCGGACTGACCATCGATGGCCTGAAGCCGTAGTGGGCATGGTCGCTGTCGCGCAAGGCGGTGGCCCGTGACAGCAGGCCGGCATGCAGGGCCACCGTGGCGCGGATCTGCTCAAGATTGGCGCGGACATGGGTGAGGCAATCGCCGGTCTGCGCAGGCGGACAGAGTTCCGACTTTTCGGGCCATGCCTCCGGATACCTGCCTTGGGCCGTGCTCTTGAAAGCCACGGCTTTGCCCGCGGCCTCCATCTGCGCATAAGCCTTCTGGTCGGTCGCCAGCAGGTTGGCGCGCTCCGCTTCCGGCATGTCGTAACTCAGTGACCACAGCAGTGGAAAGGCGTCGTGCTGTCCTTGCGCGCGCTGTAGCGGCTGCTGCAGCAGCGCTTGCGCCGCCTGCTGCGCGGGCGTCGTGCGCGGCAACCATTCCGACCAGAGCACCAGCAGGTATGTGAGCAGGACGGCCAAAAGGCCCAGAAGTATTTTTTTCCGCATCACTGGATGCCCCGGATGGATGTTTGCCACAGCTTACGTAAAAACCCGCAAAAAACGGCAGCATTTTTTTGGCATCCAACGAGGCAGTGTCATTGCGCAGAAGCGACCTTCGGAAATCCCACTGAGGACATGGCCGAGTGCGCAAAATATCCGGCTCATGTCTCGTCTGCCTGATGCTCTTTGCCGCAGCCTGAGGCTGGTCTGATTTGTTTCAGCGGCCGCCTGGTCAAAACCCGCTGCCGTTTGCCCGCAGCAAAATGAAAAACCCCCTTTTCCGTTCGGGTGAGGGGGCTTTCAGGACGCAAAACCAGATGACTCAGATGCCGTAGTACATCTGGTATTCCAGCGGATGGGTCGCCGCGCGGAACTTGGTCACCTCGCCCATCTTCAGCGCGATGTAGCCATCGATGAAGTCATCGCTCATCACGCCACCGACCTTGAGGAAATCGCGGTCCTTGTCCAGGGCGTCGAGCGCTTGGTCGAGACTGTGGCAAACGGTGGGGATGTTCTTCTCTTCTTCCGGCGGCAGGTCGTACAGGTCCTTGTCGCTGGGCGCGCCGGGATCGATCTTGTTCTTGATGCCGTCGAGGCCGGCCATCATCAGCGCAGCGAAGGTCAGGTAGCCGGAGTTCATCGGGTCCGGGAAGCGGATCTCGATGCGGCGTGCCTTCGGATTGGTGACGAAGGGAATCCGGCAGCTGGCCGAGCGGTTGCGGGCCGAATAGGCCAGCATCACCGGGGCTTCATAGCCGGGCACCAGGCGCTTGTAGCTGTTGGTGGTGGAGTTGGCGAAGGCGTTGATGGCGCGGGCATGCTTGAAGATGCCGCCGATGTACCACAGCGCCATCTGGCTCAAGCCGCCGTAGCTGTCGCCAGTGAACAGGTTGACGCCGCCTTTGGCCAGGCTCTGATGCACGTGCATGCCGCTGCCGTTGTCGCCGACCAAGGGTTTCGGCATGAAGGTGGCGGTCTTGCCGTTGCGGTGGGCGACGTTCTTGATAATGTATTTCATCATCATCAGTTCGTCGGCTTTCTGCACCAGCGTGTTGAATCGGGTGCCGATCTCGCACTGGCCGGCGTTGGCCACTTCGTGGTGGTGCACTTCCACTTCCTGGCCGGCGGCGATGAGCTCTTTGCACATCTCGGCGCGGATGTCGTGCAGCGAGTCGGTCGGCGCGACCGGGAAATAGCCGCCCTTCAGGCCGGGGCGGTACCCGCTGTTGCCGCCTTCGTATTTCTTCTTGCTGTTCCAGTGCGCTTCCTCGGAATCAACCTCGAAGAAGGTGTGGCCCATTTCGTTGGCCCAGCGCACGGAATCGAAGATGAAGAACTCAGGTTCCGGGCCGAAGAAGGCCTGGTCGGCGATGCCGCTGGCCTTGAGGTAGGCCTCGGCGCGGCGGGCGACACCGCGCGGATCGCGCGAATAGGCCTGCATCGTGGCCGGGTCGAGGATGTCACAGACCAGAATCAGGGTCGGATCGGCGGTGAACGGGTCGAGCACGGCGGTGCTGGCGTCGGGCAGCAGGACCATGTCGGACTCGTTGATGCCCTTCCAGCCGGAGATGGAGGAGCCGTCGAACATCTTGCCGTCCTCGAACAGTGCCGGCTCCACGATCGAGGCCGGGAAGCTGACGTGATGCTGGACGCCGCGCATGTCGGCAAAGCGCAGGTCAATCCATTCGATGGCGTGGTCTTTGATCAGTTTCAGGACGTTTTCGCAGGACATGGGCGTGCTCCGGGGTTGGGGACACCCATATTTAGCAAGGGTCGTGCCATGTCCAGACGCTGGCAAGTGATTGATAGTGCTGGCTTCTACCATCGCGAAAGCGCGGCAATTGCACGTATTTAATGCATTCACGTTATTTTGACTGAATATTGCGCAAAACCAAAAATCCAACGCCGGCTGCCTTGCGAGCGGCTTCTGCCGCGACGCTCTGGCTTTGCTTTTGAAGGGGAAAGGAACGGGAAAGGCATCGCGACTGAAGCCGCTCGGACAGAAACGAATCGGGTTTTCGGGGCTCTCGGGTATGCTTCCCGGGCCGCGCCGCTGGCGCTCCTACTGTTCAAAATCCATGACCGACCTGTTGGCCGCGCTGCTGCTCGGCATCATCGAGGGCATCACCGAGTTTCTGCCCATCTCCAGCACCGGCCACCTGCTGATCGCCCAGCACTGGCTGGGCGCGCGCTCGGACTTGTTCAACATCGTGATCCAGGCCGGCGCCATCCTGGCGGTGACCATCATCTACCGGCAGCGTTTGTGGCAGTTGGCCACCGGCCTGCGGCAAGCGGAAAACCGCGACTACGCCCTGAAGCTGGGCGTCGCCTTCGCCATTACCGCCGTGCTCGGCCTGACCGTGAGCAAGCTCGGCTTCACCCTGCCCGATACCGTGACACCCATCGCCTGGGCGCTGGTCATCGGCGGCTTCTGGATGCTGGCGGCGGAATATTTCGCTGCCAAACGGCCGCCGCGCAGCGGGATCACCTGGACCGTGGCGGTCTTGGTCGGCATCGCCCAAGTGGTGGCCGGCATCTTCCCCGGGACTTCGCGTTCGGGCGCAACCATCTTTGTCGCCCTGCTGGCGGGCACCGGCAACCGCGCGGCGGCCACCGAATTTGCCTTTCTGGTGGGCATCCCAACCATGTACGCGGCCAGCGCCTACGAACTGCTCAAGTACAGCGAGACTGCCGGCGCAACGGAAAACTGGAACAGCCTGGTGGTGGCCTTTATCGCCTCCACCGTCACCGCCTTCATCGCGGTGAAGTGGCTGTTGGGCTATATCCAGACACACCGTTTCACCGCGTTCTCCTGGTACCGCATCGCGCTGGGCACGGCCTTGCTGCTCGGGCTGCCGGCGGGCGCCTGAGCAACCACTACGGTCAGGCCGACTCAGTCGGCTGGATAGCCGAGGCGCAAGGCAACAGCGGACAGACGATCAAAAGCCTGGCCGAATGCCGAACGGTATTGGCGCCAGTGGCCTTCGGGAAAATCGGCGGGCAGGCCGCCAATCATTCGTCGCGATGGCCCGGCGACCGCGAACGGCAGCGCTTCGCCCTGGCCAGTCAACTCGCCTAGTTGGGTCGCCAAGGTCTCACCGTCAACGTCCAGGCCGTCGGTCCTGAGCAGGCTGACTTCCGATGCGCCCGATTGGCTATGATCGGCCAGCATACCCATCACTTGGGCCATCCACTCCGCCGCCACGTCCGGAGAAACAAACCGGTAGCCGACACGGGTGCCGCAAGCCAGCCAGTTCAGCAGCTGGTCGCGGGGATCGCGCAGTACGGCCCAGAGACGGGCGCCACGCAGGCTGGCAGCGGTCGCGGCGTCCCAGTGCGGGAGCCAGTCGATGGCCTCGGCGGGGTTTGCGCCCATGGTCGCGATGCGTGCCTGCCGCTCGTCGTTGGAAAATTGTCGCTCGCCAATCCTGAGCAGCGCGTCGTGGCCGTCGCCACGACCTCCTCCCAGCACGCGATCCTGCAGCAGGCGCGGACCCAGCGCATGCGCCAGCCCGTCCACCACACGCTCGATCCTGCTGCCGGGCGCACCCCAGAGCACAACGCCGTCACCGCTCGGCAATCCGCTGTCTGCGGCCGGACGGGGTCGCGGAAGTGGCGTCGGTGATTGCCGGCGCCGTGGCGAGTCGAGCATTGCCCGGGCCGCTTCATCGAAACGCCCCAGCGCATCCAGCGCCAACGGGCGCCATTCCGCCAAGGCATCGCGCGTGGCAGCTTGTGAAAAAAGTTCATCGAGACGGGCCAGGTGCTGCGCCAGCGCCGGCTCACGACGCCTGATGCCCGCGCGCAGCTTGACTAGGTGCGCGTCCAAGGAGACTTCCTCCAGGGCGATGCAGGCATCGGCCAGTTGCTCGGCTTCAAACACCTGGCCTTGGGACTCGGCGGTCACCGCCATCCAGGACAGGCGCGCGGCGTTTCCGGGTGCCGAAGACTCCCAGCGCAGCAGCAGGTCACCACGCTCGTCCTGGGACGCCGCCATCGCCAGCCGTGCGTGCCAGAGCGGGACTGAATCGGGGGCCTTGACCAGCTTGCGCTCCAGCCAGTCCCGGCCGAGCGCCTCCGGGGCCGAACCTGCCAGCAGTTGCATGACCCAGCTGATGCTGCGCCCGTTATGCAGTCGCTGGTGGGTCAAGCGATCGAGGTCGGCCAGCATCCGGTCAATCTGGCCGACCTGTCCCAACAGGCCAGCCCGCCATGACAGCGCCTCGGCGTCATCAGGGCTGACGGTCAGCAGCGCATCCAGCTCATCCAGCAGCTCATCACCCTTGCCCTGACGGCGCAGACTTGCCAGCAGCGGCCAGCGCAGCGCGCCCCTATCGGGCAACAGCGCCATGGCATTACGCAAAGCCTGTTCGGCGAAGGCATCCTGGCCGCGGTCTAGATATGTCAGGCCAAGGGTTGCCTGCGCCGTGGCGTCCTCCGGGTCGGCAAGTACGGCCTGCGTCAACACCTTCAGCGCCGCATCGGCTTCACCCTTGAACTGGTGGACCTGGGCTTGCGCCACCAAGATGCGCGAGTGTTCGGCGTCGACTCGTTGTCCAAGCTTGAGATTGCGCTCGGCATCCTCGAGATCAGCACGTGCCAGCGCCAGATGCACCAGCGCCGCGTAACCGGGTAAATGGTTGGGATTATTGCTTACCGCAGCCGCAGCGGCGTCCCGGCCTTGCTCAAGCTGGCCGGCATCCACCGCCAGCGCAGCCAGTGTGGTGTGGTAGTGGGCGATGGTCGGCGCCAGGACAATGGCCTGTTTCGCCGCCTCCAGGGCTGCCGCGCCATCGCCGTTCCGCTGCAGGCAAAGGGCCAGGGCGTGGTGCAATTCGGCACGTTCGGGAGCATCAACGACCGACTGCCGGGCAAGAGTGAGGGCGGCGACGGTGTCGCCACGACGCAAGGCGTCGAGAATCTGGGTTGGCATGGGCTAAGGAACCGTGTTAAACCGCCATTGTAACGCGCCCTGCCGCCTGCCCTAGTTGGTCGGCGATCCAGCGCTCGGCATAACCGCGCATGCCCGGGCCTTCGATGAAGCCGCAGTGGCCACCATGCTCGGCGATTTCCAGGCTCGAGTGCGCCGGGAGCTGGAGCTGATGCAGGTCCTGGATCGGGATGACTGGGTCGTCCGCCGCTGCCAGCACGCTCACCGGCACCTGCAGGTCGCGCAGGCGGCCGCCGGCCACGGCATAACCATCGAAGTAGGCTTCGATGTCAGGCATCTCGGTGTGCCTTGCGACCAGCCACCGGGTCAGGCCACGCATGTCCTGGGCGAGCACGGCGTCGTCGAAATCATGGTGCTGCGGGAACAGCGCACGCTTGCGCCGCAGCGAACCGCGCCACTTCTTCATGAAATACCAGTGGTACAGCGCCGGTCCGGATTCCAGCGCACGCAGCACAGCGGAGGGATCGATGGCCGGGCAGACCGCGACGGCATGCTTGAGTTCTATGCCGGCATGGGGAGCCGACAGCGCCAGGCGCAGGGCGAAGTTGCCGCCCAGCGAATAACCGGCCGCAAAAAATGGCGTTGCACTGTTTTGCCGGTTGATCCAGCGCGCCGCCTGCACCACTTCCTCCAGCCGACAGGAATGGAACAGGCCCTCATTCAGGTGATGGGTGTTGCCGTGGTCGCGGAAGTTGAGCCGGAACACGTCGAAGCCGTCCTGCAGCAGGCGCGCCGCGCTGTGGCACATGTACCCGGACTCGCTGCTGCCTTCCCAGCCGTGCAGCAGCAGCACCAGACCGCGCGGCTGCCGGTCCGCGATGCGGCTGTGGAAACCGAGCAGGCGCACGCCACCGTCGACTTCGATCACATGCCCGCTGGTCTGGGCGCCACTGCGCTGCAGCAGGCGCTGGCCCAGCATTCGCCGCAGCGGCGCCGAACTGAGCAGCGACTGCACATGCGGATTGCGCAGCAGGCGCGAGGGCCGGAAATGGCTGGGGATGCGGGCGTGGCTCATGCGCTTGGGCGAAGCCTAGATATCCATCGCCGCGATGATGCGTTCCCGGCAGGCTTCCGCCATGCGCCGGCGACCGTCCTCGGCCGCGACCACCGGCTCCAGAAAGTGCACTTCGGCCACGCGCGCGGGTTCCCCGAGCAGGCGAATGAAGTTCTGCAGGAAGTTTTCCTTCACGGCGAACGCCACCGTGGTTTGGGCGCTGCCCCTGGCGCCGTATTTCAGCGCCACGGGCTGCGCCGGAACGGCCGCCAGGACCGCCGGCTGGAAGATACGAGCGTGGAAGATGCCGATGGCATCGCCGCGGGTGGTGCGGCCTTCGGGGAACACGCCCACCGCCAGCCCGCCCTGCAGCCGCTCGACCATCTGGTGCATGACGCCGTGCAGGGAATCGTTGTTGCCGCGCTGGTGGTAGATGGTGCCGGCGCGCTTGGCCAGCCAGCCGATCAGCGGCCAGCCGGCAATTTCCGACTTGGCCACGAAGCCCATCCAGCGCTGGCTGTGCAGCAGGGTGATGTCGATCCAGCTGCAGTGGTTGGCCACGAACATCACGGCGCCGGGTAGCGGCGTGCCATAGCGGCGCACACGCATGCCGAACACTCGCATCATGCCGAGCGACCACCAGCGGACCGCCACTTGGTCGAGCGGCTCGCCGCGCTGGGTGATGCGGGCGGTCAGCGGGTTGATGGACAGCATCAGGATCGGTAGCCCTACGGCCACGTGCAGGGCGAGCAGGGGCAAGCGATACAGGTAGCGCAGCGGGCGCCGCCAGTCGCGGGACCGGACGGGCGCCTCGGGAAGGGAAGTCATGCCGGCATTGTGCCGGACAGCCGGCGCCCAATGCACCCAACCGCCCAGCATGTCGGCAATCGCCGCCTATCAGCTATGGCGAATGGCCAGGGTCAGGCGCGAGACGCAGACCAGTCGGCCGCGTTCGTCCTCGATGCGGATGTCCCAGACTTGGGTATTACGGCCGACGTGCAGCGGCCGCGCGGTGCCGATGACCAGGCCTTCGGTTGCGGCACGGACATGATTGGCATTGAGTTCGATCCCGACCGCCTGCTGGCGCGCGGGATCCTCGGTGCACAGATTGGCCCCGATGCTGGCCAGCGTTTCCGCCAGCAGGGCCGAGGCACCGCCGTGCAGCAGGCCATAGGGCTGCTTGGTGCGCTCATCCACCGGCAGGGTGCCGCGCAGGAAATCCTCGCCGTGCTCGGTGATCTGGATGCCGAGATGGCTGACCGCGGTGCCGGCCGAGGACTGGTTCAGGAATTCGAGGCCGGGCCGGCGACGGAACGGATCACTCATCGGACGTTACGACCGCTGGAGGTCAGCGGACGCGCAGCAGACTGGGGCGCCAAGCCGAGGTGTAGCTGGCACGGGCGTAACCGGAGCTGTCGCCGTAGCCAGTGCCGCCGGAATCACGGTTGCGGCGGCGGTGCATGCGGTCTTGCAATTCCTGGCGGCGCGACTCCAGCCAATCGGCACGACCGACTTCGGAGGCACTCACGCCGCGACGGCCGGCTTCGCCTTCGCGGTATTCGCAGAATTCGTCGTAGGCATCAATTTCGTGCTTGAGTTCACGTACGCAGATCTCGATCGCGATGGCGTCATCGAAATAGCCCAGCACCGGGATGTTGTCGGGAATGATGTCGTTGGGATCTGCGAAATAAGCCAGCGCCGAAAGCACCCGCTGGCGATCCTCCTCGCCCAGCGCCCAGCCGTCGTCGCGCAGCATCGATACGAGTGCATCGAGTTTGTCGAGGCGGACGGAGATGAAGTCGGGCAACTCCAAGTGACTGGCGTCCTCGAGCAGCTTGCTCGCGGCGTTGATCACCTCAGCCGGATCCTTGTGGCCGGCGGCTTCACGCGCCGCTTGGATGGCCTTGTTGAAGTGCTCGAGGTCGCGGTCGGAAAGTTCGAAGCTGATGGCTAGGGTCATGACGGGTATCCGGAGTGGAGAATCCAAGAGCAAGCAGACTAGGCGCAGCCGGGTTCGGCGTCAATTCTGGGAGCCAGGCGCCCAAGCCCGTGAAGAGGGTTAAAGAATGGGCACCAATCCCGCGCCGAACGCGGTCAGGATGCGGGTGTAGACGGATTTCATCCCGAGGTCGACTTCCGGGAAATCACCGACATCGCGATAGCAGCGGGTGAAATCCGGGTGCTTGAACGGCACTGGCTGGCACTCCGGCTGAAGTTGGTAACTGGTGGCATAAGGAAACGGCCACAGGTCAAAGATTGGCAGTTTTTCCGAGAGCTTGCCAAGGCTGTAATTCAGCCCCGACAGTATGGGTAGCTTGGCGCGTGGAGCGACCAGCCAAGCGTTTTCAGGCCGCATGTCGGCTCGGATGCTGGCGTTGAGCGCCACTGCAAATACGGCGTCGTGGACCACGACGAGGCTCTCGGTGTTGTAGTCATCCGAGCGTGGATCGAAATTGTGGCTACCAACCACGCCGATGCGATCATCGATCACCATCGACTTGGCGTGCAGGCCGACGCGTACGCCGGCGATCTTGAGCGGCACCGGGCCGCGCCGGCGGCCGCCGGAACCCGCCGAGCCGAGGTTGCCCAGGGCTGCACCCAGTGCCTGGGGTGGCCTGCCCTCGACCGCCAGCGCTCCCGTGGCCGCCAGATCGATCGGCGACGTCAGCGGGAACGGCTTGAACTCGTGAATCTGGAACCCGAGTTCGCGCAGGTACAGGCGCTTGTACTTGTGCGACATGGCGTACACAGGAAAAGCATCAGTGGCCGCCAGCGAGTTGGTTGACACCAGCACTTTGGGCGGCGAAGGCCGGCGCTGCAGGACACGGAAGGTCGTCCGCGCCGGGCGTGACATCACCAGGTATGGCGTTTGCAGCACGATCTCGCGCTCGCTCCCGACCAACAGGTCACGCATGGCCTGCGAGGCCGCGCTGCGACTGGCCTGTTCGTTGTCGTGCTTGCTCGGCAGGTCGCCGAAAAACTCCACCCGGCCGACCGCCAGCAGGTAAGGCTGCAGCCGCGCGAACGTCCGGGCGCCATCGCTGGCGAGGACCGACATCGCGAGCACCCTCGCCGAGCGCTCGCGCACCGGCAGGGGCTGGCCGATCGGCGAGAGCGGCTGCTGCTCCAGCAGGCGGGACGCCACATCCACCAGCAACTCGGCCGGCACCGCGCGCGGGCTGCGCCAGAACTGCTCGAAGTTTTCCGCCATCGCAGCGGTCACCGGGCCAGCCACCAGCAGGTCGCGGTCGCGATAGTTGTATTCGGCACTCCAGTCGAAATAGCGATCCTGAAGGTTGCGGCCGCCGACGACGGCCACCCGGTCATCCACCAGAAACAGCTTGGTGTGCATGCGCTGGTTGAATCGGCGGAAGCTGAAGATGATGCCGGCGGCGAATTCCAGCTGCTGGGTGCGTGCCTCCTCGAAGGTCGGGTTGTACAGGCGCAGCTCGAAGTTGCGGTGGAAGCTGGCCAGCCGCGCCTGCAGGTCTGGATCACTAAGGCCATAGAGCTGGTCGAGCATCACCCGCACCTTGACCCCGCGCCGCGCTGCGTCCATCAGCGCATCGAGCAGCAGGCCGCCGCTGTCATCGCGCTCAAAGATGAAGGTCTGCACCTCGATGCTGCGGCGCGCGCTGCGGATAAGGTGCAGGCGCGCAAGGAGGGCGTCCTGGCCGCGATCGAGCAGCACCAACCGATGTCGCGGCGCTTGCGGCGTCGATTCCGAGTACGCCGTCTCGCCCAGTTCACGCAGCGGCGAAAACGGCGCGCAGGGATTCTCCGGCAGGCATTGCTCGACATCGCTGCGGGCATCCGCAGCATGGTCGGCGGCCTGCAGGCGCTGCGCCCTGGGCATGCTGACGCAGGCCGAAAGCAGCAGTGCACAAAACCCGGCGAAAGCAAGCCGAAACTTCACGGCATCGTCCCGGCCAGCCGGATGCTGAAATCGAAACTGATGTCGTCGCGAACGCTGAAGCGATATGCATGCATGCCGAAATCACGACGGTTCAGCCCGCCGCGCACTTGGATATCGCAGTCATGGCCGGGTCGCGCGCAGCCGGCCGGCAACAGCGTGAATTCGACCTCGCGCACCTGCCCACGCAGCTGCAGGCGGCCGTGCAGGGGGCCCCCAGTGAGCATGAGGCCGGCGTCGAATTCACTGGAATCAAATCGGATGTCCGGATGCCGGCGCACGTCCAGAAAATCCTTGGACAACGTGACCTTGCGCAGCCAGTCGGGGCCTTTCATGTCCAGATGGCGACCGTCGAGGCGGGCGTGCACGCGCAAATGCCCGTTCGCCATGGTCACCAGCTCGCCGTCGGCGCGCTTGAAACGTCCTTCCACCCGCAGCGGCAGGCGCATGCCGACCCTGAAAGTGGCGACTGTACTCTCGGGATTAAAAGCCTCGGTTGTCATGGTGTTGGCCAACACCGGCAACGCCACCGCCACTGCAAGCGAGGCCGCCAGCCAGGCGCCCTTTCGCCGTCTCATCGCCTCATGGCCACCAGAACGCGGCGAGCTCGGCGATGCCAGGCTCCAGGTCGGCGCCAGCAGGCAGGCACAGCACGGCGATGCCGCCGGCCGGCATGCCGCGAAAATCCCCCGACTGCCCGGAGCTGAGCAGGGCCGCCAGCTGTTCGAAACCGGGGTTGTGACCGACCAGCATCACCCGGCCCAGATCACGGTGATCGTCGGCAACCTGCATCAGCGTGCCAGGCGTGGCTTCGTAGATGCGATCGTCCTGGCGCTGCTCGACATAACCGATGGCCAGCAATACCTGTTCAAGCGTTTCCCGGGCGCGCCGGGCTGGCGAACTCAGGATGCGGTCGGGCAGGTAGCCGTGTTCCTTCAGCCAGCGCCCGGCGGCTTCCGCTTCCGCCTGGCCCTCGCGCGACAGCGGTCGGTCGATATCGTCCTGGCCGGGAGCGGCCGGTTCGGCGTGGGCGTGGCGCAGCAGGATGAGTTCGCGCATTCAGGACACCTTCTTGAGCCAGCGGAGCAGCGGCGCCCAGTCTTCCTGGTGGCTGCGGATCTGTTCGGAGTGGTAATCGAACAGGGATTTTCCCAGCGCCACCATCAGCACATAGGCTTGCGTGTCGCGCAGTTCGCCGACCACCGGGTACGGCCAACCCTTGAGCTGGGCCACCGCCTGCTGCGAGGCCGAGGTCCAGGGCTTGAGTCGGTTCGCCACGATGCCGACCGGCAGCTTGCCCTTTTTGACCCGGGGATGCGCCGCCAGCGAATTGAGGAAAGGCACGGTGGCCTCAAGGTCGATCATCGAGGGCAATACCGGCACCAGCACCGCGTCGGCTTTTTCCAGGAAAGATTCGAGTTCATCGGCCATGGCACCGGCGGGGGCGTCGATGACGATGTTCTGGGTGTTGTCAGGGAGATGTTTTTCCCAATTTCGTCGGCTGCCATCGATGGGCAGGACCGCGCTGGCCATGGCGGCGCGTTTTTCGCACCAGTGGCTGGCGGATTTTTGCCGATCGGCATCGATCAGCACCGTGCGCCGGCCTTCCACCGCGTAATGTGCGGCGAGATTGGTCGACACCGTGGACTTGCCGGCGCCGCCCTTGGAACTGGCCACCAATACCGTACGCATGGTCTGACTCCACCGGGGGAACCGCTGCACTCTACAACGCCGGACGCGCGGGAAGGAAGGCGCGTCGCCTGCCACCGAGCAGAAGCTCTAATGCCCTGTGTGAATGTCGGCTGGCAACGTTTCGCAAAGCCAGTCCCGACGTGGGCTGCGGCGGGGCGTCGGCCAACGCCAGCGGAGGTTCGATGACAGCGCCATCGCCCCCGGGCCTGTACGCGCCGGGCTTTGAACGCGACAGCTGCGGTTTTGGGCTGATCGCCAATCTCGACAACCGGCCCTCGCGGGCGCTGGTCGAATCGGCCTTGTCCGCGCTTGCCCGGTTGGCCCATCGCGGCGCAGTGGGTGGCGATGGCCGCAGCGGCGATGGCTGCGGTCTGCTGATCCGGCGCCCGGAAGTGTTCCTGCGCGTGGTCGCGGCCGAAAACGGCATCGTGCTGGATGCCGATTTCGCCATCGGCATGATCTTCCTGCCGACCGATGCGGCCGAAGCCGCCCAGGTACGGACAACACTCGCCGATGAACTGGCGAAACAGGGGTTGCGCATCGCCGGCTGGCGAATCGTGCCGGTGTCGCGCGACGACTGCGGGCCGATCGCCCTCAAGGGCATGCCGCAAATCGAGCAGGTGTTTGTAAACGCGGATGCTGGCACCAGTGACGCCGATTTCGAGCGCGCCCTGTTCCTGGCCCGTCGCCATGCCGAGAAAGCGCTGGCGGCGATCCGCGATTTCTACGTGGTATCGCTGTCCGCGCACACGCTCGGCTACAAGGCCATGGTGCTGCCCGACGCACTGCCGTTGGTTTACCCGGACCTGCGCCGGCCCGAACTTGCCTCCAGCGTCGTCTTGTTCCACCAGCGCTTTTCCACCAATACCGCACCGGCCTGGAAACTGGCCCAACCCTTTCGCCTGCTGGCGCACAACGGCGAAATCAACACCATCGAGGGCAACCGGCACTGGTCGATCGCCCGCGGTGCGCGTTGGTCGACGCCGCGCGTGGATTTCAGCGAGCTACAGCCGCTGGTGGCGCTGCACGGCTCGGATTCGCAGAGCCTGGACAACATGCTCGAAGCGCTGCTGGCCGGTGGCATGGACCTGCTCCAGGCCATGCGCATCCTGATTCCACCGGCCACCTCGTCGCTGGAATACAAGGATCCGGAGCTCGCCGCCTTCTACGAGTACTACAGCCTGTCCATCGATCCCTGGGACGGTCCGGCTGGCATCGTCCTGTGTGACGGTCGCTATGCCGCCTGCACGCTGGATAGAAATGGCCTGCGCCCCGCGCGCTGGCTGCTGACCGAAGACCGGCACTTGGTCATCGCTTCGGAAACCGGCGTCTACGACTGCCCGCCGGAAAAGATCGTTGCCAAGGGAAAGCTGGGCCCCGGCGAAATGCTCGCCGTCGACCTGCTGCAGGGCAGGCTGCTGCACAGCGAGGACATCGACGCCATCAACAAGGCGCGGGCGCCGTTCAAGAACTGGCTGCGCCAAGGCGTGACCTACCTGAGCGCCGACCTGTTCGACCCGACCCTCGCCGCCGAGCCCTTCGACGCCGCTACCCTTCGACGCTTCCAAAAACTCTTCCAGCTGACCCGTGAAGAGCGCGAAAGCGTGCTGCGCGTGCTCGCCGAAACCGAACAGGAAGCCACCGGCTCGATGGGCGATGACACGCCGTTCGCCGTGCTCTCGCACCATGTTCGCCCGCTCTACGATTATTTCCGGCAAGCCTTTGCGCAGGTGACCAACCCGCCGATCGATCCGCTGCGCGAGCAGGTGGTGATGTCGTTGGTCACCCAAATCGGCCGCGAGGGCAATGTCTTCGCGCTGGCGCCGGACAACGCCCGGCAAGTGCTGCTCAATTCGCCGGTGCTTTCCCAGCGCAAACTGCGCCAGCTGCTCAGACTGGACGAATTCGCCGGCGCGCATGCGCGCCTCGACCTCTACCTGCAGCACGGTGAAACGCTTGAAGCCGGCCTGCGCCGGCTGTGCGCCGAAGCTGAGGCAGCGGTGCGCGCCGGCAACATCCTGCTGCTGCTGTCCGACCGCTACCCGGAGCCTGGGTGCCTGGCCATCCATGCCCTGCTCGCGACCGGCGCCATCCATCATCATCTCGTGCGCAGCGGACAGCGCTGCGACTGCAACCTGATCATCGAAACCGGCACCACCCGCGATCCGCATCAGATGGCTTGCTTGATCGGCGTCGGCGCCACCGCCATCTATCCCTACCTCGCCTACCAGACGCTGGCCGCGCTCGGCCGCAGCGGCATCCTCGAAGGCAAGCGCGGCAATGAAGCGGCCGAGCTTGGCCGCAGCTATCGCCGCGGCATCAAGAAAGGCCTGCTGAAGATACTGTCCAAGATGGGCATCAGCACCATCGGCAGCTATCGCGGCGCGCAGCTGTTCGAGATCGTCGGCCTCGCCGATGATGTAGTGGCGCTGTGCTTCCCGGGCATCCCCTCGCGGGTGAAGGGCGCGGGTTTCGCCGATCTTGAGGACGACGCGCGCAAGCTCGCGCAGCGCGCCTGGTCCGAACTGGAGGACATCGAGCCCGGCGGCCGGCTCAAGTATGTGCACGGCGGCGAATACCACATGTACAACCCCGAGGTAATCGCCAGCCTGCAGCGCTCGGTGCGCAGCGGCGACATCGAGGACTACCGCGTGTATTCGCGGCATGTGGACGGGCGGCCGGCATCCACCCTGCGCGACCTGCTGCCGCTGCGCCGCGACCTCGCATCGATTCCGCTGGAACAGGTCGAGCCGGTCGAAGCCATCCTCGCCCGCTTCGATTCCGCCGGCATGTCGCTGGGCGCGCTGTCGCCGGAAGCACATGAAGCGCTGGCCATTGCCATGAACCGGCTTGGCGCGCGCTCCAATTCCGGCGAAGGCGGTGAAGATCCTGCCCGCCACGGCACCGAGAAGCGATCAAAGATCAAGCAAGTGGCATCGGGACGCTTCGGCGTCACGCCCGAATACCTGATCAACGCCGAAGTGCTGCAGATCAAGATCGCCCAGGGTGCCAAGCCGGGCGAAGGCGGTCAGCTGCCTGGCCACAAGGTCAACGAGCTGATCGCACGGCTGCGTTACGCGCGGCCGGGCATCGGCCTGATCTCGCCGCCGCCGCATCACGACATCTATTCGATTGAAGATCTCGCACAACTCATTTACGACCTCAAGGAAGTGAACCCGACCGCGCTGGTTTCGGTGAAACTGGTCTCGCACGCTGGCATCGGCACGATTGCCGCCGGCGTGGTGAAGGCCTATGCCGACCTGATCACCGTGTCTGGTTACGACGGCGGCACCGGCGCCTCGCCAGTGTCGTCCATCCACCATGCCGGCACGCCGTGGGAGCTGGGCCTGTCGGAAATCCAGCAAACCCTGCGCATGAATGACCTGCGCCATCGTGTGCGCGTGCAGGTCGATGGTGGCCTGAAGACCGGTCTCGACGTGATCAAGGGCGCCATCCTCGGCGCCGAGAGTTTCGGCTTCGGCACCGCGCCGATGGTGGCGCTGGGTTGCAAATACCTGCGCATCTGCCACCTCAACAACTGCGCCACCGGTGTGGCCACGCAGGACGCGCGCCTGCGCAAGGACCATTTCACCGGCCTGCCGGAAATGGCGATGAATTTCTTCCGCTTCGTCGCCGAAGACGTGCGCGGCTGGCTGGCGATGCTGGGCGTGGCCCGTCTGCAGGACCTGATCGGGCGCACCGACCTGCTGCTGCTTGCCGAGGGCGACAACCACAAGCAGCGCGGCCTAGACCTGTCGCCAATCTTGATGGCCAGCGGCATGCCCGGCGATGCCGCGCAGTACTGCACCAAGGAACGCAATCGCCCGCGTGATCCGGGCTCACTGGCCGCGCGCATGCTCGAAGACATGCGCGAAGCGATCGTCGAGGCGCGCGGCGGACAGTTCCACTACCGCATCGGCAATGCCGATCGCAGCATCGGCGCGCGCTTGTCCGGCGAGATCGCCCGCCAGCACGGCAACCTCGGCATGAGCAATGCACCGATCAACGTGCGCCTGAGCGGCAATGCCGGCCAGAGCCTCGGCGCCTGGAATGCCGGCGGCCTGCACCTGCATCTCGAAGGCGATGCCAACGACTACGTCGGCAAGGGCATGGCCGGCGGCCGCATCGTGCTGCAGCCGCCAGCGCAGGCGCGGTATATCGCCCGCGACACGCCGATCATGGGCAACACCTGCCTGTACGGCGCTACCGGCGGCGAGCTGTATGCCGCCGGCCGCGCCGGCGAACGCTTCGCCGTGCGCAATTCCGGCGCCACCGCCATCATCGAAGGCGTTGGCGACCACGGCTGCGAATACATGACCGGCGGCATCGTCGTCGTTCTCGGCCGCACCGGCCTGAATTTCGGCGCCGGCTTCACCGGCGGCATGGCCTATGTGCTTGACCTCGACCGCGATTTCGTCGACCGCTACAACCACGAACTGATCGACGTGCTGCGCATCACGCCCGAGGGCATGGAGAACCATCGCCAGCATTTGCGCGAACTGATTCGCGCCCACGTCGGATTTACCGGCAGTGCCTGGGGCCAGGACTTGCTCAAGGATTTCCGCGACGTCGCCGGCCGCTTCTGGCTGGTCAAGCCCAAGGCCGCCAGTCTGGAATCGCTGGTGGATGCCTTGAGGCGCGCGGCGTGAAGGCGACACCGTTCCAGTTCCTCGACGTGCCGCGGCGCATGCCGCGTGAGCTCGACGTGTCCGTGCGCGTGCTCGGCTGGAGCGAGATCTACGGCGGTTTCGAAGCCCCGCAGGCCGCCGAGCAATCCGGCCGCTGCCTCGACTGCGGAAATCCCTACTGCGAGTGGAAGTGCCCGGTCCACAACTACATCCCGAACTGGCTGACGCTGGTGCGCGAAGGTCGTTTGTTCGAAGCTGCCGAACTCGCCCATGAAACCAATCCGCTGCCGGAAATCTGCGGCCGCGTCTGCCCGCAGGACCGTTTGTGCGAAGGCGACTGCACGCTCAACACCGGGTTCGAGGCAGTGACCATTGGCTCGGTCGAAAAATACATCGTCGACGAAGCGTTCAAGCAAGGCTGGCGACCCGACCTCTCGCACGTGCGCGCCACCGGCAAGCGCGTCGCCGTGATCGGCGCCGGCCCTGCGGGATTGGCTTGCGCCGACCGGTTGGTACGCGCCGGCATCGAGGCGCATGTCTTCGACCGCTACGAGGAAATCGGCGGCCTGCTCACCTTCGGTATCCCGCCATTCAAACTGGATAAAGGCGTAATTGCCACCCGCCGCGGCGTGCTCGAAGCCATGGGCGTGCGCTTCCACCTGCGTACCGAGATCGGCCGCGATATTGCCTTCGAAAAACTGCTGCAGGATTTCGACGCCGTCTTTCTCGGTACCGGCGCGTACACGGCGGTCGATGGCCGCTTGCCGGGACAGGACCTGCCCGGCGTGATTCCGGCGCTGCCGTTCCTGATCGCCAACGCGCGTCGCATCCTTGGCTCCAACGTGCCTGACGAGAACCTGCCCGATCTCGCCAACCGCCGCGTGATCGTGCTTGGCGGCGGCGACACCGCCATGGACTGCGTACGCACCGCCGTGCGCCTGGGCGCCGCCGAAGTCAGCTGCGTTTATCGCCGCGATGAAGCCGCGATGCCCGGCTCGCGCCGTGAAGTGAAAAATGCCCGCGACGAGGGCGTACAGTTTTTGTTCAACCGGCAGCCGTTGGCGATCGAAGGCGAGGGCGAGGCCACGGGCGTGAATGTTGTCAGCACGCACACGACGGGTCGCGGTTCCAGCGAAGCCATCGCCGGAAGCGAGCACAGCCTGCCCGCCCACATCATCATCCTCGCCTTCGGCTTCCGCCCCAGCCCCGCCCCCTGGCTGGCCGAACACGGCATCGCGCTGCAGCAGGGCGCGAATGCCGGCCGCATCCGCACTGACGGCGGCCTGCCGTTCCAGACCTCGCACCCAAAGGTGTTCGCCGGCGGCGACAACGTTCGCGGCGCCGACCTGGTGGTGACGGCGGTGCATGACGGGCGCGAAGCAGGCGTCGCCATTTCCAGGCAGCTGTTGGCGGGTTGACGGGCCACTTTTTGTGACTCGAAGGCCACGCTATTGTGGAGGCGCCTTCAGGCCCCACGCGCACAGGATGCAAACTGGGATATCTGGCTTGATGTACGCCGGGCATGATGGCCCTCCCACTTGAAACTTTCTCACTTGCCGGTTCGCTTGACGCCATGAACAAACTCATCGCAACCCTGCTGATCATCGCCGGCATCATCCACCTGCTGCCGCTGTCGGGCCTGCTGGGTTCGGCGCAACTGGGCCGGTTGTATGGACTGGATTTCAGCGATCCCAACCTCGCCATCCTGATGCGCCATCGAGCGGTACTTTTCGGCATGCTCGGCGTCTTTCTGGTGTATGCCGCATTCACTCCTTCGATACGTTTGCTGGCTCTGGTCGCCGGATTCATCAGCGTGCTGTCGTTTCTATGGCTGGCCTGGTCCACCGGCGGCTACAACGCGCTGGTGGCGCGGATCGTGACGGCGGATATCGTCGCTCTAGCTTGTTTGCTGGTGACGCTGGTGCTGCACTACGCCACGCATAGGCCAGTACCGTAGTTGGGGCTGGCAAGCTCGGGATTCGCCGCATGCTATCTTTTCGCACTTTTTGGACGAACCCCATGCCATGAGCGAACTGCAGGACCTGAGCTCTCTCATCCGTTCGGGCACGGCGCTGATCGTGATCGAGACGCCGGACGAGGCGCGGGTGGTCGACCTGTTCCGGCATGTGCTGATGAATGTGTGGCGTGCGCTGTACCGATGGTCGATCACCGAAGGCATGCGCCGGGTCGACCTGGATCGCGAGGACCCGCCGGAAACGGCGCCGGACATCAGCACCACGCTGCTGGCGATGAAGGCGCACGAGCAGCGCGGCATCTACCTTCTGCTGGACGTGGCGCCGTACCTGGGTTACGCCAGCACCCAGCGCATGCTGCGCGAGATCGTCGAGCGCCGCGGCTGCATCGACCATACCGTGGTACTGGTCGGCAACAAGGTCGAGTTGCCGCCCGAACTGGAAACGCTGGCGGTGCGCTTTTCCCTGCGCCTGCCCGATGAAAACGCGCTGCTGAAAATGGTCAACGACGAAGCCGGCCTGTACCAGCGCGAGAACGGCGGCCGCCGCGTCGAGATCGATCGCGCCGCCCTCGGCGCAATCGTGCGTAACCTGCGCGGGCTGTCTCTGGCCGAAGCACGTCGCATCGCCCGCCACCTGATCTTCAGCGATGGCGCCCTGGGCGAGAAAGACCTGCCGGCGCTGGCCAAGTTGAAATTCGAACTGCTCAACAAGAGCGGCCACCTGCATTTCGAATATGACACCGCAAAGTTTGCCGATATCGCCGGTGTGGCCCGGCTCAAGCAATGGATTGGCCATCGCCGCGAAGTGTTCATCGGCTCTGAACTGCCGCATGGGCTGGACGCGCCCAAGGGCATTCTGTTGCTCGGTGTGCAAGGTTGCGGCAAGTCGCTGGCGGCCAAGGCCGTGGCTGGTGGCTTCGGCGTGCCGCTGGTGCGCCTGGATTTCGGCACGCTGTACAACAAGTACCACGGCGAGACCGAGAAGAACCTGCGCGAGGCACTGGCCTCGGCTGAACAACTCGAACCCTGCGTGCTGTGGATCGACGAGCTGGAAAAAGGCCTGGCCAGCTCGGGCAGCAGCGACGATGGTGGCGTCTCGCGGCGCGTGCTCGGCTACTTCCTGACCTGGATGGCCGAACGCAAGTCGAAAGTGTTCATGGTCGCCACCGCCAACGCCGTGCACGAACTGCCGCCGGAGCTGCTGCGCAAGGGTCGGTTCGACGAAATTTTTTTCGTCGACCTGCCCAACCATGCGGCGCGCGGCGAGATTTTCCGTATCCATCTGGAAAAGCGCCGGGTCGACTGGAGCGCTTTCTCGCTGTCGGCGCTGGCCGAAGCCTCGGACGGTTTTTCCGGCGCTGAAATCGAGCAGGCCATCGTCAGCAGCCTGTATGCCGCCCATGCGGCGAAATCGCCGGTGGACGAGATCCGCGTCCTGGAAGAACTGCGCAACACCCGGCCGCTGTCGGTGCTGATGGCCGAACAGGTGCAGGGCCTGCGTGAATGGGCACGCACGCGCACGCTGCCGGCGGATTGAGGGCGACAAAACGGTATGTGGCTGAGGCAAATCAGGACAAGCGCGGGATGCGGTCGCCTGACGCGCTCGCAGTCGAACTCAGTGCAAACGCAGCAGCCACGCCCACAGCGGCACTGTCAGCAATGACATCAGGATGCCGTAAGCCACCATGGCCGCGGCCAGCCCGGGCGCGAGACGATGCGAAATCGCCAGTGCAGCAGCGGTGATCATCGGCGGCATGGCGGATTCGAGCACCACCACATCGTGCTTCGTGCCTTGCAGGTTCAGCAGCCAGGCAAGCCCCAGTGACAGCGCCGGGATGACCGCCAGCTTGAGCGCCAAGCCCGCCACCAGCGGCTTGACCTCGTCGCGCGGCACCTCCAAGCGCAAGGTCAGGCCGATGGCCAGCATCACCAGCGGCAGCAGGGCCGAGGACAGCCACTGCAGCATGTTGACCAGCCACGGCGGCGGGTCGGTCGGCATCAGCGTCATGCCCACCAGCAGGGCGATGAAAGGCGGAAAGCGGACGATGCGGCCGAGGATGTCGCGCAGCGAAGGTTCGCGATCACCGCCATAGCGCGCCAACACGTAAAGGCCGAAGGTCGACAGGATCAGGAAGGCACCGAGTTGGTCGTAGAGCACGGCATGCGGCAATGCCGCTGCGCCGAGCAGGGCGTGCACCAGCGGATAGCCGAGGAACGAGGTGTTGCCGAGACCCACGGTAAGCAGCAGCACGGCGTGTTCATCACGACGAAGGGACAGCAGCCTGGTGGTCAGGGTCACCAGCAGCAGCGTGGCCAGCAACAGCAGCCACGGCACGGCAACCACGGCCAGCGCGCTGGCATCGAGCACCAGTCCCGGCACGACGCCCAGTATGGCGGCGGGCAGACAGACGTACAGGATGAAGGTGTTCAGGAAATCGGCGACGCGCTCCGGCGACGCGACAAATCGCCTGGACACAAGGCCCAGGCCGAGCATGGCGAAGATCAGCAAATAGGCGTCAGCCACCATCACGGCGAGTGCATCCATGCGCGACGAACGGACGCACGAGCGTCAAGGATAATTCGCCAGAACATGCAGCCGCAGCCGTTCAGTCGCCGTCTGCAGGTCGGCGCACAGCGGCAGCAGCTGTGCCCAGTCGGCGGCTTTCGCCGCCACCTCCAGTTCAGTCGCGGCTTGTGCCAGTTCGGGTGCGCCCACCAGCCGCGCGGCGCCCTTGACCTTGTGCGCCTCGCTGGCCATGCGCGCAGTGTCGCCGGCGTCACGCGCCTGCCGCAGCGCCTGCAGGTCCTGTTCGGTGGCAGTAAGGAAATCATCGAGCAGGGCGCGCATTTCGCTGCGGTCACCGCCGGTCAGCATGGCCAGCATCTGCGCTTCCAGCGGCACGGGCAGTGCCTGTGCCTGCGGCAGCGCCGCCACTGGACTGGCGATCGAAGTGTCCATGGCTGCGTTACGTGTATGCGGCAGCCATTTCTGCAGGCAATTCACCAGCTCGGCGATGCTTACCGGCTTGGCCAAGTAGTCGTCCATCCCGGCGCTGAGGCAGCGCTCAGCCTCGCCCTTGAGCGCGGCGGCGGTCAACGCCACCACCGGTGTGCGCACGCTGCCGGTGTGGGCTTCTTCGACGCGCAACGCCCGCGCCAGCTCATAACCATCCATGAACGGCATGTGCACGTCGGACAGCACCAGCGCATAGCGACCGCTGCGCCATTTTTCCAATCCCTGCAGTCCATCCTCGGCCGCTTCACTGGCATAGCCGGCAAGCGCCAACTGCCGTGCCACCACCAGCCGATTGGTCGGGTGGTCGTCCACGAGCAGGATCAGGCTACGCTCGGCCTCGGCTTGCGGCGTGGTCGGCAGCGGCCGCGGCGTGAAGCCCTGGTAGGGCTGGGCCGCGTTGTCATCGGACTCGACGTCCTCGATGCGGCCGATCGGCAAGGGGATGTTGAGCCGCAGCGTGGTGCCATTGCCGGGCGTACTTTCCATGACCACTTCACCGCCCATCAACTCGGCCAAGCGTCGGCTGATCACCAGGCCGAGGCCGGTGCCGCCGAAGCGCCGCGAGGTGCTGCCTTCCGCCTGCTGGAACGGTTGGAACAGCCGCGCCAATTGTTCGGGCGTGATGCCGATGCCGGTGTCGGTTACGCGCAGGCTGAGGCGTTGGTGATCACCGTCACGGCCCAACACTTCCATGGCCGTCTCGATGGAACCCTTCTCAGTGAACTTGATCGCGTTGGACAGGAAATTGGACAGGATCTGGCGCAGGCGCAGGCCGTCGGCAACATGCGCTGGCGCAATCTTTTCGTCGATGCGCACGTACATTACAAGGCCCTTGCTGGACGCTGATCCAGTGAAGTTGGCCACGGTGGATTGCAGCAGCTTCGCCAAACTGATCGTGGTCGGCGACAGCTCCATGCGCCCGGCCTCGACCTTGGAAAAATCGAGAATGTCGCCAATGATCTTCAGCAGCGAGGACGCCGACTGCTGGATGACGTGGATGCTGCGCCGCTGGTCGGCATCCAGCTGGCTGTGCGAAAGCACCTCCAGCATGCCGGTGACGCCA
>Ga0163144_10000320_pt1 | contig 111108 bp, 107 predicted proteins | sample OliLak19BULKMAT1_FD_123175 | JGI IMG/M metagenome (GOLD analysis project Ga0163144, IMG submission 123175) | Freshwater microbial mat bacterial communities from Lake Vanda, McMurdo Dry Valleys, Antarctica - Oligotrophic Lake LV.19.BULKMAT1 | ecosystem: Environmental > Aquatic > Freshwater >...
CATCGCGCCGCTGCTCGCCGGTGCCGGCGTCATCGGACTTGCGATCGGGTTCGGCGCGCAGAAGCTGGTGCAGGACGTCATCACCGGGTTCTTCATCCTGGTGGAAGACTCGATTTCGATCGGCGATTTCGTCGATCTCGGCACCCATACCGGCACGGTCGAGAGTATTAGCATCCGTTCGATTCGCATGCGAGATCTCGAGGGGACGATGCACACCGTTCCGTTCAGCAGCGTGAACACCGTCAAGAATTTCTCTCGCGATTTTGGTTACGCCCTCATGGATATCGGCGTCGCCTATCGCGAGAACACCGACGACGTGATGGAGATCATGCGCGAGGTCGGTACCGACATGACCGAAGATCCGGATATCAAGCGCAATATCCTCGCGCCGATCGACGTGCTCGGCGTGCACGAGCTGGGCGATTCGGCGGTCGTCATAAGGGCGCGATTCATGACGCGGCCGATGATGCAGTGGAGCATCAAGCGCGAGTTCCTGCGGCGGATCAAATTCGCCTTCGACGAGCGGGGCATCGAAATGCCGTTCCCGCATCGCACGCTCTATTTCGGCGAGGACCGGGACGGCAACGCGCCGCCGGTCCGGGTCCGGGCGCTGGAAGCCGATGCGCCTGCACCGGATCGCTCCGAACGGCGCGAGCGACCGGCCGCAAAGTCGCAAGCTTTTAGGGGTGCGCCCGAACCGCCGCCGGCCGGCGGCTCGCGGGAGAGCGACTAGCGGCGATCGGATCCGTTTTCGGAACCATCCGGCGACGCGGCGGCGATCGCCGTATCGAGTGCCTCGGCGTCGGCCAGCGCGATCACCCGGCGCACCGTCTCATAGTTGAAGCCCGCGCGTGCCAGGGCCGCCATGTCCTTCTCGCGCAACGCTGCACGCCCGGCAGCGGGCCGTGCGGGGCCGAGGCGGCGGCGCCGCGCAAGGCGGCAGGCGGCGCGGAACTCGGGGTCGCCATCCTCTTCCTTGAGCCCCTCGATTGCCTGGTCGATCGTGCTCGTGGCGACGCCCTTGGCGCGTAGCCGTGCCCGGATTCGGCGCCCGGATTCGCCGCGCCGGTTGAGACTGCCGGCGCGGATTTCGGCATAGCTCGCATCGTCGATCAGCCCGGCGCGTTCGAGCCGCGCGATGACCGCGTCGATCACCGGACGGACCTGTTCGAGATCGACATCGGTCCCGGCGCGGCGCGCGTCGCGATAGGCCCGGCGCTGCAGCACGCGGCGCATATTGTCGGCCGAGCTCGCGAATCGCTCTAGATAGCCGAGCGCGGCGGCGTGATAGGCCTCGACGGCCGGGCCGGCCGAAGCAGGCTTTGATTTCCCGGCACTCATCACCGGAGCATCGCATGGCGGGGCGCATCCGGACCAGCATCCGGCCTCATCGGCCGAGGGCCTCTGTGGGACCTTGCGGCGAACCGGGTGGCGCTATAAAGCTGGCGCCCGCGCGGCCGCCCTAGCGCCGGAAATCCTGTCCCAGGCCCTGAATCAACCGCCTTCATGTCCTTCGCACCGCCCCGTCACCGACGCGTCGGGCCGATCAACTGGATCGGCCTTGCGACGCTCTATTTCAAGGAAGTGCGCCGCTTCGCCAAGGTGGCGACGCAAACCGTCATTGCGCCGGTCATCACATCTTTGCTGTTTCTCGCAATCTTCTCGCTGGCGCTCGGCCGCACTGTGCAGACCATCGGCGGCGTTTCCTTCGCCGAGTTCCTTGCGCCCGGCCTCATCATGATGTCGATGGTGCAGAACGCTTTTGCGAACACGTCGTCCTCGATCATGATCTCCAAGGTCCAGGGCAGCATCGTCGATCTGCTGATGCCGCCGTTATCGCCGGGCGAGATCGTCGTCGCGATGGTGCTAGGCGGGGTGACGCGGGGCATTGCCGTCGGGCTCGCCGCTGTGATCGGTATGTCGTTCTTCGTGCCGATCGCCGTGCACGACGCGGGCTTCATCCTGTTCCATGCGATTGCCGCCAGCCTGCTGCTGGCGCAGCTCGGCATCCTCGGCGGAATCTGGGCCGAGAAATTTGATCACATCGCCGCCATCACAAACTTTGTGATCACGCCCTTCGCCTTTCTCTCGGGTGCGTTCTATTCGGTGCAGCGATTGCCGGAGCCCTGGATCACCATCGCGCATTGGAATCCGTTCTTCTACATGATCGACGGTTTCCGCTACGGCTTCATCGGCCACGCCGACGGGTCGCTGACGGTCGGCATGCTGCTGCTGATCGCAGCCAACGGGTTGATGCTGTGGCTGAATTGGCGGCTGATCGCGATCGGCTACAAGCTGCGTCCGTGACAGACGAGCCGCTTTCGCCGCGCGTTGCCGTTCGGTTACTGCGGCGACCGCGCCGTTTCGGGGCGGTCAACTGGGTCGGCCTCGCGACGCTCTACCGGCGCGAGGCACGGCGCGGGCTTAAGGATCATCTCGACAGTCTGTGGGGACCTGTCGTTGCCAATCTGCTCTATCTCGCTGTCTTCGGTCTCGCCGCCGGCACGATCGACCAGCCCGGCAATGCGGGCAGCCTGCTTGCCTTCATCGCACCGGGCCTGGTGATGTTTACGATCATGAGCCGGGCGTTCGAAATGGCGTGCGCCTCGATCCTGTTCGACAAACTGGAAGGCATGATCGTCGACGTCCTGCAGCCGCCGATCACGCCGATCGAGCGCCTAACGGGTATGGCCGGGGCCTGTGTCTCGGTGGGTCTTCTGACCGGCATCGTGCTTGCTCTGGTCACGCATCTGTTCGTCGACATGCGGCCGGTCGCGCCGCTGACGCTGCTGCTGTTTGCGGTCCTCGGCGCACTGATGCTGAGCCTCGCGGGGATCCTGGGCGGGCTCTGGGCGCGGCGCTGGGATCATTATGCGGCCCTGCTGACCTTCTTCGTGATCCCGGCCTCATTTCTCTCCGGCATGTTTTATCCGATCGACGTGCTGCCTGAATTCGCGCGCGATCTCACTTTGATCAATCCGCTGTTCTACGCGATCGACGGCGTGCGCTATGGCTTCCGCGGCGAGGCACAGGCATCGCTCGCCGTCGGTGCTGCATTGCTGATCGCAATCAACGCCGCGCTCGCCCTCGTCCTGTGGCGGCTGTTCTCGCGAGGCTGGCGGCTCAAGAGCTGAGCGCTACTTGCGGGGTGCGCGAAGTTTCTTCCGCAGCGCCTTGAGCTGTCGCGCCAGCTTCGGGTCGGCCGGCGGCGGTTTGATCGATAGGCCCTTGCCGAGCACGGTGACGATCCGGTCCATCGCCTGGCAGCGCGACCACCATTTATAATCCGACGCGATCACATCCCAGGGCGCGTCGCGCGTATGGCAATGCGCCAGGATATCGTTGATGGCGCGTTCGTACTCGCCGCGGCGTTCGAGATTGCGCAGATCCGACATGGTCAGCTTCCAGCGCTTATGCGGCGTCTCGAGCCGATCCTTGAACCGCCGAAGCTGTTCCTCGGCCGAGATATGCAGGAACAGTTTGACCAGCCGGATGCCGTCATCGACCAGCATCGATTCGAATTCGTTGATCTCGTCATAGGCCCGCTTCCAGGCCGCCGGCGGGATCAGTTTCTCGACCCGTTCGACGAGAACGCGGCCGTACCAGGAGCGATCGAAGACGGTGATCGTGCCGGGCAACGGCAGGCCCTGCCAGAAGCGGTAGAGATAGTGGCGTGCCTGTTCGTCGGGCAAAGGTGCTGCGATCGGAATGACCTTGATGAAGCGCGGGTCGAGCCGTGCATTGAGACGCCGGATCAACCCGCCTTTGCCGGCCGCGTCCCAGCCCTCGAGCACAACGATGCCGCGTTCCCGGCTTTGCATGGCTGCCTGCTGGATCTGCACCAGCCGGAGTTGCAGGGCATCGAGCCGCGCCTCGTAATCGGCGGCGTCTCGAACGCGGTTTTTGGCCGCCGGCGCCGTCAGTCGCAATGTCGTCCGGCCCATGACCGCCTATCCCTTCCGACCGCCGGAAAAGGCCGGCAAATGGCGCGTGCCGGCCCGGCCGGCGCGTTGACACGCCACAAACGAGGAACGATAGTCTCGGCCTTTTTCAAGGAGCCCCGCAAGATGATCGCGCCGGTCATGCCGACCTACGCCCGCTTCGACCTCGCTTTCGAGCGAGGCGAAGGCGCCTATCTGATCGCCACCGACGGACGGCGCTATCTCGATTTCGCGAGCGGCATTGCCGTCACAGCGCTCGGTCACGCGCATCCGCATCTCGTGGCGGCGCTGAAGGCACAGGCGGAGAAGCTCTGGCACAGCTCGAACCTGTATCGGATTCCGGGGCAGGAGCGGTTCGGTCAGCGGCTGGTCGATGCCAGCTTCGCCGACAGCGTGTTCTTCACCAATTCCGGTGTCGAGGCGATCGAGTGCGGGCTCAAGCTCGTCCGCAAGTATCACGACGAGACCGGCAATCCCGAGCGCTATCGCGTCATCACCTGTCGCGGCGCGTTCCACGGCCGCAGCCTGGCGACGATCTCGGCCGGACGGCAGGAGAAGCACATCAAGGGTTTCGAGCCGCTCGTCGACGGGTTCGATCAGGTGGCATTCGAGAATCTCAACGAGATGCGCGCCGCTATCACGAAAGAGACGGCCGCGATCCTGATCGAGCCGGTGCAGGGCGAGGGCGGTATGCGCGCCGCCTCCGTCGAGTATCTGCAGGGCTTGCGCGCGGTCTGCGACGAGTTCGGTCTGCTGCTGTTTCTCGACGAGGTGCAATGCGGCATGGGTCGCACCGGCAAACTCTTCGCCCATGAATGGGCCGGCATCCGCCCCGACATCGTGGCGACCGCCAAGGGCATTGGTGGCGGATTTCCCGTTGGCGCGTGCCTTGCGACCGAAAAGGTCGCGAGCGTGCTCACCGCCGGCAGCCATGGCACCACCTTCGGCGGCAATCCGCTCGCGATGGCGGTCGGCAATGCCGTGCTCGATGTGATGCTGGCCGACGGATTCCTCGACCGGGTCGTAAAGACCGGCGACTATCTGCGCCGTCGCGCCGAAAGCGTTGCCGCCGCCCATCCAAAACAAATTCGCGCGGTGCGCGGCAAGGGGCTGATGCTCGGCCTCGAATGCGTCGTACCGAACACTGAGATGGTCGCGCGGCTGATGGGGGCGGGATTGCTGACGGTCGGTGCCGGCGACAATGTCGTGCGTCTGCTGCCGCCGCTGATCGTCGAAAACGCGCAGGTCGATGAAGCGGTGCAGATCATCGATGCCGTCTGTCGTGACTGGCCCGAGGCGCATTGACGTGGCCGAGAACAGCACGACGCCACGGCATTTTCTGGATCTCGACCGGTTCGATCGCGACAGCCTGCGCCGGATGCTCGATGCCGCTGCTGCCTGCAAGCGGGGTACGCCGCCGGGCGGCAGCCAGCCTTTTGCCGGCAAGTCGCTGGCCCTGATCTTCGAAAAACCCTCGACACGGACCCGCGTTTCATTCGAGGTCGGGATGAAGCAGTTGGGCGGCGAGGTTATCGTGCTCGAACAGCAGGGCTCGCAGCTCGGCCGCGGCGAAACCGTCGCCGATACGGCACGGGTGCTCTCGCGCTATGTCGACGCAATCATGCTGCGCACGACGCGCGCGGAGAAACTGACCGAGCTCGCCGAGAACGCGACAGTGCCGGTTATCAACGGCCTCACCGATCAGACCCATCCCTGCCAGCTCATGGCGGATGTGATGACGTTCGAGGAGCAGAAAGGCCCGATCGCCGGCCAGCGCATCGCCTGGATCGGCGATGGCAACAACATGGCGACCTCGTGGATTCATGCCGCGACGCGTTTCGGGTTCGAACTTTCGATCGCCTGCCCGCCGCAGCTTCGCCCGCCCGGGCAGGTGCTCGGCTGGGCGCAGCATGAGGGCGGCAAGGTCACCGTGACCGACGATGTCGCGAGCGCGGTTGCCGGCGCCGATTGCGTCGTGACCGATATCTGGGTCTCGATGGGCGACGAAGCGGACAAGATCAATCGCGAACAGTTGCTGAGGCCCTATCAGGTCGACGAGCGGGTCATGGCGCAGGCCGCGAAGGATGCGATTTTCATGCATTGTCTGCCGGCGCATCGCGGCGAAGAAGTCACCGCGGACGTGATCGACGGGCCGCAATCGGTCGTCTGGGACGAAGCGGAGAATCGTCTGCATGCCCAGAAGGGCATTCTCTACTGGTGCCTCGGCAAGATCTGATGACGTCGCGCGACGATTTTGTGCTGCCTTTCGCGCTCGAGGGCCAGCCGGTGCGTGGCCGACTGGTTCGGCTCGGCCCGCTGGTCGACGACATTCTCGGCCGTCACGACTATCCGAAGCCGGTCGCCGGTCTCCTGACCGAGATCCTCACGCTCGCCGCGTTGCTGTCCGATGCGCTCAAGTTCGAGGGTGTGTTTTCGCTGCAGACAAAGGGCGACGGGCCGGTGCGGCTGATGGTTGCCGACGCGACCAGTGCTGGCGACATGCGCGCCTACGCGCAGTTCGACGAGGCGGCTGTCGCGCGTGCCGCCGCGGGAACCAGCGGACCTTCTCTGCCGCGGCTGACCGGCCCTGGCTATCTCGCCTTCACCGTCGATCAGGGTGTCGATACCGACCGCTATCAGGGCATCGTCGAACTCAACGGCGAAACGCTGGTCGAGTGCATTCATCATTACTTTCGCCAGTCGGAGCAGATCCGCACGGCCATCGTCGTCGCAAGCAGCACGGATTCAGCCGGGCAGCGCCAGACCGCCGCCATCATGATCCAGCGCATGCCCGGGCCGGCCGATGCGACCGCCGCGCCGGAAGACGAACTTGTCGACGAAGACTGGCGGCGGGCCTGCATTCTGCTCGCGAGCGTCCGTCGCGAAGAATTGAACGACCGGAATCTGGCGCCTACCGATCTGCTCTACCGTCTGTTTCACGAGGAAGGCGTGCGTGTATTCGACGAGCGGCCATTGCGCGCCGGCTGCCGCTGCTCGCGCGAGCGGGTCGAGCGAACGCTCGCACAGTTGCCGCATGACGAGCTGATCGAGTTGATTGAGGACAACCATCTAGCGGTCACCTGCGAGTTCTGCAACCGGACCTACCGGTTCAAACGCGGCGAAATCGACGCGCTCGGCGCCGCTTGACCCCACCGGCCGCAGCCGGCGCTTGCCCCCGCCGGCGATAGCCGCCATCCTCGATCGGCGAGCAACGAGAGAGTAGCGCCAATGATTTCACGAACCCTGCGCATGGTCCTGTTGCTGCTGGCGGGCGGTACGGCCGCGTGCGAAGCGCCGCCGTCGCGCGGGACCTTCCCCGAACTGACCTATCATCATCTGTCGACATACCGGCTTGATGTGGCCTCGATCGCGATCGAAGAGGTGTTTCAGTCGCCGCGCACCGATCCCAATGTCGAACATCTCTTTCCGGTGACGCCGGCGACCGCCGCTAGAAGCTGGGCCGAAGATCGCCTCGAGGCGGTCGGGATCGACGGGATGGTGCGCTTCATCATTCTCGATGCCAGCGCCGTCGAGCGGCGACGGGTCGCGCCGCCGGCCGGGTCCGGCACGACCGAACCGCAGGACCGCTACGACATGCGGATCGCGGTGCGGATCGAACTGGTAAAGGCGGGAGGCGGCGATCAGGCCTTCGTCGCGGCCGATGTGACGCTGCAGCAGTATGTCGACCCGTCGACCTCGATGAACGATCGGGAACGCATCTGGTTCGACAATGTCGAAACGCTGATGCGTAGCCTCAACGCGGAACTTGAACCGCGCATCGCCGCGACCTTCGGGCCCTATCTGCGCTGAGACCGGCCGCGGTCGGTCGCGGCGAAAACAATACGCGACCTCGTCGCTGGCGCGCGATCAGCCGCGCCAGAAGGTCGGCAGGAACAGGACGAGGATCGTCAGCAGTTCCAACCGTCCGAGCAGCATCGCAAGGCTGAGAACCCATTTCGCACCGTCCGGCAGACCGCCGAAATGGCCGACCGGGCCAATCGAAGGCACGAGACCGGGACCAACATTCCCGAGTGCCTGGCCGACAGCGGAGAGGCCGAGCGTCAGGTCACCGACGAACAGCGAGAACACCAGCGTCAGAATGGCAAACGCAGCCATGTAGAAGAAGAAGAAGCCGAGTACGGAGCGGATAACGTCGTCGCCGACCGGTCGGCCATTATAGGTGGTCTGCTGTACGCGGTGCGGATGCATCAGATTGTGCAGCAAACCGTGCGCGACGCCGCCGAGAATGCAGTAGCGGAACACCTTGATGCCACCCGCGGTCGAGCCGGTGCAGCCGCCTATGAACATCAGCACCATGAACCCGGCAACCGGCAGGCTGCCCCAGAGCAGGAAATCCTCGCTGGCGAAGCCGGTGGTGGTCGCGATCGACACGACATTGAAGGCGGACGCCGTCAGGGCGGACCAGAAATCGCGCTCGTTGCCAACGACCTGCCACATCGTCATGGCGAGAATGAACGCGCCGATATAGATCGCATACCAGCGCAACTGCGTATCGAGAAGCAAGGCCGAGAACTTGCCCCGGGCAACCTGGAACAGCAGGATGAAGCCCATGCCGCCGATGAACATGAAGACCGTAATGATCCAGTGGATCAGCGGGCTCGGATAGGCGCCCAGCGATGCCGCCTTGGTCGAAAAGCCGCCGGTCGCGACCGTTGTCATGGCATGGCAGACCGCATCGAAGACCGGCATCCCGGCGAGGATGAGGGCGAGCGCGCAGACCGCGGTCAGCACCAGGATGATCGAGACGACGATTCCGGAAACCTGCGAAACACGCGGCCGGATTTTCTCCGATTTTTCCGACGATTCGGCGCGGAAAAGCTGCATGCCGCCGACCCGCAACAGCGGCAGCACGGCAACCGCCATGACGACGATCCCGATGCCGCCCAGCATCTGCAGCATCGAACGCCAGAGCTTGATTGCCATCGACTGGTTGTCGATGTCGGCGATCACCGACGATCCCGTCGTCGTGATACCCGACATCGATTCGAAAAACGCATCGGCCAGATCTAGATTGGTTTCCGCGAGCATGAACGGTGGCGCCGAGAACAGTGCGATCACCAGCCATGACAGGGTCGTGAGAAGGAACCCCGCGCGATGCGTCAGCTCGATTGGCTTGGAGGGCCGGAAGGCGAGTGCCATCCCGCCGCCGGCGGTTGCCGTGAGCCCGGCGCTCGCGAGAAACGCGCGCCAGTCCGGATTGTTGTCGATAATGTCGATCAGGGCCGGCAACAGCATCGTCGCGGCCAGCGCGATCAGCAGCAGCCCGAGAATGTAAAGGACAGGGCGAAGATCCGGCATCGTTTTGTGTGGCCGTCGCCTGGCGCCTGCAGTATTGCAGGGCTCAGACGTTGATCAGCTGGCCTCCGTGCGGGCTTCCGATGATCGAGAGGAATTCGCGGCGGGTCGACGCATCGGAACGGAAGGCGCCCAGCATCCGGCTCGTCACCATGCTGGCGCCGGGTTTGTGGACGCCGCGTGTCGTCATGCATTGGTGCGCGGCATCGAGCACCACGGCAACGCCGCGCGGCTGCAGCACGTCCTCGATGGTGTTGGCGATTTGCGCGGTCAGCTTTTCTTGGATCTGCAGGCGGCGGCTGTAGATCTCGAGCAGGCGGGCGAGCTTGGAAATGCCGACCACGCGCCGGCGCGGCAGATAGGCGATATGCGCCCGGCCGATGATCGGGGCCATGTGATGCTCGCAATGCGACTCGAAGCGGATGTCGCGCAGCACTACCATTTCATCGTAGCCCTCGGTCTCCTCGAACGTGCGGCTCAGCACCTCGACCGGATCGATGTCATAGCCGGAAAAAAACTCCTCGTAGGCACGCGCGACTCGGGCCGGCGTTCCGGCGAGACCCTCGCGATCAGGATCGTCGCCGGCCCAGCGGATCAGCGTGCGGACCGCCGCTTCGGCCTCGGCACGATCGGGTCGCTCAATCGATGAGCGGCCGTCGGGCCGTGTCGTGTCGTTCATCGGTCGATGTCCTTTCTCCAGTCGCACAGGATCCGCGGGCATGCTCAGTTCAGATGCACCGGCTGATGCGGGCTGTCGAGAGAGAAGGCGGGCACCGCAACGTCGAATCGCTCGCCGCCATTTGTTTCCATCTGGTAGGTGCCGACCATGAAGCCCGACGGCGTCGGCAATGGCGTACCGCTGGTGTACTCGAAACTCTCACCGGGTTTCAGCACCGGCTGTTCGCCAACCACGCCGGCGCCGCGCACTTCCTGCACGCGACCGAGCGCATCGGTGATCCGCCAATAGCGGCTGCGCAACTGCACGATCTCGGCGCCCTTGTTTTCGATTCGTACGTGATATGCCCAGACAAAATGCGATTCGTCTGGCGACGACTGATCCTCGAGATAGATCGGCCGAACCGTAATTTCGATCGAACGGGTCGTTTCCGCGTACATGCGCTGTTCCTGAACTCTGCGTCGGCAAGGGTTGCGCCATTCTATAGCGCTATGCCGTGAGGCCAAGGGCGCAATGCCGGACCGCTGAAACCGTGCGATCGGTGCCCCAAAAGGAAACGGCGCCGGGGTTGCCCCCAGCGCCGTTCCGTCGCGGATCCCGGCAGGTATTACTGCTGGATGATGATTTCCGCGCGGCGGTTCGCCTGCTCACGGACGCCATCGGCGGTGGGTACCGCAGGCTCCGCTTCGCCACGACCGGCCGTCGTGATCTGCTCGGGCATTACCCCGCCAGCGATCAGCGCATCACGCACTGAGTCCGCCCGTCTCAGGGAAAGACCCATATTGTACTCCTCCGAACCCGAGAGGTCGGTGTGACCGACAACCGAGATCGGCGGGCTGCCAAGCGAACCGGCATCGCGGACCACATCAGCGATCACCGCTGCGCCGTCCGGACGAATGTCGGAACGATCCCAGTCGAAGTACACGATGTAGATATCCGGGATCGCTGCCATCGGCTCTTCCATCATCACGACGGGCGCCATGGCCGCTTCGAGTTCTTCCAGCGCTGCCCAGAAATCGTCGCGGCATGCGGCGATATGGTCGGCCTGGTGATTTTCTTCCTGCTGTTCGATCCAGCAATCGAACCGGCCCTGCGCGCGTGCAGCAAGTTCCGGATGCGAGTCGCGACCGCCGTTCTCGAGCGCAACCATCAGACGGTTGCGGCCTTCGGCGAGATCGCCCTGCCAGCCGCCGCAGCAATACGCGGCGGGGATCGCCCAATGAGCGAGCTGTTCCGGCAGCACAACTTCACCGGAAGCGGCCGCGAGGCCCTTCTCGGCAAAATGATCGGCATCCGGCCAGTCGTACATTTCGTCCGCCTCGAACGCGACGATGCTGCGGTATTCTTCCGTCAGCGCCTGGGTGAACAGCGAACCCGACGCCTGAACGTCCCGCATTTGCTCAATGTCTGTCGCGCAACCCGCGAGCAGACCGAGCGCCATGACGGCGCCCAAAACCTTAACTCTCAGCATCCTTGATACTCCCCACCTGCGGCGCCAAAACGCCGTCAATTTGGTACCCCGTTTGGCCCCTACTTGCCGAGGCGGATACTAGCACGGGGAAATGGGGTTCAAAAGGGCCGATCCGCGCCTTTTTCGGCCAGTGTGGCCGGCCGGCCGCGGTGGCCGGGTAATTCTGCCTCACTTGCGCCATGGGTTGTCGGGGGTGCCCAACCACCCCGGTGGGGAGCCCGGTGACGAGGGGAGTGCCCCTTGCGTGGGTAACCCCTCGGACGGGGCCCGTCCCGGCCCGGAGCCGCAGTCGAGGCCCACAAAAGGAAACGGCGCCGGGGTTGCCCCCGGCGCCGTTCCGTCGCGGTTTCCGGCAGGTGTTACTGCTGGATGATGATTTCCGCGCGGCGGTTCGCCTGCTCACGGACACCGTCGGCGGTGGGTACCGCCGGCTCCGCTTCGCCACGACCTGCCGTCGTGATCTGCTCGGGACTTACCCCGCCGGCGATCAGCGCATCGCGCACTGAGTCCGCCCGTCTCAGGGAGAGGCCCATATTGTACTCGTCCGAACCCGAGAGGTCGGTATGACCGACCACCGAAATCGGCGGGCTGCCAAGCGAACCTGCATCGCGAACAACGTCAGCAATCACTGCTGCGCCGTCCGGACGAATGTCGGAACGATCCCAGTCGAAGTACACAATGTAGATATCCGGCACCATTACCGCCGGCGGTTCCATCACTGCGACCGGCGCCATAGCCGCTTCGAGCTCTTCCAGAGCCGCCCAGAAATCGTCGCGGCATGCGGCGATATGGTCAGCCTGGTGGTTTTCTTCCTGCTGTTCGACCCAGCAGTCGAACCGACCCTGTGCCCGCGCCGCGAGCTCCGGATGCGATTCGCGACCGCCGCTGTCGAGGGCGATCATCAGACGATTACGACCCTCGGCCATCTCAGCGAGGCTGCCGCCGCCGACCCACTCGTCGGTCAACGTAAAGTCACGCCAGAACGACTCGTCGGGCGGCAACATCCAGTTCGACATCTCTTCCGGGAGCACGACTTCGCCCGAAGCTGCCCGCAGGCCCTTTTCGGCGAAGTAATCGGCATCCGGCCAGTCGTACATTTCATCCGCCTCGAAGGCGACGATGCTGCGATATTCTTCAGTCAAAGCCTGCGTGAACGGGGTACCCGAGGCCTGAACATCGCGCATTTGCTCGATATCAGTCGCGCAACCCGCCAGAAGGCCGAGCGCCATGACAGCGCCAATGAACTTCATCTTTAGCATTGTAGTTTCTCCCCACCATCGGCACCGGAGTGCCGCTCATTTTTGAGGTTTTCGGTCCTGTATGGCCGTCCCGGATGCTAACACGCATCAGAGGCAGCAGAAAGCGTAACCCTTGGATTTCCGTGGCGATCATAAAGAACCCGGCATTCCGCCTGTTAGGACATATGGGGATGATTCGGCCCGCTCTGTGGCTTTTCCAACAGCCTGTTGCATTATGGCCACAGGCCGGTGCGGGGCCGAAGGCAAGATCGGCGTGACGACCGGCGCGCCCGGGGCGGGCGTCATGGAACGAATATCGGGTCGTTTGCCTATGCAAAATCCGCATTTCGCAGGACTCGCGGCCGACCCCATCCTGCACCTGGCGCATCGGGTTCGAACTCAATCGAACGATTTTACAGCGCAACGCGGGAATGATCGCTGGCTGCCAATTGTGCGCGCGAGAGTCGCGAGACCCGCGGCGACGGGATCCGCGTTGTGTTGGAGATCGATGTCGTGGCGCGAGTCGCTCATACGGTAGCGGGGCTCACGCAGCAGCGGGCATCGGTGGCAACACTCAATGGAGCGAGTCGCCGACGAAGGGCGGCGATGCGTTCCACCCGGATGATGTTCCCCGGTCGAACTGAGTCGTTCGACACACTTTCGAAGATCTTCGAGAGTGCGATCGCGTGCCGGCAACGATGCCGCGCGGTTTTTCGTTGAATCGCCGAGGGCGAATCGCATAGGTTCCGCGCGTTCCCGGACCAGCGCCGCGACCCGCCCAGGCCGCTAAGCGGAACAACGCCCCCGGACCACTTTGCTGACCCAGCGCCCTCATCGCGATGCCACATCGGCATGCGACGGCGGCGCCGAGCCATGACGGAGCTGGCCATGCGGCTTTTCTTCTTCGGCAGCCTGATGGATTCGGATTTGCTGTCGGTCGTGCTCGACCGGCCGCTCGATGGCGTCGCGTCGCAGCCGGCGCGTTTGCTGGGCTTCGATCGCCGTCGCGCCAGGGGCGAGAGTTTCCCGGTGATCGTGCGGCAGCCGGGCGGCGCGGTCGACGGATCGCTGGTCGACGGGCTCGGCTGGGGCGATCTCGACCGCGTGCAATATTTTGAGGGCGAGGACTACCGGCTGCGTCCGTTCCCGGTCGCAGCCGACGATATGCGCATCGAGGCGCACATGTTCATTGCGACCGAGAAACTGCGACCCGACGATGCTTCGTGGGATTTCGAGCGCTGGCGTCTCGAGGAGAAGCCGTTTGCGCTCGCGGTCGCTGTCGAACTGATGGCGAGCTACGGCACGCTCAGCGCCGCCGAGATCGATCCGCATTGGCCGGCGATGGTCGAGCGCGCCTGGGCGCGGGTGCGCGATGCGCAGCCGCTGCTGCAACGACGGCGCATCCGTTCCTGAAGTGCGGTTCCGATGCGCTGTCTTGAAGGCCGCACAAAGCGGGGCTTATAAAGCTCATCCAGCCTGATCTGCCGGGGCATACCGGGGGCCGGGTGCGGGTATGATGTAATGGTAGCCTGTCAGCTTCCCAAGCTGAACGCGCGGGTCCGATTCCCGCTACCCGCTCCAGTTTTCGTCCGAACAAACGCGCCGTTTTCGCGCCTGCACGGTGTCGGAAAGCCGCGCCCAATCCATTCCTGATGCCTGTATCTCGCCACAATATCTCATTTAACACTGTATATCCGGGTTTATTGGGCGCTCGCATTGCGTCATCAATTCAATATTATCTTTGTTTCTAAGAAACTTATGCTTATTTAACCAATCTAATTAGTGAAATATCCCTAATTCAGCATTCCGTCACGTGGTTCATTGACAAACCCGGTCCTGAATGACGAAATTAACCTTGTAGCGGACGCTCTTCGGGCGACCGCACAGCCCATTCCATTCGGACGGCGAAGGAGCGGCAATGTCCGCCAGCAAATCGGAGCAGGAACGCATCGTTGCGCTCAGTCAGCGCCGGCAGCGGTCCGCTCGCATCGGGCGCGTCAGCATCGTCGGCGCCGGGCCGGGCGATCCCGAGTTGCTCACCGTGCGTGCGCTGCGCCGGCTCGAAAATGCCGATGTCCTGGTGCATGACCGGCTGGTCGATCCTGCAATCCTCGATCACGCGCGCGCCGACGCGCGCCGCATCTATGTCGGCAAAAGGCGCGGCTGCCATGCGATGGACCAAATTCAGATCAATGCGCTGCTGGTCGATCTCGCGCGCGAAGGCTTCGACGTGGTTCGCCTCAAGGGCGGCGATCCCTTCGTGTTCGGTCGCGGCGGCGAGGAGCTGCTGCATCTGCGCGCGCACGGCATCGATGCTGAGGTCGTTCCGGGCGTCACCGCGGCACTCGGCTGTGCCGCATCGGCCGGTGTCCCGGTCACACATCGCGATCTCGCACAGGCAGTCACCTTCGTCACCGGTCACGCCAAGGACGGCGCGGAACCGGATCTCGACTGGGCGTCACTCGCGCGCGTCAATCATACGCTGGTTGTCTACATGGGCGTTGCGACGGCCGGCCGGGTCGCGGCGCGGCTGATCGAGAACGGGCTCGACGGTGCGACGCCGATTGCGATCGTGGAAAACGGCACCCGCAAGAACGAACGCGTTCTGACCGGACATCTTGCCGGGCTCGGAGCACTGGTGGACGAAAGCGATATCACGGGACCGGCTGTCCTGGTGATCGGCCGCGTCGCGGCGTTCGCCGATCGCGACGATATCGCTTCATTGGCCGCTGCAGCCGGGAGCGCGGCATGACCGCCAAAATTTTCAACGCGAACGACATCCTCTCCGGCCGCGTGGTCTATCTGGGCGCGGACGGGAATTGGTCCGAGCGGATCGCCGATGCGGCAATCGTGCAGTCGGCAGAAGACGAAGCGCGGCTGCAGGCGATCGCGGACGAGGCCTTCTCGGCACGCCGCGTGGTCGATGTCTATGCGATCGACGTCGCGATCGAAGACGGACATACCCGCCCGGTGATTTATCGCGAGCGCATCCGCGCCGAGGGACCGAGCATCCGCCTCGATCTCGGCAAACAGTCGGCCAATAGCTGAGGCGCCCGGATGTACCGCTACGACGCCATCGACCAGCGCCTCGTCGACGAACGGGCCGCCCAATTCCGCGAGCAGGTACGCCGCCGCATGGCCGGCGAGCTCTCCGATCTCGAGTTCAAGCCGCTGCGCCTGATGAACGGGCTCTATCTGCAGCTTCATGCCTACATGCTGCGGATCGCGGTACCCTACGGCACGTTGTCGTCGAAGCAGTTGCGTGCGCTGGCCGCGATCGGCCGAAAATACGACAAGGACTACGGCCATTTCACGACGCGCCAGAATCTGCAGTTCAACTGGATCAAGCTCGAAGACGCGCCCGACATTCTCGACGATCTCGCGGCGGTCGAGATGCATGCGATCCAGACCAGCGGCAACTGCGTGCGCAACGTAACGGCGGATCAGTATGCCGGCGTTGCAGCCGGCGAGATCGAGGATCCGCGCATCTATGCCGAAATCATCCGGCAATGGTCGTCGCTGCACCCGGAATTTTCGTTCCTGCCGCGCAAGTTCAAGATCGCGATCACGGCCACGTCGCCCGATCGCGCGGCGGTCAAGACGCACGATATCGGCCTCTTCATGAAGCGTAACGACAAGGGCGAGATCGGTTTCCAGGTATTTGCCGGTGGCGGCCAGGGCCGCACGCCGATGATGGCGCAGCTCGTGCGCGATTTCGTGCCGAAGGCCGAGCTGCTCGCCTACATCGAAAGCGTGATCCGCGTCTACAATCTGATGGGCCGGCGCGACAACATCCACAAGGCGCGCATCAAGATACTGGTGCACGCGCTCGGCATCGACAAGTTCCGCGAATTGGTGGAGGCGGATTTCGCCGCCACGCGCGATTCCGGCTCGCCGATGCCTGCCGCGGAAATTGCGCGCGTCGCCGCCTATTTCATGCCGCCCGCCTATGAGCGGATCGAGACGCCGGTCCGTGCCTTCGAGGCGGCCCGTTTCGAGGATCGCGATTTCGCACGCTGGGTCACGCATAATGTCGTCGCACACAAGCAGCCCGGTTATGCGATTGCCGTCATCTCCTTGAAGCCGACCGGCGGCATTCCGGGCGATGCGACGTCCGACCAGATGGATCGCATTGCCGATTTCGCCGATCGCTACAGCATCGGCGAGCTCCGCGTGACACATGAGCAGAATCTCGTGCTGCCGAACGTGAAACAGGCCGACCTGCATGCGCTCTGGCGCGAGCTGGGCAAGGAAGGGCTGGCGACACCCAATCTCGGTCTCATCACCGACATCATCGCCTGTCCGGGCCTCGATTATTGCGCGCTCGCCAATGCGCGCTCGATCCCGATCGCGCAGCGCATCCAGGAGAAGTTTGCCGATCCCGATCGCCAGGCGATGATCGGCGAGCTGAAGATCAAGATCTCCGGCTGCATCAATGCCTGCGGTCATCACCATGTCGGCCATATCGGCATTCTGGGCGTCGACAAGCAGGGCGAGGAATTTTACCAGATCACGCTCGGCGGCAGCGCCGACGAGAACGCCACTGTCGGCAAGATTCTCGGCAAGGGTTTCCCCGCCGAGCAGGTGCCGGACGCGATCGAAAAACTGGTCGACACCTATCTGGGTTTGCGCGCCGACGGCGAACTGTTCCTCGACACCTATCGCCGCGTCGGCATCGAGCCGTTCAAGGAGAGAGTCTATGCCGCTGGTTAAGCACGGCACTTTTATCGAAAATGAATGGACCGCCATCGGCGACGAGGATGCGTTGCCGGGCGACGGTCCCATTACCGTGTCGCTGGTTCGCTGGCAGAAAGAGCGCGACGCGCTCGCCGGTCATAACGGTCGGCTCGGCTTGCGGCTGCCCGCCGATGCAGACCCGACATCGATCCGCGCCGATCTCGGTCGGTTCGAGCTGATCGTGCTCGATTTTCCCAAGTTCAATGACGGCCGTGCGCTCAGTCAGGCGCGCATGATCCGGCAGCGTTTCGGGTTCGCCGGCGAGATCCGCGCGACCGGCCATGTGATCCGCGATCTGTTGCTGTTCATGGCGCGCTGCGGCATCGATGCGTTCGAACTGGCGCCCGAGCGCACCATCGACGACTGGCGCGCGGCGATGCGCGAATTCTCGGTCTGGTATCAGCCGGCGGCTGATGCCCGCGTACCGGCGACCGAGCTGCGTCATCGTGCGATGGCGGCAGAATAGGCGCTGGAGCCAGGCAGCAAACGATGTTCGACGGTATCCACGATCCCGAAGCGGCCGGCCGGGCGAGGCTCGAAAGTCTCGCGCGTCGCTACGGCCATTTGGATGGTGGAGCCCTGTTGCGCCCGATGATCGAACATGAGTTCGCCGGCCGCATCGCAGTCGTCTCCTCCTTCGGCAGCGAAGCGGCGGTGATCCTCAGCCTCGTCGCCGAGATCGACACCGCAACGCCGATCATATTCCTCGATACCGGCAAGCATTTCCTCGAGACGCTCACCTACAGGGACATATTGGTGAACCGGTTCGGCTTTACCGACGTGCGCACGATCGAACCCGATCCGGTCGATCTTGCCACCGAAGACGCGGCCGGCGATCTGTGGTCATCGGATCCCAATCGCTGCTGCCATCTGCGCAAGGTGCGGCCGCTGGCGCGTGCGCTCGGCGGTTTCGATGCCTGGGTCACGGGTCGCAAGCGTTTTCATGGTGGGCAGCGTACGCGTCTGCCCGTGCTCGAAGCGGGCGACGGAAGGATCAAGGTCAATCCGATGGCGCATTGGCCGCGGCCCTGGGTCGAGGCGGCGTTCAGGGAGCGCCGTCTGCCGCCCCATCCGCTCGCCGATGACGGTTATCTCTCGATCGGCTGCGAGCCCTGCACCGCGCTGTCCGCCGACAGCGACAATGTCCGCGCCGGTCGCTGGCAGGGCCGCGACAAGACCGAGTGCGGCATTCACCGCTGAGCGGCGGCCGCCGCGTCTTCGCAATCAATCTTCGGTAGAATTCTCGCAGAAGCGGGGCCGGCACATCCGTTGCGCCGCGATCGAAAGGGCATCATCCACCATGACCGCACGCCTGATCCGTCCCGACGCGCATCGCGTCATGACATGGAAGAACGGCGGCGGTACGACGGCCGAGATTGCGATTGCGCCCGAGGGTGCCTCGCTAGCGGTCGACGGTTTTGTCTGGAGGCTCAGCCTGGCGCACATCGAGCAGGACGGTCCGTTCTCGGCGTTTCCCGGGATCGATCGCACGATCATGCTGGTCGAGGGCGCCGGCATGACACTGACGACAGACACCGGCACCGTCATCAGCCTCGATCATCGCTTCGTGCCGCAGGATTTTCCCGGCGAATGGGCGGTCGATTGTCGGCTCGCGTCCGGACCGGTGCGCGATCTCAATCTGATGGTCAATCGGGCGCGAGGCGGGCGAAGCTGGGAGATCCTCGATCTCGGCGCGAAACCGGCCAGCCTCGCGGCGAGCGGCGATACGTTGATCCTGCATGCGCTGGTCGGGCATGCAACGCTGATGGGCATTGCCGGGATCGACAGGATCGCTGAAGGCGACACGGCGATCGCAGCGGCGGGCGACATCGCAGCGGATGCTGCGGTCTCAGGCGATGGAACGATTTTCGTCGCGACGATCGCGGCTCGCTGACCGCGAAAGAGCGGTTGCCTAACGCTGCGGCGGCGCGCTCGGATAGTCGATCTTCTGCATCGCCGAGGGTGATTTCGTCGCCGGATAGACCGCGTAGAAGAAGGTCACCGGCGCGTCCGCCTCGTATACCAGCGCCGTCCCGGCGGGAATCCACAACGTGTCGCCCGGGCCCGCATGATAGACGACATCGCCGACGCGCAGCCGAAATTTTCCCTCATGGATGAACAGCACCTCGTCATAGGTGACCGTCCACTCGACCGCGCAATCCTCGAACACGCCGATGCCCGCGCCAATCGTCGCGCTATTGCCCGCGTTGACCAGTGCCAGCACCGCGCTGCCGTCCTTCATCTCGAATTTTTGATCGCGCTGGCGAAACAGTTTCACGTCGGTCTTGTTGGCGGCCATGGCGGCATCCTTCCGGTTTCCGGTTACGTTGGATTGGCGTGATGAGTGGATGTCCGGCGGCGGGTTCTCAGTCGCGCGCAAGCCCAAGCCAGCGTCGTGTGACGTTTTCTGCAAAACTCTGCGCGGAAGCGGCATGGTCGGCGATCTCGCGCCGCACCCGGGCGAACTCCTGTTCGACGCGCTCGCCGAAATGTCGCTGCGGGCTGGTCGAACCCTTGATCCAGGTTTCGAGAATGGCCGGTGTCGCTTCGAAATGACCCTGGAAGCCGTAGGTCGCGCGGCCGATACGAAAACCCTGAATCGGCGTCGTCTCGCCGGCGAGGATATGTACGGCACCATCCGGCAGTCCGGTCGAATCTTCGTGCCACTGCATCATGCGATGCGGCGTCGCGAGCCCGGCAACCAGCGGATCCCGCTCGCCGTCGGCCGTCGTCGCGAGCGGCGAAAACCCGAACTCGAAACCCGAGAGCCGATGCAGGGGGCCGTCGAAAGCACGGGCCACGAGCTGATGACCAAGACAGATGCCCATGATCGGCCGGTCGGCTTCATGGAACGTCCGGACCAGTTCGATCACCGACTGCAGCATGGGATGCTTGTCGGTCTCGGCCGCACTTTGCGCGCCGCCGAGAACGACCAGCCCGTGATAGCCGTCGGGATCGGTCGGCACCGGATCGCGATCGTAGACATGCGCCACATCGACCCGGGCGCCGCTTCGTTCGAGAACATCGCCGACGGCGCCGACAGGCGTGCTGGGATAATTCTGAATCGCAAGAATTCGCATGTGTCCTGATTTAATGCGTCCGGGCCGGCGCGTCCAGAGGCGCCGATTTCCGCCGTATTGGATGCTGCGGCGGGGTGTTACAACGAACTCGATTGAAATATGGGCGCATGGTGCCAACGTAAGTTTATGCGCATCGGATCGAGGGGGCTAAGATGGCAATTCTGTCCGACGCAGTGCTGCTGGCTCGAATCCAGTTCGCCTTCACCGTTTCGTTTCATATTCTCTTTCCGGCATTCACGATCGGGCTCGCGAGTTATCTCGCGGTGCTCGAAGGCCTGTGGCTGTTGCGCCGGCGTCAGGTCTATCTCGATCTGTTCAAATTCTGGGTAAAAGTGTTTGCGCTCGCCTTCGGCATGGGCGTCGTGTCGGGCGTGGTGATGAGTTACCAGTTCGGCACAAATTGGGGACCGTTCGCCGATGCGACCGGCCCGGTTCTCGGCCCGCTGCTCGGCTATGAAGTGCTGACGGCGTTCTTTCTCGAAGCCGGCTTCCTGGGGATCATGCTGTTCGGCATGAAGCGCGTGGGCGAGAAGCTGCATTTCGCATCGACCTGCATCGTCGCCGTCGGCACGCTGATATCCGCCTTCTGGATTCTCTCCGCCAACAGCTGGATGCAGACGCCGGAGGGTCACACGCTGGTCGATGGCCGTTACCTCGCTGCGGACTGGCTCGAGGTGATCTTCAACCCGTCCTTTCCCTATCGCTTCGTGCATATGGTCCTGGCGGCGTATCTCGCGACGGCGTTCGCCGTCGGAGCGGTCGGCGCCTTCCATCTGCTGCGCGACCGCAACAATGAGTCGGCGCGGACGATGTTTTCGATGGCGCTGTGGATGGCCATTCTGGTGGCGCCGCTTCAGGTCGTCGTCGGCGACCTGCACGGGCTGAATACGCTCGAGCATCAGCCGGCCAAGGTCGCCGCGATGGAAGGTCATTGGGAAACACAGGCGGGCGCGCCGTTCATTCTGTTCGGCTGGCCGGACATGGATGCCGAGGAAACGTTGCATGCGATCGAAATTCCGAAGCTCGGCAGTTTCATCCTGACACATGACTGGAACGGGACCGTGCAAGGGCTGAAGGACTGGCCGGCCGACGAGCGTCCGAATGCCGCCTGGGTGTTCTGGAGCTTCCGTCTGATGATCGGGCTCGGCCTGCTGATGGTGGCGATGGGCGTGGCTGGCCTTGTGCTCCGCTGGCGCAGCTCGCTCGACCGGACGCGCTGGTTCCAGCGCGCTGCGATCGCGATGGGCCCATCGGGCTTCCTTGCCATCCTAGCCGGCTGGATCACGACTGAAATCGGTCGCCAGCCTTGGCTGGTTTACGGGCTTATGCGTATCGAAGAAGGGCGTTCGCCAATCGCGGCGCCGGCCGTCGGCACGTCGCTTGCCGCTTTCATCGTCGTCTACTTCGCCGTGTTCGGCGTCGGGATCTGGTACATGCTGAAACTGATGGCGAAGACGCCGGGACCGCATGTGCAGCCGCCCCAGACCGAACAGCCGACCGTCTCGGCGCGCCTGCCGGCCGACAGCGACGACACCGCGAGATCGGGAGATGTCGCATGAGTATCGACCTGCCGCTGATCTGGGGCGCGCTGATTGCGGTCGCGGTACTGATGTATGTCGTGCTCGACGGGTTCGACCTCGGCATCGGCATCCTGTTTCCGTTTTTGCGCAAACCCGCGCATCGCAATACGGCGATCGATTCCATCGCGCCGGTCTGGGACGGCAACGAGACCTGGCTGGTACTCGGCGGCGGCGGGTTGTTTGCGGTGTTCCCGCTCGCCTATTCGCTGTTGATGACCGCCTTCTATGCGCCGTTGATCGCGATGCTGCTGGCGCTGATCTTCCGTGGCGTCGCGTTCGAGTTCCGTGTGCGCGATCCGCGCCATACGCGGATCTGGGACTGGGCTTTCACCGTCGGATCCATCGGTGCGACGTTCGCGCAGGGCGTGGTCCTCGGCGCGTTCATCCAGGGCATCGCGGTCGAGGGTCGGTCCTATGTGGGCGGCTGGTACGACTGGCTGTCGCCGTTCAGCCTGTTCACGGGACTGGCACTGGTCGCGGGCTATGCGCTGCTCGGCGCGGGCTGGCTCATCATGAAGACGGAGGGCGAGTTACAGGAGCGTGCCTTTGAGCTCGCGCGGCCGCTGCTCGGGATCGCGCTGCTGATGATCGCCGGGGTCAGCCTGTGGACGCCGCTGATCCATGCGCCGATCGCCGAGCGCTGGTTCGTCTGGCCGAACATCGCGATCCTGGCGCCGGTACCGCTGCTGGTGGCTGTCCTTGCCCTGCTGCTGTATCGCGCCTTGCAGCGCCGCCGCGATCGCGCGCCGTTCCTGCTGACGCTCGGCCTGTTCCTGCTGTCCTATCTGGGTTTTGGCATCAGCCTGTTCCCGCAGATCGTGCCGCCCGACGTAACGATCTGGGATGCCGCCTCGCCGCCCGAAAGTCAGGGCTTTCTCCTGATCGGCACGGTCGTGCTGCTGCCGCTGGTGCTGTTCTATACGGGCTATGTGTATTGGATCTTCCGCGGCAAGGTGCGCGAGGACGAAGGCTATCACGAACACTGATCATCCCCGCGGCGAGGCGGCAGAGCCGCATCGGCAGCCGCCGCGGCGCTGGCTCTGGTTTGCGCTGCTCTGGCTCGCCGGCGTTGCAATCTGCGGTGCGCTCGCCTACGCGCTGAAGGGCGTGCTCTGGATGGTGGAACCGCGCTGAAACGACACGATCAGCGGCCGTGCTTCACCGCGTCGAGATGCCGGCTGAAATCCGGATCGCCCATCAGGCGCTGGCAGCGGCCGAACCGGTTTGTCGCATAGGCCCAGAAATCGTCGACCGGATTCTGGTTCGCATGCTGGATCACACCCCAGAGCGTCCACAGCAGGTCGCACATCGCCTTGTACATGACCATGCGGCCATACTGATCGGCGGGCGGGCGACCGCCGAAATAGGCTTCCATCATTTCGGCATCCTGGCTCTCGTCGAACCCGGCCTCGACCGACACGTCGCCGAGATCCCACATCGGATCGTTGTTGCCGGCATATTCCCAGTCGACCACCCACATGCGGTCGCCGGTATCGAGGAAGTTTTCTGCGAGCGGATCGCAATGGGATGGCACCAGCGGCGCCGGATTTGCATTCAGCGCCGCGCGCACCTTCTCCGCTTCCTTCTGCACCGCATCGTATCCGTCGGGAATGGTGGCGCCTTTTTTTCGCAGCAGGTCGAGATAGGCGTCGATCTGCGCAAACAGTTCGAAGCGCGAGGCAAAGGGTTGCTTGAACTCATGCATGCGGTGCAGGGCGACGGCGGCACGCGCCGGTCGGCCGCGCTGCTTGAACCGCTCGCCGTTCATGGTGATGCCGCCTTCGATGAAGCCCGTCACCATTGCGCCGTCGGTCGGATCGAAAAAGGCCAGCGGTGCATTCACGTCGGCATCGCTGGCGATGCGCGCGTTCTGCGCTTCCGCCTTGCGGTCGATATACTCCGACGTGCCTTCGCCGGGAATCCGCAGCACATAGGATTTGCCGCGCCAGTCGATCCGGTAATTACGGTTGGTGAGCCCGCCGAGCCGATCGAGCTTCAGCGACGCATCGGCGCCGGCGAACAGCGGAATGCGGAGCGCACGGGCGCGATCGGATGTCAGACGCTCGCTCACGATTTCAGCCTTTCGTTCGCAGGATCGTACAGCGCGCCGTCATGCCGGCGCGCCGGGTAGCGCTCGCAAAAGCTCTCGACTTCGAAATCGCGCGCCTCCGCCAGATCGATCGGCAGATAGGCATAGACAATCGGCTTGCCGACCGTATGCCCGACATTGCCGGTGGTGGTCACGGCAACGACCTTGCCATCGTGCAGCAATGCCTCGCCGCCGAAAACCGGGGCCGCCCGTTCCAGCGTGAAGAGGCAGAGCTTGCGCTCGATGCCGGCATCGCGGTGCCGCAGCAGCGCATCGCGGCCGATGAAATCGGGTTTCTTCCAGGCGACACGCGGGCCGAGCCCGGCTTCGAGCGGGTTATAGTCGGGCGTGATGTCAGACGACCAATAGAGATAGAATTTCTCGACGCGCAAAGTCTCGATCGCGCGATAGCCGACATCGGCGATGCCGAACTCCTCGCCTGCCGCGCGCAGCAGCCGATAGACATGCGCCGCATATTCCTGGGGCAGATGCAGCTCCCAGCCGAGCTCACCGACATAGCCCATGCGGATCGCGCGCACGTCGGCGCAGGCGCCGATCGTGATGATGCGGCAGGTCGAGAAGGGATGCGCCGCGTTCGAGACGTCGGCATCGGCGACGCGTTCGAGAACGGCGCGTGCCTTCGGTCCGCAGAGATTGATGACCGCGCGTGCCGAGGTGACGTCCTGGACGGTCACGCTGCCGTCGTCCGGCAAATGCGTTTCGATCCAGTGCCGGTCATGCACGCCGAAACCGCTGCCAGTCACCATGTAAAAGCGGTCGTCGGCAATCCGCGTGATCGTCAGATCGGCTTCGATGCCGCCGCGCTCGTTCAGAAGCTGCGTGTAGTTGGCGCGACCCACCGGCTTGTCGAGATCGGAGGCGGCGAGGCGCTGCAGCGATGCGAGCGCGTTCCGGCCGGCGATCTCGAATTTGGCGAACGAGGTCTGGTCGACCAGTGCGACGCGTTCGCGCACGGCCTTGTGCTCGAGCTTGACCGGCTCGTACCAGTTCGCCTTGCCCCAGGCGGGGCGATCGACGGGTTCCATGCCTTCGGGCGCGAACCAGACCGGCCGCTCCCAGCCGGCCTTCGAGCCGAACACCGCGCGCCGCTCCTTCAATATGTGATGCAACGGCGAAAGCCTGAGGTCTCGCGCGCTTTCATGTTCCTGGCCGGGCCAGGCCATCTTGTAATGGTGGCCATAGAGCTCAATCGCGCGCGGGTACATGAAGGCGCGCGTGTTCTGATGCGCCGCGAAACGCCGCACGTCGAGCGGCCAGAGATCGAGGCTCGGCCGGCCATCTACGATCCATTCCGCCATCATCCGCCCGGCGCCGCCGCCGGCCGCGATGCCGTAGAGGAATCCGCTCGCGACATAATAGTTATCGAGCTCGGGCGCCTTGCCTATGATGAAGTCGGCATCGGCGGAATAGGGGATCGGCCCGTTGATCAACTCGCGGATGCCGATCTCGTTGAGCACCGGTGTGCGCTGCGCGCCGAGCGCGGCGAGTTGTTCGAACCGATCAAAGTTGGACGGCAATAGCTCGCGACCGAATTCCGCCGGAATGCCGGTATCGCCGAAGGGCTTCGTGTCGGGCTCGTAGCCGCCCATGACCAGACGGCCGGCATCGGGCTTGTAATAGACCAGCAGATCCGGATCGCGCATCGTCGGCATCCCCTTCGGCATGTCGGCGATCGGATCGGTGATCAGATATTGATGCTCGAGCGCCAGAGCCGGCACCGCGACATCGCTCATCAGCCCGAGGTCGCGGCCCCACATGCCGGCGCAATTGACCATGAGGCCGCAGCGGATCGTGCCTTCGGACGTGACGATCTCGGTGACCCGCTTGCCGTTGCGTTTGACGGCGGTGACCCGCACGCCTTCGATGATCCGCGCGCCTTTCATGCGCGCGCCCTTCGCCAGCGCCTGTGCGACGCTCGCCGGGTCGATATAGCCGTCGGTCGGCAGAAAGGCAGCGCCGAGCACGTTTTCGGTCGACATCAGCGGAAAGAGTGTCTGCGCCTCGTCGGCGGATACGAGATTCATCTCGAGCCCGAACGAGCGTGCCATTGTGAGCGCGCGCTTCAGTTCCATCATGCGATCGTCGGAGCAGGCAAGGCGCAGCGAACCGACCTTGTGCCAGCCGAGCGCTTGGCCGGTTTCTTCCTCGAGAGTGTCGTAGAGCTCGACCGAGTGGCGCAGCATCCGCGTCGTGTTGCGCGAGGAACGCAACTGGCCGACGAGGCCCGCCGCATGCCAGGTGGCACCGTGCGTGATGCCGGATTTCTCCAGCACGACGACATCGGTCCGGCCCATGCGCGTCAAATGATACGCGATCGAGCAGCCGATGATGCCGCCGCCGACGATGACGATCTCGGCTTCGGCCGGCAGCTTTTTATCGGTCATGGAACTTGACCCCGGCCCCTGGTGATGCGGGCCGACCGCCCGCGCGGACGCGATCATAGGAAAGAGGCGGGGGCGGGGGCCAGCCCCTGCCTTCGACCGGACTGCTCAGCTTCCCACGCCACCTTCGTCCTTGCGGCGGGTAACATAATCGCGGAGCGCCTCGTCGACGCCCGGATCGATCGGCGGCGGTTCGTATTCGGCGAGAATCTGTTTCCAGATCGCGTTGGCGCGCTGCGCCGCGTCGAGCCCGCCGGCTTCGCGCCAGGTTTCGAAATTGCGCCAGTCGGAGAGGATCGGTGCATAAAACGCGGTCTCGTAGCGGGCGAGCGTGTGCGCGGCGCCGAAGAAATGACCGCCGGGTCCGACTTCCTTGATCGCATCGAGGCCGAGTGCATCGTCATCGACCGCGAAAGGTTGCAGCGCTTCGCTCATCGTCTGCAGGATCTCGGCATCGAGAATCATCTTCTCGAAGGAGGCGACGAGCCCGCCCTCCATCCAGCCCGCGCCATGTTTCACCATGTTGGCGCCGCCCATTACGGCACCCCAGAGCGACATGCAACTTTCATAGGCGGCCTGCGCATCGACCGCGTTCGCACTGCAGCAGTTCGACGAGCGATAGGGCAGATGGTAGCGGCGGGCGAGCTGGCCGCCGGCCATCGCGGCGCGAGTATATTCCGGCGTGCCGAAGGCGGGCGCACCGGATTTCATGTCGACGTTCGAGGTGAAGCAGCCATAGATTGCGAGCGCACCCGGCTTCACCATCTGCATATAGGCGATGACGCCGAGCGCCTCGGCATTCTGCAAAGCGAGCGCACCGGCCAGTGTCGCCGGTGCCATCGCACCCGACAGCGTGAACGGCGTCACGATCACCGCCTGGCCATGCTCGGCAAGGAAGATGAGACCGTCGATCATCTGCTGGTCGACGCGCAACGGCGAGTTGGTGTTGATGACCGTGTGCAGGCCGGGGCGGCGCGCGGCCTCGTCCTCGGTGATGCCACGCGCGATACAGTCGAGCGCCAGCGCATCCGCAACGCGGCCGGCACCGATGCCCGACGGCATCCAGATCCTGTCGGTCAGCGTGATGAAATCGTACTGCGCATCGAGATGGCGCACCGGCGGCGGCAGATCGGCCGGTTCGACCGGATAGCCCGATATCGAATGCACGACATTGAGGCTCTGTGCGATTCGCAGCAAATTCTGGAAATCCGCCCTGGTGCCGGGCCGGCGGCCGCGATCGAGATCCGAGACGTTCGGCGCGCTCGAGACCGACGCGAACACGACGTGATTGCCGCCGATCGTGACGCTGCGCTCGGGGTTGCGCGCATGGAGCATGAACTCGGCCGGTGCCTTCGCGACATATTCCAGCACCATCGCGCGATCCATGCGCACGCGCTTGTTGCTGCGATCGACCTTGGCGCCGGCTTTCTCGAGGCGATCGAGCGCGCCGTCATGCAGGATTTCGAGGCCAATATTTTCGAGAATGCGGAACGATGCGTCCTCGACTTTGGCAAGCTGCTCTTCGGTCAGGACTTCGATCGGGCGATAGGGATTGACCAACGGTCGCCAGGCTTGTTGCCGGAATCCGCTCGCCCGGCGCCGCTGCCGACGCTGGCGCCCGTCGGCCCGCGCCTCGCCGGTTGTCTGTTCGTGCGGCGTGGCAGCGTCGATCCCAGAGGCGATTTCCGGCATGAAAGGCTCCTTCCAAGGTTCTGCATGGGCCGATCCGGTGGCTGCGTCTGCCCGCGCCCCGACCCTGGCCGTCCCAGAACCGACTGCTTACCGACTGCTTACCGACCGCTGCCGGATCGTCGGGGCAGGCATGCAATAAATACCGCGGTCGCCCCTTGCCCGCCCGGCGCATCATAGGCTACCCGGAACGATGTCTGCGTCGGCCGCGGTGCGTAACGTACCGGTCGCGCTTTCGGGGCCTCCCTATGCATGTCTCTTATCCGATCTGGCTGCGTAGAGCCTCGAATCCGGGCGCGATGGTCTTCGCCATCCTGTTCACGTTCGAATCGCTCGCCCGCGCCAGCCTGGCGACGGTCATTCCGCTGAGTGCGCATGAGCTGCTCGGCGATGCGCGCGATGTGGCGGTCCTCTACACCGCCGTCGGCCTGACCGGATTGGTTGGCAGTTTTTCGATTCCGTTTCTGATCCGGCATTTCCGACGCCGCTGGGTCTATACCGGTGGCGCGATCGGCATGATCGTCGCGGCCGGGTTGATCGCGCTGCATACGCTGCCGACCCAGGCGGTCGGTATGGTGCTGCGATCCTTTGCGATCGCCGCGATGAACATCTCGATGTCGCTCTACATCATGGACTATATCCGCCGGCGCGACCTGACGAAGGTCGAACCGTTCCGGCTGATGATGAGTTCGGGTGCGTGGACGCTCGGGCCCTGGCTCGGCGTCTATCTGAATGCGCGCTTCGGTCACGGCACCGCCGAGGCGATGAGCGCCGTCTCGATCGTGTGTCTCATCCTTTACTTCTGGTACCTGCGCATGCAGGACAACCCGGCTGTGGCTGCCTCGACGCGTCCGCCGCCGTCGCCCTTTGCCGCGATCCGGCGTTTCGCCAGTCAGCCGCGTCTGCGGCTCGCCTGGATCATTCCCTTTGCGCGCTCGACCTGGTGGGCGATGTTCTTCGTCTACCCGCCGATCTATGCGAAGAGCTCGGGCCTCGGCGCGGAGATGGGCGCGCTACTTGTCTCGGCCGGCAATGCGTTGCTGATTTTCAGTCCGCTGGTTGGCCGCCTTGCCTATCGAATCGGCATGCGCCGGCCGATCATCTATGCGCTGGCCGGTTCCGGCATCTGCACGTTGCTGGCGGTCGTGCTCTACGATTTTCCCTGGGCGGTCGCCGCGGTCCTGCTCGCCGGCGCCACGGGGACCGTAATCCTCGATGCGCTCGGCAACATTCCGTTCATGCGCTCGGTCCGCCCGTGGGAGCGGCCGCAGATGACGACGGTCTTCCGCACCTATATCGACTGTTCGGAGCTGCTGCCGTCGATTCTGTTCTCGGCGTTGCTCACCTGGTACGACTTGCGCGCGGTGTTTCTGGTTAGCGGGCTGTGGCTGATCGTGGTCGCTTTTGTTGCACTCAAGCTGCCGAAACGAATGTAGCGTCGCGGCTATTTCGTGCCGTAGAGTCGGTCGCCCGCATCGCCGAGGCCGGGCAGGATATAGGCCATCTCGTTCAGCCGTTCGTCGAGCGAGGCGGTGAAGATCGGCACCGCCGGATGCGCGGCACGCACCGCTTTCACGCCTTCGGGCGCCGCGACCAGGACGACAAGGCGGATCCTCGAATCGGGAATGCCGCGCGTGTTGAGAATATCGATCGCCGCCACCGCCGAACCGCCCGTCGCCAGCATTGGATCGCACAGGATGAAGAGGCGATCCTCCGGATCGGGCAGCTTGACGAAATATTCGATCGGCCGATGCGTATCGTGGTCGCGATACAGGCCGATATGGCCGATGCGCGCGCCGGGAATGAGATCGGCGAGGCCCTCGACCATGCCCAGCCCGGCGCGCAGGACCGCCACCAGGGCCACCTTCTTGCCGGAAATCGTCGGCGCTTCCATCGTCGTGAGTGGCGTCTCGATCGTTTCGCTACCGAGCGGCAGATCGCGCGTCACCTCGTACCCCATCAGCAGCGCGATCTCACGCAGCAGCTGGCGAAAGAGAATCGTCGGCGTACGCTTGTCGCGCATGAGGGAGAGCTTGTGCTGGATCAGCGGATGATCGAGCACCGTGATGTTCAGGTTCAACGTCGCTGCTCCTTCAGGTTCGCACCAGCGGTCGGGTGAGGCAGGTCGGGCCGCCCTGTCCCTTCTCGGAGATTTCGCGTCCAGGGATCGCGATCACCTCGGCGCCGGCCGCCTCGAGCCGCCGACGTGTCTCCGGGTTGCCCTCGAGCATGACGCAGCGTCGCGGCGCGATTGCCAGCACGTTGCAGCCCATGTTGTCGAACTCCGCATCCGGCACCTCGACCAGCGCGATGCCGCGGTCGATCAGCCATTCGCGGAACGGCACCGGCATCAGCGGCGAATAGACGAGCGCCAGATCATGGTCGATCGGCGACAGGATCGACATCAGATGGAACACATCCGACGGTCCGCGATAATGCGGCAGCGGCACCGTCACGATTTCGACTTCCTTGCCGACCAGGTCCGCGAGCTGGCTTATGCCGTCGTCGTTGGTGCGATAGCCGCGCGCGACCGCCAGCGTGTGTGCGTCGAACCAGACCAGATCGCCGCCCTCGATGCGGCCGGGCGCCTCGATGCGTCCGAGCACGCTGACGCCCGCAGCTCCCAGTGCCGTGCCGTGGATCGCCGGTTCGCCCTGGCGCGCGGGCTTGCCCATGTTGCACAGCACCAGACCTTTGGGTGTTTCGAGCGCCGCATCGCGCACATAGAGGCTGTCGATGGTGAGGCCGGGCGCTGCCGGCAGATAGTCGATGGTCGCGCCCATGCCGGCGAGGATCGCCGCGAACCGGTCGAATTCGTCGATCGCGCAAGCGAGATCGGGCCGCGCCGTGTAGTTGAGCGCCTGCCATTCTTCATCGATCCGCGCGTCGTCGACGAACGCCTCGCGCGGATGACGGAGCGCGACGCGGGCCAGCGTGCCGTATTCGTTGAACGAGCGCTGCTGCACATTCATGGCCGATGCTCCGAAACCGGTGCGGCAAAGGGGCAGGGCCGACGGGGCCTGCATGGGTCGGCCGGACAATGGCAAACTGCACGCGCCCCGGCAATCGGCCCGTACCCCTTCGCTGGCGGCCTTCGTTCCACCGGATGACTCCGGTCGGGCTTTTGATTTCAGCCGCCGCCTCGTTGTAGTAGCGTCCGGCCGGTTTTGACGCGGGCGGCCGGATGGACGGCGTGACGGACAGTGCTGCCGGGCGGAGGGATGCGGAATGGCGAGCGACGAACTCACAAGGCTGACGGCACGCGAAGCGGTATCGCTGCTCAAATCGGGCGCGGTTTCGCCGCTCGAACTGGTGGATGCCGCACTTGAGCGAATTGCCGAGACCGACGGTGCGATCAACGCCATGCCGACCTTGTGCCCGGAGCGGGCGCGCGGCCATGCGATGCGGCTGGCCGCCGGCATGGGCGTGCCGACGGATCCAGGTCCCGGCTGGCTTGCGGGCCTCCCGATCGCGATCAAGGAACTCGACGATCTCGCCGGCGTCCGCACCACTTACGGCTCGCCGATATTCGCCGACAATGTGCCCGCGCGTTCCGACATCATGGTCGAGGGGCTTGAGGCGAACGGCGCGATCGCGATTGGCATGTCGAACTCACCCGAATTCGGTGCCGGCGGCAACACGTTCAACGAGGTTCACGGCGAGACGCGCAATCCGTGGAACGTCGCGCTCAACGCCGCGGGCTCGTCCGGCGGATCGGCCGCTTCGCTCGCGACCGGCCAGGTCTGGCTTGCGACCGGTTCCGATCTCGGCGGCTCGCTGCGCACGCCGGCCAGTTTCTGTTCGGTGGTTGGCTTTCGCCCGTCGCCCGGTCGTGTCGCGCACGGCCCGTCGGAGCTCAAATTCGGGCCGCTGTCGATTCACGGGCCGATGGCGCGCAATGTCGGCGATGCGGCGCTGATGCTCGATGCGATGGCCGGCTGGCATATCGAGGATCCGCTGTCGCTACCGCCGCCGCCCCAACCGTTCCAGATGGCGGCGGACTGGCGCGAGGCGCCGAGGCGCGTGGCATTCAGCGAGGATCTCGGCATCACGCCGGTCGATCCGGAGGTGCGTCGGCTCTGTCGCGAAGCCGCGTGGAAACTCGAGGCGGCCGGTGCGCGCGTCGAAGATGCGCATCCGGATTTCGAAGGCGTGTTCGAAGCGTTCCAAATTCTGCGCGCGTTGAGCTTTGCCACCAGCATGAAGCCGCTCTATGACAATCATCGCCATCTGCTGAAGCCCGACATCGTGTGGAACATCGAACTCGGTTTCACGCTGACGCCCGAGCAGATCGGCCAGGCGCTGCTGCGCCAGAGCCGGCTCTATGCCGACATGGTCGCCTTCTTCGAGACTTATGACGTGCTGATCGCGCCGGCCGCCTGTACGCCGCCGCTGCCGATCGAGATTCGCTGGGTGCGCGAACTAGAAGGCGTGCAATGGGACAATTACGTCGAATGGTTACGGATTGTCTCCGTAATCACGATGTCGACCTGCCCGGTCATCGCGCTGCCGGCATCCTTCACGGCGGACGGCAGGCCGGTCGGCATCCAGATGGTCGGCCGGCCGCGCGGCGATTGGTCGCTGCTCTCGGCCGCCGCCTCGTTCGAGGAAATCGTCGGAATTGCGGGCCTCACCCCGATCGACCCGCGGCCCTGACGAACCTCGGCGACCGGGCGGATATGCTTGCGGTTGCCGTGCTGATGGCGGGCGGGCACAATCGGGCCGACATGCGATGAATCGCGAGGAATGAACCGGAACGCCATGGAATCGCTGCAACGCCGATTGATGTTCGGAGACCCGATGCCGGCTATCTCGGGCCGCGCAACGGGCCGTGACCGTATCACGTTCAGCAATCTTGCCGGCCGTTACAGCGTCTTCTGCATGTTCGGCTCCGCGGCGGATCAGCCCGCCCGACAAACGCTCGAAAGCGTCATCGCGAATCGCACATTGATCGACGACCGGAAGATCACGTTCTTCGGCGTGAGCACCGATCCGGCCGACGAATCATTGGGCCGCGTTCGTCCGGTTATGCCGGGCATCCGCTTTATCTGGGACTTCGATCGCGAGGTCAGTCGCGACCTCGGTGCGTTCTCGCCGGAGACGGGTGAGTTCGAGCCACGCATCGTCATTGTCGATCCCTCGATGCGCGTCTATGCCGTGGTCCCCTTTGCCGACGATATGAGCCATACCGATCAAATGGTCCCGATACTGAAGGCGCTGCCGGATGTCGATCGGCACGCCGGCGTTCCGGCGCAGGCGCCGGTCCTGGTTGTGCCGCGGATTTTCGAGCCCTCGCTCTGTGCGCAACTGATCGATCTTTACGACACCCAGGGCGGCAATGATTCGGGTTTCATGCGCGATGTCGACGGGCGGACGGTTGGCATGATCGACTATCGCCTGAAACGGCGCAGCGACCACGAGATCGTCGATCGTGCCCTCAAACAGGGAACGCAACGCCGCATTGCGCGGCGTCTTATCCCGGAGATCGAGAAGGCCTTTCAGTTCAAGGTCACGCGCATCGAGCGCTACATCGTCGCCTGCTATGACGCCGACGTCGGCGGCTATTTCAAGCCGCATCGCGACAACACGACGCTCGCCACCGCGCATCGCAAATTCGCGGTCACCATCAATCTCAATACCGGTGACTATGAGGGTGGCGGCCTGAACTTCCCGGAATACGGACCCCAAGTTTATCACGCGCCGCGGGGTGGCGCCGTCGTGTTCTCCTGCTCGATGTTGCATCAGGCGATGCCGGTCGAGCGCGGCAAGCGGTATGTGTTCCTGCCGTTTCTCTACGACGAGGCCAGTGCTGCCGTGCGCAAGACGAACAGCGTCTATCTGGTGCGCAAGGAGAAGCCCGAGGACGTGCAGCCGGGCGATCAACCCGCGGTCGATGCCGGCGCTACGCCGTCGGTCGAAGATGGCGACGAGGCCGCGGCGCCGACAATCCGCCCGGTCAGCGCCCCGCGCTGAGGCCGATCCCGCCGGTTTCCGCCATTTCGCCCCTGCAAAACGCCAAAACGCTCGCTTGCAGGCCCCTCTGGCCGTAATTATATTGCACTGCAATATCACACCCCGGCGGGAGTCCGATTCGCATGAGCAACGGCCTGTTTCTGGAAGACCTCGATGTCGGGATGTCGGCGACTTACGCCAAGACAGTCTCCGAGGCCGATATCGTGCTGTTCGCCGGCATCTCGGGCGACAGCAATCCCGTCCATGTCGATGACGACTATGCGCGCGACACGATGTTCAAGGGTCGTATTGCGCATGGCCTGCTGACCGCGAGCTTCATTTCGGCCGTACTCGGAACGCGTCTCCCGGGACCGGGCTGCATCTATCTCTCGCAGAATCTCCGCTTCAAGGCACCGGTCCGGATCGGCGACACGGTTCGTGCCGTGGTCGAGGTCACCGAGATCGATCGCGACCGGGCCCGGATCACGGTCTCCACGCGCTGCATGGTCGGCGACAAGACGGTGATCGACGGCGAAGCCGTCTTGATGGTGCCGCGCCGCGCCGATCGCCAGGCCGCCGAATAGCGGGTACACGCGCTCTCGCCCTCGCCCGACGCACGCGATATGGTCACGCGGTCCGGCGCCATATTGCGCCGGCAGAACAGGGACTTCCGGGCGGCGATCGTTCGGGACGAGTGAGCCGATGCGGATCTTTCGCCATCATCAGGAAGTGCCGGTCGAGGCCCGCGGTGCGGTCGTCGCTCTCGGCAATTTCGATGGCGTGCATCGCGGCCATCAGGCGGTAATCGGCGAAGCGGCGCGGATCGGCCGCGCACTTGGGACCGCCCCGGCGGTGCTCACCTTCGAACCGCATCCGCGCGAATTCTTTCAGCCCGACCAGCCGGTTTTTCGTTTGACGCCGTTTCGTCTGAAGATGCGCCAGCTCGAGGCGATCGGCATCGATCATGTCGTGGTCCTGCATTTCGATGCGACGCTCGCAGCGATGAGCGCCGAAGCCTTCGTGATCGAGATTCTGGGCGAGGGCATCGAGGCAAGCCATGTCGTGTGCGGCTACGATTTCGTGTTCGGTCGCGGCCGCACCGGCAATGCGGCCCTGATGCGCGAACTCGGGCAGGAATACGGATTCGGTGTCACCAGCGTCGATGCCGCGCAGTCCGAAGACGGCATCATCTTTTCCTCGACCCGGGTGCGCGAGCATCTGCTGGCGGGCGAGCCGGCGGCGGCGACGCGCCTGCTCGGTCGGCCCTGGGAGATCGCCGGGCGCGTCGAGCATGGCGCCAAGCTCGGGCGCACCCTCGATTTCCCGACCGCGAATGTGTCGATGCTCGAGTATCTGCAGCCGAAATGGGGCGTCTATGCCGTCAAGGCCGGCATCGACGAGGGCACCCAGACCCACTGGCGCGACGGCGTCGCCAGTATCGGCATCCGCCCGACTGTCAACGGCACGCAGGTGCTGCTCGAGACCTATTTGTTCGATTTCTCCGCAGATCTCTATCATCGGATTTTCCGGGTTGCGCTGATCGATTTCCTGCGGCCCGAGGTTAAGTTCGGCGATCTCTCGATGCTGAAGCGGCAGATTACGCAGGACGCCGACAAGGCCCGTGCAGCACTGGCCGCCTATCGGGGTCCGCCGCCGGGCGCTGTCCCGCCGCCCTTGCATTTGCCCGAGGATCGCTTTATTCGACCGGGGCCCTACGACCGGGCGCTCAAACCGCGCCCCTATTCGCAAGGCTGATCAATCCCGTGACGACCGACTACAAGACGACGGTCTTCCTGCCGCGCACGGATTTTCCGATGCGTGGCAACCTGCCTGAGCGCGAGCCGGAGATGCTGGCGCGCTGGGAGGCGATGAATCTTTTCGGCCGGTTGCGCGCGAGCGCGAAGGGGCGGGAAAAATTCATCCTGCATGACGGCCCGCCCTATGCGAACGGTCCGATCCATATCGGCACCGCTCTCAACAAGATCCTGAAGGACGTCATCAACCGGACCCAGCAGATGGCCGGCAAGGATGCGTTCTACATCCCAGGCTGGGACTGCCACGGTCTGCCGATCGAATGGAAGATCGAGGAGCGCTATCGCGCCGCCGGCAAGAACAAGGATGAGGTGCCGATCATCGAGTTTCGGCGCGAATGCCGCGAGTTCGCCGAAGGCTGGATCGATTTTCAGCGCACCGAGTTTCGCCGCCTCGGCGTCGAGGGCGACTGGTCGCATCCCTATACGACGATGAGCTTCGCCGCCGAAGCGCAGATCGCGCGCGAGCTCGGCAAGTTCCTGATGAATGGCGGGCTCTATCGCGGACAGAAGCCGGTGCTCTGGTCGGTCGTGGAGAAGACCGCTTTGGCCGATGCCGAGGTCGAGTATCACGACCATGTTTCGAACACGATCTGGGTGCGCTTCCCGGTCGTGGCATCGACGCTGCCTGCGCTCAGGGATAGCAGCGTCGTCATCTGGACGACGACGCCCTGGACCATTCCCGGCAACCGCGCGATCGCCTATGCCGAAGAAGCAAGTTATGCCGTCGTAGAGATCGTGCGCGTCGACGAGGGATCCCTCGCGCGCGTCGGCGAAACCATGGTCATCGCTGCGGACCTGTTGCCGCAGGTGGCAGCCGAGGCGAAGATCGCCGAGTACAAGATCCGGCACACGGTCACCGGCGCCGATCTCGCCGGCACCGTCACGGCGCACCCCTTCCGCGGGCGCGGCTACGATTTCGATGTGCCGCTGCTGGCCGCGGATTTCGTCACGATGGAGCAGGGTACCGGCTTCGTGCATATAGCACCCGGTCATGGTGCCGACGACTTTGTGCTGGGTACCGCGCACAAGCTCGAGGTGCCGGCAACGGTCGACGCCGAAGGCGTCTATTACGATCACGTGCCGCTGTTCGCGGGGCGCCGCGTCCTCAACCAGCAGGGCAAGAAGGGCGATGCCGACAAGGCGGTGATCGCGGTGCTCGAGGAAGTCGCCGCGCTGCTCGTCAAGGGCACGCTCAAGCATTCCTATCCACATAGTTGGCGCTCGAAGGCGCCACTCATCTTTCGCAACACCGCGCAATGGTTCATCTCGATGGAGACGAACGATCTGCGCAAGACGGCGCTGCAGGCGATCGACGATACGCGCTTCTTCCCGCCGCAGGGCCGGAATCGCCTGCGCGGCATGATGGAAGCCCGGCCGGACTGGTGCGTGTCGCGCCAGCGCACCTGGGGCGTGCCGATCGCGATCTTCACCCACAAGAAGACCGGCGAGCCGCTGCGCGATCAGGCGGTGATCGACCGCATCGCCGATATTTTCGAACGCGAGGGGTCGGATGCCTGGTTCAGCAGCCCGCCCGCGCGGTTCCTCGGCAACGATTACAATGTCGGCGATTTCGAGCAGGTCTCCGACATCGTCGAGGTCTGGTTCGATTCCGGATCGACGCACGCCTTCGTGCTCGAACCGCGCAAGGATACCGATCTCGCCTGGCCGGCCTCGCTCTATCTCGAAGGTTCCGATCAGCATCGCGGCTGGTTCCATTCCTCGCTGCTCGAATCCTGCGGCACGCGCGGTCGCGCGCCGTACGAGGCCGTGCTCACGCACGGCTTCGTGCTCGACGAGCAGGGCCGCAAGATGTCGAAGTCGCTCGGCAACGTGATCTCGCCGCAGGAAGTGATGAAGACGCACGGCGCCGACATTCTGCGGCTCTGGGTCGTCGCCTCGGACTATTCCGAAGATCTGCGCATCGGCGGCGAAATCCTCAAGCATCACGCCGATGCCTATCGGCGCTTCCGCAATACGTTCCGCTATCTATTGGGTGCGCTCGACGGGTTTTCCGAAAGGGAACGGCTGCCGGATGCCGACATGCCCGAGCTCGAGCGCTGGGTGCTGCATCGTCTGGCCGAAATCGACGACCAGTTGCGCCTGACCACAAGCGAGTACGATTTCCATCATCTCTATACGGCGCTGCATCAGTTCTGCGCGGTCGATCTTTCGGCGTTCTATTTCGACGTGCGCAAGGACGCGCTCTATTGCGATCATCCCGGAAGCCTGCGCCGGCGCGCGGCGCGCACCGTGCTCGATCACCTGTTCCGCTGCCTGACCGCCTGGCTCGCGCCGATCCTGTGCTTCACGGCGGAAGAGGCCTGGCTCGCGCGGCCCGGCATGAACGCCGAATCCGAGAGCGTGCATCTGCGGCTCTTCCCGGAGATTCCGGCATCCTGGCGTGACGACACACTGGCGGCAAAATGGGAGCGGCTGCGCCGGCTGCGCCGCGTCGTGACCGGCGCAATCGAACTCGAGCGCGCCGCCAAGCGGATCGGCTCGTCGCTCCAGGCGCATCCGGTACTCTATGCGCCGGCCGAGGAATTCGCGGCGGTCGAGGATATCGATCTTGCCGAACTCGGCATCGTCTCCTCGATCACGCTCAAGTCGGAATCGGTCCCTGACGGCGCTTTCACGTTGCCGGATGTCGCCGGGGTCGGTGTCGTGATCGGTGCCGCCGAGGGCGAGAAATGTGGCCGCTGCTGGCGCGTGCTGCCCGAGGTCGGTACCGAATCCGCGCATCCCGAGTTATGCGAGCGCTGCATCGAAGCGGTCGCCACGCTCGAGACCGCTTAACCGATGATGTCGGAACCGCGGCGCCCCATGACGACGCCCCATCGCCGCATCGGCTATCGCATCGGCTTGCCGGTTGCCGTCCTCGTATTTGCGGTCGATCAGGCGAGCAAATGGCTGATGCTCGACGTGATGACGCCGCCGCGCATCATCGAGGTGACTGGGTTCTTCAATCTGGTCCTGGCCTGGAATACCGGCGTCTCGTTCAGTCTTTTCAGCGGGTCGGGGGATCTCGGCCGCTGGCTGCTTTGCGGCGTGGCGGTGGTGGTTTCAGCCGTAATTCTGGTCTGGATGGGGCGCAGCGACCGGAAGCTGCTGGTAGGCGGATTCGGCGCCATTGTGGGCGGCGCCCTCGGTAATGCGCTCGATCGCGTCATTCACGGTGCCGTGGTGGACTTTCTGGATTTCCATGCCGCCGGCTGGCATTGGCCCGCCTTCAACGCGGCGGACAGCGCAATCACCCTTGGGGTTGTCGCCGTGCTGGCAGATGGCTTGTTCCGCCCGCACCCTGCCGGGTAAACTGGGTGCCTTACAGGGAGGTTGAGATGCTGGGACGTCAGGCACTTGCCGCCGTTCTTCTCATCGGTCTGGGTAGCGGGCTCGCCGGCTGCGAGGGCGTGACGGAGCAGCTCGGGCTGAACAAGACACCGCCCGACGAATTCGTCGTCTATGCGCGCGCGCCGTTGAGCGTGCCGCCCGATTTCGCCTTGCTGCCGCCCGAGCCGGGTGCGCCGCGGCCGCAGGAAGCGACCCCGCGCCAACAGGCCGAAACTGCGCTCTTTTCGAATTCCGGCACCTTCACGACCGGCGGCGATCTCGCCGGCGGCACAGAGATCAATCCGCAATCGGTCGGCGAGCAGGCATTCCTGCAGAGCGCCGGCGCCGACGGCATCGATCCGACGATCCGCTCGCTGGTCGACACCGAGAACGCAACGCTGGCCGAGCAGAGCACGACCTTCACCGATACGCTGGTCTTCTGGCGCGATCCGGCACCGTACGGCACGGTCGTCGATCCCGCCGCGGAACAGCAGCGCATCCAGGAGAACGCCGCCCTCGGTGTGCCGATCGGCACCGGCGAAACGCCGATCATCGAGCGCAAGGAGAAGGGCATTCTCGAGGACGTGTTCTGATCGTCCTTGCGGTTCGTGCCTTTCTTAAGTACCCGGGATCACGCCAGTTTCGCGTGACAGCGCCATGATCGCGCCGTGCCGCATTGTATCTGCGGTGCGCACCCCCATATCGTCCCCGCCCTGTTCCTGGTGGTTTGCCGCCGGAGGTTCCATGCGCCGCGTTCTATCCGCCCTTCTGACGGCCGCCTTCGCTGTTGCCGTGCTAATGCCGGCCTCATCGCCCCGCGCGGCGGTCTTCGAACCGACCGTCTTCACGCTCGACAACGGGCTTCAGGTCGTCGTCGTCGAGAATCACCGCGCGCCGGTGGTGACGCACATGGTCTGGTATCGGGTCGGATCGGCGGACGAGCTGCCCGGGAAATCCGGTATCGCGCATTTCCTCGAGCATCTCATGTTCCGTGGCACCGATGCGTATGCGCCAGGCGAGTTCTCGCAGATCGTCTCGCGGCTCGGCGGCGAGGAAAACGCCTTCACGATGCAGGATGCGACCGCCTATTTCCAATCGGTCGCCGTCGAACATCTCGATACGGTGATGGCGCTCGAAGCCGATCGGATGGTCAATCTCCATCTCAGCGATCCGGTCGTGCTGGCCGAGCGCGATGTCATCATCGAAGAGCGTCATCAGCGGGTCGATAACGATCCCGGCTCGCGGCTCAATGAAATGATGCGCGCCTCGCTCTATCTGCATCATCCCTACGGCACGCCGATCATCGGCTGGGAACATGAGATGTCGGCACTGACGCCCGATGACGCTTGGACCTTCTACGATCGCTGGTATGCGCCAAACAACGCGATCCTCGTTGTGTCGGGCGACGTGACGCCCGATCAGATTCGCGCGATGGCCGAAAAGCATTACGGCCCGATTCCCTCGGGCGACGTGCCGGAGCGGGTTCGCCTCGAAGAGCCGAACCAGACAGCACCGCGCCGCGTTGTTCTGGCCAGCGCCGATGTCGAACAGCCCTCCTGGAGCCGCCTCTATCTCGCGCCCAGCTATCATGCCGGCGCCACCGAGCATGCCTACGCGCTGCAGGTGCTGGCCGAAATCATCGGCGAGGACAGCACGAGCCGGCTCTATCGTGACCTGGTCATCGACCGGAAGATTGCCGCCTTCGCCGGTGCCGGCTATTCACCCTCGACTTTCGACCTTGGAATCTTTTCGTTCTATGTCGTGCCGATGCCCGATGCCGACATGACGACCATCGAGGCCGCGATCGACGCCAGCATCGCAGACCTGCTCGATACCGGCGTGACGGACGCCGAAGTCGCCCAGGCAATCCATCGGTTGCAGGCATCCGCCATCAAGGCACGCGACAGCCTCTCCGGTCCGGCACAATTGTTCGGTCGCGCTCTGACCATCGGCCAGACGATCGAGGATGTCGAAGTCTGGCCCGAAAAAATCGGTGCCGTCACCGCCGAGGCGGTCATGGCAGCCGCGCGCGAGGTTCTGGTGCTCGACCGTTCGGTCACCGGCCTGCTTCTGACGAAACCGGCAAGCTGATCGGAACCCGGATGAATCGCACGCATCTTCGCAGCCTCTGCCTCGGTGCCGCCTTTGCCGTCGGGACAGGATTTTCGGCGTCGGCCTTCGAAATAGAGCCGGTGGTCAGCCCCGGCGGGATCGAGGCCTGGCTGGTCGAAGATCATTCGGTGCCGCTGACGTCGATTTCTTTCGCCTTTCGCGGCGGCAGTGCCGCCGACCCGGCGGGGCAGGAGGGGCTGGCCGAATTCGTCGCGGGCCTGCTCAACGAAGGCGCGGGCGCGCTCGATTCGCAAGCCTTCCAGAACCGGATTGCCGATCTGTCGATCGATCTCGAGTTCAGCGCCGGCCGCGATGAGTTCCGCGGCTCGATCCGCATGCTGACCGAGAATGCCGGCGAAGCCGTCGATCTGTTGCATCTCGCTCTCACCGAACCGCGATTTGACGAAGACGCGGTCGAACGAATTCGCGGTCAGCTCCTCACCATACTCGCGACCAACGCAACCGATCCCGGCGACATCGCCTCGCGGACCTGGCGCGAAACGGCCTTTCCGGATCATCCCTACGGGCGGCCGCCCGAAGGTACGCCGGAGACGATCGCGCCGCTCGGTGCCGACGATTTCCGCAGCTTTGTCGCCCGGAATTTCGCGCGCGACAATCTCGTGGTCGGCGTTGTCGGCGATATAGATGCGGCAACGCTCGGACCCATTCTCGACCGGCTGTTCGGCGATCTGCCGGCGACGGCCGATCTGCCCGCAATTCCCGAAACGGCGCCCGAAGGGGCGGGCCGCGTGCTCGTTGTCGAGCGCCCGATCCCGCAGAGCGTCGTGATCTATGGCGGGCCGGCGATCAAGCGCGACGATCCGGATTTCTACATTGCGGCCGTTCTGCTGGAAGCGGTCGGCGGCGGCTTCGGATCGCGGCTTACCGAATCGGTGCGCGAGGATCGCGGCCTCGCTTATTCGGTGGGCGCCAGTCTGTCGACCTACGAGCATGCCGGCCTGGTGCTCGGCCAGGCGGGAACGCGCAATGAGCGCGTCGCCGAAATGATCGCGCTGATCAACGAGGCGTTCGCCGACGTGGCGGCAAATGGGCTGACCGACGAAGAGATCGCCGATGCGCGCAGCTATATCGTCGGTTCCTATCCGCTGCGCATGACCTCGAGCATGTCGACCGCCGGTGCGCTCATTTCGATCCAGCTTGCCGGACTGCCGATCGACTATATCGAGCGCCGCGCCGAGCTGTTCGATGCGGTCACGTCCGAGGATGTGAAGCGCGTGGCGGCGCGGCTGCTCGATCCGGCCAACATGCTCTACGTGGTGGTCGGGACGCCGGTCGGCGTCGACGGCGAGATCCAGGCGAACTAGGCGCGGACGGCGGGGCCTGCCGCTTTCCGCAGGGCTATCCGAAAGAGCCGGGATCGGCACTTTTCGCGCCCGCATCGTTTCGCCGCACAGCGTCTGCTATCCTGCCGCCATGCCGATTCGCCTGTTGCCGCCGGCCCTGGTCAACCGCATCGCCGCGGGCGAGGTGGTCGAGCGTCCGGCCTCCGCCGTCAAGGAACTGGTCGAAAATGCGATCGACGCCGGTGCGCGTCGCATCGAGATCGTGCTGCGCGAAGGCGGGCGAAGCCTGATCGTCGTGCGCGACGACGGCGAGGGCATGACCTCGGACGAGCTCGCGTTGGCGATCGAACGGCACGCCACATCGAAACTGCCCGACGACGATCTGGTTCACATCCGGACACTCGGTTTTCGTGGCGAGGCGCTGCCGTCGATCGGCGCGGTCAGCCGGCTTTCGATCACCAGCCGCAGGCGCGGAAGCAAGGAAGCCTGGACAGTCGCGGTCGAAGGCGGCGCACGGAACCCGGTCGTGCCGGCGGCACTCGGCGATGGCACGCGGATCGAGGTGCGCGACCTGTTCTTCGCGACGCCCGCCCGGCTGAAATTCCTCAAGGCACCGCGTACCGAACTGGGGCACGCGGAAGAAGCGATCGAACGGCTTGCGATGGCGCATCCCGGCATCGCTTTCGTTCTCGAGGACGAGGCGCGCACATTGTTGCGGCTCGAGGCGGCGGACGAAGGCCTGCTCGCCGATCCGGCCGCGGCGCAGTTGAAGCGGCTCGGCGACATCATGGGCCGCGAGTTTGCCGACAATGCCATGCCGGTCATGGCCGAGCGGGAAGAGCTGCGTCTCTCGGGCTATGCCGGCCTGCCGACGCTCAACCGCGCCAACAGCGCGCAGCAATTTCTCTTCGTTAACGGTCGCCCCGTGCGCGACCGCTTGCTGTTCGGCGCGGTGCGCGGCGCGTACAGCGATTTTCTCGCCGGCGATCGCCATCCGATGCTGGCGCTGTTTCTCGACATGCCGGCCGAACAGGTCGACATGAACGTGCATCCGGCCAAGACCGAGGTGCGGTTCCGCGATCCGGGCCTGGTGCGCGGGCTCATCGTCGGGGCGTTAAAACATGCGCTCGCCGGTGCCGGTCATCGCGCCGCGACCACGGTCGCCGAGATGGCGCTCGGCCGTGCCCGCGTGGAAGGCCAGACGGGGATGCCCTGGCAGCATCAGCCGCAGGGCGGACGAATCTCGCCGCGCCTTGGCGAACGCAATGCTGCAGCCTGGGCGCCATTGACGGGGGCGCCGCTCACAGGCGACGGACGTTCGGCGTTCACAGGGTTCGATCAGCCTTCCGCGCGCGGTATGGATTCCGGGCCGGCCGAAGCCGCGATGCAGGCGCATCCGCTCGGTGCCGCTCGCGCGCAACTGCATGAGACCTACGTCGTGGCGCAAACCGCCGACGGGATCATCATCGTCGACCAGCATGCGGCGCACGAGCGGCTGGTCTATGAGCGCATGAAAGAAGCGCTGGCGGCCAAAGGCGTGGCGCGGCAGGCCTTGCTCATTCCCGAAGTCGTCGAACTCGACGAGGCCGCGGCGGAACGGCTGGCGGCGCGGGCCGGCGAACTTGCGGAGCTCGGTCTCGTGCTGGAAGCGTTCGGTACCGGCGCCGTCGTGGTGCGCGAGGTGCCGGCGCTGCTCGGTCAGGTCGATGCCAAGGGGTTGATCCAGGATCTCGCGGACGAACTCGCCGAGCTTGGCGATGCGGCGAGCCTCAAGGAACGGCTCGGCGATGTCTGCGGCACCATGGCCTGTCATGGCAGCGTACGGGCGGGCCGCCGCCTCACGGTCGAGGAGATGAATGCGCTGTTGCGCCAGATGGAAGCGACGCCGCATTCCGGCCAGTGCAATCACGGTCGCCCGACCTATGTCGAACTGAAGCTCACCGACATCGAGAAGCTGTTCGGCCGACGGTAGCGTCTGCAGCCGCTGTCGGGCGCGCCGGTCGCGCGCCGTGATAGACTCGGGGTTCTGTCTGTCACGGGAGAGAACCATGAAGCTGACTCCGACTGAACTCGAACGCCTGACCATCTTCACCGCCGCCGAGCTGGCGCGCCGCCGCCGGGCGCGCGGCCAGAAGCTCAATCATCCCGAAGCGATCGCGTTCATTGCCGACGAATTGCTCGAAGCGGCGCGCGACGGGCAGACGTTAGCGGCGGTCATGTCGCTCGGCGCGACGCTGCTGACGACGGACGATGTGCTGCCGGGCGTGGCGACGCTGATCCCGTTGTTGACCGTGGAAGGGCAGTTCCTCGATGGGCCGAAGATGATCGCGGTGCATGACCCGATCCGGCCCGGGAAGCAGGCCGTCGCGGCCGGGCCGCGTCCCGGCGAAGTGCTAACGGCGGACGGCGATATCGAGATCAACGCGGGCCGCGCGCGCGCGACGATCCTCGTGCTCAATACTGGCGACCGCCCCATTCAGGTCGCAAGTCACTTTCATTTCTTCGAAGCGAACAAGGAACTGCGGTTTGATCGCGCGACATCGTTCGGGATGCGGCTCGATGTAATGGCGGGCGCGGTCGCACGCTTCGAGCCGGGCGAATCGAAAGAGGTGACGCTGGTTGCAATCGGCGGCAGCGGCGAGATCACCGGCCTCAACAATCTGACCGAAGGCTCGATCCACGATCCCGCGATCCGGCAGGCCGCACTCGCCAACGCGAAGGCGCGCGGCTATCTCGGAGCTATCTGATGGCGAGGATCTCGCGCCGCGCTTACGCGGCCGCCTTTGGACCGACCACCGGCGACCGGGTCCGTCTTGGCGATACCAGCCTGCTGGCGCGCGTTGAAAAAGATCACACCGTCTACGGCGAAGAGCTGCTGACCGGTCTTGGCAAAACCCTGCGCGACGGGCTCGGCGTCGATGCGCGCGTGACGACGGCCGATGGCGCGCTCGATGTCGTGGTGCAGAACGCGCTGATCATCGACCCGGTGCTGGGGATCGTGAAGGGCGATATTGGTATCATCGACGGGCGCATCGTCGGGATCGGCAAGGCCGGCAACCCGGCGGTGATGGCGGGCGTCGATCCGAAGCTGATCGTCGGCCCCTCGACCAAGCATTTCATGGGCGAGGGGATGATCGTGACGCCCGGCGCGATCGACGTGCATGCGCATTTCATCCAGCCGGCGGAGGTCTGGCACGCGCTCTCCGTCGGCATGACAACGATGATCGGCGGCGGTTTTCCCGGCTGCTGGTCGGTCGATTCCGGCGGGCTCTGGGCCAACAGCCGGATGCTGAAGGCAACCGAGCGCTATCCCATGAATTTCGGCCTCTTCAGCCGCGGCAGTTCGCACAGGCCCGCGGCGATTGCCGAACAGATCCGCTCCGGCGTGATCGGCGTGAAAATTCACGAGGATATCGGTGCCATGCCGGCGACCATCGATTGCTGCCTTGGTGTCGCCGACGACATGGATTTCCAGGTGCAGCTTCACACCGACACGATGAACGAGGCCGGATTCTACGAACGCACGATGGAGGCAATCGCCGGCCGCGCGATCCACATGTACCACACCGAAGGGGCCGGCGGCGGACATGCGCCCGACATCATCCGCTGCAACGGCGAAGCGAACTGTCTGCCGTCCTCGACCACGCCGACCAACCCGTTCACGCTTAACGCATTCGACGAACATGTCGACATGATGATGCTGTGCCACAGTCTGTCGCCCGACGTGCCGGAAGACGTCGCGTTCGCCGGCAGCCGCCTCCGGCCTCAGACCATGGCGGCCGAAGACGTGCTGCACGATCTCGGTGCCATCAGCATGTTCGGTTCCGACGCGGAAGGGATGGGGCGCACGATGGAGGTGGTCGCATCCTGCTGGAAGCTCGCCTCGAAAATGCGCGACGAACGCGGGCCTCTGCCGGGCGAGCCGTTCGGCAACGCCGACAATGCGCGCATCCTGCGCTATCTCGCGAAGATCACGATCAATCCGGCGATCACCTTCGGGATCGCGGACCATGTCGGCAGTCTCGAGCCCGGCAAGATGGCGGATTTCGTGATGTGGCAGCCGGCCTTTTTCGGCATCAAGCCGTCGCTGGTGGTGAAGGCGGGCATGCTCGTGTGGGGCGCCTATGGCGATGCGGCGGCGGCGCTCGGCGGGCTCGAACCGGTGCTGATGCGCGAGAACTGGGGTGCGGTCGGTACCGCGCCGAACATGCTCTCGGCGGCGTTCGTCCATCCGTCTGCGATCGACGACGACATCGCCGGGCGTTTCGATATCGCTAAACCGTTGCTGCCGCTATCGGGCACACGGAAGCTGTCGAAGCGGGACATGCGGTTGAACGATGCGCTGCCCGATATCCGCGTGAACAGCCAGACGTTCGATGTCTTCGTCGACGGTACGCTCGCCACAAGCGAGCCTGCGCGCGAAGTGAAGCTGAACCGGCTTTATATGCTGCGGTGATTTCTCACTTCGTCATGCCCGGGCTTGACCCGGGCATCTACCCCGCCGTGGCCTCGTCGATGGGCCGTGGCTTCGTTGGTAGACCGACGTCGCGTGCATCGGCGGCAACACGGAGCCCGGTCGCTCCGTGGATCGCCGGGTCAAGCCCGGCGATGACGATGATGGGTATGGCAGGGGAGGGGTTTTTGTCGCGCAGCGGGAGAGGGGATCATGGTGCCGGCGATGACGAAAATAGAAATGCGAGTCTCGCTGAGGCCGTCGGACGTCCTTACGAATCGTCGCCATACCGCAGCAGCGTGATGGTCGCCTTGCCGTAGCGGCGCGCGTCGATGAGAACGAACCCTTCGGGCGCGGCGAAATCCTCGCCGGGGCCGGTTTCGACCGAGACGCCCGCGCCGGGCGCAATCCAGCCGGCAGCGGTCAGTGCCGTCAAAGCCGGCGCGGCGAGACCCTTGCCGTAGGGTGGGTCGAGAAAAACCAGACCCGCGGTACGGGTCGCCTTTGGCGGTTTCGTCGCATCGGCCTTGAGGATCGTCGCGTTCGCCAGTTCGCCGAGCATCTCGGCATTCGCCTTGATCGAGCGCAGCGCCTCAAAATCGCTGTCGAGAAAGATCGCGTGCGCCGCGCCGCGCGAGAGCGCCTCGAGGCCGAGCGCGCCGCACCCGGCGAAGGCATCGAGAACGATCGCATCGCGAATTGGCGCGCCATCGTCGCCGGCACCGAGCCGCGGATTATGCGCCAGGATGTTGAACAGCGATTCGCGCGCGCGATCCGACGTCGGTCGCACATCCTGCCCTTCCGGTGCGGCGATGCGCCGTCCCTTGTGCCGGCCGGCAACGATGCGCATGAGCCCGCTCCCGTCTAGACCGCGCCGAGCTGATCCGCGATCACCTTGGCCGGGATTTCGTCGAGTGCGCCGGGCGGCAGCTCGCCGAGCTGAAACGGCCCGTAGGCGACGCGAATCAGGCGGTTTACGCGCCAGCCGAAATGCTCGCAGAGTTTCCGGATCTCGCGGTTTTTGCCTTCCTTGAGCGCCATGGTGAGCCAGGCATTGTCGCCCTGCTTGCGATCGAGCGTCGCCTTCACTTTGTCGTAGCGTATGCCATCGACCGTCATGCCCTTGCCGAGTTGGGCGAGCGCTGCGTCGGTCACCGTGCCGTTGAGGCGTACGCGATAGCGCCGGGTCCAGCCGGTCAACGGCAATTCGAGCCGGCGCGCTAGATCGCCGTCATTGGTCAGAAGCAGCAGGCCTTCGGAATTGATATCGAGCCGACCGATCGAAATGACGCGCGGCAGCTCTTTCGGCAGCGCATCGAACACGGTCGGCCGTCCCTGCGGATCGCGCGCGGTCGTCACGAGGCCGCGCGGCTTGTGATAGCGGAAGGCACGGGTCCGCATCGCCTTCGGGATCGGATGGCCATCGACCGTGATGCGCTGGCCCGGCGTCACGTTGATCGCAGGGCTTGTGAGGACCTTGCCATCGAGCGTAACACGGCCGGCCTCGATCATCTTTTCCGCGTCGCGCCGCGAACACATACCGGCCCGCGCGATCACCTTCGCGATGCGCTCGCCGTCAGGCGTATCCGCCTGCCTCTCGCTTCCGGGCTTTTTCATTCTGCGTCAGGCGCAGGCAGCGACGAAGGCGTCGAAGATGCGGTCGTCGCCCTTGCTGATGCTGTACTCCGGGTGCCACTGCACGCCGAGGCAGAAGCGGTAGCGCGGATCCTCGATGCCCTCGATGATCCCGTCCTTGGCCGTCGCGTTGACCACGACGCCCGGCCCGACATCCTTGACCGCCTGGTGATGCGCGCTGTTGACTGCGAGCGTCGCGCATTCGCAGATGCGCGCGAGCAATGTGCCTTCCTTGACCGAAACGTCGTGGCCCGGCTCGGTGCGCGGATTGGGCTGTTCGTGCGGCAGTGCCTCGGGTACTTCGTCGGGAATATGCTGATAGAGCGTGCCGCCGAGAAGCACGTTCAGAAGCTGCTGCCCGCCGCAGATGCCGAGCACCGGCATGTTGCGCTCGAGCGCGCCGCGAACGATGGCTGTCTCAAAATCGGTGCGCCGGCCCTTGAGCTTGACGGTCGGATGTCGCTCGCTGGCACCGAACATCGCGGGATCGATGTCGAAGGCGCCGCCGGTTACGACCAGACCGGCGATCAGGTCGAGATAGTCGCTTGCGCGATCCGGCTCGTGCGGCAGCATCAGCGGCAGGCCGCCACCGCGCTGGACGGCGCCGGCATAGTTCTGGCGCAGCGCATACCAGGGCAGCTTCGAATAGCCGCCCGGTTCTTCCGAATCGAGGGTGATGCCGATCAGCGGGCGGGTCATTGTGTTCCCTTGGGCATTCCCTGGCGCGATCCTTGGCGCTCCTGCACCAGACGTGCGAGGCGCGCGATATGTTCCGGCCCGGTGCCGCAGCAACCGCCGATCAGGCGCGCACCGGAATCGAGCCAGTGCGCGGCGTGGCCGGCATAGTGATCGGGATCGAGATCGTCGCGCAGCGGCAGCAGTCCGTCGCCGTCCGTGCTGCCGTCGAGTTTCCAGCCCTTGGGTACCGGGCGGAACGCATTCGCGTAGGCGCCGGCCGGTTTTCCGAGTCTGGCCAGCGCCGGCATCGCGACTTCGATGCTTTCGGGCGAACAGCAGTTCGCGAGATGCGCCTGCACCGGCAGGCTGGCGATCGCGGCGGCGGCTTCGTCGATGCCTTCCTCGCTGCGCAGGCGGCCGGAGTTGTCTTCATGCAATGTCCAGGAAACCCACACCGGACGGCCGGTCGAACAGGCTGCCGTCGCCGCGGCGAGCGCCTCGCGTGCCGACGACATGGTTTCGCAGATGAACAGGTCGACATAGGGCGCGAGGCATTCCGCCTGCTCGCGATAGAGCGGTTCAATTTCGTCGAACCGGCCGACCAGATCGGGGCGATAGCTGCCGCGCAGCGGCGGCAGGGAACCGGCGATCAGGACCGGCTTGCCGGATTCGTCGCGGGCCTGGCGCGCCAGTTCGGCCGCCTGCACATTCAGCGCACTGAACCGGTCCTCGATCCCTTCCTTGGCGAGGTCGCCGCGGATCACGCCATAGGTGTTGATTGTGATCACCTCGGCGCCGGCATCGATATAGTCGCGATGCACCTGGCGCACCGTATCGGGCGCGACCAGCAGGGCGTTCGCCGACCAGATCGTCTCGAGGATGGGTACGCCGCGGCGGCGCAGCTCGCGGCCCATGCCGCCGTCCAGCAGGATCGGGCGGTCGGGCAGGGGAATCGTGGGGATGCTGTGGGATGTTTCAGTCATGGGCGCCATCTTACACGATGGCGTCGGGCATCGGGAGGGGAAGGCTTGACCGAAGCCCTACCGGCCGGCACATGAGGCCCATGGCGATTGCGACGGACGGTCAGGACCCGATGGAGTTGGCGCTTGCCGAAGCGGCCGCCGCGGCCGCGCGCGACGAGGTGCCGATCGGCGCTGTGGTGGTCGAAGCGGCAACCGGCCGCATCGTTGCATATGCCGGAAACCGGGTCGAGGAACTGAAAGATCCGACGGCGCATGCCGAGCTGCTCGCGTTGCGGGAAGCGGCGAATGCGGTCGGTGCGAAGCGACTGCCCGCGTTCGATCTCTATGTGACGCTGGAGCCTTGTCCGATGTGCGCGCAGGCGGCGAGCTTCGCGCGCGTCCGCTGGCTCATATTCGCAGCCGAGGATATCAAGGGCGGCGGCGTCGTCAACGGCGCGCGCATCTTCGATCAGACAAGCTGCTTTCATGTGCCGGAGATCCGGCGCGGTCGCGACGACCAGGCCGAGCGCTCGGCCGATCTGTTGCGCGCATTCTTTCGCGGGAAGCGATCGCGCGGGCTCTGACCGCCGATACTGTCAAAACCGGAGCGGGAAAAATGCGGCAGCGGGCGCCCGTGAGGGGTTCCGCTGCCGCACCGTCAATCGTGTCGGCGGTTAGGCCGATACGATCGCTACTGAACGGTCGTTACTGAGTCCACTGATCGAAGCCCTCGATATCGGTCTGGGTCAGCTGGGTATCGAACCGATCGTTCTCGGCGTTCAGCGTCAGGCGATCCGCGGGTACCACGACCTTGCGGGCATCCAGATCGAACACGCCATCCGAAATTCCGATGACGAAAGCCTTCACCTGGCCTGTTTCGTCGCCCAGCACGTCTTCGACCTCGCCGATGCTCTCGTCGTTCGAGGTATAAACGTCCATGCCTTCGATCTCGGAAACCGTGAGACCCTGATGGGTCACGGCGTCGTCCTCGATCTCGATCAGCACGGCGCTATCGAGCATTTCGGCTTCCGCCGCTGCGTCGGTGTCGAGCGTCGTGTCGATATCGGTATCGAGGTCCGATTCCATATCGGTGCTGGTGTCCAGGTCCGTATCCATTTCGGTCTGGACGTCGCTCTCGGTCTGCGTCTGCGTGTCGAGTTCGCCTTCGGCCTGGGCCATGCTTGCGCCGGTGACCAGGGCGCCTAGTGCGAGCGCGAAAAGCGGAACGCCATACAACTTGTTCATGTTTAACTCCTTCTTCGACATTGCTGTCATGTCTCGGGATACGGGCTTGTGTGAACCTTCGTTCGATCTCCGTCATTCGATCCGACGGCACGACCCGTATGTGTATACCGTCCTAACCCGGCACAGTCGCAAACCGTTCCCCCCGTGAACGAGATTTCATTCGTATCATCGCGTTATTGACCTCGCGCAAACACAGTCACGCGATTTTCTGCGATCTTCCGGACGATGCGGCAATTGTCGGTACGCGCGAACGGCGGTACACTCCGGGCTCATGGATGACGCCAAAAATCACATCATCGATCGCGAAAAATTATCGGCCCTCAAACGGCGGGAAATCGTCGTCCGCGACAATCGGACGCGCGAATCGCAAAAGCTGCTGAAGCAGGCGCGCGCGGTGATGCCCGCGGGCGTGCCGATGGGCTGGATGGCGGGGCTGTATGAAAGCCCGCCGGTCTTCGTCACGCATGGCGAAGGCGCGCGATTCTGGGACGCCGACGGCAACGTCTATCTCGACATGAACCAGGCCGATCTCTCGATGAGCTGCGGTTTTACGCCGGAGGCCGTGGTCGACGCCGTCGCGCGGCAGATCCAGAACGGTCCGTCCTTCCTGCTGCCGGGCGAAGACGCGATCCGCGTCGCCGAACTGCTGGGCGAACGCTTCGGCCTCTCGCACTGGCAGTTCACCTTGTCGGCGACCGGCGCCAACGCCGAAGCGATCCGCCTTGCGCGCGTCGCGACTGGCCGCGAGCGCTCCCTCATGTTCAATGGCCATTATCACGGTCATGGCGACGAGATGCTGGCCGCCGGCGGCGGTTATTCCAGCGCCGGCTATGTCGGGCTGCCGGCCGACGCCGGGCGGCGCGCCGATACCGTGCCGTTCAACGATATCGATGCGCTGCGCGCGTCGTTGCAGACCCGGCACTATGCCTGCCTGGTTGCCGAACCCGCCCTCACCAATTGCGGTCTCGTGCAACCCGAAGAGGGGTTCTGGCCGGCGGTGCGCGCCGCCTGCAGCGAGACCGGAACGCTGCTGGTCATCGACGAGACCCATACGCAGACCTTCGCCTGGGGTGGATTGGTGTGCGCCTGGAAACTTCTCCCCGACATGGTGACGCTCGGCAAATGCATCGGCGGCGGTTTACCGATGGGCGCCTATGGCATGAATGCGAAACTCGCCGCGGTCATGGAAGAAAATCTGGACCGCCATCGCGGCGGCGCGGTGTTGCCGACCGGCGGCACGGTATTTGGAAACGCACTCGCGATGGCCGCATCGCGCGCGGCGCTAGAACAGGTTCTGACGGAAGAGGGCTACGCGCGGGTCGAGGCGCTGGGCCGGCAATTGGCGGACGGGTTGAACAAGGTCTTCGCCCGGCACAGACTGCCCTGGCGGGCGCCACAGCTTGGCGGCCGCAGCGGCTGGTGCCTCGAGCTCCTGCTGCCGCGCGATGCCATCGAAGGGGGCCGGTCGATCGACTACGAAATGATCGACGCGCGTCGCATCTTCATGGGCAATCGCGGGATCTGGGATGCGATCGCGAGCGCCGGTCCGGCCGTCTCGTTTGCGCATGAGCCGGCCGACATCGACGAGTATCTTGCTGTCGCCGACGCGTTCCTCGGCGAGGTCGCCTGACCATCCCGGTGACTGCGTCCCCGGCCTCGCGTCCGGCATTCGACCAATGCTAGCATCCGCCTCATGAGCCTTAAGCCGATCGATCATCCAGGCGCCTGGAAGGGCGCCGACTTCCGCTCCAAGGACGATTTCTCGTTCGATCTCGAACGCCGCCATATCGTCGCGCTCGACGATGCCATCTCGCTCGCCTACAAGCGCGGCGGCTGGAAGAACCTGACGCGCGACGACGTGCCGCTCGCGAGCATCGCCGACGATGTCGCGCGCTGGCGGCACGAGGTTGCCGACGGGCGCGGCGTGCTGCTGCTGCGCGGCCTGCCGGTCGAACGCTGGTCGGTCAGTGAAACCGAGGCCGCTTATTGGGCGCTCGGGCTTCATCTCGGCCATGCGGTGTCGCAGAGCCCGCTCGGCGACCGGCTCGGGCGCGTCGAAGATGTCTCGCGGCCCGATATCGAGGAGCGCGGCTACAAGAGCCGCAAGGAACTCTCGCCACACACCGATTCCGACGACATCGTCGGCCTGCTCTGCATCCGCCAGGCGAAGTCCGGCGGCTCCAGCCTGCTGGTGTCGGCGATGACCTTGTGGAACGAGATTCTCGCGCGCCAACCCGATTTCCTGCCGGCGCTCGAACGCGGCTTTCACTATCACTGGTTTGGCGAAGAACCGCCGGGCGAACCCGAGATCACGTCCTATCGCGTGCCGGTGTTCGGCTGGGAAGCGGGCAAGCTTTCGGTCTGCTATCTCCGCGAATTCATGGACTGGGCGGCAAAGGATCCGCGCTACGCCTATGAGGGCAACGACCAGCCCGCGCTCGATCTCTTCCAGTCGCTCTGCGACGATCCGGATATCCGTTTGCTGTTCCGCTATGAGCCGGGCGAGTTGGTGCTGTTCAACAACTACACCACCCTGCATGCGCGCACGGCCTATGAGGACGAGACCGATCCGGCGAAGAAGCGTTTGCTGCTGCGGCTGTGGCTACAGGCCGATCCGCCGCGACCGATCCATCAGAATTTGCGCCGCTATTACGGCAAGGACGGGATCGTCATCCAGCCGGGCCGCACCGCGACGCACTATCAGGGCAAGGCGCAGCACGAAAGCGCGGCAGCGCCGGCGAAGTGACGTTGACGGTGGCCTGACGTCCGTACCGAAACGTCGCCCGATTCCAGGGAGGTCACGCGGGTCATGCTCTTCATGGTGATCGAACATTTCCGCGATGCCGATCCCGTGCCGGTCTATCGGCGCTTCCGCGACAAAGGCCGGATGATGCCCGACGGTCTCGTCTATGTCGGAAGTTGGGTCGAGGCCGGATTCCAGCGCTGCTTCCAGCTCATGGAATGCGACGATATCGCGCTGCTGCAATCCTGGCTGTTGAACTGGCGCGATCTCGCCGAGTTCGAAATCGTGGCCGTCGTCAGCGGACAGGATGCCGCGAAATCGGTGGCGCCGTTTTTGGATTCCAAATCAGGGTCGTAGCGCAGCGCGCGCGATGGCGCACTACGGCTTGAGTTCGCCGATCAGATTTTCCGCCGGCTCGACCAGATCGTTGTACGCATCGCTGGTGCGTCCATAGCCGCTCCAGGACTTGAACCCGATCAGCGCCTTCAATTCATCCGATGCATCGCCGATCGCTTCGCGTTTGGCGCCATGCGTCAGGTTCGCCATCTGCCGGTACTGCGGTCCGCAGAAATAAGTGGTGATACCGATCCGGGGTCCGTTCGAGCGGTTGAAACCGGCCGCATGCCAGGTGCGGCCCTCCCAGGCGACGGCCGACCCGGCCGGCACGACCGCCTGCACCGTCGGATAATTGTCGCGTTTCGGATCGGGGTTGCGTCCGGACAAATGGCTGCCCGGTACCAGCCGCGTCGCGCCGTTCTCGACGGTGAAATCGGTGATCGCCCAGAACAGATTCAAAACGGCCGGCGGCGAGATCGGGCCGTTCGCCGGCACCGGATCGCCCATCGGAACATTGCTACGGTTGATCGTGCCCGCGCGCTGATATGTCTCACCGGGCATGCGCGGCTGCGGCAGCCACCATTGATCGATATGGAGCCCCATCAGGCCGTTGTCCGGCCAGGTGATGTGGGCGGCGATATCCGACAGCAGGAATTGTTCGCCGAGGACGTGGCCCGCGATCCGCATGGCAAGCGGGCTGAGTGCCATCTCGTGGAACACACGCCCCTTGTTGATGAGCATGTGGACCCACTGGTTGACCATCTCGTCCGGCTCTTCGTCGGTGCCGGGTTTGTGTAATCCCAGCTTCTTTTCGGCGACGGCCTGTTCCTCGATCCGCTGGCGCACCGAAGCGAGCCGTTCGCCATCGAGGGCATTGGCGATCAGGCAATAGCCGAACCGGTCGAGGTCGGATGCCTGGTGCGCGGGGTCGTCGGTGAGAGTCGGGCGGTCGGCCATGACGCTGTCCGTCACAAACAGGGTTAGATCGGCAGGCGGTCGAGAATCCGGTACCACATGATCGACGCGCCAAGGAACCACGGATAGCCCGTGTAAAGCGGGCGGGTCTGGAAGGTGCAATTGTCGAACGGCGTCTTGCCCTCCGGCTTGCCCAGCAGCTTCTGCCCGATGCGCATGCCGTAATAGGTTGCGAGCGACACGCCGGAACCGCAATAGCCCATCGCGTAATAGAGCCCGTCCTGCTGGCCGATATGCGGCAGCGTGTCGAACGTGTAGGCGACGAACCCGACCCAGCTATGCGAGACCTTGGTATTGCGGAGCTGCGGATAGATTTCCGTCATCCGTGCATGCAGGCGCGGCGCCGAGACTTTCGGATCGTTCTCCATATAGGCGACGCGGCCGCCGAACAGCAGGCGCTTCCGGTCCGGCGACAGGCGGTAATAGAAAATGAGGCGGCGCGAATCCGACATGGTGCGCGCATTCGGCGACATCGTATGCGCGACTGCCGGATCGAGCTCTTCGGTGGCGATGATATAGCTGCCGATCGGAATCACGCGGCGGCGGTGCCAGGGTGTGGCCTCGCCGGTATAGCCGTTGGTCGCGACGATCACGTCGCGCGCCTTCATGGTGCCTTTCGACGTCGTGACCGTGAAGCCGCTGCCGCTCTCGCGGTTGATGCCGGTAACGCGGCAATGCGGCACGATCGTGCCGCCGGCCTGCCGGACCAGCGAGATCAGCCCGTTGACATACTTCGCCGGATGCAGTCCGGCGTGATGCGGCATTACCATCCCGCCGAAATAATGGTCGCTGCCGATTTCCTTGTGCTGCTCGGCGCGCGGAACCATGTAGGCGTCGGTCTTGAGATCCTTCGGCACCTCGCCGATGTCGGCCGCGATCTTCTCGTACTGGCGCGGATTGTGCGCGGCGTGGAAGCGGCCGAGGCGCTCCCAGTTGACCTTCAGCCCCTCCCTGCGAATGAGCGTCTCGATATAGTCGAGCGCGCGATGGCCTTCGCGCCGCATCTCAAAGCCGAGCTCGGCGCCGTATTTAGCCGAGAGCTTGTCGAGCGATGGCTTGATCGAGGTCGCGACCTGCCCGCCATTGCGACTGGAACAGCCCCAGCCGGCATCCTCGGCATCGACCACCACCGTCGAACGGCCGCCGCGGACGGTTTCGAGCGCGGCGTTGAGACCGGTAAAGCCCGAGCCGATGACCAGAACGTCCGCCTGCGCCGGCAGCACCGTGGGATCGCCGAATTGCGGCCGGGGCGCATCGTCCCACCAGTAGGGTGTGTCCTTGTAGGTCTCGGTGTATAGCGATGCGCTCATGTTGGGCCCCGGCGATCTGTCCGTTCGGATCGAACGGTGGCGATCTTGCCGCAAGCTCCCCGGTTAAGTCCAATGCCGCCCATTCGGGGCGGGGAGGAAGCAAATCGGATGTCCGCAATCACGATCCGGCGCGCGACTCGCGACGACCGTGCCGCGATCCTCGATCTCGCGATCGCGCTGCAGGCGGCGGAGCATGAGATGCATCCCTCGCGCCGGCCTGGTCCCGCGCTGGATCCGCGCGCCTATGACGAACTCGATCGCCGCACAAGCGGCGACGATGGCGCCATCCTGCTTGCCGAAACCGACGGGTCGATCGCGGGGTACATCGCATTTTATGCAGACCTCAATGACAGCGTGGAGCTGCGCGCCAGCGCCCATCGGTTCCTCTATGTTTCGGATATCAGCGTCGCGCCGGCGATGCGTGGCCGCGGGATCGCAGGCTTTCTGCTGGCCGAGGCGGATGACTGGTGCCTGCGCCTCGGATTGCCGCGCATCGAGATGGGTGTGCTCGCCGCCAATGCGCCGGCGCTGACAGCGTACAAAAAGGCGGGCTATGTGCTCTACGAGCATTGGCTCGACAAGCATATCGCCGCATCGCCGATACCGGTGCCGACGATCGCGGGGCTCGATCTGCGGCCGATGCAGCCGGCCGATCGCGCGCTGATGCTGCGTTTCATGCGCGATCTGGCGGATGACGAGGCAGAGATGCATTGGGCGATGCGGCCCGGTTCCGAAATCACCCTGAACGAGGTGGAACGCTCGATCCGGGAGATCGCGGCGGAAGAAGGCGCGATCCTGATCGCCGAGCTCGATGGCCAACCGGTCGGTTATGGTGCCGCGGTCTGCCAGATCGCATCGGACGAGCACGAGCTCCGCGAAGACTGGTTCCATCGCGGCATGGTGACCGATCTCTATGTGGCGCCCGAGGGCCGGCGCCGCGGCATCGGGCTGGCACTGCTCGGCGCGCTCGAACGCTCGATCGCGCCGCGCGGGCTCGACTGGCTGCAGATCGTCGTCTCGCCCGATAACGCGGCCGCGCTCGCGCTTTACAAGAAAGCCGGGTTCGGGGCCTACGAGCTGGTGCTGGAGAAGCGGCTGGGGTGACGCGGCGATCCCTCGTGACGCAGAGCGCTGTCCTAAAACCAATTCGATTGTCATCGCCGGGCTTGACCCGGCAATCCACTGTGCCGATGCGTCGATGTAAACGTTCGAGCGCGTTGCATGCGGATAAATGGATGCCCGGGTCAAGCCCGGGCATGACGGCTCTAAAACAGGCGCCGTCTCGAGGGGCCTACACCCGTCGCGCGCGACGATCCTTGAGAACGCGCTTCGCTGCGTTATGGCCCGGCGCGCCGGACACGCCGCCGCCGGGATGCGCCCCCGCACCGCAAAGATAGAGCCCGCGGATCGGCGTTCGGTACTGCGCGGCCTTCGGATGCGGGCGCATCGAGAAGAGCTGATCGGGATCGAGCCTGCCGTGATAGACATCGCCGCCGGTGAGGCCGAAGCGCGCTTCGAGATCGGCCGGCGTCAGCGCCATGATGCCGACGATCTGGCGGCGGAAATTCGGAATGTAGCGTTCGATGACGCGGATGACGCCCTCGGTCGCCTCGTCGCGCGCCTGATCCCATGAGCGCCCATCGGAGAGCTCTTTCGGATATTGCTGAGCCAGCACGCCCATGATGTGGCAGCCCGGCGGCGCGAGGCTGTCGTCGAGTGCGGTCGGGATCGTCGCATCGACGATCGGATTCGCGGGTAATTTACCCTGAGACGCTGCCTGGAAACTCTCTTCGAAATCCGCATAGCCGGATTCCATATGGATGAAGGATTGGTGATGGCGGCCGATCTCGCGGCCCGGCCGGGCGGCGAATTCGGGCACGCCGTCGAGCGCAAAATTGAACCGGCAGGAACCGGACCATTGTCGGAAATGCTCGATGTCGTGTGCGAAATCAGGTTCGAGATGCTCGCGCCCGACCAGTTTCAGAAAGGTTCGATTGGGATCGGTGTTGGCCAGCACCAGTGTCGCCTCGATCCGCTCGCCGGTTTCGAGTTCGACGCCGGTCGCGCGCTTGTTCTCGACGAGGATGCGTTTCACGGCGGCGTCGGTGCGGATCGTGCCGCCTTTCTCGACGACCGATTTGGCCATCGCCTGGGTGATCGAACCCATGCCGCCGCGCGCATAGGCCCATTTCCGGCGGACGCCGTCGATCGCGCCGACCGCGAGATGCAGCATGTTGATGGCAGAACCCGCGGCACGCAGGCTCACCGCATTGCCGGCGGTGATCGACGACGCATACATCGCCTTCACGTCGTCGGAATCGAACCAGCGATCGAGAATGTCGGCGGCCGGCGTGGTGAAAAGTTGGATCAGATGATGTCGGTCTTCGGGCGAGAGCCGGCGGATCTGATTGCCGGCGTGCAACAGCGACATCAGATCGCCGAGGCCGCCGCTGCCGAGCGCCGGCGGTTCGCGCAGCATCTGGTCGCGCAGGAAATCCGAGAGCCGGCCCATGATCGCATCGAAGCGCTGCATCGCGTCATAGTCGCGGTTGGAGACCTGGCCGATCTGCGCGCGATCATGATCGGGATCGCCGGTCATCAGGATCGAGCGGCCGTCATGCAGCGGTGCGAACGAGCCCTTGAGCGGGATCGTCTCGTAGCCTTGCCGCTTCAGATCCATGTCGGCGACGATTTCCTCACGCAGCAGGCTCACGACATAGGAGGCTGACGAATTGCGGAAGCCGGGATGGAACTCTTCGGTTACCGCAGCGCCGCCGACCATGTCGCGCCGCTCGAGCAGCAGCGGCTTGAGGCCGGCGCGTGCCAGATAAAACGCGGCGACCAGCCCGTTATGGCCGGCGCCGACGACGATCGCGTCCCATCGTTCGGTCATTTCATGTCGCCGGCGATCGCGCGCCAGCCGATGTCGCGGCGGCAGAAGCCTTGCGGCCAGTCGACCGCCTCGACGCCTTTATAGGCGCGCAACCGCGCTTCGGCGGCATTCGTACCGCGCCCGACAATGCCGAGCACGCGCCCGCCATGAGCGAGGATGCGGTCGCCGTCGCGCTTCGTGCCGGCGTGGAAAATCAACACGTCGTCGAGTGCGGCGGCACGATCGAGCCCGCGAATCTCCGAGCCCTTCTCGTAATGGCCGGGATAGCCGTGCGCCGCCATGACGACGACCAATGCCGTCTCATCGTGCCAGCGCAAATCGAAATGACCGAGCCCGCCCTCGCTGCACGCGATCAGAGCGGGTAGCAGATCGGATTTGAGCCGCGCCATCAGCGCCTGGCATTCCGGATCGCCAAAGCGCACGTTGAATTCGAGCAGCTTCGGGCCCATTGCATCGATCATCACGCCGGCGAACAGCACGCCCTTGAACGGCGTGCCGCGCGCCGCCATCGCCTTGACGGTCGGCTCGACGATATCGGCCATGATGCGCGCCTGCATTGCCGCATCGACGATCGGTGTCGGCGAATAGGCACCCATGCCGCCGGTGTTCGGCCCTGTATCGCCATCGCCGACCCGCTTGTGATCCTGTGCTGCCGCGAGCGGCAGCACATGCGTGCCATCGGAGAGCGCGAAGAAGCTCGCTTCCTCGCCCTGTAGAAACTCCTCGATCACGATCTCGGCGCTGGCCGCGCCGAATGCGGCGTCGACCAGAATCGTGTCGATCGCCTGATCGGCCTCGTCGATGCTTTCGGCGATGATCACGCCCTTGCCAGCCGCCAGCCCGTCGGCCTTGACGACCAGCGGCGCGCCGAGCGAACGCGCGAATTCTTTGGCGGCGGCCGGATCGGCGAAGCGCCGCCAGCGCGCGGTTGGCACGCCAGCCGCATCGGCGACCTCCTTCATGAAGGCTTTGGAGCCCTCGAGCTGGGCCGCGGCCGCGTTCGGACCGAAAGCCGGGATGCCGGTCTCGGCCAGGCGGTCGACCAGGCCGGCGACCAAAGGCGCCTCCGGTCCGACCACGACGAAATCGACCCGGTTGTTGCGGGCGAAGGCAACCAGCGCAACGATATCCTCGATGCCGATCGGCACGCATTCGGCCTCGGAAGCAATTCCGGCATTGCCCGGCGCGCACCAGATCTTGTCGCAGAGAGGGGAGGCGGCGAGCTTCCAGCACAGCGCATGCTCGCGCCCGCCGCTGCCGACGACGAGAATGCGCATTTTCAGGCTCCTTTTTCCGTCTTTTCGCGGCGCCTTCGCACCGCGTGAATCCGGCCCGCCTCTTAGCATAGAATGAGCGCCATGATCGACCGGCCCATCTCCAACGTTCCCGAATACTCGGTCGGCGAGTTGAGCCGTGCCGTCAAAGGCACGCTCGAAGAACAGTTCGGACGGATCCGGGTGCGCGGCGAGATCGGCCGGCTCAGCAAACCGCAATCGGGCCATATCTACGCGACGCTCAAGGATGCCGACGATACCGGCCTCGTGCTCGATGCCGTGATCTGGCGCTCGACCGTGCCGAAGCTCGCCATGGCGCCGGAAGAGGGCATGGAGGTAATCGCGACCGGGCGGATCACCACTTATGCCGGCAAATCCTCCTATCAGCTCATCATCGAATCGCTGGAGATCGCCGGCGAAGGCGCGTTGCTCAAACTGATCGAGGAACGCAGGCGCAAGCTTGCTGCTGAAGGGCTGTTCGACGAGGACCGCAAGAAACCGCTGCCGATGCTGCCCGAAGTGATCGGCGTCGTGACCTCGCTGACCGGTGCCGTGATCCGCGACATCCGCCATCGGCTCGCCGATCGTTTTCCCCGCCAGATCCTGATCTGGCCGGTCATGGTGCAGGGCGAGGGCGCGGCAGCCCAGATCGCCGCCGCCATTGCGGGTTTCAATCGGCTCGAGGTCGGCGGTGCGGTGCCGCGGCCCGATCTGCTGATCGTCGCGCGCGGCGGCGGCAGTCTCGAAGACCTGATGGCGTTCAACGAAGAGATCGTCGTGCGCGCCGCGGCGGCCTCCGCGATCCCGCTGATCTCCGCCGTCGGGCACGAGACCGACTGGACGCTGATCGATCACGCCGCCGACCGGCGCGCGCCGACGCCGAGTGCGGCCGCCGAGATGGCAGTGCCGGTGCGCGCCGAGCTGATGGCGAACGCGGTGGAGTGCGGCCACCGGCTGATGGGCGCGATGACGCGCTGGCTCACTTGGCGGCGCGACCAGTTGCAGGGGCTCGCGCGCGGTCTGCCCGATCCGCGGCGTTTGCTGCAGGAACTGACCCAGCGCCTCGACGACTGGATGGAGCGGCTGGCGGCGACGCGGGTCGATCTGATCGCGCGGCGGCGCGAGCGTCTTGCCACTTTGGCCGGCAGTTTGCGCACGCCCGATCAGCTCATCGCCTTGAAGGGCCAGGCGCTCGGCCATGCGCTCGAACGCCTGCAGGCGGGGCTCGCACGCGATGTCACGGCGCGGCGCCATCGCTTCGACCGGACGGCTTCGGGCTTGCGGCCCGGGCTGGTCCATGACCGGCTTTCGCGCGGCCGCGAAGCTTTGGCGACCGCCGCGGGTCTGTTGAACTCGCTTTCCTACGAGAACGTGCTGCAGCGCGGCTTTGTACTCGCGATGGGGCCGGATGGAAGGCCGGTGACGATGGCCGCCAGCGTCGATCCCGGCATGGCGCTCACCTTGCAGTTCCGCGACGGCAAAGTGCGCACGCGCGTCGAAGGCCGCATCGCCGAGGACAGTTCGGATGCGAAGGATCGTTCCGAAGCGAAGCAGGCCGCGAAACCGGCGAAACGCAGCGGCGGCGACGGCTCGCAGGGATCGCTGTTGTGAAGCGGCTTCTGTTTGCGCTCGCGCTGTTGCTCCTGCCCGGTTGCGCGCGGGCGGACGCGATTCGGATCGACGGAAATCTGACGCAGGGCGGACTGGTGATAGGGCAGGTTGCGCCGGGCAGCAGTGTCCTGTTCGAGGGGCGCCATGTGCGGGTTGGCGCAGGCGGCTGGTTTCTGCTCGGCTTCGGGCGCGAGGCACCGCCGCAGGCACTTGTCGAGGCGACTTTGCCGGACGGTACCGCCGAGCGTCTCGCGCTCGATGTTGCACAGCGCGAATACGACATCCAGCATATCGACGGATTGCCGGACCAGATGGTGACGCCCGACGAGGCGTTGCAGGTACGCATCGCCGCCGAGCGCGAGACCATCATTGCCGCCTGGGCGCATGACACAACGGCGACCGATTTCCTCGGCGGGTTCGTCTGGCCGGTCATCGGCCCGATCAGCGGCGTCTATGGCAGCCAGCGTATTCTCAACGGCGAACCGCGCCAGCCGCATTTCGGCGTCGACATGGCGGCACCCGAGGGAACGCCGGTCGCGGCACCGGCCGGCGGCATCGTGCGGCTTGCCGAACCCGATCTTTATTTCACCGGCGGCACCGTCATCATCGATCACGGGCACGGGCTGTCCTCGACGCTGATGCATATGGCGAGCGTCGCAGCCGTGGTCGGCCAGCGTGTCGAACAAGGCGATATCGTCGGCACGGTCGGCGCCACCGGCCGGGCGACCGGCCCACATCTCGACTGGCGGATGAATCTCTACGAGGCGCGGATCGATCCGCAATTGCTGGTGCCGCCGATGGTGGATTCTGCGACGACGCCGTAGGCGCCCTTAGGAGAACGGCGCGAGATGGCCGAGAAACTGCTCTGCGGTGCGGCGCCAGGAAAACCCGAGCGCGAATTCGCGGCAGCGCGCCGGAGAAATAGCGAGCGCGGCACGGGCTGCCTTCGCCAGATCCTCGTCGAGTACGCCGACGCCGGTGCCCACTATCACGTCGAGCGGCCCGGGTACCGGGAAGGCGGCGACCGGAAGTCCCGAGGCCAGCGCCTCCAGCATCACGAGGCCGAACGTGTCGGTGCGGCTTGGGAAAACAAATAAATCGGCCGCTGCGTAGTGACGCGCGAGATCTTCGCCGTGACGCGCGCCGGCGAAATGGACGGATGGAAAGCGCCGCCGCAGTTCCGGCAGCATGGGGCCTTCGCCCACCACCAGTTTCGATCCGGGCAGGTCCAGCGCAAGAAACGCCTCGATGTTCTTTTCGACCGCTACGCGCCCGACATAGAGATGGATCGGACGCGGCAGATCGAGAAACGATTTGTCGCGCGGCCGGAACAGATCGGTGTCGACGCCGCGCGACCAGGGTCGGATATTGCCGAAGCCGCGTTCTTCGAGATCGCGCTGGATCGTGTCCGTCGCGACCATGATGCCGGCGCCGGCGCCGTGAAAATGCCGCAGCCAGCGATAAGACCAGTCGAGCGGGATTGGCGCGCGGGCGCGCACATATTCGGGAAAGCGTGTGTGATAGGCGGTGGTGAACGGTCGCCGTAACGTCAGCGCATAGCGGCGTGCCGCGAGCCCGATTGGACCCTCGGTCGAGACGTGAATCGCCTGCGGGCGGAAATGTTCGAGCAGTTCGCCCAGCCGTCGGCCCGGTGCGATCGCCAGGCGGATTTCCGGATAAGTAGGGCAGGCCGTGTTGAGGAACCGCTCCGGGCCGAACACGGCGATCTCATGCCCGAGCCCGGTCAGTTCGGCAATCACACGGCTCATCGTGCGCACGACGCCATTCACTTGCGGGAACCAGGCATCGGTCGCGATTGCGATCCGCATGCGTCAGGCCAGTTCGAGCATCGAGACCTGACGGACCCGGGTCCAGTCGATAATCTCGAGCCGGCCGTCGAAATGTTCGACCAGAGCCGTGCAGCTCTCGACCCAGTCGCCGTCGTTGCAATAGAGGATGTCGTCGAAGCGCCGCATCTCGGCCTTGTGGATATGGCCGCAGATCACGCCATCGACGCCGCGGCGGCGCGCTTCGTCGGCGACCGCGGTTTCAAAGTTGTCGATATAGCGGACGGCGTCCTTGACCCGCTGCTTTAGATAGGCCGAGAGCGACCAGTAACCGTAACCGAGCCGCTGACGCGCGTGATTGAACCAGTGATTGGCGGCAAGCATCATGTTGTAAGCACGGTCGCCAAGGAAGGCGAGCCATTTGGCATAGCGCACAATGCCGTCGAACTGATCGCCATGGATCACCAGAAATCGCCGTCCATCGGCCATCTCGTGAATCGCTTCCGACATAACGAGAACCCCGCCGAACTGCATGTCGACATAGTCTCGCAACGCTTCGTCGTGATTGCCCGGCACGTAGACGACCCTGGTGCCCTTGCGCGCCTTGCGCAGCAGCTTCTGCACCACATCGTTGTGACTCTGGCGCCAGAACCAGGCGCGCCGCAGCCGCCAGCAATCGATGATATCGCCGACCAGATAGAGATAATCGGATTCCGTCATGCGCAGGAAATCGAGCAGGAACTCGGCCTTGCAGCCACGCGTGCCGAGATGAATGTCGGAGATGAAAATGGTGCGGTAGCGAAGCGGGGCGACAAGCGTATTCATCGCATCCGGCTAATCGTTCGTGGCTGTTTTGCCCGCATCTCAATCGACTTTATGAATGCGATGCCGTGCTGTCCAAAGAAAACAACGCAAAAGACTGACATCGGCCGAAGAATTCACTAAACTGAAGCGCAATGACGGCGAATGTGAACAATGAAAGTCCGGATCGTTACAGCCGCATGACGGGATCGTTACAGATCGATGTCGCATCGCGCGCGGTGGCGCCGAGTCGCATCGCAATCATCTTCAACCCGATAGCGGGATCGCGCCGTCGTCGTCGGCGTCTCGCCGCGGCGATCCGTGTGCTGCGACGCCTCGGATGCCGCATCGCATTGCACCGCACGACCGCGCATGGCGATGCGGCACTGCTAGCGGCTGCGATCGCACGCGACGGCCGGACCGACACGCTGATGATCGCCGGTGGCGACGGCACGATCGCCGATGCGGCACACGGGCTTGCCACCTGTGCCGCCGACAAACTGCCGGCACTGGCCATATTGCCGCTCGGCACCGCGAATGTGCTCGCTCGCGAGATCGGGCTGCCGCGCGATCCCGAAGCGCAGGCCGCGATCGCCGCCGCCGGCCCTATGATGACGGTGGCGCTGGCGCAGGCGAACGGCCGGCATTTCCTCTTGATGGCGGGTGCGGGATTCGATGCGCATGTGGTGGCGGGGATCGACGTCGCGTTCAAACGGCGCGTCGGAAAGATCGCCTATGTCTTCGAGATGCTGCGCCAGCTCGGCCGCTTTCCCTTCGGCACGTACCGGGTCGCGATCGACGGTGAACCGCATTTCGTCGCATCGGTCGTGGTGACGCGCGGCCGGCTCTATGGCGGCAGTTTCGTTCTGGCGCCCGACGCGCGGCTCGACGAAGCAGCGCTCCATGTCTGCTGCTTCGAGCATGGTGGCCGGTTCTGGGCGGTGCTCTATGCGATGGCGCTGGGCATCGGACTTTTGCCGCGAATGCCCGGTTTTACCATCCGGCGCGCGCAGCGCGTACGCATCGAAGGCGTGCCCGGCGAACCGCTGCAGGCAGACGGCGACACGATCGGTTCTCTGCCGGTCGAGATCGCGATGACGGACAAGTCGCTGGGACTGGTGGTACCCTGATGCCGGGTCGTCGCCGGCGCGGAACCGTGGCGGGTCGGCTCTCGGCTTGCAGCGAGGAGGTGGCGATGATCGGAACAGGAACAGCCGGCGCGGCCATCGAAACCGCGGTGCGCGACTATCTCGATGGCATGGTCTACGGCGACGAGGCGAAGCTCCGCCGCGCCTTCCATCCCGATGCGCGGGTCATCGGCCATGTTGGCGGTACGCTCGAATGGTCCTCGGTCGACGCGTTCGCAGCCGAATGCGTTGCCGCGCACACGCCGCCCCCGGGCGCCCATTATTTCTGGCAGATCCGGTCGCTCAAGATCGAAGGCGATACGGCGGTTGTCGAGCTTGTCGACGACTATCTGGGCATCCGGTTCACCGACTGGCTGTCCCTCCTGCACCATGACGGGCGCTGGGTAATCGTCAATAAGCTGTTCTACGCGCATCCGTAAGGGATGGGCGCACGCCGCGGCGGTATGCTCAACTGCCGGCGACCATCATGCGCTCGATGCGAACGGTCGGCGCGTTGGTGCCGTAGCGGAATTCGAGATCGCCGGCGGCACGCATGTTCGCGAGCATGTCTTTCAGATTGCCGGCGATGGTCACTTCGCTCACCGGGCCGGAGATGCGGCCCTTCTCGATCAGGAAGCCGGCCGCACCCCGGCTGTAATCGCCGGTCACGATATTGATGCCGAAACCCATCAGATCGGTCACCAGCAAACCGCGGTCGATATCGGCAATGAGTTCGTCGACGCTGCCGCTGCCGCCCGCGAGATAAAGATTGGAGGTGCCGGGCGAGGGCGGTCCCGAGGTGCCGCGCCGCGCATGGCCGGTCGTCTCGAGCCCGAGCTGGCGGGCGGTTGCGAGATCGAGCACCCAGCTTGCCAACGTGCCGTCTTCGACGATCGCAAGCCGACGGGTTGCAATGCCTTCGCCATCGAACGGCATCGAGTTCAGGCCGCGTACCCGGTCGGGCTCGTCGATCACCGACAGGCCTTTCGGCAGGATCCGGCTGCCCATCGATTCCTTGAGATAACTCGTGCCGCGTGCGATGGCGCTGCCGTTTGCCGCGCTGGCAATATGAGCCACCAGCCCGTTCGCAACGCGCGGGTCGAATACCACGGGCATGCTGCTCGATGCGATCTTGCGCGGGTTGAGGCGGCGCAATGTCCGATCGGCTGCGCGTTTTCCGACCGTTCCGGGATTCTCGAGTTCGCTGGCAAACAGCGCAACGCTCATATCGTGATCGCGTTCCATCGCGGTCCCGCTGCCCGCAACGACGCTGACGGAGACCGAATGGTGCGAGCTGGCAAAGCTGCCGGCGAAGCCGTTCGATGCGACCAGCGCCACGCGGCCGCGGCCCCAGGATGCGTCGGCGCCATTCGAATTGGTGATGCCTTTGACCGATCGCGCCGCGTCCTCGCATTCATGCGCGCGATCGAGCAGTGCTTCGGGAGTCGGTTCCGACGGATCGAACCGGTCGAGATCGGGAATGCGGACGGCGATCTGGTCGGGATCGGGAAGACCGCAAAACCTGTCTTCCGGCACGGCGCGCGCCATCGCGATCGCGCGCTCGACCAGCTCATCCAGCATGTCGGGCTTGAAATCGGCCGACGACACGATCGCCTGCCGCCGCCCGATCATGACGCGGAGGCCGAGATCGCGCGATTCGGAGCGCTCCAGCGTCTCCGGTTCGCCAAGCCGCACCGCCTGCGAGAGCGACGCGCTTTCGATTGTGACCGCATCGGCCGCATCGGCACCGGCCCGCAGCGCCCGGCCGATAAGATCGTCGAGCGGATCGAGCAAGGCTGCATCGGGTTCGGCGTGGCGATGGCGGCCACTGCCGGCGGGGCGCACGGGTTTTGCCTTCGCGACCGGGCGGCTGCCGACCTTGCGGACGTCGCGCTGCTTGGCCGTGGCAATTCGCACGCGACCAGCGCGGGCGGCTGTTGCGATACGCTTGGCCGCCGGTCGTCGCGGCGCCGGACGCAAAGCCGGGCTGCGCTTCGTTGCCGGTGTCTTGAGCGGCGCCTTTCCGGTCGCGGCCCGGGTTGCCGCACGCTTTTTTGCGCTGCGCCTCGGCGCGGTCTTCTTTTTCGCAATCGACTTTTTCGCAGCGGGCTTTCTGGCGCCGCTCTTCTTTGCCGGCGTCTTCTTCGGAGCGGCTTTTTTCGATGCAGTCTCCTTTCTCGTCTGTGGGGCGGTCTTTTTCTGTGCCAGCCGTTTGGCGGTGCTTTTCCGGGTGGCCGTCTTCTTCGCATTGCGCTTCGCGGGCACGGACGCCTTGCCGGTCGATTGCCGCGCGGGCGATCTGCCGCGCGACTTCGTGGCGGCGGACGGTTTCTTCGTCCCGCGCTTTGCGCCGCCTGCGCCCTTGCCCGATTTTGCCCTGGTCCGGCGCGCCGCCATGGAAGAAGCTCCGCTACTGTTCGTTGGGTTGGCGATTAGGTGGCAGGCCGGCGCCGCGAAGGCAAGACCTCACTCGGCCGGCAACCCCAGCCAGTAGCGACGCCATGTGGCCCAATCGGCATCGTCCGTTGTGCCGTAGGCATGGATCGCCAGCCCCAGTTGCGGTGGCGCATCGCCATCGCGCGGGATCGCATAGGCAATGCCCGTGAGTGCCGATTCGAGGGTTTCGGCACCGGCACTGAATCCACCGCCTTCGTCCCGATGGGTCGGCACGCCGATGAGCAACTCGGCCTGACCTTCGGCCATCGCCTGCCAGACGCGCGGTGTCAGCCACCCGACGATGGCGCTATAGGCCCAGGAGAATGGTATGCCGGTGTCGTACATACGCACGGTCACCTGATCGACGCGTTCGGCGACCGCCGCGTAATATTCGCGCGACCATAATACGGCTTCGGGAAAAATCCGCCCGATCGGGCGCCGCGTTCCCGGCAGCGGCTCGATGATTGCCGCCGCAACCGACAAGGTGCCATCGACCGCATCGACCAACGGCCGCGTCAGATCGATCAGCGCCAGCAGGCGACGGTTGCCGCTTTCGATCGGGACGATGTTGTAGTGAATGCCATCGAATCCGAGCGCGAGCAACGTCGCCGCGGTTCCGGCGATGCGCGATCGCACCGTCTGGTCGGCGAGATCGATCGAGCCGTCGCCACTTTTCTCGCGGCCGCCGATCCAGGCCTGGGCGCGCAACGCCGGCAGCCGAATTTCGAGTTCCGCGAGAAGTGCTTCCGCATTGCCATAGACGGCCGGATCGATCGTGCCGTCGGCCGCCAGCGGGCCGATATGGAAGAACACATCGCTGATCGCATTATGTTCGAGCGTCGCCGCGAACAGATCGTACGTCGCGCCGTCCTGTTGCTCGCCGACCCATTGCTGCTCGACCCAGACCGCGTTCGATCCGCTGCTATGCGCCATGTTGTCGGGCGGGTTGCGGAAGAAGATCATCAGCAGCACGACGTCGAGAAACAACAGCCCGGACAAACCAAGCATGACGTAGAGGCCGATCCGCAACACGCGGACGGGCACCGGCTTTTTCTGTGCGTCGGCAGGAACCTGTTGTGTCGGCTCAGACAAGCGGAAACCGCAGGACCGGCAAGGGGCGCGCCGGATCGACCTCGGACGGCGTCGCCCCGGCCGGCCTTCCGCCCATTTTTTCGTAGAACGAAGCCGCGTTCGGATCGGCGATCGCGATCAGCTCGTCATAGCCTTCGGTGCGCGCGGTTTCCTTTGCATGATCGAGCAGGGCCCGGCCGAGCCCCGATCCGATCGCCTCCGGCGCCACGAAAAAGAACGCGAGCCCGATCTGATCCGCTTCGGGTTCGAGGCCGTAGAACCCGAGCAGCGCGCCGTCGCGCTCGACGACGTAATAGGGAAAAAGACGCATCGCGGCGGTATCGACGCGCAGCGCTTCGCGGCAGCGTGCCATGAAAGCCGCGTCATAGCCCCAATGCGCCTTCGAACGCACCGCGAGCTCGGAGAGCGCATCCGCTTCGGACAGGCGGGCCTTGCGGATCGTGAAGGCTGCGTCGCTCATTTCCAGATCTTCCTGCCGCTGCCCGGGATGCCGAGATCCCGCCAGATATGGTCGATCTTTTCGACTACGGCCGCGTCCATGCGAATCTTGCGACCCCAGTCGCGATGCGTTTCCGGCGCGATTTTGGTCGTGGCATCGAGCCCCATCTTGCCGCCGAGGCCGGATTCCGGACTCGCAAAGTCGAGATAGTCGATCGGCGTGTTCTCGATCAGCACGGTGTCGCGCACCGGATCCATGTTGGTCGAGATTGCCCAGATCACATCCTTCCAGTCGCGCGCGTCGATATCGTGATCCACGACGATGACGAACTTGGTGTACATGAACTGCCGCAGGAACGACCATACGCCCATCATCACGCGCTTGGCGTGACCGGCATAGGCCTTCTTCATCGAGACCACCGCGACGCGGTAGGAACAGCCTTCCGGCGGCAGCCAGAAATCGACGATCTCGGGAAATTGCTGCTGCAGCAACGGCACGAAAAGTTCGTTCAGCGCTTCGCCGAGAATCGAGGGTTCGTCGGGCGGGCGGCCGGTGAAGGTCGAGAGATAGATCGGATCGCGCCGCATCGTGATCGCACTCACCGTGAACACCGGAAATTTCTCGACCGCGTTGTAGAAGCCGGTATGGTCTCCGTACGGGCCTTCGTCGCCGTATTCGTCGAGCGCGACATGGCCCTCGATCACGATCTCGGCTTCGGCCGGCACCTTGAGCGGCACGGTCTTGCAGTCGACCAGCTCGACCTTGGCGCCGCGCAGCAAGCCGGCAAACTGATATTCCGACATCGTGTCGGGTACCGGCGTCACCGCGGCGAGGATCGTGCCCGGATCGGCACCGATCACCACGGCCGCCGGCAGCGGCTCCGGCTTCGCATCCTTCCAGCGCGCATGATGCTGAGCGCCGCCGCGATGCTTGAGCCAGCGCATCAGCGTGCGGTCGCGCCCGAGAACTTGCATGCGATAGATGCCGAGATTGAAGGCATCGGCCTTGTTGCCGGTAGGATCGGGCCCCTGCGTCACGACCAGCGGCCAGGTGATGAGCGGCGCCGGTTCGCCCGGCCAGCAGGTCTGGATTGGCAGCGAACCCAGATCGATCCGGGCGCCGGTCAGCACGATCTCCTGGCAGGGCGCCGATGAAACCGTCTTCGGTTTCATCGTCATCGCGGTCTTGAGCATCGGCAAGAGTTCGAGTGCTTCGCGCCAGCCGCCCGGTGGCTCCGGTTGTTTGAGGAAGGCCAGCGTCTCGCCGAGTGCGCGCAGGTCCTTCGGTTCGCGCTCCATCCCCCAGGCGACCCGCTCGACCGTGCCGAAGAGGTTGACCAGCACCGGCATGCCGTAACGGCTGCCATCGGGCCGGAGCACATTCTCGAACAGCACAGCCGGCCCGCCCTCGGCGAGCAGCCGGGTCTGGATCTCGGTCATCTCGAGAATCGGCGAGATCGGATGCGCGACGCGCACCAGGCGCTTCTCGCGTTCGAGCCGGGCGATGAAATCGCGGAGCGAGCGATAGGGCATGCGGCTAACTTAGCTTTGCGCCCGGGCCCGGGCTATCGGCGAATCCGGCACAAATCGGCCGATCCGCGCCGGCTTTGGAGCCGATTTGGACCGCGAGCGTCTCGCCAAACGGCGATCCGGGGCCTATCTCCCTGCCAGTCGTTGCGCCAGTCGTTGCGCCAGTCGTTGCGCCAGGTGGGGCGCCAGGTGGGGCGGCCCGTCGTTGTGATCTTCCGGAGCGCTGCATGGAAATTCTCGGCCTTCTCGTCATCCTGATTCAGATCCTGTTCGCCGTTCATGTCGTCCGCACGGGCCGGCCGTTCTTCTGGATCTTCGTCATCGTGTTCGTGCCATTGCTCGGCTGCGCGATCTATTTCGTCGTGGCCGTGCTGCCCGATATGACCCAGACCCGCACCGCGCATCGTGCGGCTGCCGGCATGGTGCGCGCGGTCGACCCCGGGCGCGATCGCCGACGGCTGCAAGACGCGTTCGAGACGGCCGACACGGTCGACAATCGGCGTGCGCTGGCCGATCTCTATATCGACAGCGGTGAGCCACTGAAGGCTATCGAGCTCTATGAGGGCGCGCTGGTCGGCGTTCACCGCGACGATCCGGTGCTGCTCTTCGGTCTTGCCCGTGCGCAGTTCGCATCCGACGCGCATGAAAGCGCGGCAGCGACGCTCGAACGTCTGCGCGCCGCCAATCCCGGCTACGACATGCCGGCAGCCGACTTGTTACTCGCTCGCGCGCTCGAAGCATCCGGCCGCAATGACGAGGCCGAGGCGCGATACGCGGATGCCGTGGCGCGCTTTCCCGGCGCCGAGGCGCGCAGCCGCTACGGCGTGTTCCTCAAACGTGTCGGCCGCAACGAGGAAGGCGATGCGATGCTGCAGGAAGTGGTGCGCGGCTATGAGCGCTCCGGACGGCCATTTCGTCAGGGCCAACGCGAATGGTACGAACTCGCCCGACGCCATCTGGGTTGATCCGACGCCGCCGGCCGTTCGCTGAAACCATCGGCCCGGTTTGACAATAAGCCGGCAAAGGGGCCAGAAAAGGGCCCGCAGGCTTCAATTCGGGAGAAGGTTTGGCCATGGCTATCGTCACGATCAGCGCCCTCGAGGTCCCGCAGGACCGTATCGACGAAACCATCCAGGTATGGCGGCGATACAATAATTTTCTGATGAAGCAGCCCGGCTATGTCTCGAGCAAGCTGCACCGCGCAACCGAGGCCGGCTCGTCTTTTGCGCTCGTCAATGTCGCCGAGTGGAAGAGCGAACAGGAATATCACAACGCGGTCGAGCAGATGATCGCACAGCTCGGTGCGCCGACAGTACCGGGCCTGCGGATCCATCCCGCCGTCTACGAAACGGTCGCCTGACGAGCGGATCGCGCGGCGCCGCGATCGTGGCGGCGGCCGCGAGCGGCAAGAACCAAAAGCGCTATTTCAGGAGAGCGGCCGCGTTGTCCCAGCCATAGGGGACAACGCCACCGAGCGCGCGTACTTCGCGCGCGAAGGCCTTGGCCGATTTGTACGGCCCGTGCTTGGTGAAGTCTTCGACTTTCGCCGGCACCAGTCCGCGCCCTTTCGGCAGTTCCTTCAAATAGCCGCCCTCGCGCCCGACGATCGGAATCGGGCGCTTCCAGCGCGAGAAGACGCGGCGCATCGCCTGCGACTGTTCGCGATAGGCCTGGTACTCGTCGGGATCTTTCTCGAACAGATACTCGTACGCCGCTATGAATTCGCGCACGAAGTCGCGCTCGACGATCTGCAGATTCGAGAGCACCCAGCAGCGGTCCTCGAAATCCCAGTAATAGGAAATCCCGACCAGCTTGTCGTTGCGGTCGAGATAGGGGAAGAACGGGAAGGCGCGGCAGGCAAGAGTCCGGTTGTCGCGCTCGCAGAAGCGCGCACCCTTGCACTGGATTGCCGCACAATCGTCGGACAATTCATCGACGATATCCTGCGAGGCCTTGTCGAAAGCCTTGAAGGGGCGCCACAGATCGGTGCGGCCCTTCAGAAGCTTCCATTCCGACTTCTGCACCACCGGGATCGCATGGTCGACCGAGCAGCAGACCGGCGAGCCGCCATTCAACGGCGAGCAGAATTTGCCGCAATCGTATCGCGAGATCGACGCCTGAAAACGGTCGTAGATCGCCTGAAAGTCCTGCGGGGTGGTGGTTTGCGAGTCGGCCATGCGGCAGACTATACAGGCGGCCTTCGACGGCGCAAAACATCGGCGGCGGAACCATGGCGCGCTACTGGGTCATTGGCGGCGAATATACAGATACCGGCTTCACCGACATCGTCGGCGGCAAGGCGGAAGAGCGCCACGGCCCCTACGACGATCTCGAAGCGGCGCGGGTGCGTTGGCAGCAGCTTGCCTGGGCCACGGTCGACAATGCGCATGCGCGCTATCGCATTGAGCAGGAGCGCGAGGCCGAAGCGCCGGCCCGTTACTGGGTGGTCGGCGGCCGATACACCGACACGAGGTTTTCGACGCCGGCCGAGGGCGAAGAGATCTGGCACGGCCCGTTCGAGAGCCATGACGACGCGAAAGCCGCCTGGGGCCGACTTGCCTGGCAGAGCGTCGACGATGCGCTGAGCCGCTGGCGTATCGAACGACTGGTCGGCGATCCGCCCGCGGCGGCCTCGGGCAAGGCTTCGTGACACTGTGGGCTGTGCCGGCAGGCCGCGCCGAGCGGCTGGCCCTCGCGCAATCCTATCCCTTCGACATTCCCGATGGCTCGTTCCTGTTCCGGAACAATGCTGCCCATTCTATGCCGGATGTGCCGGATCTCGCCGGCCGCACGCCGGTGCTGGCTATCGGCTCGAACCAGTCGCCGGCGCAGCTTGCGCGTAAGTTTGCGCATGCGCCGGAAACCGAGATTCCGGTGACGCGCGCCTGGCTCGACGATTACGACATCTGCTATGCGACGCATGTCACGCGCTACGGATCGATCCCGGGCAATCTCCATCCGTGCAAGAACATGCGCGTGCGGCTTTCGATCACCTGGCTCGACGAAACCCAACTTCGCGTCATGCATGCGACAGAGATCGTGGGCGAGAGCTACGTCTATGCGCGGTTGAACGGGCTGGGGCTCGAGACCGACACCGGTAGCCGGGTCGACGCTGCACTCGCTTATGTCAGCCTGCACGGCGTCATGCGGATCGAAGGCTCACCTTTGGGGCTCGCCTCGATGGCGGCTGAGCGACGGCCGTATCGTGCTGCCGTCCAGAATGAAGCATTGGCCGCCCTGCACGATCGCTGCGGCAACCAGGATGCGATCGAGGATTTCATTCTCGCCGCGATCGACGATCCGGCCGAGCGTACGCGCCGCACCGCGCTGCTGCGCAGCGATCCGATTCGTTGCGACTGGTCGCATCTCGAAATCATCGACCGTTGATCGAAGCGCCTGATGTTTGACGGAAGATATTTGACGGGCAGGGTCGTCGGTTGGACGCTCCGGCGCGCAACAGAACAGGTCAGGAGCTTCGATGAGCGGCGATACGGGCTGGTGGAGCGTCTGGTGGGTCGAGGCCATCGGTCTAGTTGCCGGCGTTCTGACGACCTTCGCGAGCCTTCCGCAGGTCATCAAGGTCTGGCGCACGCGCTCGACCAGCGATATCTCGTTGATCATGCTGATGATGGCTGTCGCCGGCATCACGCTCTGGCTGATCTACGGCATCGCCATCCATTCGATGGTCGTCACGCTCGCGATCACCGTCTTGCTGCTGCTCTATACGACGGTGCTCGGCTTCAAGCTACGCTACCGATAGGCGTCGGGCGCTAAACTTTAGCCGTTGCGCGCGTCAGGAGCACCGGATCGCCGAGCCGTAGCGCGCCAGCCTGCCGCACGCTGCAATAGATACCGGCATGTTGCTTGTTGGTTTCGGTCACGGTCGCGAGGATTCCGGCATCCTGCGGCAGGTCGCCCTGCGGCAACGTCGTGATCACGCAGCGGACGCAATGTTCGTCGATGTCGAGACCGATGCGGCCGGCCTGCAGCGCCGAACCGATCCAGCCGGATTCGACGAATCCCGAAAGCCCCTCGGTCGTCATGAATACATTGGGACGGAAGCGCTCGGGCTCGAAGCGGCCAGAGGGATAATGCTTTGCAAATGTCTCCAGCGTCGCGCTGGTCAGCACATGGACATGCGCGTGCTCGTAAGCGGGCACGCTCTTCGCGACTTCGACGAACTGCCCTGGCCAGCCGAGCCGGTCGGCGAGCTTCGCGTCGATGTCGGCGCGATCGCTCATCAGGCGCGTGCCGTCCTCGAACTCGATCTCGACCGGCGGCAACGGTGCGTCGAGCTTCGGCTCGCGCACATAGCGCGCCTGCCAGGTGACCAGCGGCCGCCATTTCTTCTTGCCGCGTGCCGAGATTGCGATGTGACCGGCTTCGGGATCGAAAATACCCCAGCCGCGGTCGCCGATCGGTCCCTTGGGGCCGATCTCGAGTGTGTCGAGCCGTTCGCCGCGCAGCGATTGAACCGGGTAGCGCCATAAGGTGGCGACCCGGCCCACATTCTCGGTCGCATTCTCATCCGTCATGCCTGTCCTCCGTTGCGGGCGGCAGGATACGCCAGATGATCGTCTCGCGCAGCGTTCGATCTTCCAGCTCGAGCGACGTCGGTACGGAATAAGCGGCGATCCGTTCGAGGCCGCGCGCGGGCAGATAGGCGCGACCCGGGTCGGCCATCAGCACGAGCGCACCCGCCTTGGCGCAGGCGACCAACCAGGGAAAGACCCGCTCGGCCATCGGCTTCTCGTAACAAACGTCGCCTGCCATCACGACATCCCAGCGGCACGCTGTGCCGGTCAGATCGCCGGGCGCGATCGCGACGTTGGTGCTGTTGAGCGCGGCATTGAGCGCAATCGCCTCGGCCGCCACAGGATCGATGTCGTTGGCCTCGGCGATGGCACCGGCCTTCGCGGCCGCGATCGCGACCAGGCCCGAACCAGCAGCGAAATCCAGCAGCCGGCGGCCGGCGACGAGTTCGGGATGATCGAGCAGATGGCGTGCCAGCGCCTGTCCGCCGGGCCAGGCGAAGGCCCAGTAAGGGGGATCGATTCCCTGGCGCTCGAGCGCCGCCTCGCTCGCATGCCAGATCGGTGTGATCTCGGTCGCGAGATGGAGCGAGACTTCCGGCACCAGCGGCGGCGAGGCAATTACGGTCTCGCGGCGGATGAAATCGACATGGGGCGCGGCAGGGCGCGCGCCTGCACCGTTTTCGGTCATGCACTCAGCCGGCCGGCGAGGATCACCAGAAAGAGGATGAGCCCGAGATCGCGATTGGAGCGGAACTTCGCGAGGCAATCGGCGGGGTCGTCGATCCGCCATTGGGAGAGCTGCCAGCCCATATGTAACGCCACCGCGGGGAATAGCAGCCAGCCGGCCCAGCCGATCCCGGCCAGCAACAAAGCGAGCGCCCAGAGCATGAGAGCCGCAAGCGCAAAACCGGCAAGCCATGATTTGCTCGCATCGCCGAATTTGAGTGCGGTCGATTTCACGCCGATCAGCGCATCGTCTTCCTTGTCCTGATGCGCATAGATCGTGTCGTAGAAGAGCGTCCAGGCGATGCCGCCGAGATAGAGCAAAGCCGGCGCCCATCCGAGATCGCCGCCGACCGCGGCACTCCAGCCAAGCAATGCACCCCAGTTGAAGGTGAGGCCGAGAAACGCCTGCGGCCACCAGGTGACGCGTTTCATGAAAGGATAGATCGCGATCGGCAGCAGCGAAATCGCGCCGAGCAGGATGGTGAACCGATCGAAGCTCAGCAGGATTGCAAGTCCGATCAGCAATTGCAGCGCGAGAAAGATCAGCGCGCCGGTCAGCGACACGGCACCGCTCGGCAGCGGTCGCGCCGCGGTACGTTCGACCTTTGCGTCGATCCGCCGGTCGACGATGTCGTTCCAGGTGCAGCCGGCGCCGCGCATCACCAGCGCGCCGATCGCGAATAGCAGCATCAGGCGGATCGACGGTGCCGGATTGCCGGCCAGCGCGATCGACCACCAGCCCGGCAGCAGCAAAAGCCACGTACCGATCGGCCGGTCGAGCCGTGCAAGCCGGGCAAAGGGCCGCCATGCGGCCGGCAGATGCCGGTCGATCCAGTCGTTGCGACCGATATCGGTGAAGCCCTGTCTTGCGTTCGGAAATTCCGTCATGCTTCCAATCTTGCCGGTCGGCAGCCTTCTTCACAACCGGATCGGATTTCATGGCGAGGCAGGACGAGAGCGAACCCGGAATCGTTGCGCGCCTTTACGTCGAGGCGCCGCTCGGCGATGGCGTCGCCGTCGCGCTCGATGCCGATCGTGCGCATTATCTCAAGAACGTGCTGCGGCTCGGCGCCGGTGCCCCGATCGGTCTCTTCAATGGTCGCGACGGTGAGTGGCGTGCCCGCATCGATCGGCTCGATCGCCGCGAGGCGCGACTGATTGCCGAGACATTGTTGCGCAAGCAGATGGCAACGCCCGATCTCTGGCTTGCCTTCGCTCCGCTCAAGCGTCAGCGCATCGACTGGCTGGTCGAGAAAGCGACCGAACTGGGCGTTGCGCGACTGCTGCCGGTCGTGACCCGTCGCACGGTCGTGGCGCGGGTCAATCTCGACCGGCTGCGGGCGCATGCGATGGAAGCAGCGGAACAGACCGAGCGGCTCGATGTGCCGATCGTCGACGAGCCGGTCACTCTGGAGAAACTGTTGTCGTCATGGCCGGCGCAGCGACGGATCATTCTCTGCGCCGAAGCCGGCGATGCGCAGCCACTGGCCGAAACGCTTGTCGGATGGCGTGCGCGCAGCCTGCCGCCGATGGCCGTCATGACCGGACCGGAAGGCGGGTATGCGCGCGAGGAGCTTGACGCGCTGCGCGCCCTCCCGTTTGTTACGCCCGTTGGTCTCGGGCCGCGCATCCTGCGTGCCGACACCGCCGCGCTCGCCGCGCTTGCCTGCTGGCAGGCCGTTCTGGGCGACGGGTCCACAAGGCCTCCCGCCCGCGGGTAAGACCGGACCGATCTGGGGAAGGGCACGCATGTCGGCACCGCCGAAAGATCGCGGCGACAAGATCACTGCCAAACGGCAGCTCGTCGAGTATCTCGAACAGGGATCCAAGCCGAAGGCCGATTGGCGGATCGGAACCGAACATGAAAAATTCGGCTTCCGTCTCGACGATCTTCGCCCGCTTCCCTATGACGGACCGAGCGGTATCGGCTCGTTGCTCGAAGGTCTTGCTGCGAAATTCGGTTGGGAGCGGATTCGCGAAGGCGAGAACACGATCGCGCTCACCTCAGGCCTCTGCAATATTTCGCTCGAACCGGGCGGACAGTTTGAACTCTCCGGCGCGCCGGTCGAGACGCTGCACGAAACCTGCGCCGAAGTGCGGAGTCATCTTGCGCAGGTAAAATCCATCGGCGACGAACTTGGCATCGGCATGCTCGGCATGGGCTTCCAGCCGAAATGGCGCCGCGAGGATATTTCGTGGATGCCGAAGGGCCGCTACAAGATCATGGGCGCGTACATGCCGAAGAAGGGCAATCTCGGGCTCGACATGATGACGCGCACTTGTACGGTGCAGGTCAATCTCGATTTCGCTTCCGAAGCTGACATGGTGAAGAAATTCCGTGTCGGCATCGCGCTGCAGCCGATCGCGACCGCCTTGTTTGCCGATTCGCCGTTCGTCGAGGGCAAGCCGTCCGGGTTCATGAGCTATCGCGGCCATGTCTGGACCGATACCGATCCCGACCGCTGCGGCATGCTGCCATTCGTGTTCGACGAAGGGATGGGTTTCGAGCGTTACGTCGACTGGGTGCTCGATGTGCCGATGTATTTCGTGTTCCGCGACGGCCACTACATCGATGCGAGCGGCCAGTCGTTCCGAGACTTCCTCGCGGGGCGGCTGCCGGCGCTGCCGGGCGAGCTGCCCGATATGGGCGACTGGACCGATCATATGACGACGGTCTTCTCGGAAGTGCGGCTCAAGCGATTCCTCGAGATGCGCGGTGCCGATGGCGGCCCGTGGGACCGTCTCTGTGCGCTGCCGGCCTTCTGGACCGGGCTGCTTTATGACGGGGCTTCGCTCGATGCCGCCTGGGCGCTGTGCAAGGACTGGAGCTCGGACGAGCGCGAAAAGCTCCGCGCCGACGTGACGCGCGATGCGCTGCAGGCCACATTCCGCGGCCGGCGGGTCGCGGAATGGGCAAAGGACGCGCTGGCAATCGCGCGACAGGGGCTGAAGGCGCGCGCGATGCTCAAGCATGGCGAAGACGAGACGCATTTTCTGGGCAGCCTCGATACGATTGCCGATAGCGGCCAGTCGCCCGCGCGGGTCAAGCTGCAGCGCTATGAAACGGAGTGGAATGGCAGCGTCGATCCGGTGTTCCGCGAGTTCGCCTATTGATCCGGATCGGCCGCCCCTTGCGGGGATTGCCCAAAGATGAGCGGTGAACGCGTGGCGCCGAGCGGGCGGCAGCCCGGAGCCCTGCTGCGGGTCGATCCCGCCAGTTTCGCTGCGTCGCCGCTGCCGATCATCTCGCGCCTCGCGCGCCGGCCCGAACGACTGATAATTGCCGAGGTCGGCACCCAGCGTTTCGTCATTCTCACGCGGCCGGCCGACGCGCGAGCCTTTCTCGGCCTCGATGGCGACGGACTCGCCAAGAGCTATGGCTCGATCCGTTTCATTATCGGCAACGGCATTCTGACCTCGCACGGCCAGATCTGGCGCACGGTGCGCGAACGCATCCAGCCCGCCTTCGCGCCGCCGCGCCTGGTCGATATGGGTGCGGATATCGTCGATGCCTTCGACATCGTGATCGATCGCTGGATTGACGATGCTGCCCGACAACAGCCGGTCGACGTGATGCGCGGCCTGGTACGCGCGACGCTCGACGTATTGCTGCGTGTTCTCGCCGGCACCGACGGGCGAATGCTCGATGACGGCGATATCGATGCGATCAACACCGCGCTGCTGGCGGCTTCGCGTCATGCCTGGCTGCGCGGCGGTGACATGTACAAAATACTAGCCGCCCGCGAGCCGGGCTTTGAACAGGCGATGCGCCGTCTCGACAAGGTGGCGGTGCGGCTCTTTATGTATCAGCGCAACCGAACCGACACCAATGGCGGTGCCGATGGCGACGTGCTCGCCCGTCTCGTGGCGGCGCATGACGATCCGACCTGCAACGAAATGACCCGGCGTCAGTTGCGCGACGAATTGCTCACGTTTCTTCTGGTCGGGCACGAGACGACCGCGGTGGCGCTCGCCTGGGCCCTGCGCCTGCTCGGTCAGCATCCCGACATACAGGAAGCGTTGCGACGGGAGGCGGCGGGTGTCGATGCCGGGATGCCAGCGCGCGAGGCGCTGGCCGCAGCACCGCTGGCAACGGCGGTCTTCCGCGAATCGATGCGGCTGCATCCGCCGATCCCGGTTCTGCCGCGCATTCTGTTGGAGCCGTACGAGATCGCCGGCAGTCGTTTCAAACCGGGCAGCTTCTTCGCACTGCCCGTCTTTGCCTATCACCGCGATCCCGCGGTCTGGCCGGAACCGAAACGATTCCTGCCGGAGCGATTTCTCGGCGACGACACGACGCTGCGCGATTCGCCGAGCTACATGCCCTTCGCATCTGGCCCCCGCGCCTGTCTCGGCAGCCGCTTTGCGCTGACCGAAGGGCCGCTCGGGCTCCTGCAGATCGTCAGGCGACTGAAGATTGGGGCGCCCGATACACTGCTGCGGCCGATCCCCTCGGCGGTGACGCTGCGCCCCGAAAGCGGGCCGCATCTCCACCTCGAGGCGATCCGCTGACCGGCTGACAAGAGTTCGGTCGCCAAGCGAGCATCGGCCGGCTACGCTGATCGCGTCTGCGTCGTTGCATCCGCAAAGGCAGCCATTGCCGGAATGAAACCGCCCGCCCCCCATCGCGCCCAACCCGCACGGCCAGGAAGCGCCCGTCGCCCCGCGGGCGATGGGGGCGTCAGCCTCGATCTTTCGCGCTTCCACGAGAACCCGGCGCGCGAGCTGGCAACCTTGGCGATGCATATGCGCCCGATCATGCGCGTCAGCACCGGGCGATCGGCTTTCATCCATATCGGCCATCCCGATACGGCGCGCCATGTGTTGCAGACCAACACGGCGAACTACAGCAAGGATTTCTCACCGTTCGCACCGCTGGTCGGCGATAGCCTGCTCGCCGCCAACGGTGAAAAATGGCGCGCGTTGCGTACGCGAATGCAGCCGGCCTTTGCACCTTCGCGCTTTCGTACGGTAGCGCCGAAGGCGATCGCCGCCATCGATCGCGTGATCGACGGCTGGATGCCGGCGGTCGGTGGCGGCAAACCCATCGACGGAATGCCGGGCATGGTCGCGGCAACCGTCGAGTTCATCGCGACCGCTTTGTTTTCCCTGCCCGACGATTTTGTTACGCGCCACGATATCGAAGCAATCGAGGTCGCGCTCGAGCATGGCGGGCGCGCCATGCATTTCGGCGCGGCCATGGGCGAAGACGTAAAGAGACGTTTTCGAGTGGCCATCGGCGAGCTCGACAAGATGGCGGCGCGCGCTGTCGCCATCCGGCGCGCAGAGACGGTGAAGCCCGACGATCTGCTCACGCTCCTGATCGACGCGCACGACGATCCGGATTTTCCGGAGATGACCGACAAGCAGCTGCGCGACGAAATCGTCACCTTCCTGCTGACCGGCCATGAAACCACCGCGACCGCGCTCGGTTGGACCCTGCGCCATATGTCGCGACATCCGGCGGTGCTCGCGAAAATGCGCGAGGAAGTGCTGGCCCTCGGCAACGAAGCGCCGGGCTATGACGATCTGAAGAAGCTGCCGTATACGACAGCGGTCTTTTACGAATCGATGCGATTGCGGCCGGCCGTGCCGCTGCTGATCCGCGTCGCCGATCAGGATGACGAAATCGGCGGCATGCCGATCCGCGCCGGCATACGGGTCGGCGTCTCGATTCTCGGCATTCATCACCATCCGGATTTCTGGCCCGAGGCGGCCAAATTCCGTCCGGAGCGATTTCTCGACGCGACCGAACGGCAGCCGGGCAGTTACCTGGCCTTCAGCGCGGGCGCGCGCTCCTGCATCGGCAGCCGCCTTGCGATGATCGAGGCGCCGCTCTTTCTCTCGCGCCTGGTCCAGCGGGTGCGGCTGGCACCGGCTCAGAACCCGCCTCTGGTCAGCCTCTCGGTGGTAACGCTGCGGCCGAAGGCCGGTCAGCTCATCAAGGTCGAACGCTGGGACTGAACGACTTCCGTTTCGCGGCTGCTTTCGTGCAACCGTTTCACGCACAATCGTTTCATCCGAATTGCTGTCGCTCCTCGTGGCGCAGATGTTCGAGCCGGAAACCCGGTTCGTCCACCGACGCTTCGCCGAATTCGCGCGCGTAGCGATGCCCCGCATGGACGGCCGCTGCGATCGTTCCCGGGCTGCTGCAATCGCCGATGCGCCGCAGCGAGACGATGCCCGCGGCCGACAGCCGGCCCGGATCGGCGGCAAGCGCCCGGTAGAGTTCGTCTTCGGCGATCCGTGCCGTCACCAGCATCGCCGATCGTGCCGGCAGCGTTCGTTCGCGCCCGGTGAACGCGCAGGCGAGCGTCATTTTCTCGGTGCCGATGCGTATCAGGCTGTGATTGACGACGATGTCGACGCCCTTCTCGATTAGCTGTGCCTGGATGTAGGACTGTTCGAGACTTGCCGAGGTCCATGCCGAGACAGTGCCGGCCGTGGTGACCAGCGTCACCGCAAGTCCGCGTGCGCTCAGCGCCTCGGCCACGACCCCGCCCATGTAATAGTGATCGTCGTCGAACAGCAGCACCGGACCTTCGATCGGTGTGCCGGCGAAGAGATCGTCCGGCGTGTAGACGCGCAAACCATCGGCACCGGGGATGGGGCGATGATGCGCGCGGCCGACACCGTCGCGCCGCCAGGTTGATCCGGTCGCGATCACGACGTTCGGGAAGCCGAATTCCAGCACCTGGTCGGCCGTCAGCGCGCTCTCGCGATAGATCTCGACATTGGTCATGCGCGCGATCTGGCCCTGGCGCCAGTCGCGCACGCGGATCCATTCCGAAAGACCGGGCAATGTTGCCTCACGCGGCACGCGACCGCCCAGCTCGCCGCTCGCCTCGGCGAGATGCACCTGATAGCCGCGCTCGCCGAGTGCGCGCGCCGCCTCAAGCCCGGCCGGCCCGGCGCCGACGACCAGCACCGTGTCGTCGCGATGCTTTGGCGCGATCCGCTCGGGATGCCAGCCGCGGCGCCATTCCTCGCCCATGGTCGGGTTCTGCGTGCAGCGGATCGGCGTACCCGTACCGTTGCTCGCGACGCAAATGTTACAGCCGATGCATTCGCGAATGTCGTCGATCCGGCCCTGCTCGATCTTGCTCGGCAGAAACGGATCGGCGATCGACGGGCGTGCCGCGCCGATCATGTCGAGGATACCCCGTTTGATCTGCGAGACCATCGTGTCGGGCGAGGTAAACCGCCCGACGCCGACGACCGGCTTGGTCGTGTATCGCTTGACGAAGGCGACATACGGCTCCTGCGCGGCTTCCTTCACGAATCGCGAGGAGCGCGCATCGACGTGGTATTCGCCGAGTTGCACGTCCCAGAGGTCCGGCAGCTCGCCGAGCATTTCGAGAACCTCCTTGCCTTCGCGTTCGGCAAGAATGCCCTCGGGCCCGATGAATTCGTCGACCATCAGCCGGACCGCGACCGCGACATTCGGGCCGACTGCTTCGCGCGTATCCTCGATCATCTCGCGCAGCAGTCGCGCGCGATTTTCGATCGAACCACCATATTCGTCGCTGCGGTCATTGAAGCGCGGCGAGAGGAACTGCGCCGGCATGTAGGTATGTCCGGCATAGACATAGACGATATCGAAGCCGGCCCGCACGGCGCGCTTGGCGGCATCGGATTGCCAGGTTCGCAGGTTGCGGATGTCGGTTCGGTCCATCGCACGGGCCTGCACCGGATCATAGCCATGCACTGGCCGCGCGCTCGGTCCGATATGACCTTCGCGGCTGAACCGGTTGAGCGCGTGATAGCCGCCGTGCCACAGCTCGACGCCGGCCAGCGCGCCATGTGCATGCACGGCCTCGGTCATCAGCGCCTGATCGCGTACGTCGTCTTCGTCCCAGAGCCGGCAGAATGGATAGGGCGTATCGTCGGACGTGGGATGGATCGAGCAATATTCCGTGCAGACGACGCCCCAGCCGCCTTCGGCTTTGACACCCCGCATCGCCGCGAGCGTCTGTGGCCAGGTCGCACCCATGCCGGAACAATGCGGCACCTGGTAGAAGCGGTTTTTCGAGACGACCGGGCCGATCCGCACCGGTTCGAACAGAATATCGTAGCGGGGATCGCGTGCCATGATCGCTCCCTTTTGGCCATTCTGGCCGGAGCCGATCATGCCGGGTCGCTGCCGGCCGCTCAACGCTTCTGCGTAGACGGCACGAATGCAGCGTTCACGCGCGCCGTTCCACCGAATCGCACTGACCGAATGTAGCTGGGGGAAAATCTGCGGCTGGTGCTCAGCCGCCGGTGCCGCCGACCGTCAGCCGGTCGATCCGCATGGTCGGCTGGCCGACGCCGACCGGCACACCCTGACCCTGCTTGCCGCAGGTGCCGACGCCGGTGTCGAGTTTGAGATCGCTGCCGATCATCGCGACGCGGGTCAGCGCATCGGGTCCATTGCCGATCAGGGTTGCGCCCTTGATCGGCGCTGTCGTCTTGCCGTTCTCGATGCGATAGGCCTCGGTGCAGGTGAACACAAACTTGCCCGACGTGATGTCGACCTGACCGCCGCCGAAATTGACCGCGTAGATACCGTTCTCGACCGAAGCGAGGATTTCCTGCGGGTCGTAGCCGCCGGCCAGCATGTAGGTGTTGGTCATGCGCGGCATCGGGATATGCGCATAGGATTCGCGCCGTCCATTGCCGGTCGCCCGCATGCCCATCAGCCGGGCGTTCTGACGGTCCTGCATATAGCCGACCAGAATGCCGTCCTCGATCAGCGTCGTGTACTGCGTCGGTGTACCCTCATCGTCGATGGTGAGCGACCCGCGCCGCCGTTCGATCGTGCCGTCATCGACCACCGTGACGCCCTTCGCCGCGACCCGTTCGCCCATCAGCCCGGCAAAGGCCGACGTCTTCTTGCGATTGAAATCGCCTTCGAGCCCGTGACCGATCGCTTCGTGCAGCAGCACGCCGGGCCAGCCCGGTCCGAGCACGACGGTCATTTCGCCGGCCGGCGCGGGTACCGAATCGAGATTGACCAACGCCTGGCGCACCGCCTCGTCGACAGCCGCGCGCCAGCGGCCGCCGCCGACGAACTCGGCATAGAGCTCGCGCCCGCCAACGCCGTGGCTGCCGCTTTCCATACGGCTGCCATCGGCGGCGGTGACCGAGATATTGAAACGCACCAGCGGCCTGATATCGGCGACGCGCAAACCGTCGGCACGGAATATCTGCACCGCCTGCCAGCTGCCGAGCAGCGAGGCGCTGACCTGGCGCACGCGCGGATCGCTGGCCCGCGCATAGGCATCGATCTCCGCCAGCAGGGCGACCTTGTCCGGGAATGCCATTTGTTCGAGCGGATTGTCGTCGGCGTAGAGATGCCGATTGGTGCCGGCGGGTGCCGCATCGAGTTGCCCGCTATAGCCGCGGGTGACTGCCTTCACCGCATCCGCGGCACGGCCGAGCGCCGCTTCGCTGAGCTCGCTCGCCTGCGCATAACCGGCGCGTTCGCCGCAGATGGCGCGCAGCCCGAAACCCTGCGCGGTGTCGAAGCTCGCGGTCTTGAGCCGTCCGTCGTCGAAGCCGAGCGCCTCGCTCTGGCGATACTCCAGGAACAGCTCGCCATCGTCGGCGCCGGCCAGCGCATCGCCGACAACCCGCTCGACGCGGCTCTCCTCGAGCCCGGTACGCTGGAAAAAAAGGCGGTCGGTTTCGGCGCGAGCGGACATCGGCGTTTATCCTCGATATGACGGTGGAACCTCTCGGATATAGGCGCCGATTCTGCCCGGCGCCATCCCGCGCGCCGCATCGGCCCCGCATTTATGCGACAGATCGTCGCATAATTCTGCGGCAGGGATGATGCGGATTGAAAAAAACTGCTTCATATCAACGCGGTGCAAGCGATCCCACCCTGCGCGAGACTTGAGACGAGAAGGCGCGGGGTGTAGTGTCCCGCCGCGGATGGGGGCCCCGCTGAAAAGCTTCGGCGTTTCGGGTATCCATGCCGGAATCGAAACGGGAACGATGGAGATGGGTGTGAGCCGAAAGCTCTTTCTGGCGCTGGCGGTGGCCGCCGCCGCGACCGGGTTTGCCGGCCTCGCCGGTGCAGCCGAGCCGTTACCTTGGCAGATGAACCTTCAGCCGGCCGTCACGCCGGTTGCCGAAGAGGCCCGTCGGTTCCACGACATCCTGCTCGTCATCATCGCGGCGATCTCGGTTTTCGTGCTCGCGCTGTTGCTCTACTGCTTCGTTCGCTTCAACGAGAAAGCGAACCCGGTACCCTCGCGCACCTCGCACAACACGCTGGTCGAAGTGCTCTGGACGGTGGTGCCGGTCATGATCCTGGTCGCGATCGCGATCCCGTCTTTCAAGCTCATGTACTACGCCGATCGCACCGAGGAAGCCGAGATGACGATCAAGGCGATCGGCCGGCAATGGTACTGGTCTTACGAATATCCGGATCACGGCAACTTTACCTTCGACGCGCTGCTGGTTCCCGAGGCGGAACTCACCGATCCCTCGAAGCGACTGCTTGAGACCGACACCCATGTCGTGGTGCCGGTCGACACGAACGTCCGCATCCTGGTCACGGGCAGCGACGTAATCCACTCATGGACGATCCCGGCCTTCCACGTGAAGCTCGACGGGATACCCGGCCATGTGAACGAAAGCTGGTTCCGCGTCACCGTCGAGGGCACCTATTACGGCCAGTGCTCGGAGCTCTGCGGCGTCGGGCATGCGTATATGCCGATCGTGGTCGAGGTGGTGTCCAAGGAAGCATTCGCCGCATGGGTCGCGACGGCTCAAGAGGAATATGCCCGGATCGATGCGCCCGCTGCCGAAGTGGCGCAGCTCGAAAGCGCGGGCAACTGAGAATCGGGAGAGGCAGACAATTATGAACAACCCATCCGCCAGCCACGCGCACGGTCACGACCACGGCCATCACAATCCGACGGGGTGGAAGCGCTTTCTTTATTCCACCAATCACAAGGACATCGGCACGATGTACCTCGTGCTGGCGATCGTGGCCGGCCTGATCGGCGGCTTCTTCTCGCTGCTGATGCGCCTCGAGCTGCAGGAGCCCGGCGTCCAGTACATGCTGACCGCCGCCGGCGATCCCGACGGGCAGCTCTGGAACGTATTCGTTTCCGCGCACGGCCTCATCATGGTGTTCTTCCTGGTGATGCCGGCGATGATCGGCGGGTTCGGCAACTGGTTCGTGCCGCTGATGATCGGCGCGCCCGACATGGCCTTCCCGCGCATGAACAATATCAGCTTCTGGCTGCTGATCCCGTCATTCGCGCTGCTGATCGGCTCCGCCTTCGTCGGCGAGGGCGCCGGTACGGGCTGGACGATCTATCCCCCCTTGTCGAGTTCGCTCGGCCATCCAGGGCCATCGGTCGACATGGCGATCTTCGCGCTGCATCTCGCCGGCGCATCGTCGATCCTGGGTGCGATCAACTTCATCACGACCATCTTCAACATGCGCGCGCCGGGTATGACGCTGCACAAGATGCCGCTGTTCGTCTGGTCGGTGCTGGTGACGGCCTTCCTGCTGCTGCTCTCGCTGCCGGTGCTCGGCGGCGCGATCACCATGCTGCTGACCGACCGTAATTTCGGCACGCATTTCTTCGATCCGGCTGGCGGCGGCGATCCGGTGCTGTTCCAGCATCTGTTCTGGTTCTTCGGCCATCCCGAAGTGTACATCCTGATTCTGCCGGGCTTCGGCATGATCAGCCATATCGTGTCGACCTTCTCGAAGAAGCCGGTGTTCGGCTATCTCGGCATGGCCTATGCGATGGTGGCGATCGGCTTCGTCGGCTTCATCGTGTGGGCGCATCACATGTTTACCGTCGGCATGGATGTCGATACGCGCGCCTATTTCACCGCGGCAACGATGGTGATCGCGGTGCCGACAGGCGTGAAGATCTTCTCCTGGATTGCGACGATGTGGGGCGGCTCGATCCGTTTCACGACGCCCATGCTGTGGGCCTGCGGATTCATCTTCCTGTTCACGGTCGGTGGGGTCACCGGCGTCGTGCTCGCCAACATGGGCATCGATATCGCGCTGCACGACACCTATTACGTCGTCGCGCACTTCCACTACGTGCTGTCGCTCGGCGCCGTGTTCTCGATCTTCGGCGGCTTCTATTACTGGTTCGGCAAGATGAGCGGCCGTCAGTATCCGGAATGGGCCGGCAAGACGCATTTCTGGCTGACCTTCATCGGCGTGAACATCACGTTCTTCCCGATGCATTTCCTGGGTCTCGCCGGCATGCCACGCCGTTACATCGACTACCCGGATGCGTTTGCCGGCTGGAATCAGGTTGCGTCCTACGGCTCGTACCTCTCCTTCGCGGCAACGATTTTCTTTATCGGCATCGTGATCTACACGCTGGTGGCCGGTAAGAGGGTCGGCGCCAATCCGTGGGGCGAGGGCGCAACGACGCTGGAATGGACGGTCAGTTCGCCGCCGCCCTTCCATTCGTTCGAAGAGCTGCCGCGCGTCAAATAGCAGGCGCGCGAATTCGTTCGGCGCCGGCGCCGCATCCGCCGACAGGCGGCGGCGTTCGCTTTTGGGAGATTCGACGAAGCGATGGCTGACGGGCTGCAGATAGCAGGGGCGGGGAACGACACGCTGTCACGCGCGCTGCCGTCCGGCACGCTCGCGATCGGCGCGAGCGTCGGCGACTTCGTCCAGCTCCTGAAGCCGCGCGTCATGTCGCTGGTGGTCTTCACCGGGCTGATCGGCATCGTCGCGGCGCCGGTGTCGATGCATCCGGTGCTGGCGGCGGTTGCGATCCTCTGCATCGCCGTAGCGGCCGGTGCGGCCGGCGCCATCAACATGTGGTATGACCGCGACATCGACGCGGTGATGACGCGAACCTGCGCGCGGCCGATCCCGGCGGGACGCGTTGAGCCGTCCGAGGCGCTTTCCTTCGGGATCGTGCTGACGCTGTTTGCGGTCGTGCTGATGGGGCTCGCGATCAACTGGCTGGCCGCGGGCCTGCTCGCTTCGGCGACCCTGTTCTACGTTTTCGTCTACACGATCTGGCTCAAGCGTCGCACGCCGCAGAACATCGTGATCGGCGGCGCCGCGGGCGCGTTCCCCCCGATGATCGGCTGGGCTGCCGCGACCGGCTCGCTCGGTATCGAGCCGATCATGCTGTTCCTGCTGATCTTCATGTGGACGCCGCCGCATTTCTGGGCGCTCGCGCTTTACCGCACCGGCGACTATGCGCGCGCCGGAGTGCCGATGCTGCCGGTGGTGGCCGGCGCGCGGGCCACCAAGCTGCAGATGCTGCTCTATACGCTGGCGCTGCTGCCGGTCGCACTCGCGCCCTGGTATCTCGGCATGACCGGCCCGCTCTACGGCATCGCCGCGCTCGTCCTGGGTCTGCTGTTCGTCGCGGCGGCGATCTCGGTCTGGTTCGATGAGAGCGAGCGCAGCGCGCGCCGCATGTTCGGATTTTCCATCCTCTATCTCTTCCTGCTGTTCGCGATGATCGGCCTCGATCGGGCACCCGGGCTGATCGCGCTGCTGCAGGGCGCGGCGGCCTGATGAATGCCCCGCGGAGCCTCAACGATGTCGAACGCAAGCGCCGGCTGCGCCTGCGCAATCTCGCGCTCGCGGCCGCGTTGCTGGCGTTCGTGGTGATCGTCTACTTGGTTTCGATCATCAGGATGGGCGGCGAATGAACCGGACGGCAGCGCGGCGCAATGGCAGGACGGCTTTCTGGCTCGCGGGCGTTCTCGTGGCCATGATCGGCCTGACCGCCGCGTCGGTCCCGCTTTATCGCCTGTTCTGCCAGGTAACCGGCTTCGGCGGTACGACGCAGCGCGCCGAAACGGCGCCGGGTGCTGTCGGCAGCGAAACCGTGACGATCCGTTTCAATGCCGATTCGATGCAGCAACTCGGCTGGGAGTTCCAGCCGGTCGAACGCGCGGTGACGGTCCGCGTCGGCGAACCGGCGCTCGCTTATTATCGTGCCCATAATCTCACGGCCCGGCCCAGCATCGGGAACGCGACCTTCAATGTGACGCCGCTCGATGCCGGCCAGTATTTCGTCAAGGTCGACTGCTTCTGCTTTACCGAGCAGGCGCTGGCGCCGGGCGAAACGGTCGACATGCCGGTGCAGTTCTATGTCGATCCGGCAATTCTCGACGATCCGGATTTCGACCAGCTTCGTACCATCACGCTTTCCTACACCTTCTTTCCGGCCGAGCCGGAGAGCAATGACGCACAGCTTTCCGAGGCCGATACGGCCGACGAAACCATCGACGAGGTCAATTGAGTTTCGGCCCGGATCCCGAATCCGGACCGCCGATCGAACATGAGAGAATGAGGAACCGATGAGCACCCACGCCGCTGATGCCAAGCATCCCTATCATCTGGTCGACCCGAGCCCGTGGCCGGCCGTGGGCGCGATCGGCGCCGGCGTTCTGGCAATCGGGCTCGTGCTGTTCATGCACGACGTTGCGTCCTGGGTCTGGCCGATCGGTCTCGCCCTGGTGCTGGTCACGATGTTCTTCTGGTGGCGCGACGTCGTGCGCGAAGCCACGTTCGAGGGCCATCACACGGCGATCGTGCAGATCGGCATGCGCTACGGCATGCTGCTCTTTATCGCCTCCGAAGTGATGTTCTTCTCGGCCTTCTTCTGGGCGTTCTTCAATGCCTCGCTCTGGCCGATGGAAGAGATTGGCGGCGTGTGGCCGCCGACCGGCGTCCTGCCGTTCGATCCGTTCCAGTTGCCGCTGCTGAACACGCTCATCCTGCTGACCTCGGGCGTGACCGTCACCTGGGCGCACCATTCGCTGCGCGAGGGCGATCGCAAGGGTCTGCTGCAGGGCCTCGGTCTCACAATTCTGCTCGGCCTCACCTTTACCGGCGTCCAGGCCTACGAGTATGCGCATGCGGCGTTCGGGTTCCGCGACGGGATCTATTCATCGACCTTCTACATGGCGACCGGCTTCCACGGCGCGCATGTCATCATCGGGACGATCTTCCTGATCGTCTGCTGGTTCCGCGCCTGGGCCGGTCATTTCAAGCCAGAGCATCATTTCGGCTTCGAGGCGGCGGCCTGGTACTGGCATTTCGTCGACGTGGTCTGGCTGTTCCTGTTCTTCGTCATCTACATCTGGGGTTCGGGCGGGGGCCCCTATGCCGGCCACTAAGGCCGCGCAGCAGAGCGTCAACCTGCCCGCCGCGGTCGGGATCACGATCGACCGCATCGGGTGCAACGACAGAGCCGGTCGAAACGAACGGCCGCCGCAATGCCCGAGGGCCTTGCCGGCGGCCGTCTCGTTCCGGCCGGCCCGGAACGGAGCGCGATGACGTACTTTCATGCGACGCAGTCGCCGGTCGCGACAGGCCTTGCCTGCCGCTGCCCGCGCTGTGGCCGCGGATCGTTGTTCACCGGCCTTCTCAAGGTTCGCGAGCGCTGCTCCGCCTGCGGGCTCGATCTCGCCTGGGCCGATAGCGCGGATGGGCCGGCGGTGTTTGTGATCTTCATCGTCGGCGCGCTCGCGACGGCGCTCGCGCTGCTGGTCGAGGCCTGGTTCGCACCGCCTTACTGGCTGCACATGGTCTTGTGGCCGCCAATCATTCTCGGTGGGTCGCTGCTGCTACTGCGTCCGGCCAAGGGGATTTTGATCGCGCTGCAATACCGTCATAAATCGGGCGAAGCCCGACGGGACAACGGCCGCGACGACAGCGCCGGATCGGAGTTCCGATGACGCCAGCACCGCGCCGCTTCCGTCCCACCTTCTGGGCAACCTTCTTTGCCGGGCTTGGCGTCGCGCTCATGTTCGGGCTCGGCGTCTGGCAGATCGACCGGCTCGGCACCAAGCAGGAAATGATTGCCGAGCGCGAATCGCGGCCGGCGCTCGAGGCGCTCGATCCTGAACAACTGCTGGCGATCGGGGATGCGGCGCCGTTCGAGTTCCGCCGCGCCGAACTGACCGGCCGTTTCCTGCACGATCGCGAAATGCTGCTGCTGGCGCGCTCGATGAACCGCAATGTCGGATTTCAGGTCGTGACGCCCTTCGTGCTCGAAACCGGCGAAGAGCTGCTGATCAATCGCGGCTGGATACCCGACGATCGCGAGGATCCTGCGACCCGCGCGGAAGGCCAGCTCGATGGTCAGGTAACGATCGTGGCGCTGGTGCGCCGGCCGGGCGCACCGAACTGGCTGGTGCCCGACAATGTGCCGGCCGACCTGACTGGCGACGATGCGATGGGCGGCGGTGACTGGTACTGGATGGATCTGCCGGCGATGCGCGAAGCGGCCGGTCTCGCACCGAACGGGCCGCCGCTTTATCTCGAAGCGATTGCAACCGACCTTCCCGGCGGCTTCCCGATCGGCGGCCAGACGCGGCTCGAACTGCGCAACGACCATCTGCAATATGCGGTCACCTGGTTTCTGCTCGGCGGCGCACTCGCGATCATCTGGTTCGTATTCCACTGGCGGCGCGACGAGAAGGCTGGAACGAAGGCGGCTGGACCGAAGGCGAGCTGAACGAAGACAGGCTGCGAAGACGGGGAGCGTTCATGAGTCGGGAATATCGCAACAGCAAGGGCGGAAACGCCTATCCCAGTTTCACGCACGGTGTGCGCGACGGCGAGTATGTGTTCGTGTCGGGCCAGATTGCAGCCGACAAGATCGGTCCGACGGTAAAGCTGGGCGACATCGAAACCGAAACCCGTGCGGCGATGGATCTGCTCGGCGGCGTTCTCGCGGAATTCGGTCTGACCTACGCCGATCTGGTGAAGGTCGGTATCTTCATGACCAATCTCGACGAATTTGATGCGATGGATGCGGTCTATTCGACCTATTTCCCGAGCGGCAAGGTGCCCGCGCGCACCTGTGTCGAGGCGCGGCGCATTCTCTCCGACTGTCGCATCGAGATCGACGGGATCGCAAGGGCGCATTAGCCGCGAATCCGTGCCGTTCGGAGGATCCGGTGCGCCTTGCAGCCCCCAAACCCCACGGACTAGGTTAGCCGCCATCTTGCGGCCGGCCCGGGTTCCGGCCGGTCGGAACCCCGAACGGAGGCGGTTTTTTGCGCTATCGGAGCACCAGGGGCGAAGCCCAAGCGCTCGATTTTGAGGGGGTATTGCTGGCGGGGCTCGCCGGCGATGGCGGCCTCTATCTGCCCGAACACTGGCCCAGCTTCGATCGCGAGGCGCAAACGCGGCTGCCGTCGCGCTCTTATACCGAGCTCGCCCAGGCGCTGTTCGAGCCGTTCGTCGGCAACACGATCCTGCCGGCCGATCTAGCCGTGATGCTTGATGAAGCCTATGCCGTGTTCGACGATCCCGATGTCGCGCCTATGCGCGAGATCGAGCCGGGCCTCCATGTCATGGAGCTCTTCCACGGGCCGACGCTCGCCTTCAAGGATGTCGCGCTGCAGCTCGTCGGCCGCCTGTTCGATCATGTGCTGGCGAAGCGCCGCAAACGCATCACGATTGTCGGTGCGACGTCGGGCGATACCGGTTCGGCGGCGATTGAAGCCTGCCGCGACCGCGAGGCGATCGACATCTTCATCCTGCATCCCAAGGGTCGCGTGTCCGAGGTGCAGCGCCGGCAGATGACGACGGTCAAGTCGGTGAACGTGCACAACATCGCGATCGAAGGCAGCTTCGACGATTGCCAGGATCTCGTGAAGGCGATGTTCAACGATCGCGCCTTTCGCGCGGAAATGAGCCTCTCGGCGGTCAATTCGATAAACTGGGCGCGGATCATGGCCCAGATCGTCTATTACGCGCGCGGCGCGCTGATGCTGTCGCGTGAGGGCGGTTCTGTCGATTTCGCAGTGCCGACCGGCAATTTCGGCAATGTCTATGCCGGCTATGCGGCAAAGCGCATGGGCTTTCCGATCGGTCGGCTGATCGTTGCCTCGAACCGCAACGATATCCTCACGCGATTTTTCGAGAGCGGGACGATGGCAGCGGAGACTGTCGTCCCCACTTTGAGCCCGAGCATGGACATCCAGGTGTCCTCGAACTTCGAGCGCCTGCTCTACGATCTCTGCGATGGCGACGGCGCCAAGGTTGCCCGGCTGATCGCCGAATTCCGCAAGACTGGGCGGTTCTCGGTCGAGCCGGCGCAGCTTGCACAAGCACGCGCGATCTTCGATTCGGTCCGGATCGACGATGAAGGCACGAAAGCGGAGATGGCACGGCTCTATCGCGACAGCGGGATGCTGGTCGATCCTCATAGCGCAATCGGCATTGCTGCTGGCCGCGCACATAAGACCAAGGACGGCACCCCGGTCATCGCGCTGGCGACCGCGCATCCGGCCAAGTTTCCCGACGCGGTCGAAGCCGCGACGGGCGTTAGACCCGCGCTGCCGCATCGGCTCGCGGATCTTCTGCAACGAGAGGAGCGTTTGACCGTGCTTCCCAACGATCTGACCGCCATCGAGGCCCATGTTCGCGCGCATCGCCGCGCCGGCGAGGCGGCATGAACGGCGTCGAAAGTATCGGCGTCACGCGCCTCGCGAATGGCATCACCGTCGCAACCGATTTCATGCCGGGGATCGAGACCGTCTCGGTCGGCGTCTGGGTCGGCGTCGGCACGCGGCACGAGCCGGAGAAGTTGAACGGCATCTCGCATCTGCTCGAGCATATGGCGTTCAAGGGCACCGAGCGGCGCAGCGCCATCGATATCGCGATCGAGATCGAATCGGTCGGCGGCAATCTGAACGCCTATACCGGGCGCGAGCGCACCTGCTATTACGCGAAGATGCTGGCGGACGACCTGCCGCTGGCGCTCGATATTCTTGCCGACATCCTCCAGCACAGTAAATTCGATGCGGCCGAGCTCGAACGCGAGCGGCACGTGATCCTGCAGGAGATCGGCCAGGCGGAAGATACGCCGGACGATATCGTGTTCGATCATTTCCAGGAGACCGCCTATCCCGATCAGGCGCTCGGCTGGCCGGTGCTCGGCCGCAGCAATGTGATCCGCGGGCTCGATCGCGACACCGTCGCCGGATATATGAGCGCGCATTACGGCGCGAAAAGCATGATCGTTGCGGCTGCGGGGCGGGTCGATCACGTGGATTTCGTGCGCCGCGTTGAATCTTTGTTCGGTTCAATAAAACCGACCAATAGCGAGGTGCCGACGCCGGGTCGTTATCGCGGCGGCGACCGCCGCATCGAGCGGCCGCTGGAACAGGTGCATCTCGTGCTGGGATTCGAGGGCGTCGGCTATCGCGATCCGGATTACTACGGGCTTGGCGTGCTCTCGTCGCTCTACGGCGGCGGCATGTCCTCGCGTCTGTTTCAGGAGATCCGCGAAATCCGCGGCCTCGCTTACTCGATCTATAGTTTCGCCTCGTCCTATCACGATGGCGGGCTGTTCGGGGTCTATGCCGGCACCAGCGCCGACGAGGTCGCCGAGGTCGTAAAGATCGCGACGGACGAATTGCGCCTTCTGCCCGAGCGCGTCACCGACGTCGAAATCGCCCGCGCCCGCGCGCAGCTTCGCGCCGATCTTTTGATGGGTCGCGAATCGACCAGCAGCCGCGCGGAACAGCTTTCCGGTCAGCTCTTCGTCTATGGCCGGCCGTTGGATACGGCAGAACTGCTCGCCCGGATCGACGCGGTCGACCGCGATGCCGTCGCGCGGATTGCACAGCGTCTGATTGCGAGCCCGCCCACCGTCACCTCGATCGGGCCGTCCGGCAATGTGCCGACTGCCGATGCGATCGCGGCGCGTCTGGCCTGAGACGATCGTCCCGCAATGAAGCTGGCCAAGCGCAGGCCCGTTCTGGGCTTCATGCTGCCGGGGCGCGGGCGGCGGCGCGCCTGGCAGCTCGACGGCACGCGCGTCTATCTGCGACCGCCGCGCCATGGCGATTATCGCGCCTGGTCGAACCTGCGCGATGCGAGCCGCAATTTCCTCACGCCGTGGGAACCGCGCTGGCCGGTCGAGAGCACGGGCCGCGCCGCATTCCGCCGCCGGCTGCATGCGATGGCGGTTGAATGGCGCCATGACGAGGGCTACGGGCTGTTCATCTTCAACAATGCGGACGATGCGCTGCTCGGCGGCGTCAATCTGACCCATGTCCGCCGCGGCGTGGCGCAGACCGCGTCGCTCGGTTACTGGATCGGCGAGGCCTATGCGCGGCAAGGCTACATGACGGATGCGCTGCGCACGTTGCTACCCTACGCGTTCCATCAGCTCGGATTGCACCGGATCGAAGCGGCCTGTCTTCGAGAGAACGAGGCGAGCCGGCGATTGCTCCTGAAGGTCGGTTTCCACGAAGAAGGTGCGGCGCGGCAATATCTGCGCATCAACGATCGCTGGCAGGATCATCTACTGTTCGGCCTGGTCGATAACGATTTGCTCGCACCGGCACGCTGAACGCGCTTGTTGGGCGCCGACTGTCGCGGCGCCGCGGTGCCTTACGCGTGACCGGCGTCGGTCGAGAGATGGCTGAAATCGACGCCGATCTTGCGGATCGCCCGTTCCCATTTGTCGTCGAGATGATCGTCGAACAGCAAACCCTCGTCGGCCGGGGCCGACAGCCAGCCATTGGACTGGATTTCCATATCGAGCTGGCCGGGCCCCCAGCCAGCGTAACCGAGTGCGAGAATGCGCTGGCGTGGCCCGCTGCCGCCGGCGATCGCGCGCAGGATGTCGAGGCTGGCGGTCAGACCGAAATCCTCGGCGACTCGCAGCGTGTCGCCGGCCGCATAGTCGGTCGAATGCAGAACGAAGCCGCGGGCGGCTTCGACCGGGCCGCCGAAATGAATGCGAATCGCGTCGTCGGGAACGGTCTGCGCGACACCGAGCTGGGTCAGCAAATCGGGCAGGCTGATGCCGTTGATGAGCCGATTAACCACCAGTCCCATCGCGCCTTCCTCGTTATGCGCGCACATATAGATGACCGAACGGGCGAAACGCGGATCGCGCATTCCGGGCATGGCGATGAGAAGCTGGCCGGTCAGATAGGGACCGTCATTTGTCCCGTTCATGGATGCACCGTTCATGCTGTTTACCTAAGTCGCCGGTGCCGGCCCGGCAAGCCGGGGGCTGCTGTGTCAAAATCCTGCAGGGGAATATGACGGAAACTTGGCGTTGCCTGGCTATGGTCTCGGGCAGATTCGCAGTATATTGAAACTATGAGATTTTTTGACATTTTGGGCGGATCGCTGGCAGCCCTGCTAGTGCTCGGCGCCGGCGCCGGCAGCGCCGAGGCGGCCTCGTCCGACTGGTTCGAGACGCCGGAAGGGGCGGTCCGTTTGGTGACCGCCGTCGAAGGGATCGGCACGCTCGGCGCGATTCCCGCCGGCATTGAATTCCGCCTCGAACCGGGCTGGAAAACCTATTGGCGCTCGCCAGGCGATGCCGGTTATCCGGTGAGCGTCGACTGGCAGGGATCGCTGAATCTTGCATCGACCGAACTCGCCTGGCCGGCGCCACATCGCTTTACCTTGTTCGGGCTCGACACGTTCGGCTATGGCGACACCGTCCTGCTGCCGGTCGAACTGACGCCCGCGACGCCGGGCGAGCCGCTCGCGCTGCGCGCCACCGTCAGCTATCTGCTCTGCGAAGAGATCTGCATTCCCTACGAAGCCGATCTCGCGCTCGATCTGCCGGCCGGCGAAGCGACGCCCGCACCCGAGGCGCAGCTCATTGACCGCTTTCAATCGCAGGTGCCGGTACCCGGTACGGCGCATGGCATCGTCGTCGAGACAGCGACCGTCGAGAGCGGCACTGTGCCGTCGATCACGCTGGTCGCGCGCTCCGAGCTGCCGTTCGTCTCGCCCGACCTGCTGGTCGAGGGAACCTATGACTGGCGCTTTCCGGCACCAACACTGATCCGGGCCGACGACAATCACACGGTCACGCTGCGTATCGACGCCGAGCCGCTTCTCGACGATGCGCCGCCGCTCGAAACGCTGCCGCTCGTGCTCACTTTGGTCGATGGCACGCGCGGCGTCGAGGTGACGATCGAACCGGGCAGCGGAACGAATGCGGCGCCCGTCGCATCCGGTGCCAGCCTCGTAGCGATGCTGCTGATCGCCATGCTCGGCGGATTGATTCTCAATCTGATGCCCTGCGTGCTGCCGGTGCTTTCGCTCAAGCTCTTGTCGGTCGTCGGCCATGGTGGTGGCGAGGTGCGCGCGGTGCGGAAATCTTTCCTTGCAACGGCCGCCGGCATCGTCGTCTCGTTCCTGCTGCTTGCCGCAGCACTGATCGCCTTCAAGAGCGCCGGCGCCACGATCGGCTGGGGTATTCAGTTCCAGCAGCCTCTGTTCCTGGTCGCGATGGCAGCGCTCGTGACATTGTTCGCGGCCAATCTTGCCGGCTGGTTCGAATTGCCGCTGCCCGCCTGGATCGGCAATCGTGCGGCGGGCGGCGAACGATCGGGTGTCGCCGGCGCATTCGGCACCGGCATTCTGGCGACCCTTCTCGCGACGCCCTGTTCCGCGCCGTTCGTTGGCACCGCGGTCGGTTTTGCGCTGGCGCGCGGCAGCGGCGAGATACTGGCGATCTTTGTCACCATGGGTATCGGGCTCGCACTGCCCTATCTGCTGGTCAGTGCGATGCCGCGCCTTGCGACCGCGCTGCCGCGCCCGGGGCGCTGGATGATCGTGCTGCGGCGTATACTGGCGCTCGTTCTGGTCGCGACCGCGGTCTGGCTGCTCCGGATCGTTGCCGAGATCGCCGGGCTATCGCCCGCGGTGATTGCCGGGCTGCTGTTGCTGGCGGTTCTGGTCCTGCTCTGGCTTCGGCCAAGGCTCGGCCCGACGCTGCGGCCGGCAAGCACAATCCTGGCGGCGGTCCTGCTGTTTGCCGCCCTTGTGCCGGCGCTGCTGCCCGGTTCCACGCGCGGGGGCGGCGATGCCGCGCCGGCCGACGATGCGCTCTGGCAGCCCTTTGAACCGGCTTCGATCGACCGCCTGGTCGGCGAAGGGCGCACTGTCTTCGTCGATGTGACCGCGGAATGGTGTATTACCTGTTCGGTCAACAAGCGCCTTGTCCTCGAACGCTTGCCGGTTGCGGATCGACTGACAGCACCGGAGATCGTCGCCATGCGCGCCGACTGGACGCGGCCGGATGACGGCATCGCGCAGTATCTGGCGTCTTTCGGCCGATACGGGATACCGTTCAACGTGGTTTACGGGCCCGGCGCACCTGAAGGCATCGCGCTGCCGGAGCTGCTCGATTCCGATGCGGTCCTCGAGGCGCTGGACCGGGCGGCAGGCCGTTCCTGACGGGCTGGTTTCGAACCGTGTCTCTGCCTATCTAGAGGTCGGGCCGGGGCATCCGAGCCGTCTGGAAATCTGATATCAAGGCGTTATAGAAACCTAGGGAGAGATTGAAACATGGCGATCAAGGTTGGAGACCGCATTCCGCCGGTCACGGTTCAGACGATGAAGGACGGCGAGATCAAGTCGATGTCGAGCGACGATCTCTTCAAGGGCAAGAAGGTGGTGCTGTTTGCGCTGCCGGGTGCCTTCACGCCGACCTGTTCGGCGCAGCATTTGCCGGGCTTCATCAAACATGCCGAGGATATCCGCAAGAAGGGTGTCGATTCGATCGTCTGTCTTTCGGTCAACGATGCCTTTGTCATGGATGCCTGGGGCAAGGATCGCGGCGCCGGCGAGAAGGTCATGATGCTCGCCGACGGCAACGCAGATTTCTCGAAGGCTGTCGGCCTCACCATGGACGCGACCGGCTACGGCATGGGTCTGCGCGCCAATCGCTATGCGATGGTGGTCGAGGACGGGGTCGTGAAAAAGCTGAATGTCGAGGCGCCGGGCGCCTTCGAGGTGTCGAGCGCCGAGTCCATTCTCAAGGCGCTTTAGTCCTCCGACAGCTCTGGTTAGGCGGCGGGAACCTGCGGTTCCCGCCGTTTTCATTTGCGGCGACGGCAACAGAAGGCGGCGGTATGGCGCGCGATATCCACCCGGACATGGCCGAGCTTCTGCGTCTGGAGGCCGAATGGCCGGCGAATCAGACGCTCGAACAGGAGCGCATCTCCTGGCGGGCGTTCTGTCTTGCCAACAACCGGCCCTGTCCGCGCGAGATCAGCGTCGAGAACCGCGCCATCGGCGATGTCGGTCATCGCGTGCCGGTCCGCATCTATCGTCCGCACGAGAACGGGCGGGAGCCCTGTTTCGTCTATATCCACGGCGGCGGCTGGATCCTCGGGGATCTCGATACAAACGACACGATCGCCTGGGGCTTCGCCGCCGAAACGGGAGCAACGGTCATCAGCGTCGATTACCGCCTCGCACCCGAGCATCCGTATCCGGCCGCATTCGACGATTGCTATGCGGTCGTCTCGCATCTCGCGCGGCATGCCACGGCCTTCGGTGTCGATCCCAACCGCATCGCCGTCGGCGGCGACAGCGCAGGCGGTAATCTCACAGCGGCCGTGGCGCTGGCGCTACGCGACCGGCACGGACCGCCGATCGTGGCGCAGGCGCTCATCTATCCGGTGCTCGGCACCGACATCGATCTGCCGTCCTATCGCGAGAACGAGAATGCGCCGCTGCTGACCCGCGACGGCATGATCCATTATCTCGATGCCTATCTCGGCGCCCATCGCGCTTCGCCACCGGCTTACGCAATGCCGATGATGGCGAAGGATCTCACGAACCTGCCGCCGGCACTGGTCCATACCGCGCAGCACGATCCGCTGCGCGACGAGGGCAAGCTCTATGCCGACCGGCTCACCCAAGCGGGCAACGCGGTCGAATATCGCTGTGCGTCGCGGATGGTGCATAGCTTCATGCGGGCACGGTTCCAGGGCGATGGGTCCGCTGCGGAGTTCGAGGCGATCTGCGCCTTCCTACGCCGCCATCTCCGCTCAACCCGGGTTGCTTAACGTCTCGATCGCGGCGCGCGCCAGAATATCGACGCGCTCGTTTTCGACATGGCCGTCATGGCTGCGCACCCAGTGCCATTCGACCCGGTGCGCCGCCGCCGCCACCTCCAGCTGTTGCCAGAGATCGATGTTCTTCACCGGCTTGCGGTCGGCTGTCTTCCAGCCCTTGCGCTTCCAGCCGGCAATCCACTTGGTGATGCCTTCCTTGAGATAGGTGCTGTCGGTATAGAGCCGCACCGTCGAGGGTTTCTTCAGCGCGTTAAGCGCCATGATCGCGGCGGTCATTTCCATGCGGTTGTTGGTAGTCAGAATTTCGGCGCCGGCGAGCTCTTTCTCATGGCTGCCCGTACGCAGGATCGCAGCCCAGCCGCCGGGACCCGGATTGCCGCGGCAGGCACCGTCGGTAAAGATTTCGACCACGTTCGTGTCGGTCACGAATCGATGCCGTAGGCAGCCGCGCTGCGCACGCCGGCATGGAAGCGCAGCTTGCGCACATATTCCTTGGGATCCTTGGGCGTCACGAAGGCGCCGGGCGGATGGTTCAGCCAGTCATAGAGCCGCGTCATCAGGAAACGCAACGCACTGCCGCGCGCGAGCAGCGGCAACGCGTCGACCTCGTCCGGCGATAGCGGCCGAATTGCGCGATAGGACGAGAGCATCACCCGCGCCTTGGTCACATTGAAACTGCCGTCGGGCTCGAAGCACCAGGCGTTCAGGCAGACCGCGATGTCGTAGGCGTAGAAATCGTTGCAGGCGAAATAGAAATCGATCACGCCGGAAAGCCGGTCGCGCAGGAAGAACACATTGTCCGGGAAAAGATCGGCGTGGATCACACCTTCCGGCAGCGCCTTCGGCCATTGCGCCTCGATGCCCTGGTAGGCGGCGGCAAGTTCGTCGGCGAGCCCCGGAATGACCTCGTCGGCGCGGGTGCCGCAGGCTTCGATCAGTTGGCCCCAACCTTCATGCGAGAGATTGTTGCGGCGGCGGATGCGATAGTCGGCGCCGGCCAGATGCATGCGCGCGAGCGCCTCGCCAAGCAGCTGGCAATGGCGCGGCGTCGGCCGGCGCGGCCACATCCCTTCAAGAAAGCTCATAATCGCCGCAGGCCGGCCGCAGAGCCGGTTCAGCGTGGCGCCGTCGCGATCGTGGATCGGCGTCGGGCAGGCGATGCCGCGATCGGCGAGATGTTCCATGAGGCCGATAAAGAACGGCAGATCTTCCTCGCGCACGCGCTTTTCATAGAGCGTCAGGATGTAGGTGTCGCTTTCGGTGCGCAGCAGATAATTGCTGTTCTCGACGCCTTCCGCGATTCCCTTGCAGGAAACGACACTGCCGATATCGTAGCGCGCCACGAAATCGGCGAGGGCCTCGTCGGGAACTTCGGTATAGACCGCCATGGCGTCAGGCGCTCAGCGCGCGCGGCAGTTTGAACTGCACGTCTTCGCGGGTGACGGCGACTTCCTCGACGCTCGCATCGAAACGCGCGCGGCAGGCCTCGATCACCTGTTCGACCAGCAGCTCAGGCGCCGACGCGCCGGCGGTGACGCCGACGACGCGGACATTCTCGAACCATTTCCAGTCGATGTCGGCGGCCTGCTGGATGAGACGCGCATCGGGACAGCCGGCGCCTTTCGCCACTTCGACCAGCCGCATCGAGTTCGAGGAATTGGGCGCGCCCAACACCAGAACGAGATCAGCGGCGGGCGCGATCGCCTTCACCGCCTGCTGGCGATTGGTCGTCGCATAACAGATATCTTCCTTCTTCGGCCCCTCGATCGTCGGAAAGCGGCGCTGCAAGGCAGCGACGATGGCGGCGGTATCGTCGACCGAGAGCGTGGTCTGCGTCACATAGCTAAGATTGTTCGGATCGGGAACCGCAACGCTGAGGGCGTCCGCCATGGTCTCGATCAAGGTAATCGTGCCGGGTGGCAACTGACCCATCGTGCCGATCACCTCGGGATGGCCGCGATGGCCGATAAGGAGAATATGCTGCCCCGCGCGATGATGCCGTTCGGCCTCGCGATGCACCTTGCTTACGAGGGGGCAGGTCGCATCGAGCCAGTCGAGCCCGCGTATCCCCGCCTCGTGCGGCACCGCTTTCGGCACACCGTGAGCGGAGAAGACCACCGTGGCCCCGTCCGGCACGTCGTCCAGCTCCTCGACGAAGACGGCGCCCTTGGCTTCCAGCGACTCGACGACGGTGCGGTTGTGCACGATCTCGTGCCGCACATAGACCGGCGCACCGCGCTGCTCGATCGCCCGCTCCACGATCTGGATGGCACGATCAACGCCGGCGCAAAACCCACGTGGTGCGGCAAGCAGGATGGTGAGCGGTCGTGGCATCTTTGCCGGATTCCGGGGGTGCATCATCAGCGGCGAGGACCGGCCTTGTGCCCCGGCAGGGCGTTTCCTAGAGTGCCGGCGCCGGCCAACGGCGCGCCGGCAAGGTAATACAGCCCGAGAGCAAGGGGAAAGGGGAACATGGTGGTACCGGTTCCGGCGCAAAATGCGCCCTATGCGGTCGATGTCCAGGCCGGCGCGAAGTATTTCTGGTGCGCCTGCGGGCTCAGCCGGAAGCAGCCATTCTGCGACGGCTCGCATAAGGGCACCGGGCTCGCGCCCGTCGCCTATGAGGCAGCCGCCAGCAGCACACTCTATTTCTGCGGGTGCAAGAGCACCCGTAAACAGCCGCTTTGCGATGGTTCCCATAATGGGCTTTGAGCAACGCTGCCGGCGCGTTTGGCCGGCTCTCGGTTTCGCGCTGATGCTTGGCGCCTGCCAGACCACCGTTTTCGGTAGCGACGAGGAGGAACCCTCGTCCGCGCCACTGCCCTGTCCGCTGGTATCGGTCGTTTCCGATGCGTCGCGGCTCGTCCGATTCGCCGGCGCCGGCCGCGATGTGACCGATGTCCAGTTCGAGGCGCAGCTCTCGAACCTGCGGTCGGGTTGCGTCTATCGCGAGGGCGAGATAGCGGTCACGGTCGAAGTGCCCTTCATCGTGTCGCGCGGGCCCGCCAACCCCGAGGGGACGGCGCGGTTCAATTACTTCGCTGCCATCGCGCGCGGCGAACAGATTCTCGCGCGCGAGACCTTCGATGTGGAGGTCGAATTCGACGGCAACACCACGCGAATGGGCTATCTCGACCAACTCGGCCAGACGATTCCGTTGCAGGGCGACGAACGCGGCAACAGCTATGTCGTCTATATCGGCATCGAGCTGACGCCGCAGGAGATGGAGTTCAACCGGCAGCGTTAGGCCCGCATCGCATTGCTGCTCCCGTGCCGCGCGATTTTCGAGGGCGGCCGGGCGCAGTGATCGCGACGATGTTCCCGGTCTTTTTCAACGTCGCGTTGCCACGTTGCCGGGCGAGTTTCCGCGGTCGATCGGCCTTGACCCGGTGCGACGATAGGACGATCCTCTCTCTGCCGCTGCGGGAGAGATCGCTTCGATGCGGCGCCGAAGGAGCAACCGCCCCGGAAACTCTCAGGCAAAAAGGACCGCAGCCGCTACGACACTCTGGAAAGCGGACGGGCTCGAACCCGCCCCACCGAAGGAGTAACTCGGATGCCTCGCATCCGACGAAATCTCTCAGGTTCCTGAGACAGAGGGGGCGCCCCGGGACGTTTTGTCCCGTCGGAGCCCGTTGTCTCGTGTGGGAGGAACCTGGTGAGCGATCCGGAACAGCTCAAGACGACCCCGCTTAACGCGCTGCATCGCGCGCTCGGCGCCCGCATGGTGCCGTTCGCCGGCTACGACATGCCGGTGCAGTATCCCGCCGGAATCATCGCCGAACATAAACACACCCGCGCGCATGCCGGTCTGTTCGACGTCTCGCATATGGGCCAGGTGAAGATCCGCGCGGCCTATCCCGACGACGCGGCGGCGGCGATCGAAGCGCTGGTCCCGGCCGACTATCTCGGGCTCAAGCCGGGGCGGCAGCGCTACGGATTTTTCACAAATGAAGCCGGCGGCATTCTCGACGATCTGATGGTCGCGCGCAGCGGCGAGCATTTTCTGATGGTGGTCAACGCCTCGCGCAAGGACGCGGATTTCGCGCATCTCCAGGCGCATCTGCCGAAATCGGTGCACGCGACGATGCTCGAGGATCGCGCGCTGCTCGCGCTGCAGGGGCCCGAAGCCGTAAGGGTGCTCGCGCGCCACGCACCCGAGATCGCCGGAATGCGGTTCATGGATGCGCGGCCGATGACCCTGCTCGGTGCCGATTGCTTCGTCACGCGCTCGGGCTATACCGGCGAGGATGGCTTCGAGCTGTCGGTTCCGGCCGATCAGGCCGAGCGGATCGTGCGGCGATTGCTCGACGAACCCGAGGTGATGCCGATCGGTCTTGGCGCGCGTGATTCGCTGCGCCTCGAAGCCGGGCTCTGTCTCTATGGCAACGATATCGACGAAACGACGACGCCGATCGAAGCCGGGCTCGAGTGGGCGATCGGCAGGCGTCGTCGCGCCGAAGGCGGCTTCCCCGGTGCCAAACGCATTCTCGCCGAACTGGCGGAGGGTCCGAAGCGCCGGCGTGTCGGCCTGCTGCCCCAGGGAAGAAGCCCGGCGCGTGCGCACAGCCCGATTCTCGACGGGTCTGGCACTGCCATCGGCGAGATCACCAGCGGCGGTTACGCGCCGAGCCTCGAGGCGCCGGTCGCGATGGGCTATGTGGCGCCGAAATTCGCAACGATAGGCACCGCGCTTGCCGTCGACATTCGCGGCCAGGCGATACCGGCGACGGTTGCCGCGTTACCCTTCATCCCAACCCGCTATCACCGCGACTGAACGAAGGAAAATGAACCATGAGCCAGGTCTGGTACACCGACGAGCATGAATGGATCCGCGTCGACGGCGATGTCGGCACGATCGGCATCACCGACTACGCGCAGGAACAGCTTGGCGACGTGGTCTTCGTCGAACTGCCCGCCGTCGGCCGCAAGGTCGAGAAAGGCAAGGACATGGCGGTCGTCGAATCGGTCAAGGCGGCGAGCGAGGTTTATGCGCCGGTCACCGGCGAGATCGTCGAGGCCAATGACGGGCTGGTCGGCGAACCGGGCACGGTCAATGCCGATGCAACCGGCGCGGGCTGGTTCGTGAAGATCCGCATCGCCGATAAATCCCAGCTCGAAGGGCTGATGGACGAGGGCTCGTACAAGAAATTCATCGAGGGGCTGCACTGATGCGCTATCTGCCGCTGACCGATGCCGACCGCCGCGACATGCTGGCAAAGATCGGCGTCACCTCGATCGATGCGCTCTATGATGACGTGCCAAAGCGCGCGCGGCTTTCGAAACCGGTCGATCTGCCTGACCACCAGGGCGAGCTCGAAGTCGAGCGCGCGATCGCCGCGTTGGCCGCGAAGAATCTCAATGCGGGGCAGGCAGCCTGTTTCCTTGGTGGCGGCGCCTATCGCCATCACGTGCCCGCTGCCGTCGATCATCTGATCCAGCGCGGCGAATTCCTGACGTCCTACACGCCTTATCAGCCCGAGGTGACCCAGGGCACGCTGCAATATCTGTTCGAGTTCCAGACCCAGGTCGCGCTGATCACCGGCATGGATGTGGCGAATGCTTCGATGTATGACGGCGCGACCTCGGCGGCCGAAGCGGTGATGATGGCGACGCGCGTCACGCGTCGCACGCGCGCCGTCGTGTCCGGCGGGCTGCATCCGCATTATGGCGAGATCACCGCGACGCACGCTCGCTTCCTCGAAATCGACCTGGATCTTGCACCGCCCGATCCCGAGGGCAACGAGGATCTGATCGCGCGCATCGATGGCGCGACGGCCTGCGTCATTGTGCAGAATCCGAGTTTCTTCGGTCATCTGCGCGATCTGCGCAAACTGAGTGCGGCCTGCCGCGAGAAGGGCGCGCTGCTGATCGTTGCGGTCGGCGAAACGGTGTCGCTCGGCGCGGTCGAATCGCCCGGCGCGATGGGTGCGGATATCGTCGTCGCGGAGGGCCAGTCGATCGGCAATGCGCTGGGCTTCGGCGGGCCGTATCTCGGTCTGTTCGCGGCGCGCGATAAGTATGTGCGTCAGATGCCGGGTCGCCTGGTTGGCGAGACGCTCGATGTCGACGGGCGGCGGGGCTGGGTTCTTACGCTGGCGACGCGCGAGCAGCATATCCGACGCGAGAAGGCGACCAGCAACATCTGTACTAATTCCGGGCTGTGCGCGCTCGCCTTTACGATCCATCTCGCCTTGCTTGGCGAAGAAGGATTTCGCCGGCTGGCGGCCCTCAATCATGCCGCCGCAGTGCAGCTCGCCGAGCGGCTCAGCGCGATCAAGGGCGTCACCGTGCTCAACGACGCCTTCTTCAATGAGTTCACGATAAAGCTGCCGCGGCCCGCAGCGGGCGTGGTCGATCGTCTGGTCGAACGCAATATTCTTGGCGGCATTCCGGCCTCGCGCTTCTGGCCGGACGAGCCGGCGCTTGCGAATCTGCTGATCGTGACCGCGACTGAAACCAACACGGTGGCCGAGATGGATGCCTTCGCCACCGCGCTCGGGGAGATCCTGTGATGAAGCCCGATCCGATCACCGACACATTCTCGGGCGACCGCGGGTTGCGGCTCGAGGAACCGCTTCTGTTCGAGCAGGACCGATCGGGCCGCTGCGGTGTCGATCTGCCGGCGCCACCCAAGGTGAAATCGCGCCTCGGCGGTCTCGAGCGCAAGGGACCGATCGGCCTGCCGGGCCTTTCGGAGCCGCAGGTCGTGCGGCATTACACCAGGCTCAGCCAGAAGAATTATGCGATCGACATGGGCCTCTACACGCTCGGCTCCTGCACGATGAAGCACAACCCGCGGCTCAACGAACGCGCGGTGCGCATGCCGGGCCTCGCCGATCTGCATCCGTTGCAACCGATCCGCACCGTGCAGGGCGCGCTCGAACTGATGGAACAGGTCGCGCACTGGCTGAAGACATTGACCGGCATGCCGGCCGTCGCGCTCTCGCCCGGTGCGGGTGCGCATGGCGAGCTCTGCGGCATGATGGCGATCCGCGCCGCGCTCGACGATCGCGGCGACAAGCGGCGTCGCGTGCTGGTGCCGGAATCGGCGCACGGCACCAATCCGGCAACGGCGGTCGCCTGCGGCTTCACCGTGGATCCAATTCCAGCCGACCCCAGCGGCCGGGTCGATCTCGCGGCGTTTCGCGAGAAACTCGGGCCCGACGTCGCGGCGATCATGCTGACCAACCCCAACACCTGCGGGTTGTTCGAGCGCGACATCGTCGAGATCGCCGATGCGCTGCACAAGATCGGCGCCTTCTTCTATTGCGACGGCGCGAATTTCAACGCGATCGTCGGCCGCGTCCGGCCGGGCGATCTCGGCATCGACTGCATGCATATCAATCTGCACAAGACCTTCTCGACGCCGCATGGCGGCGGCGGGCCGGGGGCGGGGCCAGTCGTCTTCTCCGACAAGCTCGCCTCCTATGTGCCGCTGCCGTTCGTGGTTCACGATGCCGAGGGGTTCCGTCTGGTCGAACAGGCCTTCGACGGCAAGTCGTTCGGGCGGCTCAAGGGCTTTCACGGCCAGATGGGCATGTTCGTACGTGCGCTCGCCTACATGATGAGCCATGGCGGCGACGGGCTGGCCCAAGTTTCGGGCGATGCGGTGCTGAATGCGAACTATATCCTGGCCTCGCTCAAAAGCGAGATGAGCCCGGCCTTTCCCGGGACCTGCATGCACGAGGCGTTGTTCGACGACGAGTTCCTCAAGGGCACAGGCGTCACCACGCTCGATTTCGCAAAGGCGATGATCGACGAGGGTTATCATCCGATGACGATGTATTTCCCGCTGATCGTGCATGGCGCGATGCTGATCGAACCGACCGAAACCGAGAGCAAGGATTCACTCGACCGCTTCATCGAAACGATGGCGGCCCTGGCCAAGGCCGCGAAGGAAGGCGACAAGCAGCGCTTCCTCGACGCGCCGCGCTTTTCGCCACGCCGCCGGCTCGACGAGACGGCGGCCGCGCGCCATCCTGTCCTGCGCTGGAAACCGCCTCAGCCTGCCAGCGAAACCGCGGAGTAACCCAATGTCCGATGCGATAGAATCCACCGCGATCCGCCGCGCGGTGGCTTCCGATGCGGCCGAAATCCAACGCATGGTCGTTGAACTCGCGGTCTACGAACGCGAGGCGCCGGAGCGGGTGCTGTTGACCGAGGCGGATCTGCTGCGCGATGCGTTCGGATCCAGGCCCGCCTGTGAAATCCTGATTGCCGAGCGCGACGACGGTCGCACCGTCGGCTTCACGCTCTTCTGTCCCAATTACTCGACCTGGGAAGGCCGCCCCGGCATCCATATCGAAGAGCTCTATGTGCGCGACGAGGCGCGCGGCACGGGCGTCGGCCGTCGCCTGATGGCCGAAGTCGCGGCGATTGCGGCCGAACGCGGCTGCCCGCGCGTCGATCTCAATGTGCTGAACTGGAATCCGGCCAAGCAATTCTACGGGCGGATCGGCCTCTACGAGCTCGATCAGTGGGAACACTACCGGCTCGAAGGGGCGGCGCTGGCCGCGCTCGCCGGAGAAGCCGGACGCAAAAGATAAGCGGCGGTCGTCGACCCAAACGAAAACGGCGGCCCGAAGGCCGCCGCGATGTCTGAAACGGATTTCAGCCTGAATTTATTGCAGCCCGCGTTCGACCTCGGCGATTGCCTTATCGGTGATCGCGCGACTGCGCGTCTCGTCCATCGAGCCGGCGAGCAGGCGGCGCGCGGCGGCGACCGCGACGTCGACCGCTTCGTTGCGCACGTCGGCGACGGCCTGCGCCTCAGCCTGTGCGATCTTGTCGAGCGCCTGACGCTCGCGTCGCTCCAGCGTCTGCCGGATCGATTCCTCTGCGTCCCGGCGCAGCCGTTCCGCTTCGCCGCGGGCATGCGTGACGATCGCCTCGGCCTCGCGCTGCGCGTCGCTCTGCTTCTTGTGGTACTCGGCCAGCAACGCTTCCGCTTCCTGACGGAGCCGCTGCG